>Ga0209587_1000590_pt1 | contig 17796 bp, 16 predicted proteins | sample NGEPerD_2_FD_184512 | JGI IMG/M metagenome (GOLD analysis project Ga0209587, IMG submission 184512) | Arctic peat soil microbial communities from the Barrow Environmental Observatory site, Barrow, Alaska, USA - NGEE PermafrostL1-D... | ecosystem: Environmental > Terrestrial > Soil > Wetlands >... | reverse complement strand
ATCCGGAGCCGGTCCGGATCTTCGCGGCTGCAGCGTCGCGTTCGCCGTCGCCCGAGCCCGCCTTGCCGGCCGCGAACGCAACACCGAATGCGGCGACCACCAGCAGCATCGCCACAGCCAGACCCGAACGGCTCAACCCCGCTAGCCGCACCTGCGCCTCGGCTTCCGAGATCCGGGGTTGAGGCAGCGCTCGATCTTCTTGAAGTTTCCGCGCGTGATCTTGTACTTGAAGTACGCGCCGATCGCATTGCGGCGCACGACCCGGATGACCAGGTTGGTGCCGGCCCTCAGCCGCCGGCCGCGCAACCGACCGAAGCGCACCGTCTTTGCCTTCTTGGCCTGGGGCGGGCACCCGCTGCACCGCACCGACACGCGCGAGCCGCGCGTGGCCTTGACGCTCAGGCCGATCAGCTGGATGCCGCCGGCGAGCGGGCGCGCCCTCAGCGTGACGCTCGCTCTCAGGCGCTTCGGGCAGCCGGCCTCACTGGCCGGGCCGCGCAGGCGGTCACACTTGTCTATGTCGTCGAGCACGCCGTCACCGTCGGTGTCGGCCAGGAAGTCGAACAGGAACTCGAGGTTGCCGCCCGCGTCGCCGGCGCCGCCGATCTGGACGGTGTAAGCGCGCCCCCTGGCCACCCTCGCGAACACCTCCTCCGCGGTACTCGAGGACTCGTTGAAGCACACCCGCCGGCCAAAGCTCGGCACGCCGGTCGTTCGGTTGAACGGCACCACCGAGATGACGGAGTCGTAGCCGTTGGTCCGGATCCGCGCGGTGCCACTCACATCGGGAAAGAAGTCGTACCAGACGGTCTTCCCGTAGGTGCCGGAGGATCCGGGGCACGTGGTGGGCTCTACAGGGCCTCCCGTCCGTGGTGGCGCGAACACATCGCCTTGGACAGAGGCCTTGGCGGTGTCGCGAACGTCACGCAGTGTCCTCGTTCGCTCGAGCTTGGACCCCGGAGCGTTCAGCTGCAGCGACTCGAGGTAGTCATCATTCAGGGGCGCCCCCGGAGGCGCGGCCCGTACGACGGCAGGCGCCGCAAAGAGCAGCGCCAGGGCCAGAGTTACTCGCAGAGTCCTCAATCGGTCTTTCGTTCGACGGCGGATTGACCTAGGCTCCCATAACCACCCAGGGCTCCTAGAGTCTTGGTTTCACTGACAGTTGAACACGGATGGGGGGTTGGGCGCAAGCCTTCGATTTGAACCAGCAAGGGACAGGAGCCGAGGGCGACAGCCGCGTCGGGCAGAGCGTGGGCCCGTACCACATCGAATCCGTGCTGGGCGTCGGGGGGATGGGCCACGTCTATCGCGCGACCGACCCGAACGGGCAGCTGGTGGCGCTGAAGCTGGTCAAGGCGGACCTCGCCCGCGATGACACGTTCAGACGCCGCTTCGATCGCGAGGCGCGCATCGCGCAGCAAGTGCGGCACCCCCACGTGGTGCCGGTGCTCGACCAGGCGGAGCACGAGGGCATCCCCTACCTGGCCCAGCGCTATATCGCCGGCTGCAACCTCGCCGAGCTGATCGAGAAGCAGGGTCAGCTCGATCTGCCCACGGCTGTTCGGGTCTGCGAGGAGGTGGCCTCCGGCCTCGACGCCCTGCACGAGCAGGGACTCTTCCACCGGGACATCAAGCCGGCGAACATCCTGGTGGACGAAGAGGGGACCGCCTACATCACCGACTTCGGCCTCGCCAAGGACAGCCAGGGGAGCCTGCTCACGAGGCCGGGGCAGGCGTTGGGCTCGATGGACTACATGGCGCCGGAGCAGATCCGCAGCGAGGAGATCACGTTCTCAGCGGACGTCTACGGCCTGGGCTGCGTGATGTACGAGGCCTTGACCGGGGCGCCCCCTTTCGCCGACCGTCAGGGGATGCGCGTGCTCTGGGCCCATCTCCAGGATCCGCCGCTTAGCCCGGCCGAACGCCGCTCCGAGATCCCCGAGGGCGTCAGCGCCGCGATCCTCAAAGCGCTCGAGAAGGATCCCCAGGGGCGCCAGCAGTCGGCGGGCGAGCTGGCTCAGCAGATGCACGCTGCGACCGGCTAGAAGCCGCGCGGCTCAGTCGAGCCTCCATCGCCCGTCCTCGTATACGAGCGTGACCTCGTCCGCGCTGTCGTCGAGCGCCACCGTGGCCCTTCCGGCCGCTGTGTCGACCTCGATCCGCAGGGCAAAGCTCGCTACCGCCGGCGCGCCCTCGAGCGGCGCGGCCTCCTCGGGCTCGACCGCCGCCGCCTCCTCCGCCGGTGGCTGCTGCTCAGTGGGAGGCTGCGCCTCGGCGGGGAGCGGCGCGATCGTGCCGGAGGCCCGAGGCGTGGGCTGCAGGCTGCCGACTTGGACGATCAGCGCGCTCGCCCCAACCGAGATCCGATCCCCCGTCTCCAGGATGACCCTGCTATCCAGGCGCCGCCCGTTGACGAACGTGCCGTTGGTCGAGCCCAGATCCTCGATTCCGAACCGCCCGTCGCTGTCGGGAAAGACTCGGGCGTGCTGGCGGGAGATCTCGACGTCGCTCGCGAGGGTGCCGTCCCCTTTGGCCTGGCGGCCGATCACGAACTCCTCCTCCACCTCGATCACTCTGCCCGCGGCGTTGCCCTCGACCACCTTTAGCCGCAGCTTCTCCTGCGGGGCCGGGCTATCCGGTGGCGGCGCGCTCATCTCCATGTCGCAACCGTACCCATACCTCGCGCCGCTTGCGGGTCTCAACCGCCCCCGGGGTTGACGACAGCGGCGGGCAGCAGCGGCTGGTCATCGCTCAGCTCGCCGAGCACCTCCCACTTGCCGGCCCGGAGCGCGTCCAGGTGCGGTGCGACGTCGAGCCCCCGGCTGATCGCCGTCCTGATCGGCGACACATCCTGGGAGATGCCGAGCAGGATCGCTCCCACTACCTTGCCGTCGGCGACCACGAGCTTGCGATACCGCTGACCGTCCGCATCCTCCATGGCCACAACCTCGTCGCCAGCCTCCGCCTCGAAGCGCCCGATCGAGGTGAGCTCCACGCCTACGACCTTCAGGACGGTGACCGGACTGGTCCCGGCGTAGAGCTTGTCCCCGCCCACGGCGTTGTCGGCGGCGGCCTCGGCCTGCTCGACCGCGGTGGGCCACAGGCCGTTGATGCGCCCCCGGTGCTCGGCTATGTCGCCCGCCGCGAAGATCGCCGGATCGCTGGTCCGCAGGTGGTCATCGACGACGACTCCCCATTGGACCTCCAGGCCTGCGTCGCGGGCAAGCTCGGTGTTGGGGGCGATGCCGGCGCACACCAGGAACATGTCCGCCGGCAGTGAGGTGCCGTCTCCCAGGCGCACGCCCCGCGTTCGTCCGTTGGTCTCCACACTGCTCACCTGGTTGTCCACGAAGACCTGCAGCCCGAGGCCCTGCACGTAGTCGCGCAGGATCCCTCCGGCGCGCTCGTCGAGCTGCTGGGGCATCAGCCGAGCGCCGGCCTCGACCACGGTCACACGCAGCCCGAGCTTGTGGAGCGCGTACGCCGCCTCCAGTCCGAGCAGCCCTCCCCCGGCCACCGTGGCTCGCAAGCAGCCGTGGAGCTGGGCGAACGAGCGCACTGCCAGCGCGTCGTCGGCGGTGCGCAGCACGAACGTGCCCTGGCCGCCGAAGCCCTCGATCGGAGGCACGCTGCTGGCGCTGCCGGTGGCGATGATCAGGCGGTCGTAGGGCAGGGTGTCGCCGGTGGCCAGCTCGACCTGCTTCGCCTCGCGGTCGATCGCGCGGGCGCGTGTGTTGAGCCAGGTCGTGATCACGTTGTCCTCGTACCAGGAGTCGGGCAGCAGTTGGAGGCCCTGCATCGCCGACCGCCCGTAGATCAGGCGCGAGATCCCCATCCGGTTGTAGAGGTGATGGGGCTCGTCGGCCACGAGGTCGATCTTGCACAGCGGATGGCGGCGGCGGATGTGGTCGGCTGCCGTGACCCCCGCGATACCGTTACCCAGCACCACCACGTGCTCGATGTCGCGGTCGTACTCGTAGCCGAGGATCTGGCTGGAGGTCGGTCGCTCGGGCCGCTCGGGCTCGAGCGAGACCGAGACCTTTCCCTTCACCCGGGCGCAGCAGGCCATCCTCGTGTTCTCCGCGTAGCCCAGCCGCTCGAGCGTCGTGCGCTCATCGCCGGAGATATGCGCGAGGTTCTCGGCGCCGTCCTTGATCGCAACGGGATCGGCGCCGCACACCCCCATCCGGCAGCCGGCCTCGATCGGCAGGCCGTTGGCCTCGGCCACCTCGAGCAGCGTCGTGCCGGGCTTGGCGACCACGTGCTTGTCCTGGGGCTGGAAGGTGACCTCGTGGGAGTTGGCCTGGATCGCCCTCATGGACGCGATCGAGTTGGCCATGGACGCGTTGCGCACGTCAAGGGCGGGCGGCGGAGCGGCCACCTCCTGGTCGAAAGCCGCCTCCTTGCGGTAGGTGCGCACCACCCAGTACGCCGCCAGCGCGAACGCCAGCGCTCGAATCATCCATGCGAGCCATTCGGCCGGCTGCTCTCCGGACAGCGTGTCCACCAGCCTGGGGCCGGCGTAGCCGTAGAAGATGGTGAACGCCGCGGCCGCGTACAGGGTCGTGATCTTGTGCGACGTCGACTTCACGAACGAGTCGAGCACGTAGAACGAGCCGACGCCGGCCGCAATGTAGAGCGCGAAGCGCACGTACATCCCCCCGACCGATATCTCGGGCGGGCTCGGAATCGTGAAGAAGGCCAGCACCAGGCCCGGGAAGGCGCCGGCGAAGAACTTGCGGTAGCCGACGTAGTACGGGTCGTCGTCGCGCAGGTCCGCCAGGTAGGCCACGCGCGGGTTGAAGTCGTAGCAGTTCTTCGTGCAGCCGACGCACGGCTGGCAGTGGGTGTTCGGGACGAGCGCGAGGGGCGTCTGGTTGTAGAGGCGCTGGACCGGCAGCAGCGGGCACATGCTGCTGCACCACCCGCTCTTGCCCTTGAGCAGGACCCCGCCGACGAATGCCGCGGCCAGGGCGCCCAGCAACAGCAGCGCCGTGGCCACGCCGCTGTCCTCGAACACCACCTTCCTCAGCGAGATGAACAGCGCGATTCCGGCGATGGCGATCACATAGCCGTACTCCTTGAACCAGTCTGGGGCGGTCAGCGCGCGGGTGAAGCCGAAGACCCTCGGAAGCTGGTTCGAGGCGGCGAGCGGGCAGATGTTGCGCCACAGGCCCGGGGCCACCAGGAACATGAGCGGCAACACCGGGATGATGATCTTCCAGAACAGCATCAGCCCCGTGTCGGGAACCACGATCAGGCATACGGCCACGGCCAGCGCGCCGGCCAGGCTGGCCATGCGCACGGCGTGCCATTGGCCGACCGAGAGCCGCGACGGAATCTGGGTGTAGTTGGGAAAGGCCGAGCCGCCCATGCCCTACTCCGCCACGTCGGCCAGGTTCTCAGCCCGCCGCAGGCGCAGGGACATGGTGCGGCCGAGCTCCAGGAGAACCAGGTGGCCGAGCCTGGGCTCGCGAGCGCACAGGGCATCGAAGGCCTCTCGCCCGAGCCGCAGCATCTCGCCGTCGGTCCGGGCTCGCAGCGACACAAGCCGCGGGCGCGCGTCGAAGAACGCCGTCTCGCCGATAACCGTGGTCGCCGTCAGCAGCCTCGATGCCTCCGCATGCGGAGTGGCGACCACTTCGAGCGTGCCGTCCGTCAGCAGATACAGGGCGCGCGCGGGCGCTCCGGCGGTGAGCACCATGGCTCCCGCGTCGAACAGCTGCGTCTCCGTATAGGAGAGCAGCGTGGCCCACTCCTCCTCCGTCCCGTTGGGGAAGAACTGGAGGTCCTCCCCTGTCCCGGGCGCCTCCTCGGTGGGGTATGGGAAGAACCCGGCTACGTCCATCGATCCCGTCTCCTCTCGGCGCGGCGAGCCTACCTCAGCGCCTGCGGTTCTGCGAGCGATGCAGCCCGCCCATAGACTCGAGGGGTGGGACGGTCAGACACCGATGCGCAGGTGCGCGTGGGAACGGACTTGGTGGAGATCGAGCGGGTCGCTGCGCTGGTGAACAAGTACGACACCGCCGAGGAACGGCTGTTCACCGACGGCGAGCTTGCTTACTGCCGCGGAAAGCGCCGCCGCCACGAGCACATGGCGGCTCGGTGGGCGGCCAAGGAGGCGGTGGGCAAGGCGCTCGGCACGGGCATCGGAGGCCAGGTGGCCTGGAAGGACGTGGAGGTGGTCAGCGCACCCGACGGGCGGCCCCGGATCCGCCTGCACGGGGAAGCGCGCCGGTGGGCGCAGCGCCACGGGCTCACGCAGCTGGACGTGTCGCTGTCGCACACCCGCGAGTTGGCCATGGCGCACGTCGTGGCGGTCGTCAGCTCGCCGGCGTCCGCCGCTCCGTGAGGCGCCGCAGCGGTTAGCATGCCCGTGTGGGCAAGCTCGTGTTCGTGTTCCCCGGCCAGGGCTCTCAGAAGGTCGGCATGGGATCGGACCTCGCCGAGAGCGACGCCGAGGTGTTCGACCGGTACCTGGGCATGGCTGACGAGGCCTCCGGCCTAGAGGTTCGCCGGCTGTGCCTGGAGGGCCCGATGGAGGAGCTGACCAAGACGGAGGTGGCCCAGCCCGCCCTCTTCGCCGTGGGCATGGCCCTGAACGAGCTGGGCCGCGAGATGGGTCTGGCGCCGGACTTCGTGGCCGGCCACAGCCTTGGCGAGTACACCGCCGCCGCCGCGAGCGGGGCGTTGAGCGCGGAGGACGGCATTCGTCTCGTGAGCGAGCGCGGGCGCAGGATGGCGGAAATCGGCGCGGAGCGCCCAGGCACGATGGCGGCCATCCTGGGCCTGGAGGCCGACACGGTGGCCGAGCTGTGCGAGCGTGCGTCGGAGGCGGGCGTGGTAGGCCTGGCCAACCTGAACACGCCCACCCAGACGGTGGTCTCGGGTGAGGTGGACGGTGTGCTGAAGGTGATGGAGCTGGCCGAGGAGGCCGGCGCGGGCAAGACCATCCGCCTGCAGGTGATCGGCGCCTTCCACAGCGAGCTGATGAAGCCCGTGCAGTCCGAGCTGGCGGAATCGATGGGCGGGCTTTCCTGGAGCGACCCCCAGGTGCCGCTGGTGGCAAACCACTCCGGCCAGGCGGTCACCAGCGGGGACGACGTTCGCGAGGCGCTTGTGGCCCAGATCGCGAGCCCCGTGCGCTGGGTGGACTGCATGCAGACGCTGGCCGACCAGGGCGCCGATCGGTCGCTGGAGCTTGGGCCGGGCAGAGTCCTGAGCGGCCTCATCCGCAAGACCAGCCCCGACATCGAGACGCTCAACGCCGATTCGCGCCAGGGGCTCGAGGCTCTCGTAGCCCCGGACGCTCCCGGCAGCGCCTGAGCTACCCCCCTTCGGGCGGATCCCAGCTGTAGAATTCGCGCGCCTGCGCGTCCTTGGGCGACTTCCACGACTCGGGGTCGTACGGCGTGATGAAGTCGTCGAGGCGCTTGCTGATCTCGCGGAAGAGGGGGTGGTCGCGGACGGCGTCGACCGCCTCGGCGAAGTCGTCGTCGGTCTCGACGTAGTGGATGTAGATGTCGTCGAGCACGAACAGACTGCGGTGCCTGACACCCGCGAGCCTGGGCAGCTCGGACTCATCGGACTCGGCGAAAAGCTTGGCCACCTCCTCCTCAGCCCCCGGCTTGATCCTGGCCACGATCGCTCCGCGCTTGATCATCGTCTCTCCTTATCGCCGAAACCCACAAAGGCGCAAGCATAAGCGCGACGACGAGGTGGTAGAAACTCCCCGTGGCCGCAGAGATCGGTGCCGGCAGCGAGCTCGCCGGCTACAGGATCGTCCGCCAACTCGGACAGGGCGGAATGGGCGCCGTCTATCTCGCCGAGCGGATCGCGGACGGCGAGCGGGTCGCGTTCAAGGTCCTGCTGTCAGAGATGGCGCTCAACGAGGAGTTCCGGGCTCGCTTCGACCGCGAATCTCGCTACGCGGCCGCTCTCAACCACCCGAACATCGTCCGGGTGCACGAGGTTGGCGAGGCGGACGACCTGTCGTACATGGTCATGGACTTCGTCGACGGATCGGATCTCGCGACGAAGCTTGCTCAGGAGGGCCCGCTGGAGGCGGCGCAGCTCATCCAGATCCTGGCGCAGGTGGCCGGCGCACTTGACGCCGTGCACGAAACCGGCCTCTTTCATCGGGACGTCAAGCCGGCGAATGTCGTGATCGCCTCCCAGGACCAATCAGAGGAGATTCGGTGCTACTTGACCGACTTCGGCTTGAGCAAGCGGCCTTCCCAGGACAGCCAGCCGCTGACCGCGTTCGGCTTCTTCGTGGGCACCCTCGACTACACCGCTCCCGAGCAGATCCAAGGCAAGACCCTCGACCCGCGCGTGGACGTGTACTCGCTCGGATGCCTTCTCTACGAATGCCTCACCGGCCTGCCCCCGTTCCAGCGTCAGCGCGAAGAGGAGGTGCTCTACGCGCACCTCCAGGACCCACCGCCCAAGGTGACCGAGCACCGACCCGACCTCACCGGCCAGATCGATGACGTCGTGGCCAAGGCGATGGCCAAGGCCCCAGAGGAGCGCTACCCCACCTGCGCCGAGCTGGTGGACGAAGCCCGCGCGGCGATCCTCCCGGCCATGTCGGCGCCGGCGGCCGGCGCCGGGCTTCGCCTGAAGGTCACGCGCGGAAACGCCCAGGGCAGCACCATCGGGGTCGAGCAGGAGTTGCTCATTGGCCGCAGCGCGCCCGCCGAGGGGCGGCTGAGCGACGACATCGAGATCTCCCGCGAGCACGCCCTCATTTCACGCGCCGGGGGCGACTACGTACTCGAAGACCTCGGTTCGACCAACGGGACGCTGCTCAATGGCCGCCAGATCAGCGCCACAGAGACTCTCAGCGCCGGGGACGAGATCGAAGTCGGCGACACGACGCTGGTGGTGCTGGTGGCCGATGCGGCGGTGACGCCTGCCGGCGTCACCGGATCCGACGCAGGGGACTCGACGCGGGTCTCGTTGCGGCTCGGCTTCGACCTGGGCGCCGGCGAAGTTCGCATCGAGTTCGGCGGCGAGTCGGAGCCGGTGCGGCTCGTGAGCGCGGAGGGGCGCTGGAGCTTCACATCGGGGGGACCCCTGAGTTAGGGTAGGGCCGCCTGCCGATGAGTGCGAACGGACATCCGCAAGACGTCGACATCGGGATCGTCGGCGACGGCTTCGGCGCTCTGCTCGTCTACACGACCGCGGTCTACCTCGGCTTCCGCCCCGAGCAGATAGGCATCTTTGGCGAGAACACCAACCCGGTGCAGACCTACCAGCAGTTCGCCTGGAACCTCGGGCAAACGGTGCTGAGGTCGGAGTCCGAGTCGCACTTCCTGCCCGCCGACTGGCCCACGTTCGCGCAGATGCAGGCCCTGGCCGGGCGAGATCCGTCTCCGCTGCTGCGCTCGGCCGGACGCAAGTTCAACCCCGGGGTGCCGGAGATCCTGGCCGAGGCGGGACTGGTCACGAAGGCGCTCGGCTATGAGGAGCGCGTGCTCGGCGGCGTCAAGGTCGGCTGGATCGTCCGCGAGGAGGGACCGCCGGCCCACTTCTCGATCTACGACGAAGAGGCGAACCTGCTGGGGCGGGCCAAGCACGCGATGCTCGCCATTGGGCACGGGCCGCTCTCCTTCCCCGGCGTCTACGGCAGGGCCCGCGAGGATCCGGCCACCCGCGAGCGCGTGGTTCAAGCGTACGAGGCGAAGCAGTACTTCCCCGGTGGCCGCTACATCGTGGTGGGTGCCGGGATCGCGTCGGTCAACGAATGGGTCAACTGCATCGACGCGGGCGCTCAGTGCGTTGCGCTGCGGCGCAACCCGCACCCCGACGAGCAGGACCTCAACGTGCCGCGCTGCCTGTTCGACGGCTCGGGCATCGACGCCTTCCAGGGGCTTTCGTTCGACCAGCGGGTGGACTTCATCGGCCAGGTCCTGAAGGGGACGGCGCCCGGGCGGCGGAACTGGGCGGAGAGGATTCGCCACGGGCAGGACCAGGGTCTGTTCGAGGAGGCAATCGGGAGCGTCACCGACATCCGCTCCGGGCCGGCCGGGCTGGTCGTCGATCTCAAGCCCTACGACTCCGAAGACATCCTCACCTTCGACGCCACGGGCGTGGTGTGCGGAACCGGCTTCATCAAGTCGGCGCTCTCGCTGCCCCTTCTGCGGCGGTTGGCCGAGACCTATCAGGTGCCCGTGGAGCGCGAGCGGATAGTGCTCAAGACGAACTGTGGCGTGCCCCCGCTGGATCGCGAGGACTCGCGCCTCTGCATGATGGGCATCACGGCCAACACTGTTGTGCCGAATGGGGACACGATCGCGGGTCTCAAATACATCGCACGACGCTTCGTGGGCGATGTTGCGCGCGCCGAGTCACTGAAGGTCCGACCGTTTCCCACCCGCCTCGCGATGCAGGTCCGGCTTGCTCGCCAGACCGTCAGCGCTCTCAGGCAGATCCAAACGACCGAGCAGCTCGCCTAGGACCCGGGAGGAGGAGTTCGACATGTGCCCCACGCCCGTTGGCCGCGTCCACACCCGTGTCTCGACCATTCTGATGGGCCCCGCCGTGCTCGCCCTGATCCTCACGCTCGTTACGGGACACCTCGACTGGATCGTGCTCATCGGGGTCTACCTTCTGCTCGGCGTTTTCCTCGACACCACCATCTATTCCTGGGGGCTGAAGTATCAGCCGCCCTGGATGACGTTCGTCCTCGGGCTGACCGAGTACGGGCTTCTGCTGGCGATCACACAGCTGCTCGAGGGCTTCCCCAACATCTCGGTCCTCGAGGCGACGATCTTCTACTGGGTCTGCTGGTTCCTGGCGTTCGCCATCAAGATCGTTGTCCTGCCGATCCTCTCGCTGACCTACCTCGAGTCGGCCGGCGAGTTCCGGCGCATCGAGTGGTCCGTACCGGCCCAGCAGGTGGCGCTGCCGGTGCTTGCGTCGGCCGCCGAAGCCCGCCAGGGCCCGGGCCAGCTGCTGCGCGAGGCCTCGGGCGTTCGCGCCAGGCCCCTTGAGTCGCTTCCGGCCCCGTCCGGCGTGCGCGCCCTCCCTGGAGATCTCAGGAAGTAGTCACCGGTGCGCGACCTCATCTTCCTCGAGCAGGCGCCCTCGAAGGGCAAAGAGCATTCCCCGGATGCCGTTGGGACCGTGGGGCGCGAGGGATGCGACGTGAACATCGAGGACACCGAAGTGTCGCGTCGACACGCCGCGATCCGCCGCGAGGGCGACGCGGTTGTGGTCGAGGATCTCGGCTCGACCAACGGGACGTTCGTCAACGGCGAGCGCATCAGCGGCGCACACTCGCTCAACGAGGGCGACGAGGTCAGCTTCGGCGCGACCGTCTGGCGGCTTCAGGTCCGACCCGGGCTAACCGTCCCCGCTCGGCAGGTCGTCGCCGAGCCACAGGTGACCGTCGCTAGGCCCGTGACACCGCAACCCGCAGGCGCACCGCCTCCCCCGGTCGGAGAGCAGGCGTCGGGCGGCCGCGGCGACGTTCCGGCGCCGAGCTTCGCCCCGTCGGTCATCCGGCGCGTGGTGCCGCCGCCGGGGGGTCCCACGCCGTTCAACGCCCCAAATCCTGCCGCTGCAGGCCGGGGATCGGCCGCCAGGCGCCAGGGAGCGACGCTCTTCGTGACGCTCACTGTGCTGCTGACGACGATCGGTGTGGTGCTCTACTACGTAACCGAGCCGTTCAAGTAGAAACAGCCCGCGCCGGGCTGCGGGCCTACTTGAGGCCGAAGACGAGGAGGACGGCCAGGCCCGCGGCGCCCAGCAGTGCGAAGACCGCGGTGTTGGTCTGGGTCTTGACGTTGGCGTCGAGGAGCCGGGCCAGCGCCTTGTAGTTGGATTGCGCCTCCACGTCGTCGCCCACCTCGGCGGGCACGAACGCCGGCGCGCTCTGCTCGACGGCAAACTTCGGCGCGGTGGGCGTCGCGACCACCGGCGGCGGTGAAAGCTCCTCCGGCGCTGCAGGCCGGAGCACGGCCGACCTGACAGCCGTGACCTGTGGCACCGCAATGACTGCCGAGGGCCGGCGGGCGACTTCCTGGCTCGTGCGGAGCTCGAGGACGGTGAGCCCCACCCGGATGCGGTCGCCTGGGGAGAGGAGGCGGGCGGCGGCGGCCGGCTGGCCATTGACATAGGTGCCGTTCGCCGAGCCGAGATCCTCCACCACAGCCTTCGTGCCCTGTATGTACACGCGTGCGTGACGCCGCGAGACCTGATCGTCCTCGAGGGCAAGCGGCATCGACTGATCGCGACCGATCGCGATTTCGCCGTCCAGGGGTATCTGAAGGCCCGACTGCCCACCCTCGATGACCTCTAAGACCAACTCAGACATGCTCCTCCTTCTACGCCGGACCACCTACAACTACCTGATTGCGCGAGCCGCCGCCAGTCTCCCACTTGCACGCCTTGCCACGAAGTGGTAGTCAAGGCACCGGATGTCAGGGAAACTCCGCGTTAGCAGCGGCCCGGCGGCCGGCACGACGATCGACCTGAACGGCGACTTCACGTTCGGCCGCGACTACGGCGACGGGGGCTCGCTCGGCGGCGATCCCGAGATCTCGCGCGAGCACGCGCGCGTAACGCGGGGCTCGGCCGGGGAGCTGCTGATCCAGGACCTCGGCTCGACGAACGGCACCTTCGTGAACGGCCACAGAATCGTGGCGCCTACGCCGATCCGCCCCGGCGATATCGTCGAACTGGGCGGCAGCAAGGTGGAGCTGGCCGGGGACGACGCGGGGTTTGTGGCGGCCGGCGGCTCCGCGGACGCGGCGGGGCAGACCACTCGGGCGGGCGCAGTCGTGGCGCCGCCTCCGGCCGCGCCGCCCCCGGCCCGGCCGGCCGCGCCCACCGGCCCAACCGGCTTGCCGCAGGCGCCGTCACACCCCGGGGTAAGCGAAGCCGCGGGAAAGCGAGGCGGGTCGGGCGCGCGCATCGGCGTGCTGGCGGCCATCGTCGGCGTGCTCGTGGGAGGAGCGATCGCCGCGGTCATCTGGGGGGCCGGCGAGTCCAGCGCGGCGTCTTCCAACGAGTTCTCCCTCATGGCGGAAGGCTGGTCGGGCGAGACTCTTGACCCCGGAACCCGTCAGCGCGAGATCGTGATCACGATGAAGACCTTCGAGTCCCCCCACGGCATCACAGACCTGCGAGTACACAAGTACCTGGACGAGACCAAGCCGCCGCCGCAGCGCACCTACGACGCCATCTACACCTTCTCGGCGCAGAACGGGGACACGCTGGTGTTCAGCGCCGCAGGCGACGTGACCGAGCCAGAAGGCCCGGATCGGTTCTTCGGCCAGACCTTCGAGGACTGGAGAGTGGTTGCGGGAACGGGCGTCTTCGAGGATGCAAAGGGCGAGGGCACGATCACGACAGCCGTCGATGTCGCTGGCCGAGGGCCGGCCGAGGCGCCGACGGGCAGCAACGTCGTCAAGCACATCCAAGGCACACTCGAGCTGAAGGAGTAAGGCCGGGTTCTTCGGCGGGGCCTGGCCCGCCGCGCGGAGTTTGCGCCCAGCCCCCTGCGGCGCTGTCCTACCGCGGGAGCCACACCATGCCGATCGGGGATACCTCTGCGCCGACGGGCAGTCTGAGGCTCCCGTCGTCCGCTCCACTCACCTTGCCGTCCGCGCCGATCTTGAACGCGTGGAGCCGGTTGCTGTCGCCGGGCTGATGGTTGAGCGGGTCGAAGTGATCGAGCGCGTAGAGCACCTTGGCTTCGTCGTCCACTTGAATGTTCGCCACTGCGCCGGGGCCCGGCACGGGATGCGACTGCAGGAACCTCGGGTTGCGAGGATCGGAGACGTCGAACACCGCGAGCGTGTGCTGCCCCGTGTTCGAGACGTAGAGGAAGCGCCCGTCGGCGGACACCTTGGCCCAGCACGCCAGGAAGCCCTTCGGGATACGAACGCCACGGAGGAACTTCAGCGCCCCGGCGTCGTCGTACTCGTGGACCATCAGCAAGCTGTAGTTCGGCAACTGCGAGTAGACGACCGGGGCTCGGGGATGCTCGGTCATGCCCAGTGCGCCCTCGGGGATCGAGCCGAGCTGCGGACCGCCGGCGGCGGGTGGAGGAGCGCCGCCTCCAGGAGGCCCACCCGGCCCGCCGATCCTCCGTTGCTGGTCGGTGATCGGAGTGTTGGCGCCTTCCTTGAAGGTCCCGTCGGCCTGGCGGACGAGCGTCACGTACTCGTCCCCGCGCACCAGCGAAACCACGGCGAGCTCGCCGCCGCGCGTCACGAGCACCTGCGTCGGGTTGGTGTCGCTTGGCAGTGAGATCGGCTTTCCAACTGGGTTCAGCTCCCCACCGTCGCCGATCTTGAACTGCGTGACGTTCGCGACCTCCTCGTCGAACTTGCGGACCCCGTCCTGGCCCTTGTTCACCACCAGCAACGTGTCGCCGGCCAAGCCGGTCGAGATCGGGGCAATGCCCTTCGACGGGAATGGCGATCCCTCGACCGCGCTCAGCGTGCCATTGGACTCGACTTTGAAGACCGCGATGGTGTCGGACCCCGGGTTCACCGCGTACATGAGCTTGCGCTCTTCGTCGTAGTTGACCTCCTGCTCGCCGTCGATCGCGAGGTTGAGGTTGATGTCGCGAACTCCGGTGCCGCCGGTCGCGTACTCGCGGAGGCGCATCGGCTGCAGGCTGCCCTTGTTCGTGCGGTACGCGAGCAGGCTGTTCTTGTGCTTGGGAGCGAAGCCATTCGAAAGCGTGTAGAGCGTGCCGTCGAAGGGCGCCCCACCGGCCGACTCGCTCGCGGACTCCTCGTTTCCTCCGAGGGCCACCGCGGCGACGGCTCCGCCTACCAGCAGTCCGAGGAGGACTCCCAGCAGTGCGGGCCGCGCGTTGGATCCGGTCTTCGCTGAAGTCGCTGGATGCTCCGCAGCCACCCCGGTCGGCAGCGGCTTCTGCGTCGCCGCAGCGGCTGGAGCGGCAGCAAAGGCAGGGGCGCCGGCGCGGGTGGGCTGGCCCCCTACGGCATGCCCGGAGAGCTCCAAGACGCTGCCCCCGAGCTCGATCTTGTCGCCCGGCCGGATCGGCGTGGGCGCCGTGATCCGATGGCCGTTGACGAACGTTCCGTTCGTGGACCCGAGGTCTTCGACCACGAGCTCGCCGCTGGATGCCGTGGTGATCCGCGCGTGCTTGCGGGAGATCTCCGGGTCGCCCCCGAGTGCACCAGCTTCGCGCATGTCGCGGCCGAACTCGAAGTCCCCCCGCAGCTCGATCGTGGTGCCCGACGCCGGACCGCTCGTGACTCGCAGGCTCTGGTCTGCCACTAGCCATACCTCCCTTGGGCGGCGATCCGCCTCCTCAGTGATCGGGCCCCTTGCCCCTTATCCACCCTGGCGAGCGTAACCCGACCGGATGTGTCTAAGCAAGCCACGGCCGACCGGCCGGGGGCGCGCTAAGGGGGCCCGCCGCCGCCGCCCGCACCCGGAGGCGGCTCGCCGCCGCCCGCACCCGGAGGCGGCCCGCCGCCGCCCGCACCCGGAGGCGGCCCGCCGGGAGCTCCTCCGCCCCGCCGCGGCGGGGGCTCGGACGGGGTCTCCGGCGGCCCCGGCGGGCAATTCGAGCTCACGTTTCCGGGGGCGAACAGTCCGTCGGCGTTGTACCGATACAGCCACACCGTCAGCGACCCGTTGAGCGGCTGATTGAACAGCGTGGCGCCGGTCTCGCCCTCCGGCGCACGGTACTGGACGGCCGTGAGCCGCCGCCCGCCGAACTCGTCGGGCTCGTAGTAGAGCACCGGCGGCTTGCGGATATCGGGCTCGTCCCCGATCAGCCCCTGGTTCAAGTACTCGATCCCGCCGTCGCCCTTTCCGGGCGGGTCGTTGCACACCGGCGCGTTCCTGTTCGGCTGGGGCTCGTAGCCGTCGGCTAGCGCCTTCGTCTCGTCGAGGTAGCGCCCGGTGGCGCGCCGCGCGGAGTCCGCGTCGCGAGCCGTCTGAGCATCATCGAACTTGTAGGGGCCGATGCTCTTCGTGGCGAGTGGGGGCTCCCCGGGCGGACTGGCCGCGTCGTCGTCGCTACATCCGACGGCGCCGAGCGTGACCGCGAGGCACCCGCACGCGATCGCTGCGCCGAGCCGTCCGCGGGTCTCGCTCACCGCCGCCTTCACCGGGGGAGCCACATCATGCCGATCGGAGACACATCGGCGCCCACGGGAAGTCTGACGCTGCCCTCATCCCCTCCGCTGAGCTTGCCGTCCGCGCCGATCTTGAACGCGTGCAGGCGGTTGCTGTCACCGGGCTGGAGGTCGAGCGGATCGAAGTGGTCCAGCGCGTAGAGCGCCTTGGCTTCGTCGTCCACCTGCATGCTGGCCACGCCGCCCGGGCCCGGCACGGGATGCGACTCCAGATGCCGCGGATTGCGGGGATCGGAGGCGTCGAACACCGCCACCGTGTGGTCGCCGGTGTTCGAGACGTAGAGGAAGCGCCCATCGGCGGACACCTTTGCCCAGCACGCGAGAAAGCCCTTGGGGATCGGGACCCCGCGGACGAACTTCAGCGCGCCGGCGTCGTCGTACTCGTGCACCATCAGCAGGCTGAAGCTCGGCAGCTCGGAGTAGACCACCGGGGCTTTCGGGTGCTCGGTCATGCCCAGTGCGCCCTGGGGAATCGAGCCGAGCTGGGGACCGCCAGGGGCCGACGGCGGACCGCCGCCCCCACCGCCTCCGGCTGGGGGACCGCCGCCGCCGGCAGGCGGACCGCCGCCACCCCCGGGAGCTCCGGACTGGCCGCTCTGGCGCTGCTCGTCCGTGATCGGGGTTTCGCCTGACTTCTTGAACGTGCCATCGTCCTGGCGGGCCAGCGTCACGTAGGCGTCGCCTCGCTCCAGCGAGACAATGGCGAGCCTGTCCCCGCGCGTTACGAGCACCTGTGTCGGGTTGGTCCCGTTGGGCAGCGGGATCGCCTCCGAGGTCTCGCTCAGCTCACCGCCGGAGCCGATCTTGAACTGGGTGAGGGTGGCCACCTCTTCATCGGGCTTGCGGACGCCGTCCTGCCCCTTGTTGACCACGAGCAGGGTGTCGCCCGCGACTCCGGTCGAGATCGGGGCAATGCCCCCGGCTGGGAACGGCGACCCCTTCACGGTGCCCAACGTGCCGTCGGTCGCGACACGGAAGACCGCGATCGTGTCCGATCCGGGGTTGACCGCGAACAGCAGCTTGCGTTCCGCGTCGTAGTTGAGCTCCTGCTCGCCGTCGATCGCGAGGTTGAGGTTGATGTTACGAGCGCCCGTGCCCCCGGTCGGATACTCGCGCAGGCGCATCGGCTGCATGCTGCCCCCGCCTGTACGGAAAGCGAGCACGCTGTTCTTGTACTCGGGCGCGAAGCCGTTGGAGAGCGTGTATAGCGTGCCGTCGAACGCCGGCTCGCTGGCCGTGTCGGTGGCGGACTCGTCGTCCCCTCCAAAGGCCGCCGCGGCTATCCCTCCGCCGACGAGAACACCCAGGATCACGCCCAGCACGCCGGCCCGCACCTTCGATCCGCCGCTCTTGGCCGCGGTCGCGGGATGGCCGGAGCCCAATCCGGACGGCAGCGGCGTCATCCCCGCCGGAGGGGGGGTGGCGCCGGGTCGCGGCGGCCTCTGCTGGGCTGCCGGGGGGACGGCCGCGGCGCCGGCCCGGGTGGCCTGCGCCCCCGCGGCCAGCCCGGCCAGCTCGAGGCCACTGTTCCCCAGCTCGATCTTGTCGCCCGGCCGGATCGGCGTGGGCGCCGTGATCCGATGGCCGTTGACGAACGTTCCGTTCGTGGACCCGAGGTCTTCGACCACGAGCTCGCCGCTGGATGCCGTGGTGATCCGCG
>Ga0209587_1000589_pt1 | contig 17799 bp, 21 predicted proteins | sample NGEPerD_2_FD_184512 | JGI IMG/M metagenome (GOLD analysis project Ga0209587, IMG submission 184512) | Arctic peat soil microbial communities from the Barrow Environmental Observatory site, Barrow, Alaska, USA - NGEE PermafrostL1-D... | ecosystem: Environmental > Terrestrial > Soil > Wetlands >... | reverse complement strand
GTGTTCACCTCACGGCGGCACTTCCGGCACTAGGGGACGGCGCCGCGGGCTGGCCGGATGCCCCCGGCGAGACTCGAACTCGCGTCGCAGAGCTTAAAAGGCTCTCGCTCTAACCAACTGAGCTACGGGGGCCTCCGCATTCTGGCGGAAGTGCCCGAGCGTGCGGCACGTCTTGCGCCGATGGCAGTTCGCGCACCGCACCTCGCACTCCCCGATCTCGCGGCGGATCGAGTCGAGGGAGTGCTCCCGCTGCACCAGTTTGGCCACTGTCGCTCGCTTCGTGCCCACGTGGTCGAACTCGAGAACCACAATGCTCGGCTCGCGGCAGTCCACGCAGGGATGGGTCGCCAGGTAGTCACATACGAACTCGGTGTTTCGGCGGCGCAGAGGGCGGTTGATGGAGTAGTCGGGCGCCTCCGAGCCCGCACGAAGCCAGCCCTTACGAGCCGCGGTCCGATGGCGGTGACAGTTTGCGCAGACGATCTCGCACCGATCGATCTCTTCCGTGATCCGCCGCAGCGAATAGCCATGAGTGACGAGCACCGCGACCTCCGCTCTCTTCGGCTGCACATGGTCGAACTCGAGCACCACCGGATCGGCAAGCCCGCAGTCCGCGCACGCGCTCGAAGTCAGCAGCCCGATCACATAGCCGCGCGCCAGTTCGCGGCGACGCGATCGCGCCTCATAGGTCTGTCCTTTATGGAGCGCACCGCGATTGCGGAAATACGCGCTGCGATCACGAGGGGGTGCGCCGGAATGGTCGGCCGCCGCTTCAATGGATCTCGTTTCAACAAGCGGTAGGGCCACATCTCGTGTCCACGACGAAGCGGAGCTGAGAGCGACCCCGAGTTCTCTCGCGATCTCGCGCAGCGACGCGCCGTTGGCTCGCATCCGGCGGGCGGCCCGCCTTTCCGCTTCTTTTGGGCGCATGGTGCGAACACATGTTCCCGTATCACTCGGACGGAGAAGGACGTCGGATCGAGGTGCGAGAGGTGCGCCTAGACTCCGGCTAGTGCCCCCATGGTGTAACGGTTAGCACGCGAGGTTTTCAACCTCGGAGAAGGGGTTCGACTCCCCTTGGGGGTAATCGACGTTTCCGAAAACGTTTCCGAAAACTCCAGGCGTTTTCAGGCGTAGCAATGGAGTTCATTTCTCGCACGACGCCCATCGGGCCTCCTACATGAGAACTTCGATCCCTTCGATGTAGTTCTTCATGACGCCAGCCTCGGCGGCAAGTTCCAGGAGCTACTCAGCGAAGCCCGGGAGCTAGAGCGAAAAGGCGCGCCTGATGTCGAGTACTAGGCGGCTCCAGCCTTCAGCGGTGCCTCATCCCTAATCGAACAAATCTACGTTAGAACGTCGGTTATGGGCCTTAATCTACGCTAGACTGTCGGATATGCAGAAGCCACGCACCTATTCCCCTCAGGCGATCGAGGCTGCCCGCCTGCTCGGCGAGGAGATCCGGCTTGCTCGGTTGGAGCGTCGCTGGACCCTGGAAGAGCTGGCTGAGCGGGCCGGTGTCAACCACAACACGATCCGCAAGGTCGAGCGTGGCGATCTCACTGTCGGGCTGGGCCCGACTTTCGAGGCAGCAGCCCTCGTTGATGTTGCCCTCTTTGATGCCGATCCCGAGCGCCGACACATGGAGACACGCGAAGTACAGACGCGGCTGGCTCTACTTCCCTCTCGCGCACGACGGCCAGCGAGGACGATCGACGATGACTTCTAATGGCGTCCGGGATCAGCCGGAAACCGCGTTCGTCTGGATCTGGCTTTCGCATGCGACCGAGCCTGTTGTGGCCGGCCGCGTCGACCAGGTGGGCGAGTCGCTGGTTTTCCACTACGGCCGCCGCTACCTAGAACGCAAGGACCGCATCTCTATCTACGAGCCGGAGCTGCCGCTAGTTGCGGGGGAGCAGGTGCCGCGCGTCGGCAAGATCCACGGCTGCATCGCCGACGCCGGGCCTGACTCGTGGGGTCAGCGCGTCGTCCTTTTCCGCCGGCTCGGTCACGGCGACCATGACACGACCGACCTGCGCCAGCTGACCTACCTGATGGCAGCGGGATCGGACCGAATTGGAGCCTTGGACTTTCAGAAGTCCGCGACCGAGTACGTGTCACGAAAGGCCGACGCCGTGCCTCTCGAAGAACTAGTCAACGCGGCCCAACACGTCGAGGACGGCGTGCCACTCCCACCCGCCTTGAGTGAGGCCTTGCTGCGTGGAACATCGATTGGAGGTGCACGGCCCAAGGCCCTGCTCGACGACGGTGACCGACGCCTGATCGCCAAGTTCAGCTCGACCGGCGACACCTACCCGATGGTCCAGGGGGAGTTCGTCGCCATGCGCCTCGCACAGCTGGCTGGGATCAGGGTGGCCAATGTCGAGATGACGGAGGCCCTCGGGAAGAAGATCATGCTCGTCGAGCGCTTCGACCGGCTCCCGGGAGGACAGCGCCGAGTGATGGTCTCGGCACTGACCGTTCTTGGGCTCGGCGAGGCCGGGGGTCGCTACGCCAGCTACGCAGATCTTGCTCACATCGTCCGCACTCGCTTCACCGATCCTGACCCCACGCTCCGAGACCTCTTCGCACGGATCACCTTCAACATCCTCACCTCGAACACCGACGACCACGCGCGCAATCAAGCGGCGTTCTGGGACGGTGAACTGCTCACGCTGACACCGGCATACGACATCTGCCCTTACCCGCGGGCGGGCGGCGAAGCTGAGCAAGTGATGGCCATCGGCGAGGACGGATGGCGTTACAGCCAGGTCGCGGGGTGCGTCGACCGCGCTGCCATATACCACCTCACGCGGGCCGATGCCCAGGAGATCGTGGATCACCAAATCGACGTCATCAAGACCCACTGGGATGACGTCTGCGACGAGGCTGGGCTTACACAGGTCGAGCGGGATACCTTCCGGGACCGCCAGTTTCTCAACCCGTTCTCCCTGCTCGACTCGCACAGCTAGTCGACAGTTGGGCGACGACGCCCGCAAGTGGCCTAGGGAGAGCCTTCTAGCCCAAGCGCTGGGCATGTCGGGCGAGCACCCCTCCGGTGGCCCTTAGGGCCGACACAGAAATAGCCTGCCGCCCTTCCCGCGAGCCCGCTACCAGCCTGCTTTTAGGAAACGTCCTAATCCAGGGTTCGATTCTGAGCGGATTTCAGCCCACCGGCGCCGTGTCCCGCTCCCCCTCATAGCCCGCACACGACGCCGCGAACACCAGCAGGCTCACCACGAGCCCACCGCCGTGCCCTGCTACCAGCCCGACCAGCAGCCCGGCCACTCCGCCGGCCAGCGCCGCGAACAGCGCCAGGCCCGTGGGCAAGGAGAGCAGGCGAGCGGTCCCCAGCGAGCACGCAGCCCAGGCCACGGGGCCGATGAGCACGCCCCAGTCGCGGAAGAAGTCGCGGTCCAGCGGCAGGGCGAGCAGCGTGGCGAACAGCACGGTGACCGCCAGCGCCTGCGCGCCCAGCGAGCGCCAGAAGAGCGGCTGGTTCATCTCAGGCGATGTTAGATGGCCGCTTTCGCGACGCCGGCCCGTAGGCTTGGCGGCGGGCGCGTAGCTCAGTTGGTAGAGCACCACGCTTACAACGTGGGGGTCATCGGTTCGAGCCCGGTCGCGCCCATCCCCTTGGCGGCCGGCGGGGCGCGTGCGCGTGGGTTAGATTCCCCTCGACCGGGACCATCCGTGCGAGGAGGAGAGTGGCTTGGACGTAGAGCGCCTGAGGGCTATACCGCTGTTCCAGTCGGTGGACGAGGAGCACCTGAGCCGGGTGGCGCCGTTCGTGAGCCAGGTCGTGGTCTCGGCGGGCAAGCAGCTCGTGACCGAGGGCGACTTCGCGTACGAGTTCTTGGCCATCGAGGAGGGCACCGCCGAGGTGCGCCGCGGCGACGAGAAGATCGCCGAGCTCGGCCCGGGCGACTATTTCGGCGAGGTGGGCCTGCTGGAGACCGAGACGCGCCAGGCTACGGTGATCGCCAAGACCGAAATGAAGCTGCTCACGCTCGATTCGTGGGACATGAAGCGGCTGGAGAAGGAGCTCCCCGACGCCGCTGAGGAGATCCACCGCACCGTGCGCGAGCGCAAGATCGGCTAGGCCTCCTGCGCGTCTCGCGGGATCCCGCCGCCCGCAGGCGCCTGGCCGCGCTCGGCGCGGTCGCCGCCGTGGCCGCCACCGTGGGACTGGTCACGGGCGCGGGTAATGGAGGGGATGAGGGCTCGGGGAGCGAGCCAGCCCGAGAGGAGAGGCCGGCCCCGGCCGGCGGCCTGTCCCTGGAGCGCCAGGTGGGCTCGCTGCTGCTCATGAGCTACGACGGCGCCGACGTGCCTGGCTACATCCTCCGCCGGCTGCGCAGCGGGGAGGGCTCCGGCGTGATCCTCTTCGGCCCGAACGTGCCGGACGAGGACAGCCTCAAAGCGGCCACGCGCGCGCTGAAGCGCGCCTCGGGCGGCGGCGCCCTGGTGGCCACCGACCAGGAGGGCGGCGACATCCGCAGCGTCGCCTTCGCCCCGCCCGAGCCCTCACAGTCAGAGCTGGCGACGCCCGCGGCGGCGACGAGCGCGGCGCGTGACGGCGCGCGGGCGCTGCACGGCCTGGGGGTGAACGTGAATCTCGCCCCGGTGGCCGACGTGTCTGAGACGCCCGGCTCAATCGTCGCCGGCCGCGCCTTTCCAGGCGACGCCGGGACGGTGGCGCGCCTGGTGGTGAGCACGATCAAGGCCTACGAGCGCGAGCGCGTGGCCACCACGATCAAGCACTTCCCCGGGCTGGGCGAAGCCACCGAGAACACAGACGACGTGTCGGTCACGATCGACACACCACGGGATGGGTTGGAGGACGTGGCGCTCAACCCGTTCCAGGCGGGCATCAGCGGGGGCGCGCCCCTGGTGATGGTCTCCCACGCCCTCTACCCGGCGCTGGATGGCGACTCGATCGCATCCCAGTCGCGCCCGGTGGTCCAGGATCTGCTGCGGGGCGAGATGGGCTTCGAGGGCGCGGTGGTTACCGACAGCCTCGAGGCCCAGGCTGTGCTCGACCGCTCGGGCGTGGCCGAGGCCGCGGAGCGCTCGGTCGAGGCGGGTGTGGACCTGGTGCTCATGACCGGCTCGGGCAGCTGGAACGAGGTCTACCCCCGCCTGCTGCGCCGTGCGCGCCGCGACGCCACCTTCCGCGAGCGGGTGGCCGAGTCGGCCGACCGGGTACTGGCGCTCAAGCGGCGGCTGGGGCTTCGGCCGGGCCCCTAGGTCTCGGCCGAAGCTCGCTCGCGGGCCTTCTGCATCAGCTCGTGGTGCACGCTGCGGGTGCGGCCCTGCCGCCGCTCCCACGAGCCGTCGGCCTGCATGTCCCAGGCGAAGGTGTCGTCGGCCAGGCACCGCTCCAGCGTGTCCTCGACGTCTGCCCGTAGGCGCGGGTTCTCGACGGGCATGAGCAACTCCACGCGGGTGTCCAGGTTGCGGGGCATGAGGTCACCCGAGCCGATGAAGTAGAGGCGATCGTCGCCACGCTGGAATCCGTAGACCCGCGCGTGCTCCAGGAAGCGGCCCACCACGGACACCACGCGGATGTTCTCGCTCACGCCGGGAACGCCCGCGCGCAGCGCGCAGATGCCGCGCACGTTGAGGTCCACCGGCACGCCGGCCTGCGACGCCTCGTACAGGGCCCGGATGCAGCGCCGGTCCACCAGCGAGTTCAGCTTCATCACGATTCGCGCGTGGCGGCCCTCCCGGTGCGCGTCCACCGTCTGCTCGATCTCGGCCAGCAGGCGGTCCCGCATGTGCTCGGGGGCCACGATGGCCTTGCGGTAGCCCGGGTTGCGGGAGGCACCCGTCAGTGCGTTGAAGAGCGCGGACACGTCGGCGGCGATGTCCGCGTCGCAGGTGAGCAGGCCGAAGTCCTCGTAGAGGCGGGCGGTCTTCGCGTGGTAGTTGCCGGTGCCGACGTGGACGAAGTGGCGCACACCCGCGCCCTCCCGGCGCACCACGAGCAGCGCCTTGGCATGGGTCTTCAATCCCGGTAGACCGTGTACCACATGGGCGCCCGCCTCCTCCAGGGCGCGGGCCCAGCGGATGTTGCGGCGCTCGTCGAACCGGGCCTGCAGCTCCACCAGGCACACGGCCTGCTTGCCGCGCTCGGCGGCCTCGATCAGCAGCGGGACGAGGGCCGAGTCGTCAGAGGAGCGGTACACGGTCATCTTGATCGCCAGCACCTGTGGATCGTTCACGGCCTGCTCCACCAGCCGCTCCACGCTGGTGGCGAACGAGTCGTAAGGGTGGTGTACGAGTAGGTCGCCGCTGCGCATCGCGCCGAGCACGTCGGGCTTGCCCTCGGCGGTGGAGAAGGCCTCCGCGCTCACGGGCTTCCACGGCTCCTCGCGCAATTCCTTGTGGCCCTCGAGGCCGTGCAGCTGCAACAGGTCGGTGAGGTCGAGCAGCCCACGCACGTCCTCCACCTCGGACTCCTCGGCGCCCAGCGACTCCACCAGGAACGAGCGCAGGTCGGGGTCCATGTCGGCGCTCACCTCCAGGCGCACCACCTCGCCGAAGCGCCGCTGGCGCAGCTCGGCCTCCACCGCGCGCAGGAGGTCGTCCGCCTCGCCGGACACCTCGAAGTCGGCGTCGCGGGTTACGCGGAAGAAAGTGTGGCGCTGGACCTCCATGCCGGGGAACAGGGCGTCCAGGTGGCGGGCGATCAGCGATTCGAGCGGCACGAACGCGCTGTCGCCGATGGCCAGAAAGCGCGGCAGCACCTCCTTCGGCACCTTCACGCGCGCGAACAGCTCGAGATCGGTCACGGGATCGCGCAGCCACACGGCCAGGCTGAGCGAGAGGTTGGAGATGTAGGGGAACGGCCGGCCCGGCCCGACGGCCAGCGGCGTGAGTACCGGGAACACCTGCTCGTGGAAGACCCGGTCGGCGGCCTCGGCCTCCTCGCCGCTGAGGTCCTCCACCTGCACCACGCGGATGCCGTGGTCGGCCAGCGCCGGGCGCACACGCTCCTCCCACTCGCGGGAGAGGCGCCCGCCCAGCTCGCGCAGGCGCTCGCCGATCGCGGCGATCTGCTGCGAGGGGGAGAGGTCGTCCGCCTTGCGGGCGTCGATGCCGGCGTCCACCTGGTCGTGAAGCCCGGCCAGGCGGACCATCACGAACTCGTCGAGATTGGACGTGTAGATGGCGAGGAAGTTGGCCCGCTCCAGCAGCGGCGTTCGCTCGTCCTCGGCCAGTTCCAGCACGCGTTCGTTGAAGTCCAGCCACGACAGCTCGCGGTTGGTGTACAGCTCGGGCGAGTCGAGGTCGGGCGCGGCCGCGAGGTCCTGGGGTTCGTCGTGGCCCGCGGCGGCGAGCGCTGTTTCAGACGCGGGTTTCATTCACATCCATTCTCGCCTGTTTCCGAACGAGCACGTTGCGGGGATGTGTAGCTTGCCCGCGATGATCTGGCTCTTGCGACACGCCGAAGCCGAGGACGGCTCGCCCGACTCCGAACGCCCGCTCACGCCCAAGGGCGAGCAGCAGGCGCGGGCGGCCGGGGAGGCCTTCCGGCGGCTGGACCTCGGCGTGGAGGCGTGCGTGACCAGCCCGAAGGTGCGCGCGCTCCAGACCGCGAGCCTCGTGTGCGACGTGCTGGGCCTCCAGGCCGTCGAGGACGAGCGCCTTGCCGGCGGGCCGTTCGACCCGCACGAGGTGGCCGACGGCCACGGTGAGCGTGTGCTGCTGGTGGGCCACGACCCTGATTTCTCGCTGGCCGTGCACCGCATGACCGGCGCCCAGGTGCGGCTGCCCAAGGGCGGCGTGGCTGGGGTGGACAAGGGCGAGCTCAAGCTGCTGCTCCGTCCGGGCGAGCTGCGGGCGCTGGCTCGGGCCGGTTGAGCCCGTCCAGCAGCTTCCTCGCAAAGCCGCTCGACTCCAGCTTCTCCCAGCGGCGCACGAAGCGCTCGAACAGCACCGCCCGGCGCGCCGTGAGGTAGGTGCCGAGGCTCTCCAGCCCGCGGTAGCGCGCGCGGTTGGGCGCCTCGCGGGCGGCGCCGGGCTCGAGGTCGCGTGCGCCTCCGGCCCCATCGCAAAGGGCCTCGGCGTCCTGGGCGCGAAGGGCCTCGGCGTGGGCTCGCACGCGGGGGAGCATCTCGTCGCAGTCATGGATCTCCCCGAGCAGGTCCTGCAGCTGCTTGGCCACCTTGGCGGCGTCGGTGGCCGCGCGCCCGAAGGCCGGCTCGGACATCTCGAGCACGTAGCGCAGGCGCTTGGCGGCGATCCGCATGTCGTGCAGCGTCTCCTGCCCGCCGGAGTCGAGCGCCTTGGGGGCAAACGAGCGCAACTCGGCCAGCCGCACCTCCACTATCCGGCGCGCGTTGTCGGCCAGCGGGCCCTCGGGGTCCAGCCCCTTCACCTTGCGGGGCTTCATGCCGGCACCGGCCCGTTGAGCGCCGCGGGAGGCGACGACTCGGGGCGGCGGGCCGAGCGGGCCAGCACGTGCAGGCGCTGCTCCAACCGCGATTCGCGCAGGTGCTCGAGCGCTACCGCAAGCCGGTCGTTGCCTTGCTCCTGGCCGCGGCGCATCTCGTGCACGAGGCTCTCGATGCCCGGCCGGTCGGCCGCGGTCAGCTCCACCGCGATGCCCTCGAGGGCGGCGATCGCCACGTCTGGGTCCCGGCGCTCGCCGAGCACGTCGGCCAGCGCCTTGACCTCACGCAGCAGCTTCTTGTGCTCCTTCTTCGGAAAGCAGGCGGCGAACACCTCCATCGCCGCGCGCAGGCGCCGCGTGGCCACCCGCATGTCGTGCACGCGCTCGATGTCGGATGTGTCGAGCACCCCGTCCGCGTGGGCGAACACCTCGCGGGCACGTCCCTCGACCGCAGCGGCCGCCGCGTCGGCGAAACGGGTGCCGGGGTTCAGGCCCGGGATGGGTGCAGCCTTGGCCATGAGGTCAGGCTATCCCGGTCGCGCAGCGCTCGCGTACTCGAGCACCGCTCCCTCGCGCAGACCGCCTTGTGCCACGCGCAGCGGGCGGCCCAGGCGGGCGGACACCTCCTGCAGCAGGATCATTGCGGCCGGCAGCAGACGCGAGCGCTCGGCCGCGATTCCCAGCCGCTCCGTGGCTTCGGCGGCCGGGATCCGGGCAATCCGGTCGATCGCGCGCTCGAGTGACTCGGGACCCAGCTCGGCGCCGACCAGAATCCGCAGCGAGGTGGCGGTGCCGCCCACGGCCAGCGCCTCTTGCACGGATGGGGGACGGAGCTCCTCCAGTGCCAGGGCGGCGGCCCGCCGTACCGCCACCAGGTCGGCGCGGGCGGGGGGATCGGAGCGCACGTAGGTCTCGGACAGGAGGCTGGAGCCGGTGGCCACCGAGTTCCACCAGCTCACGTCCCGGCCCGGGGTGCCCACGGCGATCTCCACCGACCCCCCACCGACGTCCACGACGGCCACGCTCCCGAGCGCCGGCGGCAGCCCCCGGGTCGCTCCGGCGAAGGAAAGGCGCGCCTCCTCCGCGCTGCTCAGCACACGGACGGGCACCCCTGCGTGGCGCTCCACCGCCCGCACCAGCTCGTCGCGATTCGGTGCTTCGCGGATGGCCGCCGTCGCCACGACGCAGATCTCGGTGGCCCCCGCCTCCCGGGCTACGGCGATCTGTTCCGCCACCACCTCCGCATTGCGCCGCAGCTTCTTGGCGGGCACGACCCCGCCGGGCCCCTGACCTGCCCCGAGCCGGGTGAACGCGCGCCGCGCAGCGATCTCCTCCAGCTGCCCGCCGGAGACCTCGGCCACAAGCAGGCGCGTGGTGTTACTGCCGATGTCGATACAGGCGCATACCACCCGCGCCGCACTCTCGCAGTTCGAAGGGGGCGGTCCTAGGTCTGCTTGACCACGATGCCCTCGAGCACGTGGGCCACGCGCTCACAGGCATCGATCGCCTGCTCGAGCCGCTCGAACACGTCCTTCCAGCGGATCACCACCATGGGGTCGATCCCGCCGGCGAACAACGACACGATCGCCGAGCGGCTCACCCGGTCGCCCTCGTCCTCCAAGCGGTCGACCTCCACGAGGTGGGGCGAGAGCCCAGGCAGGCGGTCGAGCTTGGCCAGCGCGGCCGCCAGCTCGCGGCCGGCGTCGCGCAGCACGCCCGTGAGCTCCACCGCCTGCTCCATCGGCGCCTCGATCTTGTAGAGGCCGAGCACGTCCGCGGCCTCCTCGGTGTAGTCCACCACGTCGTCGATGGCCGCGGCCAGGGCGTGCACGTCGTCGCGCTCGATCCGCCCGCGGTCCGTCGCGTACATCTGGTGGATGATGTCGTGGGTCAGGCGGTCGCCCTCCAGCTCGAGAGCCTTGATTTCACGCGCCAGCCCCGACTCGTCGGGCCAGTTGCGCATGAGGTGGTCGAGCTTGGTGGTGGCCGCCTCCGCATTGGCCCCGGCGTCGCGCAGGAGCGCCATCAGGGTGCGGGGCTCCGATCGACCTGCGAACACGGCCACGGCTCAGCCCGCCGGCGGCTGAGGGGCCAGCTCGGGGTGAGAGGCGTCCTCGAACTCGCGGAACAGCCCCGTGACCACGAACGCCGTCTGCTCGCCGATGTCCACGCAGTTGTCGCCGATCCGCTCCAGGCAGCGCGCCACGAGCATCATGTGCATCGCCCACTCGCGCTCGTCGGCCTCGTCGCCGATCTCCAGCGCCCGCCGGAAGCAGGCCTTGTTCAGCCGGTCGATCTCGTCGTCCTGGCGCACCAGATCGATCGCCAGGCCCACGTCGCGGCGCTCGAACGCCTGTCCGGCCTGGATCACCAGCGACCGGGCCAGCTCGCCCATCCGTCCGATGTTCTGCAGCAGCTCCTCGTCCTTGGGCGGGTCGTGCCCGGCCAGTGGAACGAGCTTGGCCATGTTCACGCACTGGTCGCCCATGCGCTCCACGTGCTTGATCACGTGCAGCAAGGCCGCCACCACCCGCAGGTCGCCGGCCACCGGCGCCTGCAAGGCCAGCAGCGACAGGATCCCCTGGTGCACCTCGAGGTAGCGGCCGTCGATGCGGTCGTCGTCGGCGATCACCATGCTCGCCAGCTCGATGTCGCGCTGCTGGACGGTCTCGATCGCGCGGTCCAGTGAGCCGGCCACCAGCTGCAGCCCGCCCAGCGCAGAGACCTCCAGCTGGCGGAGCTCCTCCTGGAAGTGCTGGCGGTTGCTGTCCGACATGGTTACCCCCGCGGGGCTTCCAGCCCCGCGGTTCCGATTGCGTCGCTCCGCCTCCGGCTCCGCATTTAACCCACCTTGCCGGTCACGTAGGCCTCCGTGCGCTCGTCGGAGGGGTTGGTGAACACCTTCTCGGTGTCGTCGTACTCCACCACCCGCCCGGTCCGGTGCTTCTCGTCCTCATCGAGCTCGACGGTGAAGAAGGCCGTCATGTTCGACACGCGTGCGGCCTGCTGCATGTTGTGGGTCACGATCACGATCGAGTAGTTCTCCCGCAGCTCGAGCATCAGGTCCTCGATGCGGCCGGTGGAGATGGGATCCAGCGCCGAGCAGGGCTCGTCCATCAGGATCACGTCGGGGTCGGTGGCCAGGGCGCGGGCGATGCACAGCCGCTGCTGTTGGCCGCCGGACATGCCGAAGGCGTTGGTCTTCAGCCGGTCCTTCACCTCGTCCCACAGCGCCCCGCGCCGCAGCGCGTTCTCCACGATCTCGTCCATGTCGCCCTTCTGCCCGAGCACACGCGGGCCGAACGCGATGTTGTCGTAGATGGACTTGGGGAATGGGTTGGGCTTCTGGAAGACCATCCCGATGCGCTTGCGCACCTGCACCGGGTCGATGTCCGAGCCGTAGAGGTCCTGGCCGTGGTAGTTCACCTTGCCCGTCACGGTGGCCGCCGGGATCAGGTCGTTCATCCGGTTCAGGCAGCGGATCAGCGTGCTCTTGCCACAGCCCGACGGGCCGATCAGCGCCGTGATCTCGTTCTGGTAGATCGGGAGGTCCACCTCGCGCACGGCGGGTACGCCGCCGTAAGCCACGCCGACGTTCTCTAGGCCGAAGATCGGCTTGCGCTCCCCGGAGGCCTGCTGGCCCCTGGCCTCCAGGGCCTGGGTCTGCACCGCGCCGTCGCGGGTGGAGGGCACCGCGCCCTCGCCGCTCGCGGATGCCTCGCGCTGCCGCTCTTCAGGGTCCTGGGTCATGTGCTCTTGCACCTTAGGTCACCTACCACTTCTGCTCATATCGATTGCGGAGATAGACGGCGCCGGCGTTCATCACGACGAGGATCGCCAGCAGGACGAGGATGGCCGCCGCACCGAGTGCCTTGAACTCGGCGTCGGCGTCGGTCACGAACCGAAGGATCGTCAGCGGCAGTGCTGTGAACTGGTCGCTGGTGATGTCGTTCGGGTTGAAGCGCGTGAACAGCGCGGCACCGATCACCAGCAGCGGCGCGGTCTCGCCGATCGCGCGGGAGAGGGCGAGGATCACGCCCGTGGCAATGCCCGGAAGCGCGCCCGGGAGAGTGTGCTTCCAGATCGTCTGCCAGTGGGTGGCGCCCAGCGCCAGCGAGCCCTCGCGGATCGAGGACGGCACGGCCCTGATGGCCTCTCGGCCCACCACGATCACCACCGGAAGCACCAGCAGCCCGAGCGTGAGGGAGCCGGCCAGGACCACGGTGCCCAGCGACAGGGGCGCGCGCACGATGAAGGCCAGCCCGAGGATGCCGTACACCACGGAGGGGACCGCGGCCAGGTTCTGGATGTTCACCTCGATCAGGCGGTTCCACCAGCGGTCGCGGTCGGCGTACTCCTCGAGGTAGATCGCCGAGGCCACGCCCACGGGCACGATGAACACGGCCGTGGTGACCATCAGCAGCAGAGTGCCCACGAGCGCCGACTGCACGCCGGAGCGCTCGGGCGATATCCGGGACGGGAAGTTGGTGATGAAGTCCCACGACAGGCTGCTTGCGCCGTCGGCGGCGACGTCGACGAGCAGCACCCCGAGGGCGAGGAAACCCACGCCCAGGCTCAGCAGGAGGGCCGCGCGGAAGACCAGGTCCTTCACCTTCTGGCCGCTGGAGGCGCGCTCCACGGTTCGCCGGGCGGTCCCGGCCTCCGCGACGCTCATTCGTAGACCTGCCGGTACTTGCGCACGAAGCGGATCGAGATCGCGTTGAGCACGAGCGTGATCAGGAACAGCGTGGCGCCCACGGCGAAGATGGTCAGGCCCTCGGTTCCCTGGGTCGAGACGTCGGCCTGGGAGGTGGCCGCGATGAAGGCGGCCATGTTCTGCATCTGCTCGGTGGGATCGAGCGTGAGGTTGGCCAGCTGGCCCGCTGCCACGAGGATGATCACCGTCTCGCCGATGGCCCGGGAGGCCCCGAGCACGATGCCGGCGACCACGCCCGACAACGCCGCCGGGAACACCACCCGCATCGACACCTGCATGCGCGAGGCCCCGAGCCCGAAGGCGCCCTCGCGCAGCGACTGTGGCACGGAGGTCAGGGCATCGTCGGCCACCGTGGCGATGGTGGGGAGCACCAGGATTCCCAGCACCAGGCCTGCGCTCAGCGCGTTGAACGTGCTCACGTCGATGCCGAGCGTGTCCTTGAGCAGCGGGGTGACGAACGTGAGCGCGAAGTAGCCGAAAACGATCGTGGGAACGCCCGCCAGCACCTCGATGATGGGCTTGACCACCCGGCGGAACCTCGGGGAGGCGTATTCCGACAGGTAGATGGCCGAGCCGAGTCCGAAGGGCACCGCCACGATCAGCCCGATGGCGGTCAGGTACAGCGTGTCGTAGATGAGCGGCACCACCCCGAAGGACTGCTGGTCTCCACCGGCCAGCGGTGTCCACTCGGTTCCGAAGAGGTAGTCGGAGACACCGACCTCCTGCAGGAACTTCACCGTGTCGCGGATGAGGGCCACCACGATCCCCGTGGTGGTGAGCACCGAGATCACGGCCGCCAGCGCCAGCAGCGCCTTGATCACCTGCTCCCCCACCGACCGCCTGGTCCGCTGCCGGGTGAGACCCGGGGGCGGACCCGCCGTGGTGGGGGAGGAGGCTTCCATCTCTACAGACGAGCGACGGCTCTAGCCGCCGACGGCGCTCTTCGCCTCCCTGGCCTGCTCCTCGTTCATCGGGACGATCTTCGCCGCCTCTGCGATCTCGGCGTAGTTCTCGGCCACGAAGTCGAGGAAGGCCTTCACCTCGGGCTTCTTCAGCGACGCCTCGCTCGGGTACATGAACAGCGGCCGGGCGAGGGGCTTGTACTCGCCGCTCTGGATCGTCTCCGCGCTCGGCTTCACGCAACCGCTTCCGCCGTCGACGCCCACGGCGTTCAGCTTGTCCTGGTTCTGCTCGTAGAAGGAGAAGCCGAAGTAGCCCAGTCCTCCGTCCTCGCCTGACACACCGGTCACGAGCACGTTGTCGTCCGCCGAGGTCTGGATGCCCTCGGTGCGCTGTACGCCTTCCTCACCGTTGATCTGCTCGGTGAAGAAGTCGAACGTGCCGGACTCGGTGCCCGGAGTGAACAGTGCCAGCTCCTGGTCGGCCAGCTTGCCATCGACCTCGGAGAGGTTGTTGGCCTTCGCGCCCTTGCCGAACACCTTCTTGAGCTGCCCCGTGGTGAGGCAGTCCACCGTGAGGTTCTTGTTGGTCACGACGGTGATGCCGTCGTTGGCCACCTGGACCTCGACCGGCTTGACCTTGCCCTGCTTGCAGAGCTTGGTCTCGTCCTCCTCGATCGCGCGGGAGGCGTCCGAGATCTGGGTCTCGCCACGGCAGAACTTCTCGAAGCCGTCGCCGCTGCCGGCGCCGCCCACGGTCACCTTCACGCCGGAGTTCTCCTCGTTGAAGAGCTCGGCCGCGGCCTCCGCGAACGGCTGAACCGTGCTCGAGCCGTCGATGCGGATGTTGCCGGAGAGGTCTCCGCCTCCGCCTCCACCACCGCCGCCTCCTCCGTTTTCATCGTCGTCGCCACAGGCGGCGACGCTGAGCGCCATGACGCCGGCGGCGGCAAGCGCGAGCCAGTTCCTCATGCGATGTCCTCTCTGTTCGATCATGATGGTCGCGGCGAGGCTCCCAGCCCTATGCATGCAGTCTGTTGCGGACTTGTCGCCGCGATGTGAAAAGGATGTAAAGAGGCCCCGCACGGGCCCTCGCTCACGAGATGCGGGTAATGGGGCGCTCGACCGGCTGGGGCTCGAAGCGATAGCCGAAGCCGAAGTGGGTATGGATGAAGCGGCGCCCCGGCAGGACCTCGTCGAGCTTCTGCCGCAGCTTGCCCACGTACACGTCCACGGAGCGGTCCGAGCGCCGGTAGGGCTCGCCCCATACGGCCACGTAGAGCTCCTCCCGGCTCACGATGCGCCCGGAGCGCTGCACCAGCGCGGTGAGCAGCTCCAGCTCGCGGGAGGTCAGGTTCAGCGGACTCCCGGCCACCGTGGCCACGAACTCCCTCGGCCGCACCTCCAACTCCCCGGCGCGCAGCTCCTGTGAAAAAGCTGTAAAGAAGGCAATTCCAGGGGGCGGTGACGTATCCTCTGCTCATCGGCTGAGCCCCAGTGGTTGCTCCCGCCGACCCCGCCGATGGACCGGTACTCCATGAACACCACCGATCCGGGACCCGTCCGTCTGGCGGTTTTGGACTCCGATTCCGGGTTCGTCCAGGTGCTGGTTAACCGCCTGGAGGGAGCCGGTTGGCAGTACCGCCGCCTCGAGGCCGCTCCGCGCGTGGAGGAGTTCGTCTCCATGCGGGTGAACGCCCTGGTCGTGGACCTGGCGCTGCTGGGTCCCGACGCCTGGGACTTCCTTGAGCGTCTGTCCGAAGCGATGCCCGGACTGGGCGTGGTGGTGTGCACCGGCCGCTCGTCGGTGGCGCAGCGGGTTCGCGGGCTACGGCTGGGGGCCGACGACTGGGTCACCAAGCCCTGCCACCCCGAGGAGGTGCTCGCGCGCGTCCAGGCCGTCGTCCGCCGCCGCAAGCAGGCCACCAACCGCCAGGAGTCCGGCCCGGTGAGCGCCGGCGAGCTGGAGATCCGCGCCGACCAGTTCCAGGCCTTCGCGGGCAACCGCAGCGTGGACCTCACCCGCCGCGAGTTCGAGGTGCTCCAGTTGCTCGCCCACGCCGAGGGGAAGGTGCTCCAGCGCGAGGAGATCTACCAGCAGGTGTGGGGCTACACGATGGCTCACGGCGACCGCTCCGTGGACGTGTTCATCCGGAAGGTTCGCCAGAAGCTCGAGTCGGCCTCGCCCGCGTGGCAGTACATCCACACCCACTTCGGAGTGGGCTACCGCTTCGATCCCGAGAGACGCGACGGGGAGCCGCCGCTAGGCCACGAGAGCAGCCCGAGGGATCCCGCGGTGGAGCAGGCGCCAGGGGCGCCCGGCAGTCAGGGCGGCTCCGAGCCGAGGGTCGACACCGTTCTCGACCAGGCGCGCACGAGCCTCGCCTAGCAGTGGCGGCCGGCTGGCGCCGTGGGCGTCGGAGCTGACCACGCTCACCAGCCCCTCGTCGATGAGGGCCAGCGCGACTCGATGGGCATCCTGTCCGTGGCCGCCGCAGACCGACTGGGCATTCACCTGGGCCAGCGAGCCGGCGGCCAACTCGCGACGCAGGCCCGACGACCCGTCCATCGCGGCGTCCGCACTCCGCTCGGGGTGAGCCACCACCACGGCGAATCCCCGGTCGCGCAGCTCGTCGGTGGCGGCGTGGAAGGTCTCTCCGATTACCTCAAAGGGGGGCCTCGACCAGTAGCCAGCGCGCGCCGGGCGGACCCTGCGCGATGGCGTCGAGCTCCCTTTGGGAGAGACGGCCGACCATGTCGTGGCCGAGTTCGGCTCCTGGGCGCACCTGCACGGCCACACCCGCTGACGCCAGGGCGCCGCTGAGCTCGCGCACACCGTCGGCCACCTGCCACACGTCGGTGAGGAAGTCGCCTCGCACGTGGGGGGTGGCCACCACTGTCCCGGTGCCGTCCGCGGCTGCCAGCCGGAGGAGATCCAAGCTCTCCTCGAGTGTGTCCGGTCCATCGTCGACACCGGGAAGGGCGTGGAAGTGAAGCTCGGTTCCGGCCTGGGAGGAAGGCATCGGCTCTCATCAAGATTCGGCCGATATGCAGGAACTTCGGTCACCGTTTCGTTACCCGCGTGTATCGGGATCGTGAAGCGTTGCCATACTCAGCTCCGATGGGCCGGTCGCCGTCCACACTGCGAACCGCCGCCCTGATCGCGGGCGGGGCGCTGAGCGTGCACGAGCTGCGCTTCCTGATCGCGCCCGCGGGTGCGGCGGAGTCCTCCTCGGCGGGCCACGGCTACCTGCCGCTGGCCGGGTTCGTCGTAGCGGTGGCCCTCGCCGCCGCACTTGCTCAGCTTGCGGCCGTGGCCGAGCGCGCGTTTCGCACCGGCCGGCACGAGCCCGGCGGCCCCGGCTTCGCGGTCACGTGGCTGGCGGTCACCGGCTCGATCGCCGGGGTCTTCCTCGCGCAGGAGATCGTGGAGGCCGCGCTCACCGGGCGGGCTGCCCAGGGCCTTGCCGGAGTGCTGGGATCGGGCGGCTGGGTGGTTCTCCCACTTGCGGTGGCCATCGGCGCGCTGGTGGCGCTGGCGCTGGCCGGGGCGCGTGCCGCGGTCGCCGCGGCCGCGCGGCGGGCGGAGCGCGCTCCGCTCACGCGCAGGGTCGTCGACCTGATCGGCTTCCGCCTGCAGCCGGGCCATCCCCCGGCGTTCGCGCCCCTGGCCGGCCACCTGGCCGGGCGGGCCCCGCCGCTTCCTCCCTGACCCGTACGCGGGCGCCCGCGTGGGCGCCCATCGAGCAGAGGAGGCAACGCATGTCCAGGACATCCAGGTT
>Ga0209587_1000588_pt1 | contig 17801 bp, 19 predicted proteins | sample NGEPerD_2_FD_184512 | JGI IMG/M metagenome (GOLD analysis project Ga0209587, IMG submission 184512) | Arctic peat soil microbial communities from the Barrow Environmental Observatory site, Barrow, Alaska, USA - NGEE PermafrostL1-D... | ecosystem: Environmental > Terrestrial > Soil > Wetlands >... | reverse complement strand
CCAGCATCCATCCTTGCGTGGCCTGAATTTTGTCCCAAAAACGACCGTATAGGGTTTTCTTGGGACAAACCCCGGCGACGGTCACTGCGAGACCGGCCACGGGGACACGGTTTCGCCGGGGGCCGAGGCGAGCCCAGCGCCGGCCAGCAGTCCCAGGAACATCCTCAGCAATCTGGCGGTCACGCCCCAGATGATGTGGCCTTCGTAGATCCACGCCTCCGTCGGGTAATTGAAGCCTTCATGCACGAAGCCCGGTTCCACGCGGATTTCCTCTGTGAGCCCGGCGATCGGCGCCACGATGAGGGCGGCGACTTCGCTCGGGTTCGGCTGAAAGGGCTGCGCGGGTACCCACCCGACGACCGGTGTGATCACGTAGCCGGAGACGAAGGTCGGGGTCTGGTCGAGCTGCCCCAGTACCCTCACCTGTGAGGGATCCAGCCCGATCTCCTCATGAGCCTCCCTGAGGGCGGCCTTTTCCGGGCCCTCTCCCGGCTCGAGTGAGCCGCCGGGGAAGGAGATCTGGCCTTTGTGGGTCGAGACGGTTTCGGTTCTCAAGGTGAGCAGCAGGGCGGGCTCGGCGTCGTCGAGCACGGGAATCAGCACCGCCGCGGCGCGCCCCTCCGTAGCCTCGCTTCGCCGGGGGGCACGGGCCGAAAGGGCATGTGCAAGGTTGTGCTCGAAGTCACCTATCACGGTCGGCATCGTAGCCTGGGACTCTTTGGTCGACGATAAAGACGATAAACAGGAGGAAACCACGTGGGGCAGCTTGTGCGGTTGGAGGTGAGCGACGGGGTCGGGGAGATACGGCTTGAGCGTCCTCCTGTCAATGCCTTGAACCGGCAGTTGGCCGAGGAGCTCGGGGACTGCGTCTCGGCCATTCGCGATGATCCGAAAATCAGGGCCGCCGTCGTGTGGGGCGGCAAGAAAGTGTTCGCCGCGGGCGCAGACGTGAAGGAGATGTCAGACCTTGACCCCGCCGCGATCCAGCGCCACATCGATCCATTTCAGGAGGGCTTGAGCGCGCTGGAGCAACTCCCCGTCGTGACGGTGGCTGCGATCACCGGCTATGCGCTGGGTGGCGGCTGTGAGCTGGCCCTGGCTTGCGACCTGCGAGTCTGCGCCAACAACGCCCGGCTCGGCCAGCCCGAGATCCTCCTGGGCATCATCCCCGGAGCGGGCGGCACCCAGCGGCTACCTCGGCTCGTAGGCATCGGCCGGGCCAAGGAGATCATCTATTCAGGACGAACCCTGGACGCCGCGGAAGCTCTAGCGATCGGGCTGGTAAACGAGGTCGTCGAGCCCGCCGAGGTTCACGCGCGCGCACATGCCGTCGCATCCGTCTATGCGAGTGGGCCGACGGTGGCGCTGGCGGCTGCCAAGCAAGCGCTGCAGACGGGCATGGAGACCGACATCACCTCTGGGTTGCTCCTCGAACAGAGGGCCTTTGCCGCTTTGTTTGCGACCCAGGACCAAAAAATGGGGATGGCTTCGTTCATCGAGCAGGGGCCGGGGCAGGCGGAATTCTTCGGCAAGTAGTAGTCCGTACTCCGATACCCTTAGGGGTGCGGCCCACTAGGTAATCGTCCAGGCTGTGAGCGCAAGGAGATCTATTGAATATCGCCGTGTGCGTCAAGCATGTTCCCGATCCCAACCTCCCCATGGAGATGGACGGAGTTCGCCTCAAGCGGGCAGGCGTTCAAGGCGTGCTGGACCCCGGCGACGAGTTCGGCGTCGAAGCCGCGCTTCAGATCAAAGAAAGACTCGGGGCCGAAGTGACTCTCGTGTCGATGGGGCCGGAGGCTTCATCCGAGGCCCTGCGCCGAGGACTCTCCATGGGCGCGGACCGGGCGATCCTCGTCTCAGACGATGCCCTCGAGGGGGCGGACGCTCTGGCGACCGCCCGGGTGCTCCAGCGAGCCATCGAGCGGGCGCAGCCGGACCTCGTCGTCGCCGCGGTCGAGTCCACCGACGGATACACCGGCACGATGCCGGCCGCCCTGGCGCAGCTCATGGGATGGCCACAGGTCACCTTTGCCACACAGGTGGAGATCACCGATCGAACCCTTCGGGCTCACCGGCAAACCGCCACGGGCTACCACGTCGTGGAATGTGAGCTGCCGGTGGTGGTCACGGTAACGGCGGGCATCAACGAGCCTCGTTATGCGTCGTTCAAGGGAATCATGGCGGCGAAGAAGAAACCGCTCGAGCGGCTGGCGCTCGCAGATCTGGGTTTGTCGCCCGACGATGTGCGTCCGGCCCAAGAGATCGTGGAATTGAGTGCGGGCGAAGAGCGCAGGTCGGGAGAGGTGATCGTGGACGAGGGCGAGGCAGCCGCCAGAGTGGCCGCCTTTCTGCGTGAGGCAAAGGTCATCTAGTGGGAAGGGTCTGGGTTTACGCCGAAGTTACGGAGGGTGGGATCGATCCCAGCGCGCTCGAGCTGCTGGCCAAGGCGCGTGCCTTGGATCCGGAACCGGCTGCGGTCGCGTTGGGCCCGGGCTCGTCCGCGGCCGCGGCAGTGCTCGGCCGCCATGGTGCGGCAACCGTGTACTGCTCCGACGACTCCGTCTACTCGGACTTCGTTGCCGAGCCTCCGACGTTCGCGCTCCAGCAGCTTGTGGCCGAGCATGGGCCCGAGCTCATTCTCTTCGCCACCAATTACGACTCGCGCGATGTAGCCGGCCGGCTGTCGGCTCTGACCGGTGCCACGCTGGTAGCGAACGCCGTCGACATCCCGAGTCTCAATGTGGCTCAGACCGCGATCTTGGGGGGCTCCACTCGAGTGGACGTGAGACTCGAGGGAACACTAAAGCTCGTGCTCGCGCGACCCAAGTCTTTTGTGGCAGAGGAGACGGGCGGCGACTGCGTGACGATTGCGATCGATATCGTGGTGCCGGACAAGCTCAAGAGGGTAAAGCTCATCGAACGACACGAGGCTCGAGCGACAGGTCCCAAGCTTCAGGACGCGTCGGTGGTGATCGCCGGGGGCCGCGGTCTGCAGGGGGCCGAGAACTTCCGCCTTCTGGACGAGCTCGCGGAGGCCATCCCGGGAGCGGCGGTGGGAGGCACCCGGGCAGTTGTCGATGCGGGGTGGGTTCCCTACTCGTATCAGATTGGGCAGACGGGCAGCACAGTCAAGCCCGAGGTTTATCTAGCTTTCGGAATTTCGGGAGCGACCCAGCACGTCGTGGGAATGAAGGGGGCGAAGAGGATCGTGGCGGTCAATAAGGACGAAGACGCACCCATCTTTACTTTGGCGGATCTGGGAGTGGTCGGAAACGCGCTCGAGCTGCTACCCAAGCTCATCGAAGAGATTCGCAAAGGATAGCGATGGGCTTTTCCGATTCGTTTCGGAGGTTCTTCAATCGGGGCCGGGCCCCCGACCTCAACCCCCTGCGCACGTTTGCAGCCGAGCGCAAGGGCGTCGAAGGTTACATCGAACCCCAGACCGCGACACAGCCGCTTACTCTGTTGCTGGTCGATCGCCATGGAGATTCGATGCGCGGCGCGATCAGGGGGCCGCGCGACGCGAAAGACTTCTGCGCTCAGGCTTCGATACCCCTGTACGATGCTGCCGTAATCGGATACCCACAGCGGATGGTCGACTTCGAGCGGCGCGGGGGTGGGCCGGGCAAGGATGCATTGGACGAGCAGATCGCCGACCTCGAGCGCCGCCTCCAGGAATCAGACTAGGTGCCCTATATATTGAACTTTTCGCCGTAACTCGCGGCCGCTGCGGGTTCTGGTGCCAAGGTCAATTCGGGGGAGGCGAAGTCTTGTTGTCTGAACGAAGGTCGCGCCGTTCCACGTTCGTCTTTCTCGTGGGGGCCGGGCTCTTGTTGTTCGTGGTCTTGCTGCTAGTGGGCCTTGCGATCTCTCGTTACCTGGGGGATGACGCTCTCGGCCGCATGGACCGAGGACTGGCGCGCTATCTTGCGCGCAACCGCAGCAGCGGCCTCAACCAGACGACGGAGATCCTCTCCTATCTGGCTGAGACGACAACCGTTATCGGTCTGGGCGTGCTGCTGTTCTTCGGGGCCAGGTTGACATGGAAGCGCTGGGGGGACTCACTGCTGGTGCTCGCCGCTATCGCAGGAGAGGTCGCCATCTTCTTGGGTTTGACGGCGTTGGTGGATCGCAATCGCCCCATGGTGCATCGCCTCGATGTAGCACCTCCGACCTCGAGCTTTCCGAGCGGCCATATGGCGGCCGCGGTCGTTCTCTACGGAGTCGTCGCGATCATTGCCTCGCGACATCTGCGGAGTCGCGCAGCCGTCGTGCTGTTGTGGCTGGTGGCGATTGTCGTTCCGCTGGCGGTGGGGGCCTCCCGGATGTACCGAGGGATGCACTATCTCACCGACGTTGTGGGCGGAGGTGTGCTCGGCACGGTGTGGCTCACCGTATCGACTCGTGCTTTGGCGCCTTTCAGGAGCTGGCGATCCGGAAGAGGCGGATGAGAGAGACACGCCGGGTCGTGGTGGTGTTCAATCCGGTCGCCCGCAATCGTGAGTCGGACGAGCGCAGGCGAGCAACTCAAGAGGCACTCGATGCCAGAGGACTGGAATACACGTGGTTGGAAACTACGGAACAAGATCCCGGCAGCGAAATGTTGCGAGGCGCCCTCGAAAGAGGGCCTGATCTCGTGATGGTGTCGGGTGGGGACGGGACGGTGATGGCATGCGCCACGGCACTTGCCAACAGTGGCGTTCCCTTGGCGCTGTTGCCGGCCGGCACCGGCAACCTGTTGGCCGCGAATCTCGACATCCCGCGGGACCTCTCGGGGGCCCTGGAGGTGGCGTTGTCGGGAGGATCTCGAACGATCGACGTCGGTTCCAGCCCACACGGTTGTTTCGTCATAATGGCGGGGATGGGCTTCGACGCAGCGATGCTGCGCGATGCCGACCCGAAACTCAAGTCTCGGTTGGGGGCGGTGGCTTACGTGGTGAGTGGACTGAAGCATGTGCGCGCGCCTGCACGGCGCGTCGAGCTGCGCATTGACGACGAGAAGCCTCTTTTTTGTGAGGCACACATGATCTTGATCGGTAACTTCGGAAAGCTGCAAGGTGGACTCATGGCCCTGCCCGACGCCGATCCCGAGGACGGCCTGCTGACGGTGGCGGTCGTGAGGGCCGGAACGGTAACGGCTTGGCTCAAGCTCTTGTGGCGAATGCTTCGTGGCCACCGGGGTGATGACGCCAGGATCCAGATGCTGTCGGCTCGCCGGTTGCAAGTGACCGCGGAACCGGCCATGCCGCTCGAGCTCGACGGAGATGTCTTCGAGGACTCGAGCTCGTTCTCCGTGGAGGTTCTTCCCGCCGCACTCAAGCTGCGAGTCCCGACCACGCACGCTTCGGGGGCGATCTCATGAGTACGGCGTCTCCGGTTCCGCAGACTTATAACCTCGAGGACGACGAAGCGCGCGAGACCCTGCGCGATTGTGGGCAGATGCAGCTGGCCAAGGACGCCTTCAAGCGTTTTCGGGTTGCCGACGGCTTCAGCCACTCGCGCGCCCTCGCATTCCAGGTTGTGCTTGCCCTCTTACCAGGCCTCATTGCGTTCGTCGGCTTCATCAACGTGATCAATCAGGACGCGCTCAAGCGGGCCGCGCAGACCGCCCTCGTCGATTTTGCGCCGGGCCCGGCCAGCAAGATACTGACGCAGACATTTCAGCAAGGCTCCTCTACCGGGACGACGCCGTTATGGGTCGGCCTCATCGGAACCCTCGTCGCCGGAACCCTTGCCATGGGTCAGCTCGAGCGCGGCGCCAACCGCATCTACGGAGTCGAGAGAGACCGTCCCACTCTGCTCAAGTACGGGACGGGCTTCGTCCTGGCCATTAGCGCGGGACTGTTGACGGTGGTCGCCTTCATCGCTTTCGTGGCCGGCTCGGCGGCCGGGCAGGCGGCGCAGGCGACCGGTATCAACAAGTCGGTGATCACGGTATGGACGTTCGCGCGCTGGCCCCTCGGAATCATCGCTGTGGTCGTCGCCTTCGCCCTGCTCTTCAAACGCTCGCCGCGACGGCACCAGCCGGACGCGTCGTGGCTCGCTCACGGCTCTGCTCTCTCGACGCTGTTGTGGTTCGTTTTTACGGGCCTGCTGAGCCTCTATCTCACCGCGAGCAAGTCCTTCGGTCAGACCTATGGCCCGCTGGCCGGCATCATCGGGATCATGTTGTGGTCTTTTTTGACCTCTCTGGCACTGCATCTGGGCCTGGCGTTCTCAGCTCAACTCGAGGCTGTGAGGGCCGGCGTGCCCAACCCCCAGACCGCCGAGGACCGCTACGACCCGCCCGAATTCCAGAAGTCCTGACGCCTGAGTGGCGCCGGTTGCGGGCGCCGTTCTCTATGAGATCGGCTCCCCTTCCAGGCTCCTAAGAACTGCCTGGACGACCTGCACGAACGCGGGCCAGTAGTCGGCGCCATGCAGCCCGCGATCGTCCTGCACGGAAACGTCGGCCGCGCGAAGATCGGGTCTAATTCTGTCCATTAGGCGGCGCGCCTCGCTGGCCTGCATGTAGGCCGACCTCTGGACGGCCCCATCCTCCTCTAGCCATAAGTGCATTTTCGTTACTGCTCGCATCAAAGGCACCCAGGGGACATAGACCGGTATGTCCTGCTCAGCAATGCCAAAGAACCCACTCCACCTGTTCCGCTCCACTCGATAGGTGCGACTCTTGGCCCTCTGTGCGGTCTCTGTGATCCCTGCCTCGATCAGCGAATGAAGCGTCTCACGCACGTTGCGGGGAGCGTACGCAGCAGCTTCTGCGATCTCATTCAGAAGTCGGTCGCTTCGCGAAGTCAGGAGGATACGACTCACCTCCGCTCTACTGCCGACACCGAATACCTCTCTTAGCCGAAACCCGAGGTTGATCGGCGCGGAAAGATCCGGGACACGCGATTTTCCACTTGGACCGGTTGCCGGCCGACGGAAGCCATGGACGGCAAAGATCGCATCGGCCTTGCCGACCCTCGCTTCCCGCCCGTCGATCCGGAACAGCGTTTGGGGCTCAGGAGGGACGCTGGGAGCAACGGGAGCACGACGCGTCACTTCCTTGGCGTGCGTGATTGACCATGCCAGCACCGCGTCGACGAGCCGTCGCACAACGTCGTCCTGCTGGCGGGCTAGGTTGCGGAGTCGCTGGATGCTCACGAGACGGAGATTGAGCGCCAGCCAATCGAGGATCTCGTCAAATAAACGAGGCTCATGGCGCGACACTACAAGTGAGAGGACCAGTAGGGCTTCAGGATCGGCAGCCCACAAGTCCTCGCGATCACGTCGGCCAGAAACCCCCATCTGCGTCCACTGGCCCCACGAGAATGAGACCAGGTTGGCTCGGAAATCGTCCCTAAGCCCCGAGGTCTGCATCCTCCACCCCCAGGTGCTCCAGTGCCCCCAGCAGCTTCCGGCGGAAGCTCTCAGACGGATCGTGGGTGCGCGTCCATCGGGCGGCAGCGAGTAACTCCTCTTCTGTGGGACGAAGATCGTCTTCGTGCCGTCCGGGGTCCACCATCGCGTAGAGCTTGAAGTGGATCTGATCGAACCGGCCGGCAAAGTGGACCGTGAGCACCGAACGGAAGCGACGAGTCTCGACTCGCTCCATGAGGCCGTCCGGGAGTCCGAATCGTAGAAGCTCGGTAGGGCCAGGATTCAGCCAGTCGGGCTCCAGTTCGAAGTCCCGGGCCACCCGGTCCCTCGCCTCCACAAGGGGAGGGGGAAGCGGATCGGCGGGTTTCAGGCCCTCGTTCGAACCCAAAGCGAGGACGTCGACGTCGCTGGTCGTCCTGTTCACCAGACCGAGCGCCAGCAGTGCAGCTCCGCCTATTACAACGATCTCGCAGCGCGCATCTAGCGCACTGAGCTGCTCTCCGAGAGCCTTTAGTAGGACATTCTCTTCCCGAGCGTCGAAGTTCATTCAAGATGTATAACATCCCCTTCTAGGATGTTCAACATCTGAAAGGCAACATGACGGCAGTAAGGGTTTCGCGCCGCCAGAAGGCTGAGCCCCCGGCCTGGACCGCTACGACCCGCCCGAGTTCCAGAAGAGCTGACCTCGTTTCGGCGCGCACCGTGAAGGGGTCCGTCTAGGTCGAAGCTAGTTATAGCGGGTTAATAGGTTCTAGATAAACTGGCAAACCTGCCACAGTCCGCGTAAGGTGGCGAGCAAGTGGGTAGAGGGCGAAGAGCGCCGCCACCGAGTCGGTGACCGTTTCGATTGATGGATCAGAGTCAGTCATAAGACGATTCAGCCGAGTCAGTTTCTATCGATGCCTCTGCAAACTGCTGCATCGTACTTCTGGGAGATCGAGCTAGCCAAGGAGCCGTTCACGGCGACTACCTCGGTGCAGATTGCCTTCACAACCACTCCTTTCGGCGGCTGCTTCGTTGCGGGAGTCCAGACTTTCACGAGGTTCGTTCATCATGAGTAAGCCCCCGGCCCTCGGATCGAGTGCGCGCTTATGTACTTCTGAGGTACATGAGCATGCATTGGATGAGGTGCGGCTAGCGGCCGTTAACCCTCCGGGCCCTCGCCGCCCTCCCTGCTCGGCCAGGCCGCGGTCGCCTTCGCCATGACGCCGGTCCAGCACCCGCCGAGCACTAGTCCGCCGATCACGTCGGTCGGCCAGTGCGCGCCGAGGTAGACCCTGCTCACGGCGACCAGGCAGGCCAGCAAAGCCGCAACTCCCCACACCCACGCGCGGCCCCCGTTCATCCGCCTGGTGAGCAAGAAGGCGAGGGCCAGGAACAGCGCCGCGGCCGCGCTCGAGTGTCCGCTGGGAAAGGCGCTCCCCGTGACGTCGGTCAGGCGGTGGAAGTCGGGCCGGGGCCGGTCTACGAGCATCTTGATGAGGTTGTCGAGACCCACGCTGCCGACGATGGTCCAAGCGAGAAAGACGGGCCATCTCTTCTGTCGCTCGACGAGGAAAACGAGGACGGCGGCTCCCCCCAGGGCGAGAGTCACGAAGAGGGTTCCTCCTAGAAAGGTGAGAAAATGCATGAGGCTGTTAAGGAGCGGCACGCGGATCTCGACCGACTGCTGAATGACCTCTCGGTCGACCTGGGTAATTGCGGCCGACGAAACCAACTCGCCGAGCGGCCACAGGACGGCGATCAGGAGCGCCGCCCCGGCCACAACTGAAATCAAGGGTGAGGCGCTCGCGGCCTGGGAGCGGCCGACCGCGGTTCTGTCGCTCACCGGCTCCCGCTCCCGCTCCCGCCTCGTATCCTTGGCGTCATGCACTACCTCGATCATGCGGCAACCACGCCGATTGTGCCAGAGGCAAAGGTTGCATTGCTGGCCTTTCTCGACGGCGATTTCGGCAATCCCTCATCGGTCCACGCCTACGGGCGGGCCGCGCGACGGGGAGTGGAGGATGCCCGCGAGCAGGTAGCCGCCGCCATCGGCGCCAGCCCGGCCGAGATCACCTTCACCGCAGGCGGGACCGAGGCCGACAACCTTGCGGTCAAGGGGGTTGCGACCAAGCTGAAAGGCAACGGCAACCACATCGTCACCACCGCGTTCGAGCACCACGCCGTGCTCCATTCCGTCGAGCATCTCCAAGATAGCGGATTCAAGGTCTCGGTTGTGGAGGTCGGAAACGATGGGCTCGTCGACCCGGGCCGAATCCGCGATGCCGTGCGCCGGGACACCATCCTCGTGTCGGTCATGGCAGTCAACAACGAGATCGGCACGGTGCAGGACATGGCAGGTATTGTCGCGGCCGCCAAGGACGCGAACCGCTCCACGTTGGTGCATTCCGATGCGGTGCAGGCGCTCGGAAACATCCCCGTCGACGTGCATCGTTGGGGCGTGGATCTCGCCTCCTTTTCCGCGCACAAGCTCGGCGGCCCCAAGGGTGTGGGCGCGCTGTTCGTGCGAGCAGGCGTTCCCGTGGCGACCCAGCTGCACGGAGGCGGACACGAGCGGGGGTTGCGCTCGGGGACCCTGAATGCTGCAGGTGCCGCCGCGTTCGGCGCCGCCGCCGAGGTTGCTGCCAAGGAGGTTCATGCCAAGGCCGAGCGACTGTTGCGGCTTCGCACGCGCCTCTTGGAGGGCGTACGCGCCGCCGTACCGGACGTCGTGGTCAATGGAGATCTCGATGCGCGCGTGCCGGGCAATTTGAATGTGTCGTTTCCGGGCGGCTCCGGCGAGACTCTGCTGCTGCTGCTCGACGCGGCCGGCATTGCGTGCTCGTCGGGCTCGGCCTGCCAGTCGGGGGCGCTGGATCCCTCACACGTGTTGCTCGCCATCGGTCTTGAGCCGCGCCTCGCAGACGCAAGCATTCGCTTTTCGTTGGGCCGCGCCTCCACAGAGGAGGACGTGAGCGCGGTGTTGGAGGTGCTCCCGGAGATCGTCGAGCGGGCCCGCAAGGCGGCATGACCAGTACGCCATCTGCTCGAGTGGTGGTGAGGTGACCACATATGACATCTGACCACCACTCGGCGAAGAAGCAGAAGGCGGTCGTGGCCCGGGGGTCTGGGGGCGCAGGCGGACTTGGCCGGCGGAGCCCCCAGCGGCCAAAGGCCGTGGTTGCTATGTCCGGCGGGGTCGACTCGTCCGTGGCCGCGGCGCTCATGGTCGAGCAGGGCTACGCCGTCACCGGCATCATGCTCAAGCTGTGGCGGCAGGGCGAGACGAACACCGAGTCCGGCTGTTGCAGCGTGGGCGCAGCCGACGATGCCCGGCGGGTGGCGGACCTCCTCGAGATCCCCTTCTACGTCTTGAACTTCGCCGAACGCTTCGAGTCCTCGGTGGTGAGTGACTTTAGGTCCGCCTACGCCTCGGGCCGGACTCCCAACCCCTGCGTCCGCTGCAATCAGTGGATCAAGTTCGACGCCCTGCTCGAGCGGGCCGAGGTCATGGGCGCAGACGTCCTCGTTACCGGGCACTACGCACGCGTCCGAACCGATGACGGCCGTGCCCGGCTGCTGCGCGGAGTGGACGGCAGGAAGGATCAGTCCTACGTGCTGTGGATGCTGACCCAGGAGCGCCTGGCCCGCTGTCGGTTCCCGGTGGGCGGGATGAACAAGAAGGAGACGCGTGCGCTGGCCGCTCGCCTCGGGCTCAGAACTGCGACCAAGCCCGACTCGCAGGAGATCTGCTTCGTTCGAGGAGGCGACCTCGGCGGCTACATCTCCGAGCATGTTTCAGAGGCGTCGCACCGGGGGGCGGTGGTCGATGAGCGCGGCCGGGTGGTGGGCGAGCATCACGGCTTTGGCCGCTACACCGTGGGGCAGAGAAAGGGTTTGGGCGTGGCGCTCGGGAGGCCGGTGTACGTGACCTCGATCGATGCCTCCTCGAATCGAATCGTGGTGGGGGAGCGAAAGGATCTCGAGATCGCCTCGGCTCGTCTCGAAGAGGTCAGCTTCGTGGGGCCCGCTCCGAGGCCGGGCGAGCGCGTGCTGGTTCAGCACCGGGCTCACGGAGACGTCACGCCGGCGCGTGTGACCGGTGCCAACGGAGCCGCGCAGCTCCTTTTCGAGCGTCCCATCGAAGCCGTGGCGCCGGGGCAGTCGGCGGTCCTCTACTCGGTGGCGGACCCCGACGAGCTCGTGGGAGGGGGCATCGTCGCGTCCACCGAGGCGGCGTGAGCGGGCGAGGTGAGCGGCACAACCGACTCGTCCAGGACGAGTTCGAACGGGCCGCAGAGGGTTTTGCCGAACGCACCGCACACCGTTTCGATGCCCTCCGGGTCGTGGAGTTCTCCCGACTCTAGCCGGGAGAGATGGTGGTGGAGGTCGGAGCGGGAACCGGCAACTTTCTCGCTCTCTTCGAGAGCGTCGCCGGGTTTCGGGTGGCGCTCGATCTGACCCCCGGGATGCTGCAGGTGGGCCGGCGCAGAAACTCCGGCATCGAAGCCGTTGCCTCAGACGGCGCCCGCCTTCCGCTGCGGGACCGTTCAGTCGACCTCGCCTGTACGGCTCAGGCACTGCATCACATCAGTAAGCCCGTCCCCGTCCTGCTCGAGATGCGGCGCGTGGCGAGGGACTCGGGACGAGTGCTTATTGTGGATCAACTGGCGCCCGAGCGCTACGAGCAGGCCCAAGCTCTCTATGAGTTAGAAGTCCTGCGTGATCCGAGCCATGCGGCCAGCCGTCCGGCGTCGGCTTTTCGCACCATCGTGCTTGCCGCCGGCTTTCAGATCCTCGATGAGCGCATCGTGTCCCAGCAGACCCGCTTTTCCGAGTGGATGTGGCCGGGCGAGTTCCCCGAGGAGCGCATCGCAGCGGTGAGAGCGTTCATCGCGGCCCGGGGCCACGAGACGGGCAAGGGCTTCGAGCGTGACGGCGACGACTGGGTCTTCACGAGGCGGCGCATCATGCTGCTTGCCGGCCGAACGTGATCGGTAGCTTTGCGTATTGGCTCTGCCAGGTTCTTCCCCTAGTCTTCAAACATCACCTCAAGGCGGCATCAGAAGGTGGGGGATCAGAGGTGGGGGTACGAGTCGAGGTTGGCTCGTCGCAGAGGGAGCCCAAAGGGGCTCCCTCAGCGCGTCGGGGGTTCAGCGGTCACCTCTCCCGCACTGTGTGCTGAGACAATGAGTACATGAGCGACTCAAGAGGCCGCACCGCTTCGCGGCGCGCCGAAGAGCTTCGCAAGGAGATCGACCACCACTCCTACCGCTACCACGTCCTCGATGATCCGGAGGTAGCCGACGCCGAGTACGACGCGCTCATGGGGGAGCTCATCGCTCTCGAGGAGGCCGACTCCTCGCTGGTCGTCCCCGAGTCGCCCACGCAACGCATCGGCGCTCCGCCCTCGGGCCTCTTCGCGCCGGTCCGGCACCTCAGCAAGATGATGTCGCTGGACAACTGCTTCTCTCTGGAGGAGTTGCTCGCGTGGGGAGCGCGCGTCGAGAAGGGCATCGGAGTGCCGGACTCGTACGTCACCGAGCTCAAGATGGACGGCGTGGCCGTCAATCTCCTCTATCGCGATGGCCGTTTCGACACCGGGGCGACTCGGGGTGACGGGCGCACGGGCGAGGACATCACTTCGAACCTCAAGACGATCGCGTCCATCCCGCTGCGGCTTCGGGGCGAGCCGCCTGCCGAGCTCGAGGTCAGAGGCGAGGTCTACATGCCGTTGCGGGACTTCGCCAAAGTGAACCAGGGGCTCGAGGAGCGCGGTGAGCGCCTTTTCTCCAACCCCCGAAACGCCGCCGCCGGCTCACTGCGGCAAAAGGACCCCAAGGTCACCAGTAAGAGAAACCTGGCGCTGGTCGTCCACGGTGTAGGGCGGGCCGAGGGCATTCGCTTTCGCACCCATTGGGAGGCTCTCGAGGCGGTGCGTGGCTGGGGGCTCAGGACCAACCCGGAGAACCGCCGGCTCGCCGATCTCGATGAGGTTTACCGCATCTGCTCTCACTGGGCCGAGCATCGCCACGACGTCGACTACGAGATCGACGGGATCGTGACGAAAGTGGACTCGATCGCGCAGCAGGACGAGCTGGGGTTCACCTCGAAGGCGCCTCGCTGGGCGATCGCCTACAAGTTCCCGCCGGAGGAGCGCACCACACGTCTCAACGACATCCAGGTTCACATCGGACGGACGGGGGCGGCAACTCCCTTCGCCCGGCTCGAACCCGTCTTCGTGGGGGGCGTGACCGTGTCGACGGCGACCCTGCACAACGAGGACGAGGTCGCCCGCAAGGACGTGCGGATCGGCGACACGGTCATCGTGCGCCGCGCCGGCGACGTGATTCCCGAGGTTGTGGGGCCGGTTCCGTCACTGCGCACGGGGGACGAGCGGCTCTTCTCGATGCCGAAGACCTGCCCCTCATGTGGCTCCGACATCGTGCGGCCGGAGGGCGAGTCGGTGGCCCGTTGTGTCGGCATCGACTGTCCGTCGCAGCGCATAGAGCGCATCTTTCACTTCGCGGCCCGTGGCGGGATGGATATCGAGGGCCTCGGCTACCAGACGCTCTACGCCCTCATCACCAAGGGGTTTCTCAAGGACCCGGGCGACATCTACTCACTGACAAAGGCCCAGCTCCTCGAGCTGGAGGGCTTCGCCGACAAGTCGGCGTCGAACCTGGTGGAGGGAATCGAGAAGTCGAAGAGGAGGCCGCTGGCGAACCTCCTCATAGCTTTGAGCATCTTCCACGTGGGCGGGGCGGCGGCCGAGCAGCTCGCCGCCGAGGCGGGCTCTCTGGAGCGCCTCCAGGAGATGAGCTACGAGGACCTGCTGGCGATGGAAGGGATAGGGCCGGTCATTGCTCGCTCGGTCATCAGCTTCTTTGACCAGGAGCGCAATATCGAGGTCCTCGACAAGCTGCGCCGGGCGGGCGTCAACACCACGGGTGAGCGCAGGGACAGGAGCGGGTCGCTGCAGGGAAAGACGTTCGTGCTTACCGGCTCGCTGGAGGGTTACTCGCGGCCGGAAGCGCAGGCGGCGATCGAGAGCCGCGGCGGCAAGGTGACCTCGAGCGTGAGCAAGAAGACCGATTTCGTGGTCGCCGGGGAGTCTCCGGGTTCGAAGCTGGACAAGGCCGAGAGCCTCGGCACCGCGATCCTCGACGAGGGGGCCTTCGAGGAGCTGCTCGGCTCGTGATGCCGTCCGGTAACAGCTCGCAAGAAAGGTGGTTGATATGCGACTGTCGCACGTCAGCCACCGCGTGCCGATCCGCAGCTTGGTCCTGAAGCCCACGGCGAGCAAAAGAAGACCGGCGCAAGAATTCCCTGCGCCGGTCTTCTGTTTATGGCCTGTTGCCGCCACTCGTTGTCTCTGATGAGCCCGGTGGACCAAATCCGGGACGAGGGAACGGCGGTGAACCGGTGTGGATTCTGCCCGTGGCCCAAACCAATGGCCAGAACCCGAAATCGAGGCTTAGACCACTAGCAGCCGGTCACCTCACGAGGTCCGTCGGATCTATCGCTCAGTCTGGACCACCTCCTCTCTCGCGTGTCTCAATGTTAACCACAATTGGGACCCTAAGGTGGCGCGATTTCCTCAAATTCGTATGGGAGCCGTCGGGTAGCGTTCCCGCATGGGAGTCTGTGAGGAGGCCTGTGGCTGAGGCCGTGATCGTGTTCGAGTTGCCGGTCGAGCGAGGCAAGGTGCGTGAGTTCGCTCTGGCGGTCGCAGAGGACAACCCGATTCACTACGACGCCGACGAAGCTCGCCGCCGGGGGCTGCCCGACATCGTCGCTCCCCCGACATTCACGGTCACGCAGATGTGGCAGGTGCCGCGCGAGGAGCGAGAGCGTCGTCTCGGCGCCAACCTGGCCTACGAGCGCGTGCTGCACGGCGAGCAAGAGTTCTTCTATCGGCGGCTTCCAGTCGCGGGCGAGGTGCTCACAGGCCGCATGCGGATCGCATCCGATGTCACCAAGCGAGGGCGCCGGGGCGGGGCGATGCGGGTGGTGACCTACGAGTCTGTCTTCTCCGACGCGTCTGGTGACGAGGTCGTGAGGGCGCTCTACACGCTCATGGAGCTCCCCCCCTCGTGAGCGTTCCGTCCGACCTTCGGCTCGGCGACGTGTTCTCCGGCATGGATCTGGCAGAGGTGGTGTTCGGTCCCCTGGAGCGCGCCGACATCGTCCGTTACGCCGGCGCCGCCGGGGACTTCAACCCCATCCACCTCGACGATGCCTACGCGCGGGGGGCCGGGGCGCCCACGGCTTTCGCCATGGGAATGCTTCCGGCGGGCTACCTCGCTCACGCCGTTAGCGACTGGTTCGGAGGGCCTCAGCACCTGAGGCGGTTTCGGGTCCGCTTCCTCACGAGGGTGTGGCCGGGGGACGAGATCGTCTGCTCGGGACGAGTCGACGAGATCGAAGGTCGACTCGTGCGGGTGCGCTTCGAAGCCGATCGACGGGGGCCGGGCCCACGGGAGCTCGAGTTGCCCGAGCGCGAGCCCGCCATCAGCGGCGACGCCGACGTCGAGCCGCCGGCCTGAGGATGGGGCTGAACCAAGCGCTCACCGGTAAGCGCTATGACGGCGGCAGCTACAAGGTCACGGTCGAGGCCATCGCCCGCTATGCGGAAGCCACCAACGATCTCAACGAGCGCTACCGCGGCCCTGCCCCCATCGCGTCGCCGGTCTTCGGCATCGTGCCCGCCTTCCCCACAATCATGAGCGCAGCTCGCGATCCCGAGCTCGGAGCGGACCTCCTCCGGCTGGTCCACATCTCAGAAGAGCACGTCATCCATCGCCCGCTGCGCGCAGGCGACGTGCTGACGGTGAGCGCCGAGCTGTCCTCGATCTCGGAGGACGAGACCGGCGAACGTTTCACAATCGAGGTCGAGCTCGAAGCTGAGGGCCAGGTCGCCATGCTCGTGCGGGCGACGATGCTTATCAGGGGAGAGGGCGCTCGCCGCAGGCGCGCGGCCCCCGCGCGCGCGGCCCCCGCGCGCGCGGCCCCCACGCGCGCGGCCCCCGCGCGCGCGGCCCCCACGCGCGCGGCCCCCACGGGGGCCGCGCGCTCGGCAACGTCCCCGGAGATACTCGGCGAGCGTCCCCTCCGAGTGGATGATGACCAACCCCTGCGCTACGCACAGGCGTCCGGGGACCACAACCCGATCCACCTCGACGAGGCCATCGCCCGCTCCGCCAAGCTCCCCGGCGTCATAGCCCACGGCATGTGCACGATGGCGATGGCGACCGCAGGCGTGGTCGATGAGTTGGCCGGGGGCGACCCGGGCAGGGTCCGGATGGTCGCTGCCCACTTCGCCAAGCCCGTGTTCCCGGGCCAGGAGCTGCGCTCGCGCTGGTGGCGGTCGGACGACGATTACGAGTTCGACGTGGTCAACGGGGCGGGCGTGTCGCTGCTCCGGGGCAGGGCCGAGGTGGCTAACTAACTTCTAAATCTAAAGGCCCACGCAGGTGAAGTTAGCCGTCTTCCAGGCGACCAGAGCTATTCCGAGCGCGATCACGAACGCCAGCGAGGCCACGTCCACGAGCGCACCCCTCGGCCCCTTGTAAGCGTCGAATCCTGCCCCCACCATAATGCCGCCCGCGAGGCCGCCGAGGTGCGCGAGGTTGTCGATGCCGGGGACGATGAAGCCGAAGGCGAGGTTGATCAGCACCAGGATCGTGATGCTCTTGAGATAGCCACGCACGAACGCCGAGCGGCGCCGGTTGTAGAGGTAGATCAGCAGGGCTCCGACCACTCCGAAAATGGCGCCCGACGCCCCCACGCCCAGAGCCGGACAGGGCCCGAACGCGTAGGAGGCCGCGCCTCCGAGAAATCCTGCGACCACGAACAAGCCCACGAACCGGGGGGTGCCGAAGGCGCGCTCGACCTCGGGGCCGTAGAGCCACAGGACGTACATGTTGAGTCCGATATGCAGCAGCGAGCGTGGGGCGTGCAGGAGCATGGGGGTGAGCAGGCGATACCACTCCCCGGCGGCGATGGCCGGCTGGAAGGAGCCGAGGGAGCGGATGATGCTGGGGTTGAAGGTCTCCACGAACCAGAAGAAGACGCACACCGCGATGATCACCATCGTTGCCGGAGAGTTCTTGGCCCCCACCGAGCGCACCTTGCGCTGTGAGCGCCGGGCCTCGGCCACACACTCGGGGCAGTGCTGGCCCACCGAGGCGGGGATCGCACAGCGGCCGCAGATGGGGCGCTCGCAGCGGGAGCAGCGAAGCCGCGTGGGAACGTCCGGGTGGCCGTAGCAGTTGGTCTGCTCGGCGTGACCCAGTGTCTGCTCGGGGGTCTCTGAGGCCATGTCTTGCTCTCGTCTCGGTGTCGTTGGGCCGGCTCGGGAGCGTGTGTCGGCGAGCCGGGCTCCCCTCAATCGTCCCACAGGGAGATAGCTAAGGTGGATCGTGTGGAGGGGGGGACCCCGGCCCCCGAAC
>Ga0209587_1000587_pt1 | contig 17817 bp, 17 predicted proteins | sample NGEPerD_2_FD_184512 | JGI IMG/M metagenome (GOLD analysis project Ga0209587, IMG submission 184512) | Arctic peat soil microbial communities from the Barrow Environmental Observatory site, Barrow, Alaska, USA - NGEE PermafrostL1-D... | ecosystem: Environmental > Terrestrial > Soil > Wetlands >... | reverse complement strand
GCCAGCGTGTAGATGTGGCGGGAGACGCCGAGCATCGCCGTCGTCGCCGCCCAGAAGAGCACCGGCGCGGCGACCACGGCAACGATCCAGCGCATCGCGTCGGAGACCCAGAGGGGGTCGTAGGCGGAGACCACCCCCAGCACCGGCGCCTCGACGAACTCGCCGCCGAGCGCGGTCTCCGGCCCCTGCGGGCCGATTACGACCGGCACCGCCATCAGCGCGATCGCCGCCATTCCGGCGTAGACCAGGGGCACCGCGACGGCGCCGAGCGAGACGATCCGCTTCAGGTCGCGCGGGTGCACCTCGATGTCGGGGGCGAGGTCGGCGGCGGCCTCGATCCCGGCGTAGGCGAGCATCGCGATCACCGAGGCGTAGACGATGTCGGTGAAGCTGGGATCGGTGAAGAGCTGGACCTGGTCCGTGAGACGGTCCGGGTGCAGCACGGCGAGGGCGCCGACCGCGATCACCGCGACCTGCAGGGCGATGTCGGCGAGCGCCAGCACGCTGAGCGTGCGCTCCCGCCCGCGCCCGGTGACGTTGAGGATGTTGAGCGCGCAGGCGGCGACGACGACCGCGCCGGCGACGGCGATCTGCTGCCATTGGCCCGAGAGGTCAGGCGTTACCGGTTCGAGGTAGTGGGGAACCGAGAGCGCCGCCAGCGCGGCGACGATCAGGTAGTCGATCAGGATCGCCCAGCCGGCGATGAAGGCGATCAGCTCGTTGAAGGCGTGGCGGGCGAAGCTCGAGGAGCCGCCGCGTTCGCGGATCATCGCCCCGCCCTCGACGTAACTGAGCGTGGTCAGGACGAACAACAGCCCGGCGGCGAGGAAGATCAGCGGGGTGAGGCCGAGGCCGCGGTCGGCGACGACGCCGAGCGAGAAGTAGATCGAGAAGCCGACAGCGGAGTAGACGGCGACGAAGAGGCCCGGGACGCCGACGCCACGGCGCAGCAGCGGCTCGAGGCGCTTGCCTTGCGCGGGCCGGCTCATTGGAAGGCGCCGGACAGCCAGAGCCGAGCCACCCCGACCCCGACGAAGGCGACGCCGAGGATGACGCCGAGCGAGAGCGGCCCGCCGCCGTTGGCCAGGGTCCTGACCAGAATCGTCAGGCCGAGGACGAGGAAGGCGATCGAGAGGAGCTGGACCGAGCGCTGGTACACGCGGGCGATTCTATGGCCGCGCTCAGCCGAGCGACGGGGCCGTCTCGACGCCGTCGCGAGCGCCTTTCTCGGAGACGACGATCACCCGGCAGGGGCGCTCGGCCAGCACCGTCTGCAGGGTCTTGTCGTAGAGCGGCCTGCCGTCGCGGTAGCGCAGCCAGACGACGACCGCGGCGGCGGCGATCAGCTTCGCCTCGGCGGAGATCGAGTAGCCCGCCTGGCCGGGGCGCACCCGCTCGACGTGGCCGCTGACGCGCTGCCCGCCGATCAGCTTGGCCTGCTCGATCTTGCTCTGCGCCTCCGCTTCGGCCTCGCGCAGCTCGGCGTCGAGCGGCAGGTTGGTCGGCACGGTGAGCAGCGAGTGGATGTGGATCCCGCGGCGTCGTTTCGAGGCCAGCTTGACGGCGGTCGCGACCATCTCCTCGGAGAACGGCTCGTCGTCCTCGAAGGCGACCATGACGCTGCGGTACTCGATCTCCTCGACCCCGAGCGGCTCCGGCGTGACGACTTTGACCGTCTGGCGCAGGCCAAGGCCCTGGCTGCGCCGGTAGAGCATGTAGATCGCCAGGCCGGCGACCATCCAGCCGATGCCGATCAGCAGGGTGCGCGTGTTGAGCGCCATCACGACGATCCAGGCGGCGAAGGTGCCGAGCCCGCCGAGGATCGCCGTGAGCGGCACGTCGCCCCCCTTCAGCGGCAGGTTGAACCGCGGCTTGTAGGTGCGCTTCTCCGACTCGGGGTAGAGGCGCCTGAGGCGGATCACCGAGACGTGGGCGACCGTGAACGAGAGCATCGCCCCGAAGGCGTACATCGTCGCCAGCAGCTCGGTCTCGCCGGGCAGCAGGGCGACCGCCGAGACGACGCCGAAGAGGACGATCGCCACGTAGGGGGTTTTGAAGCGGGGGTGGATCGCCCGGATCGCCTCCGGCAGCTGCCGGTACTGGCCCATCGAGAAGGTGATCCGCGAGAGGCCGATCAGGCCGGCGTTGGTGGCGATCACGAGGATCACCGCGGCGAGCACGCCGACGTAGATGCGCAGCGCCTCGGTGGCCGTGGCGGCGAGGCCGAGGTTGTCGACGATGCCCAGCATCGGGTTTTCCGCGTAGGTCGTCGCCAGCGCCGTCGTGTACTCGCCGCCCTGCATCGTCACCGGCATCGCCGAGAGCGCCACGATCGGGATCAGCAGGAAGAGGATCAGCACCGCGGTGACCACCAGGCCGACGGCTTTCGGCACCGTGCGGGGGGCGTCGCGCGCCTCCTCGGACATGTTCGAGAGCGTCTCGATGCCGGTGTAGGCGATCATCCCGATCGCGATCGCGAGCGCGAAGTCGCCCCAGCTCGGCGCGACGCCGAGGACGACGTTGTCGACGAGGATCTCCGGGTTGAGGACCAGGGCGATGCCGATCCCGACGATCACGACCTGGGTCATCAGGTCGGCGATCGCCAGCACGATGTTGAGCCGCGCCGACTCCTTGCTGCCGACCACGTTGACGACGATCAGCAGCCCGATCAGGAGGATGCCGAAGACGATGTCGGCCGGGCTGCTTTCCAGCGGCTCCCAGAAGACGGCCAGGTAGTGCGGCACGAAGAAGGCCGAGATCGCGACCGTGATCACGTAGTTGAGCACCTGCCCCCAGGCGGCGAAGAAGCTGACCAGCTCGTTGAAGCCGTGGCGGGCGAAGCTGGAGGAGCCGCCCGCCTCCGGATACATCACGGTCGCCTCGGCGTAGGTGACGGCGGTGCAGATGAAGATCAGGCCGGAGATCAGGAAGACGACCGGGGTCATCCCGAGGGCGAACACGGCGACCACGCCGAGCGCGTAGTAGATCGACGAGCCGACGTTGCCGTAGGCGGTCGAGAACAGCGCCCCGACCCCGTGCACACGCCGCAGCGTCTCCTCGCGTGGAAGTCGCTCTGCCATGGCTCAGGCCGAATATACGGAGGCAGCCGGTGCGATCACAGACGGCCGCAATCTCGCCGGGCGGAAACCCAGCGAGCAGGAGGGGCGGGCTCGCCCCTCCTGCTCACCAGCGCCTAGAACTGGACGATCGGGATGATCAGGATCGCGACGATGTTGGCGACCTTGATCATCGGGTTGATCGCCGGGCCGGCCGTGTCCTTGTAGGGATCGCCGACCGTGTCGCCGGTCACCGAGGCTTCGTGGGCCGGAGAGCCCTTGCCGCCGTGGGCGCCGTCCTCGATCAGCTTCTTGGCGTTGTCCCAGGCACCGCCGCCGGCGGTCATCGAGATCGCCGCGAAGAGGCCGACGACGATGACACCGATCAAGAGGCCGCCGAGCGCGTCGACGCTGAGCAGGCCGACGACGACCGGCACCGCGATCGGGATCAGCGCGGGCAGGATCATCTCCTTCTGCGCCGCCAGGGTGACGATGCTGACCGTCTTGCCGTACTCGGGCTTTTCGGTCCCCTCCATGATCCCGGGGTGGTCGCGGAACTGCTGGCGAACCTGTTCGACCACCTGGCCGCCGGCGCGGCCGACCGCCTCGATCGCCAGCGCCGAGAACAGGTAGACCATCATGCCGCCGACGATCAGACCGATCAACACCTCCGGTGAGGAGAGGTTGAAGAGGGTGTCGAGATCGAGCCCAGCCGGTTTCTCCTCCTCGAGCTCGAACTTGAATGCGGCGAACAGCACCAGCGCCGCAAGCGCCGCCGAGCCGATCGCGTAGCCCTTGGTGACCGCCTTGGTGGTGTTGCCGACCGCGTCGAGCGGGTCGGTGACGTTGCGCACGTCCTCGGGCAGCTCCGCCATCTCGGCGATGCCGCCGGCGTTGTCGGTGATCGGCCCGAAGGCGTCCAGCGCGACGATCAGCCCGCAGAGCGAGAGCTGCGCCATCACGGCGACGCCGATGCCGTAGACCCCGGCGAGCTCGTTGGCGCCGAGGATCGCCAGCGCCAGCACCAGCGCCGGGGCGGCGGTCGACTGGAAGCCCTGCGCCAGCCCCTGGATGATGTTGGTCGCGTGGCCCGTCTCCGAGGCCTCGGCGATCGTCTTCACCGGGCGGAAGCGGGTCGACGTGTAGTAGTCGGTGATCACGAACAGCAGGCCGGTCACGGCGACGCCGATCACGGCGCAGAGCCAGAGGTCGGTGACGGTGACGGCCTCGGCGGCGGTGCTGAGGCCGAGCCGCACCGGGTCGCTCATCAGCCACTCGGTGACCGGGTAGAAGGCCGCGATCGAGAGGACGCCGGAGATCAGCATCCCGGTGTACAGCGCGCCCTCGACCCGGTCCGTTTTGGTCCGCACGGAGAGCGCCCCGACGATCGAGGCGATGATCGCGACGCCGCCGATCACCAGCGGGAAGATCGCCACCTCGCGCAGGTACTCGCCGCCGGCGCCGGTGAAGGTGAGCACGCCGAGCAGCATCACCGCGACCGAGGTGACCGCGTAGGTCTCGAACAGGTCGGCGGCCATGCCGGCGCAGTCGCCGACGTTGTCGCCGACGTTGTCGGCGATCACAGCCGGGTTGCGGGGATCGTCCTCGGGGATCCCCGCCTCGACCTTGCCGACGAGGTCGGCGCCGACGTCGGCGGCCTTGGTGAAGATGCCGCCGCCGAGCCGGGCGAAGACGGAGATCAGCGAGCCGCCGAAGCCGAGCCCGACCAGGGCGTCGACCGCGTGCTTGTCGGTGGAGCCGGTGGCGACGAGGATGCCGTAGTAGCCGGCGACGCCGAGCAGGGCGAGGCCGACGACGAGCATGCCGGTGACCGAGCCGCCCTTGAAGGCGACGTCGAGCGCCGGCGGCACGCCGCCGCGGGCCGCCTCGGCGACGCGCGAGTTGGCCCGCACCGAGAGGTTCATGCCGATGAAGCCGGCCGCGCCGGAGAAGACGCCGCCGATCACGAAGCCGACCGCCGTCTCCCAGTTCTGCAGCAGCAACAGCAGCACCGCGATCGGCACGGCAACAGCCGTGATGATCGTGTACTGGCGGTTGAGGTAGGCCTGGGCGCCTTCCTGCACGGCGCCTGAGATTTCCTGCATGCGCTCGTTGCCCGGCGACTTCGCGAGCAGGCGCTGCGTGATGATCAATCCATAGAAAATTGCCGCCCCGGCGCAGGCAAGCGCAACGACGACTCCGTAATCGGTCAAGAAGCTGGTCAAGTTAGGTTCCTCCGGCTGGTTTTAGCGGCGCGGGAGTCTATAAGGGCCCGCGGATACCGCGTTTTCCGCCTCCGGCGTCGCTCAGGCGGCCTGTTTGGCGGCGGTGTAGGTGCGGTGCGTCTCACGCACCGCGTCGCGGTAGATGTCCTCGATCGCGATCCCCGCGTCGAGCGCCTCGCGGGCACGCTGGGCGCCGTTGCGCTCGGGCAGGTGCGGCTCGATCCCGAGCGCCGCCCGGGCCGGCGCGGTCCACTCGAGCAGGCCCTCCAGCGCCGCCCGCGCCTCGACCTCGACCCCCTTGCGAAAGTCGATCAGGCTGCCGCTCATCCCGTGCCGGATCGCCCGCCAGAGGTTCTCCTCGACCTCGCGGTCGAGCAGCGGCCGGCCGGCGCCGTCGTAGCCGTGCTCATCGTAGTCGAGCGCCGTCTGGGCAATGCAGGCGGCGATCAGCCCGGCCAGCCCGAACGACTCCTCGCCGCGGGTCTGGGCGTCGCAGATCCGCACCTCGACGGTGCCGAATTCATGGTGGGGGCGGACGCTCCACCAGAGCTGGGTCGACTCGACGACCGTGCCGGTGCGCTGCAGGGTGGCGACGAACTCGGCGTAGCGCCGCCAGTCGAGGAACGGGCTGGGCACCCCGCAGCGCGGGAAGGTGCGGGTGAAGATCTCGGTGCGCACGGTGTGCAGGCCGGTGTCGCGGCGGTCGAGGAAGGGTGAGTTGGCCGAGGCGGCGAGCAGCAGCGGCAGCAGCTCGCGCATCCAGTCGCAGACGGCGATCGCGCGGTCGGCGCCGCGCACGCCCATGTGCACGTGCAGGCTCCAGGTGTTGTTGCGCTGCGCGACCCAGCCCAGTTCCTGCCGCAGGCGGTTGTAGTGGGGGGTGTCGATGATCCGCTGGTCGAGGTAGTCGGCCCAGGGATGCGTCCCCATCGCCCCCAGGGCGAGGCCCATCCCGCCGGCCAGCTCGAAGAGCCTGGCGCGGTGCTCGCGCTGGGCCTGCATCGCCGCGGCGAAGGTCTCGGCGCGGCCGGAGCGGATCTCGATCTCCGCGGCGATCAGCTCGCCGGCCGCCGATCCGGCCAGCACCCCGTCCCTCTGGCAGGCGGCGTAGAGGTCCTCGAAACGGTGCTCCAGCTCCAGCGTGGCCGGGTCGAGGATCGCGAACTCCTCCTCGAGCCCGATCGTGAAGTCGGTCGAGGACTCGAATCGCTCCCGAGCCAGGTCGAGGTCCAGGGACAAGGGATCCAGGGGCCTTTCTAGGTCAGGTAGAAGTAGAGCGCGTAGAGCAGGTCGACGGCGGGGCTGGAGGTGTGAACCGTCACCTCCGGCGGCACCCGCAGCAGCTGCTCGGAGTAGTTGAAGATGATCTTCACCCCGGCCTCGACCAGGCGGTCGGCGACGGCCTGGGCGGCGGCGGGCGGCACGGCGAGCACGCCGACGACGATCTCCTGCGCGGAGACGACCGCCTCCAGCTCGCCGAAATCGCGCACCTGCAGGCTGCCCACCTGGTTGCCGATGACCGCCGGGTCGATGTCGAAGATCGCGACGACGTCGAAGCCGTGGTCGGCGAAGATGTCGGAGCTGGCGATCGCCTGGCCGAGGTTGCCGGCGCCGAAGAGGGCGATGTTGTGCTGGCCCGAGGTGCGCAGGATCTTGCGGATCTCGGCGACCAGCGACTCGACCGTGTAGCCGACGCCGCGCTTGCCGAACTTGCCGAAGCCGGAGAGGTCGCGGCGGATCTGGGTCGGGTTGATGTGGGTGTAGTCGGAGAGTTCCTGCGAGGAGATCGTCTCGCGGCCCATCTTGCGGGCCTGGGTCAGCACCTGCAGGTAGCGCGAGAGGCGCGCGGCGACCCCGAGCGAAAGGCGCTCGCCGTCGCCGACCGTCCCGCCGGGCACATCGAACTCCTCCACGGCCTCCTCAATCATCGGCCCCCACAGTATCGAGCCGCGACCGAACGGAGGTTTGGTCCAGGGTCAGCTCCGAGATCGTCTCGCCGTTCAGCTCGAGCACCGGAATCCGCTCGAGCATCGCCCGCAGCAGCGTCTCGTCGCTCTCGATGTCGACCTCGCGCAGCTCGAAGCGGTAGCCCTCGCCGTGCAGCGCGACGAGCTCTGCCAGCGCCTGCTCGCAGAGGTGGCAGCCAGGGCGCGAGTAAAGGACGAGCTCGATGCTCATCCCGCGGCGAGCGGTGGCCGGCTGCTGGGAAAGGCGTCGAAGGAGAGGTAATCCGGGTAGGGAAGCGCCGGCGCGTAGCGCGCCGCGGAGGCGATCATCGCGGCGTTGTCGGTGCAGAGCTCGAGCGGGACCAGCTTGAGCCGCAGGCCGCGCTCCTCGCAGAGCGCCGCGACGGCCTCGCGCAGCGGGCCGTTGGCGGCGACGCCACCGCCCAGCGCCACCGCCTCCCACTCGCCGCGGTCCAGCGCCCGCTTCAGTTTCGCGGTCAGCTGGCCGACGGCCGCGGCCTGGAAACCGGCGGCGAGGTCGGCGCGGCGCTCGCGCACGCCGTCGTCGCCGAGGTCGCGGGCGAGGTAGACGAGCGCCGTCTTGAGGCCGCTGAAGCTGAAGTCGAGGCCGGGGTCGCGGGCCATCGCCACCGGCATCTCGAAGGCCTCGGGGTCCCCCTGCTCGGCCAGCCGCTGCAGCGCCGGGCCGCCCGGGAAGCCGAGGCCGAGCAGGCGCGCGACCTTGTCGAAGGCCTCGCCGGCCGCGTCGTCGAGCGTCTGGCCGAGCACCTCGTGGCCGCCGTGGTCGCGCACCCCGGCGAGCAGCGTGTGCCCGCCGCTCGCGAGCAGGCAGAGGAAGGGCGGCTCGAGCGGCTGCGGGGCGAGGAAGTTGGCGGCGACGTGGCCCTGCAGGTGATCGACCGGGATCAACGGCAGCCGCCGCGGCGCGGCGATCGCCTTGGCGGTGGACAGTCCCACGAGCAACGCCCCGATCAGCCCAGGGCCGGCGGTGACGGCGACCGAGTCGATCTCGTCGAGCGAGACCCCCGCTTCCCCCAGCGCCGCTTCGACCACCGGAACCGTCAACTCGAGATGGTGCCGCGAGGCGACCTCGGGAACGATCCCGCCGAACTTCGCGTGCGCCTCGTCCTGCGAGGAGATCACGTTGGCGAGGATCTCGGCGCCGTCGACGACGGCCGCGCAGGTGTCGTCACAGGAGGTCTCTATCGCGAGAATCAAGGCATCCTCCCGCTCAGTCGAGCCACATGATCAGGGCGTCCTCGCCATTGTCCTGGTAGTAGCGGGGCCGCACCCCGGCCGAGCGGAAGCCGAGTTTCTCGTACATCGCGATCGCCTCGCGGTTGGAGACGCGCACCTCGAGCGTGAAGGGCAGCTCGCGGCCGGCCTCGGCGATCAGGCGCGAGATCAGCCGGCCGGCGACCCCGTGGCGGCGCCGCTCCGGCGCCACGGCGATGTTCATCAGGTGCCAGACGCGGTCGTAGCGCGAGCAGACGAGGTAGCCGAGCAGCTCACCGCCCTCTGTCGCGGCAAGGCAGATGCCCGAGGGCTTGGAGAGCTCGAGCACGAACATCGCCAGCGACCACGGCGCCGGGAAGGAGCGCCGCTCGATCGAGACCACGGCCGGCAGGTCGCTGTAGGCGAGCCGCCGCACCGGCGGGTCGCCGCTTACCTCACTCGGCTGCCTGGAGAGAGTCTCGCTCACGCCACCGTTCCGCGTCGGGGGGCCTCAGGTAGATCGGAGCGACGGATGCGGACTCCTCCTCGCCCGGCGCCGGCGGCGCCGCCAGCGCGCAGATCTGCCGCGCGGCGACTCGGTGCACAGGGTCGGCGTCATCCGGGATCTCGGCGGTCCGACTCGTCAACTGCAGGCGAAATCGTACCGCGCCCGATCCGCCGCAGAGAACCGGCTCCGGCAGGGCGGCGATCCGTTCGGCGAGCTGCTCGGGCGAGCTGAGCTGCGGGCCCCAGAGCCGCTCGCCCGCGGCCGCGTAGAGCGCCGCCGCGACCTCCCCCCGGTGGGCGTCGATGACGACGAGCCGGTCGCGGGCCCCGGCGGCCTCGCCCAGCCCGCGGGCGAGCGCATCGAGGCTGCCGACGCCGCTCAGCGGCAGGCCGCGGCTGAGCCCCAGCGCCCGCGCGGTGGCGATGCCGACCCGCAAGCCGGTGAAGGAGCCGGGGCCGGTGCCGACCGCGATCCGCTCGACCGCCCCCCAGCCGCCGGCCGCGGCGGCGGCGCGCTCGACCTCGCCCAGCAGGGCCCCGGTGTGCTGCGGCCCCCCCTTCTCGGAGAGGCCGAGCAGCGACTCGTACAGAACCTCGTCGCCGCGCGCCGCGGCGACGGCGGTGTCGCCGGTCGCGGTGTCGAAGCCGACGACGGTCAGCGCGGCGCTACTTCCCGCGCCGCTGGTTCCGCTTGCCGCTGCGCTCGGGAACGAAGAAGTTGAAGACCCCGACGCGCTTGCCCCGCACGAACCAGCTCACCCGGTGCCTGCCGGGAATGTTCGAGCTGATCTTGTTGACGTAGAGGGTGCCTCTGTCGGCCTCCTGCTTGGGCGCGCAGAGGTTCTTCTTGGTCGGGAATTTGACGCAGACCGTGTAGGTGACGTCGGCCCTGTTGCTGCGGAAGAAGGCGCCCTTGTCGCGCGGCTTCTGGCAGCGGTGGGACGGCTTCGCCTTCTGCGAGAGGCCGCAGGCGACGTAGTGCCGGAAGGCGGCGCCCTGCGCCGTGGCCGGAGCGGCGCTGGCCAGCAGCGCGATCCCCAGTCCGATCGCGATCAGCGTCTTCAGTCCCCTCATCGAGCGCTTCCCTCCTTCGATTGCGTACTTGTCGGCGATGCTACAGCGAGCATCCCTCCCCAAACACGCCTACCCAGGCGCCGATGCGCTGCCCAGCTCGATCCGCCGCCTGTCGCCGCCGCTGTGGGCGAGCCGGACCTCGATCGTGCGCCGCCCGGCCAGCTGCGGCCGGGCGACCGCGGGCCACTCGACGAAGGCGACCGAGCCGTCGTCGAGGTAGTCGTCGAGCAGCGCCGGGTCCTCTCCCTCCAGCCCCTCGAGCCGGTAGAGATCGAGGTGGGAGACGGGCAGGCGGCCGCTGTAGCGCTGGCCGAGCGTGAAGGTCGGTGAGGTGACCGGCCCCTCGACTCCCAGCGCCCGGCAGGCACCGCGAATCAGCGTCGTCTTGCCCGCCCCCAGCTCGCCGGCGATCACGACCACGTCGCCGGGGCCGAGCTCCGCCGCGAGCCGCGCGCCGACGGCTTCGGTCTCCGCCGCCGAGTCGCTCTCGATCGTCTCCACGCTCAACCGAACATGTCGAGTTGGTCGGCCGGCGGCTGCGGCGGGCCGGGAACCGGCGCCTGCTCGATCTCCTTTTCGTCGGGCGGAGCGCCGGGCGCCGGGCCGGCCAGCAGCTGCGGCAGCAGCTCGAAGTCGGCCTGCAACGTCTCCTTGACCGCCGGGGTGCGCAGCGCCGCCGCCGGATGGAAGAGCGGCAGCAGAAAGACGGCACGGCCGCCGAGCTCGTGCACCTGCGGCGTGCCCCGCACCCTGGTGATCCCGGTCGGATTGCCGCTCAGCAGCTTGGTCGCGAAATTGCCCAGGGTGCAGACGACCCGCGGCTCGATCAGCCGCACCTGCTCGAACAGGTAGGGACGGCAGGCCTCGATCTCGCCGGGCTGCGGGTCGCGGTTCCCCGGCGGGCGGCTCTTCAGCACGTTGGCGATGAAGACCCGCTCGCGCGAGAGGCCGATGGCTTCGAGCATCTGGTTGAGCAGCTGCCCCGCGCGGCCGACGAAGGGCAGCCCCTGGCGGTCCTCTTCGGCGCCCGGCGCCTCGCCGACGAAGATCACCTCCGCATCCGCGTCCCCAGCCCCGAACACCGCCTTCGTCCGCGTCTCATGCAGGGGGCACCGGGTGCACCCCTTGACTTCCTCGTACAGCTCGACCAGCTCGGCACGCCGCTCCTCAGCCGTCATCGCAGCCATGCTAACCGCGCTACGGCAGAGGCTCCCACTCCCAGGCCCGCTTGGAGCCAAGCCCCTCCTTCTGCTCCATGTAGAGGCGGAACTCGGTCAACTCTTCCGGTTCGACCCCGTAGGTGTGCTCGGGGCCGGGGAAGCTGCCTGAGCGCACCTCCTCGACGTAGCGGCGCACGCCGCCGACCATCTCCTCGTGGACCTCGGCGTAGCGCTTGACGAATTTCGGCGCGCGCCCGGTCGAGATCCCGAGCAGGTCGTGGTAGACGAGCACCTGGCCGGCGGTGGCCGGGCCGGCGCCGATCCCGATCGCCGGGATTTCCAGCTGCGCCGCGATCGCCGCCGCGATCGCCGCCGGCACCGCCTCGAAGACGATCGAAAAGCAGCCGACCGATTGCAGCGCCAGGGCGTCCTCGAGCAGCTGGATAGCCCCCTGCGCCGTCTTGCCCTGGGTCTTGTAGCCGCCCAGGGCGGTGGCCGTCTGTGGGGTCAGGCCGACGTGGCCCATCACCGGGATGCCGGCGCGGACGATCGCCCGCGCCCGCTCGACCGAGGTCCCCCCCGCCTCCAGCTTGACCACCTGGCAGCCGGTCTCCTTGACCAGGCGCTGGGCGCTCTGCACGGCGAGCTCGTTGCTCGACTCGTAGCTGCCCATCGGCATGTCGCCGACCATCAGCGGCACCTTCAGCCCGCGACGGACAGCCCTGCCGAGCATGATCATCTCCTCCATCGAGACCGCCTCGGTGCCGGGGTAGCCGAGCACGACCATCGCCGCCGTGTCGCCGACCAGGACGAGGTCGACCCCGGCCTCCTCGGCGACCCGCGCCGAGGGGTAGTCGTAGGCGGTCACCATCACGATTGGCTCGCCGGCCTGCTTCATCTCGGCCAGGCGGGGCAGGGTGACCGGCTTGCGCTCGGGGGAGCTCATGAGACCACCTGCGGGGTGAGCAGTACCTCGGGGTGGCTGTCGACGGCGACCGAGGCGTTGTCGTCGTCGACGTGGACGACGAGCGGCGAGTAGGCCTCGAGGTCGCGCTCGTCGTAGGCGCCGAAGGAGGCGACGATGATCTTGTGCCCGGGCCGGGTCAGGTGGGCGGCGGCGCCGTTGACCTGCATCGTGCCCGAGCCCGGCTCGCCGTCGATCACGTAGGTGACGAAGCGGGCGCCGTTGTCGATGTCCCAGACGTGGACCTGCTCGTTGGTGATCAGGTCCGCTTCCGCCATCAGCTCGGTGTCGACCGTAATGCTGCCGATGTAGTCGACGTCGCAGTCGGTCACCGTCGCCCGGTGGATCTTGGACTTGAGCATCTGCCTCTGCATCGAGTTCTCCCCTCGGGTTCAGGCCTTCATGGCCGGATCAAGACATTGTCGATCAACCGCGCCGCGCCCACATCGGCGGCAACCGCGACCAGGACCGGGCGGCCACTCAGCTCCGCGACCGGCTCCAAGCTCTCGGGATCGCGGGCCTCGAGGTACTCCGGCTCGATCCCCGCTGCCTCCAGCTCGCGCCGTCCGGCTTCGAGCGCGGCGGCGAGCGAGCCCTCGCCGGCGACCCGCTCGACGGCGCGCAGTGCCCGCGAGAGCGCCGTCGCCCGCCGGCGCTCGGCCGGGCTCAGGTAGGCGTTGCGCGAGCTCATCGCCAGACCGTCCGCTTCGCGCACGATCGGCAGCGCCTCGATCCGCACCGGGATGTCGAGGTCGCGGACGATGCGACGGATGACGGCCAGCTGCTGGGCGTCCTTCTGGCCGAAGTAGGCGACGTCGGGCTGGACGCTGTTGAGCAGCTTGGCGACGACGGTGGCGACGCCGCGGAAGTGGCCCGGGCCGCGGTGCGAGGGGTCGCCGCAGAGGACCTCGGTCAGGTCGCCGGCCTCGACCGCGGTCGAGAAGCCATCCGGATAGACCTGCGCGACCGGCGGCGCGTAGACCAGGTCGACGCCCGCCTCGGCGGCGAGCCCGGCATCGCGCTGCTCGTCGCGCGGGTAGCGCTCGAGGTCCTCGCCGGGGCCGAACTGGGCGGGGTTGACGAAGAGGCTCATCACGACGAGGTCGCACTCGGCGCGAGCCGCGCGGAGCAGCGAGAGGTGGCCCTCGTGCAGCGAGCCCATCGTCGGCACGAGGCCGATCGCGCGGCCCGCGCGGCGCGCCGCGACCAGGGCGGAGCGCAACTCGCCCTTTGCGCGGACGAGACTCACGCCATCTCTTGCGTGCGATTGCTCAGTCAGTACGAGGCTCATCTTGGTCCATGCCCTGGGGGTCACGGCCGAAGCTCAAGTATAGGCAGGCTCAGTCCCGGAACTCTATGGGCTTGATCACACGCGCCGGGGCGCCGGCCGCGATCGTCCCCGGCGGCAGGTCCGTGGTGACGACCGAGTTGGAGCCGATCACGCAGCGCTCGCCGATCGTCACCCCGCTGGTCACGACCACGTTGACGCCGAGCCAGCAGTTGGCGCCGATCCGCACCGGCCCCTTGCTGGTGAAGCCCTGCCAGGTGATCGGCCTGCCGGGATCGTCGAAGCGGTGGTCGGCGTCGCCGACGAAGCAGCCGTTGGCGAGCATCGTGTGGTCGCCGATCTCGATCCGCTCGTGGGCGGCCAGCATCGCGTTGCGGTTGAGGAAGCAGCCCTCGCCGATCTCGATCCGCGCCTGCGGGGCGAGGGTCAGCCAGCAGCCCGGCTCGAGCAGGGTGCCGGCGCCGATCGTCAGCCGTCCCTCGTCGAGCGCCTCGAGCAGCTCGCCCTCGACCGGTTGGCGGACGAAGAAGCCGCCGCGGGCCGCGTGGCGGGCCAGCCGCCAGCGCCGCGTCGGCCGCCGGTTGCGCTCGTACCAGCGTCGCTTCCGCCACCACGTCCGCCATCCCGTCTGCTCTCCGGCGCCGCCCATGACCCAACGTTATCTCCCCCTTCCGCTGTTCCTTTCCCCTATATAGCAGTGGAAAGGAACAGCGGAACGGGGGGAACGGGGAGGCGGTGTCTAGACTGCGGCCGTGGTCGACCTGCGCGGCGGCATAGACCTGGGCGGCACGAAGATCCAGACGGCGATCGTCGACCGGGACGGGACCGTGAGCGGCGAGGCCCGCCGACCGACGCCCACCTCCGGCGGGCCTGCCGACGTCGCCGGGGCGATGGAGGAGGCGCTGCGCGAAGCGGCGGCGGCCGCGGCGATCGAGCCGAAGGACCTGGCCGGAGTCGGCGTCGGCTCGCCGGGCGACGCGAACGGGGAAACCGGCCTCGTCTCCTCGGCCCGCAACCTGCCCGGCTGGGAGGGCAGCTTCCCGCTCGGCGAGACCCTGGCGGAGGCGCTCGGGACCCCGGTGCGGATCGGCAACGACGTCCAGGTCGCCGTCGAGGGCGAGCACCGGCTCGGCGCCGGCCGCCCCTACGGATCCTTTCTGGGCGTCTGGTGGGGGACCGGGGTCGGCGGCGGCATCGTCCTCGACGGCAGGCCCTGGCTCGGCCGCGGCGCCGCCGCGGAGATCGGCCACATCGTCGTCGAGCGCGACGGCGCGATCTGCCCCTGCGGGCGCCGGGGCTGCATGGAGGCCTACGCGGGCCGCGCCGCGATGGAAGCCGAGGCCCGGCGCCGCCACGGGGGCGGCGAGAAGACCGACCTCTTCAAGCTGATGGAGAAGCACGGCAAACCGCGCCTGACCAGCGGAATCTGGGCGCGCGCGCTGGACCACGGCGACGATCTGGCGACGCAGCTGATCGAGCGCGCGATCGGGGCCCTGGGCACCGGCGTCGCCTCGGCCTGCAACGTGCTCGACGTCGAGGCGGTCGTGATCGGCGGCGGCCTCGGCGACCGCTTCGGCAAGAGCCACATCGACGCCCTGCGCGAGGAGCTGCTCAAGCACCTCTTCAGCGACGCCGACCCGCCCCGGATCGAGCTCGCCGCCCTCGGCGACCTGGGCGGCGCGATCGGCGCCTCGCTGCTCGTCGAGTAGCGCTCTAAGCCGCGACCGGCTCGCGCTTTTTCCGCTTCCGCTTCGCCGGCGCGACCAGCTCGGCGAGGAAGCGGCCGGTGTGGGAGGCGTCGACCGCGGCGACCTCCTCCGGGGTGCCGGTGGCGATCACCTCTCCCCCCTCTTCGCCGCCGTCCGGGCCGAGGTCGACGAGCCGGTCGGCGGTCTTGATCACGTCGAGGTTGTGCTCGATCACGACGACGCTGTTGCCGGCGTCGACGAGGCGGCCGAGCACGTCGAGCAGGCGCTGGACGTCGGCGAAGTGCAGCCCGGTGGTCGGCTCGTCGAGGATGTAGAGGGTGTCGCCGGTGGCGACTTTGGAGAGCTCGGTCGCCAGCTTGATCCGCTGCGCCTCGCCGCCGGAGAGCGTCGTCGCCGCCTGGCCGAGGCGGATGTAGTCGAGGCCGACGTCGTGCAGGGTGCGAAGCCGGCGGGCGATCTTCGGCACGTTCTCGAAGAACCCGACCGCCTCCTCGACCGACATCTCGAGCACGTCGGCGATGCTCTTGCCCTTGAAGCGGACCTCGAGCGTCTCGCGGTTGTAGCGCCTACCGTGGCACTGCTCGCAGGGCACGTAGACGTCGGGCAGGAAGTGCATCTCGATCTTGATCTGGCCGTCGCCGCGGCAGACCTCGCAGCGGCCGCCTTTGACGTTGAAGCTGAAGCGGCCGGGCTTGTAGCCGCGCGCCCGCGCCTCCTGGGTCTGGGTGAAGAGCTGGCGGATGTGGTCGAAGACGCCGGTGTACGTCGCCGGGTTGGAGCGCGGCGTGCGGCCGATCGGCGACTGGTCGATGTTGATGATCTTGTCGATCTGGCTGAGCCCGTCGATGCCGTCGTGGGCGCCGGGGCGCAGCTTCGCCTGGTGCAGGCGGTTGGCGACCGCGTGGTGCAGGGTCTCGTTGACCAGGGTCGACTTGCCCGAGCCGGAGACGCCGGTGACGCAGCAGAAGACGCCGAGCGGGATCGCCACGTCGATCCCCTTCAGGTTGTGTTCGCGGGCGCCGCGGACGAGCAGCGCCCCGCGCGGCTCGCGACGCTCGGCCGGCACCGCGATCATTTTCTTGCCGGAGAGGTACTGGCCGGTCAGCGAGGCCGGGTCCTTGGCCACGGCGGACGGCGTGCCGGCGGCGATCACGTGGCCGCCGTGTTCGCCGGCGCCGGGCCCGAGGTCGACCAGGTGGTCGGCGGCGCGCATCGTGCCCTCGTCGTGCTCGACCACGATCACCGTGTTGCCGAGGTCGCGCAGGCGGTCGAGCGTCCCGATCAGCTTCTCGTTGTCGCGCTGGTGCAGCCCGATCGAGGGCTCGTCGAGCACGTACATCACGCCGACCAGGCTGGAGCCGATCTGGGTAGCCAGGCGGATCCGCTGCGCCTCGCCGCCGGAGAGCGAGCGGGCCGAGCGGGCCAGCGAGAGGTAGCCGATGCCGACGTTCTCGAGGAAGGCGAGCCGTTCGCAGATCTCGCGCACGATCAGGCGGGCGATCGCCCGCTCGGTCTCGGTCAGCTCGAGCGCCTCGATCCACTCGCTTGCGGCGCGGGCGGAGAGGTCGGTGTATGCGGCGATGCTGAGCCCCCCGACGGTGACGGCAAGGCTCTCCGGGCGCAGGCGGGCGCCGTCGCAATCGGGGCAGGGCTGCTCGGCCATGTAGCCCTCGATCCGCTCGCGGTTGGAATCGGAGTCGGTCTCCTCGTAGCGGCGCTGCAGCTGGTTGAGGATCCCCTCGAAGCGCACCTTGTAGGAGCGGCGGCGGCCGAAGCGGTTGGTGTAGGTGACCTGGTGGCGCTCGCCGCCGGTGCCGTTGAGGAAGATCTCGCGCTCGGACTTCTTCAGCTTCGACCAGGGCTTGTCGATGTCAACCCCGTAGTCCTCGGCGACGGCGGCGATCAGCCGCTTCCAGTAGGCGCTGACACCGCGGTTCCAGGGCTGCAGGGCGCCCTCGCCCAGCGAGAGGGTCGGGTCGGGGACGACCAGCTCGGGGTCGATCACCCGCTGGAAGCCGAGCCCGTGACAGCGCTCGCAGGCCCCATGCGGAGAGTTGAAGGAGAAGATGCGCGGCTCCAGCTCGGGGATCGAGGTTCCGCACTCGAGGCAGGCGAACTGCTCGCTGAAGAGCAGGGGGTCCCCGTCGCCGTCGACCATCTCGACTTCGACCAGTCCGGCAGCCAGGCCGGCGGCGGCCTCGACCGACTCGGAGAGGCGGCGGCGCAGGTCGCTCTTCATCACCAGCCGGTCGACGACGACCGAGACGTCGTGTTTGTACTTCTTGTCGAGCACCACCTCCTCGTCGAGGCGGCGCAGCTCGCCGTTGACCTTGACCCGCGAGTAGCCCTCGAGCCGCATCTGCTCGAGCAACTTGCCGTACTCGCCTTTGCGGCCGCGCACGACCGGCGCCATCACCATGAACTTGGTCCCCTCGGCGAGGGTCATCAGCCGGTCGACGATCTGCTCCTGGGTCTGGCCGGCGATCCGCTCGCCGCAGGTGGGGCAGTGCGGGACGCCGATCCGCGCCCAGAGCAGGCGCAGGTAGTCGTAGATCTCGGTCACCGTGCCGACGGTCGAGCGCGGGTTGCGCGAGGTCGTCTTCTGGTCGATCGAGATCGCCGGCGAGAGCCCCTCGATCGAGTCGACGTCGG
>Ga0209587_1000586_pt1 | contig 17818 bp, 11 predicted proteins | sample NGEPerD_2_FD_184512 | JGI IMG/M metagenome (GOLD analysis project Ga0209587, IMG submission 184512) | Arctic peat soil microbial communities from the Barrow Environmental Observatory site, Barrow, Alaska, USA - NGEE PermafrostL1-D... | ecosystem: Environmental > Terrestrial > Soil > Wetlands >... | reverse complement strand
ACCTGATCATCGATCAGGACATACAGTTCAGTCAGGAGGGCTTCCAGTTCTTTCGTCATAAATCGAGCGTGGGAGCCCTCCGTCTACATCCTCCCCAACGACACGCTTCAAGGAATCACTCATCTAGTGGCGCCGGCAATAGGATCGGTGTCAGAAGCATTGCAGTCTCTAATGAGAAGTGGTCGATGAGCGCTACCAAGCAAGAGGACTCCGGCATGCAACCGGACTCCGGCAAGCAACCAGACTCCGGCTTCTTGACCGAGTTCCAGGTCTACGAGCCGCACAAGGTCGGGCTTCCGCCCCTGGTTCCGTACATCACCGAGCTGTGGCGGCGCAAGGAGTTCGCTGTCGAGCTGTCCCGAACGAACATGCGCGCGGCCAACACCCGCACCTTCTTCGGTCAGATCTGGCTGGTGATCAACCCGCTGCTGCTCGCGTGCGTCTATTTCGTCATGGTGAACATCCTGTCTCAACGCGCCAACGGGATGACGTTCCTCGACCACCTCGTGGCCGGCATCTTCGCCTACTACCTGGTGTCCGGTTGTATCGCCACCGGCGCCAGCTCAGTCGTGGGCAGCGGCAAGCTGATCTCCAACATGGCGTTTCCCCGCCTGCTGATGCCGCTGTCCGCGTGCCGGACCGCGTTCTTCCGCTTCCTGCCCACGGTGCCGGTCTACCTCGTCATCCACGTGATCGCCAGTGGTATCTGGTCGTGGAAGATGCTGCTCGCCCCGTTCTTCCTGGCCACCATGATCGTCTTCGCGGCGGGCCTGGCGGCGGTCTTCGCCACCTTGCAGGTCTACTTCCGAGACACCTCGAGCTTCCTGCCCTACTTCCTGCGGATCTGGTTGTACCTCTCGCCGGTGATCTGGTACGCCGAGGACGTACCCGCCAAGCTCAAGCCGCTCATGCACCTCAACCCGCTGTTCAGCATGCTGGGCGGATGGACCGACCTCCTGGTCCGCAGCGATATTCCCCCCCTCAGTGTCTGGATATCCGCTGTGGTCTGGGCCTCGGGGACGTTTGTTTTCGGCTCGCTGTTCTTCATCTCCAGGGAGCGTGAGTTCGCTGTCCGCCTCTGAGTCCACTGTATGGAAGCCCGGGGCCCCTGGCTCCCGCCCCGCAGTCAGCGTGCAGAACGTGTCGGTCACGTTCCGGACGACTTTCGAGCGCACCCCGACGTTCAAGAGCGCGATCACCCGGTTTGGCCGCGGCGAGCGGGCGGTGCGAGATGTCGAGGCTGTCAAGAATGTCTCGTTCGACGTGCCCGACGGCACCTCCTTGGGGATCGTCGGCAGCAACGGCGCAGGCAAGTCCACGCTCGTGCGCACCCTCGGCGGGATCCTGCCGCCGACGTCTGGCCGGATCGAGGTGCACGGACGGATCAGCGCCCTCCTGGCACTGGGCGTCGGGTTCAACCCCAACTTGTCCGGCACCGAGAACGTCATGCTCGGCGGCCTGGCAGCGGGCCTGTCACGCAGCCAGATCAAGGAGCGGTCCCAGGAGATCGAGGACTTCGCCGAGCTCGGCGACTTCATGGAGATGCCGATCCGCACCTACTCCTCAGGCATGCGCAGCCGGCTCGCTTTCTCCGTGTCGGTCCATATGGACCCCGACATCCTGATGATCGACGAGGCCCTGTCGGCCGGCGATGCGAAGTTCAAGAAGAAGGCCGCCGCCAAGATGAACGAGGTCATGGAGTCGGCCAGGGCGATGTTCCTCGTCAGTCACTCGATGCCCAGCATCAAGGCGATGTGCAACCGCGCGATCTGGCTGCACAAGGGCGAGCTCAAGATGCAGGGCTCGCCTGACGAGGTCATCGCTGCCTACACGTTGTTCCTCGAGATCGGCGAGGACAAGTTCGCGCTCGAGGACATGTGACCCAGCAGTCGCGCGACCGAAGGTGACTTCAGTCGACGTATCGATCGTGACCTCGGGTCATGACGTGGCTGACGCCCGTCTGCACCGGGTCAGCGCAGGGTTGTTGCGGGCGGGGTTGTCTGTCGAGGTGCTCGGACTCGGCCTCGCCGAGGACGCCCCCGAGGGGCTGACCGCCCGCGTTCGCCCCCGGCCCGGACTTGCCGGCCGCGCGTTGCTCGCGCTGCTGCTGCCGTGGCAGGCACACGGCGCGACGCTCTTCGTCCTCGACCCTGACGCGCTGCTGGGCGCGCGACTGGCCACGCTGATTCGCCGTCGCCGACTGGTCGCTGACGTCCACGAGGACTACGCCGCCTTGGTGCTCGATCGGCCGTGGGCCCGCGGAGCAGCCGGGCGCATCGCCGCACTGATGGTGGGTGTCGCCACCTCCGTCGCACGACGCTGTGATCTCACGGTGGTGGCCGATGACCATGTGCCGCCGCTGCAGGCACGGCGTCGGCTCGTCGTCCGCAATGAGCCGGACCCCCGGTTGCTTCCGTCCGAGGTCGCGGCGAGCGAGAGTCCTCGCGCCGTCTACGTGGGCGATGTACGACGTACCCGCGGTCTGGCTGCGATGCTCGAGACCATGGAGCACGCGCCGGAGTGGACCCTTGACGTGATCGGCCCTGTTGCCGCCGCCGATCAGGCCTGGCTCGCCCAGCGCCTCGCCGAGCGTCCGGACCTGTCCGCACGGCTGCGCTGGCACGGCCGGCTCACGCCACGTCGCTCGTGGGAGGTCGCAGCCGGCGCCTGGGCCGGGTTCTGCCTGCTCGAGCCGACGGCGGCGTTCGTCGACGCCGTCCCCAGCAAGCTGTATGAGTATCTGGCCGCCGGGATCGTCCCCGTCGTCAGCGACCTGCCCCGTCAGGCCCAGCTTGTCCGCGAGGCCGGAAGTGGCGTCGTCGTCGTTGATGCGGCCGGTGCAGCGGCTGCCCTCGCCGCCATCGCAGGTGACCCGTCGGAGCGCCTTCGGGCGTCGGCTGCCGGGCGCTCATGGGCTGTTGGCGAAGGCGAAGGCGAAGGCGGCGGCGGTGGCGGCACGGCATACGACCGGCTGGCGGCTGCGGTTCTTGAGGTGTCGCGTGGTTGAACGCAGACCGCTGATCGCGATGGTCGTCAACAACGCCGTCGCCCACGATGCCCGGGTCATCAAGACGGCCATGACGATGGCACGAGCGGGTGCGGATGTTCGGGTGCTGGGGGTCAGCGCCTCGGGGCGGCACGAACGAGCAGCGTCGGGGTCCGCGGTCTTCGAGCGACTCCCCGTCCTGCCCCCGCGCAGCATGTCGCCGGGCTACGCCTGGTGGGCTGCGACCCGGCGGTTCGGGCGGGTGTTCCCTGCCGAGAGCTGGAAGCAGTCGATCCCGGTGACGGGCTACTACCGCAGGGCCTTCCTGCCGGCCCTGCGCGAGCTGGCCCCCGACGTGGTCCACGTCCACGACATCCACCTGCTGGCGACGGTTGACGAGTACGCCGAGCGGGCCGATCGCAGACCTCACATCGTCTACGACGCGCACGAGTTCGTGGCGGGCCTGGCCGTCAGCGGCGCCCGGACCCAGCGCTCGGTCGATGGGTGGGCAGCCCTCGAGCGCCAGTTCATCGGGTCCGCCGACCGCGTGATCACGGTTGCCGACGGGCTGGCGGAGCGGCTGCAGGTCCTGCACCACCTCGCGCGCCGTCCTGCCGTGGTGCACAACGCACCGATCGCCTGGGGCGCGGATGCGGGCTCCTCCCGCTCGTTGCGCGACGAGTGCGGCATCGGCCCGGCGGTGACGCTCGCGGTCTACTCAGGTGCCCTCAGCGCCGCGCGTGGGGTCGACACCGCCGTCGAGGCCCTGGGGCTGCTGCCCGAGCTCCACCTGGCCGTCGTGGCCGTCCCCTACCCGCATCCGATGGCCGCTCGGCTCAGAGAGATCGCGGCGCGCGTGGGGGCCGCCGACCGGCTCCACCTGCCGCCGCCGGTGCCGTCGCATGAAGTGCCGTCATACCTTCGTGAGGCGGATGTCGCGGTGAGCCCCATCTTGGGCGACTCGGTGAGCTACGACGAGGCCCTGCCCAACAAGCTCTTCGAGTTCCTGCATGCGGGACTGCCCATGGTGGTCAGCGACTGTCGCGCGATGGCCGCGTTCGTAACCGAGCACGGCCTGGGCAAGGTATTCCGTGCAGGTGACGAGCGCGACCTGGCCGACGCCCTGCGGGCGGTGCTGGCCGACCCGCCTCACCCTGACACCACAGCCCTTCGCAGGGAGTACTCCTGGCAGGGCCAGGAGCCCCACCTGGTGGCCGTCTACGACGAGCTGCTGTCAGGGCTTCGGATCCCCGAGACACCAATGACACCAACGGATCTGATGCTCACCTGGTCGAGGGTCTAGCCCGCGCCGACGCGCTCGCCCGAACCATCGAGCGATGCCTCAGCCACGTGTGATGTTGCCGTCACGTGTGATGTTGCCGTCACGAGCGATGCCTCAGTCACGTTTGGTGTTGCGGTCACATGGTGCGGTCACACGGTGCGGTCACACGGTGCGGTCACACGGTGCGGCGCAACAGCGGGATCCGTTTGAGGACAAAGCTCATGGCGAACGCGCCGAGCACCGTGAGAGTGCAGAGCGCGAACAGCTGCGGCATGGTTTTGGCCCCGTCCGGCCAGCTGTGACCGGGGATACGGGTCAGGATCATCAGCAACCCGAGGTGGGTGGCATACACGCCGAGCGTGAGGTCTCCGGCTTGCCGTGCCCACCGGGCGGCCCGCGGCTGCGCCCAGCGGGAGGCGGGGTGCGCGATGGATTGCGCGAGCACGAAGACCGCCACTGCCGCCAGACCCAGGGACCATCCCTGGTAGCTGACGGGGTTCACGAGGTTCAGGTTGTCGGCCGTCTCCTGACCGAACACGAACGGGCCGGTGAGCTGCCACGTGGGCTCCAGGCACAGGGCAGTGGTGAGGACGGCGAGGGCCGTGACCTTGGCCCGTCCACGGACGATGACGCCACGCAGCGCATAACCGAGAATGAAGAACCCGACGTATGGGACGAACTGGGTGAACAGCGTGGGATCGCCTGCCGGGCTGTTGCCGTCCTCGAGCCGGCCGATCAGCCGCAGCGTGCTCAGGTTGACCGCGGCCGCCGCCGCCAGGAGCGCCCCGATGATGCCGAGCGTTCGTGGTGAGGTGCTGGCGACCAGTGGCCACAGCAGCGGGGTGATGACGTACAGCCCGAGGATGAGCCAGAAGAAGTACCCCCCGGTGTAGGACTCGCCCCGCAGGAAGCTGCCGATGATGGTGAGCGGGTTCGGCCGGGCCGTCAGGAGCGTCGCGAGGACCGTGATGTAGAAGACGTGCCAGAACACCAGCGGGATGCCGATCCGGGACAGCCGTCGTCGATAGAAGACGGTGGCTGAGAGGTCCGCCGGAGGTTTCAGCAGCAGCGCCCCGCTGACCATGACAAACGTCGGAACGGCCCATTTCGTGCTGATGGTGGCCAGCGAGGCGACCCACCACGCGGCGGTATTTCGCAGGTCGTCATTGATGTAGGTCAACCCGGCCGAGTGGACCAGGACGACGCCGACGATGGCGAAGACCCGCAGGTAGCTCGTGAAGGCCAGCTGCGCTGCTACGGACCCGCCCGGAGCTGCCACGGACTCGCCCGGAGCTGCGGCTGTGCTGGTGGGTGGTTCCGTCGTGCCGTCGGCCAGGGTGGGCGATGTCGACGGCTCAGGGGTGGCTTGAAGCATGGAAGAACTCCGAAGTGGGCAGCGGGGTGACCCCATCAGGATAGAGCCCGGCTCCGGGGCGCCCGGCCTCGGAGCAACGCATGGGATACTGGTCGCCACCAGATCACTCAGCTCGAGGCCTGCTTGCGTCACCGCTCGCACCTGAACCAGGAGATAACCACTTGACTGCTCTTGACCCGAGCGCCCTCCCGATCGACCTCCACGACCCGCTGGCGGCAAGCCCTCCCACGCCATCGCGTGGACGTCTCGTGATGCTGGTCGACAACACGATCGACGGTGACTCCAGGGTGCAGAAGAGCGCGATGTCAGCGGCCGCGGCGGGATGGGAGACCACGCTGATCGGGCGCTCCCCGAACGGCACCCTCCACTCATACCCGTTGGGCGGGGCGACGGTCCTGCGGGTGCCGGTTCCCTACACGTTGCACGCACGACGTCGGCGTGCTCCCGGACCGGGTCTGCGCTGGCCGCTGGCCTACCGGGACCTGGACACCGCCGCCTGGCGGACCGCTCAGCTCAACGCACTGCGCAACGACGTCTGGGTTGACCGCGCGCACTACGCCCTCAGGCCGGATGCCTCGTCGCCCAGCCCGGCGGCCCTGACCGCACTGACGGCCTTGCGCGCCCGGCTGTTCGTCGGTCTGCGCTGGCACCGGCTGAGGCAGCACGAGATGCGCCGTGCGATCCGCTTCTACTCCAGGCCCGACAACAGGGCGGTGGCCCGGCTCAAGGCACGCTTCTGGGGCGCCGTCGCGGGCGAGCGTTCGTGGCGACACCTCGAGCCGTTGCTTCGGGACTACGAGCTCACCTTCGGGCCGCACATCGACCAGCTGAAACCCGACATCATCCACTCCCACGACTTCAGGATGGTCGGCCTCGCCGTACGGTCTGCGGCCCGGCTCAAGGCCCGTGGCCACGACACCAAGGTGATCCACGACGTCCATGAGTTCCTGCCCGGTGTGCGTGCCCAGTCGACCAAGTGGAAGATTGCCAACGAGGCGCACGAGCGCGAGTACATCCGCCGCGCCGACGTCGTCCTCACCGTCTCCGACCGGCTCGCGGAGATGCTCGTCGAGCGCCACCACCTCCCGGAGAAGCCCACGGTGGTGCTGAACGCACCGGCCAGGGAACGCCTCCTGGCCGTACCCGACTCGGGCCTGCTGGCCGACCCCGACTCGGGCCTGCTGCCCGACCTGAGAGCGGACTGCGGTCTGCCTCCTGGGACTCCGCTGCTTGTCTATGGTGGCGCGGCCGCGGCGCAGCGAGGACTGCTGACGGCGGTCCAGGCCCTTCCCCTCCTCCCCGAGGCACACCTCGCTCTGGTGGTGGCGCAAAACGCCTTCATCTCCGAGCTCAAGGCGCTGGCAGAAGAGCTCGGGGTCATCGACCGTGTGCACGTGCTGCCCTACGTCCCGCAGGACCTGGTCTCCACCTACTACGCCAGCGCCGACGTGGGCCTGATTCCGATCCTGCACTACCCGAACCACGAGATCGCCCTGATCACCAAGTACTTCGAGTACACCCACGCCGGGTTGCCGATCGTCACCAGCGACGTCGAGACGATGGCCGCCACCACGCGCGAGATAGGCAACGGTGAGGTGTTCACCGCCGGCGATGCAGGCGACCTCGCCCGGGGGGTGGCCAGTGTGCTGGCGGACCCGGACAAGTACCGCGCGGCCTACACCGAAGAGCTGTTGGACCGCTGGTCCTGGGAGTCCCAGTCCAAGACTCTCGCCGCCGCATGGGAACGGGTTGCAGCCACTTCGGCGCCACGAGCGCCGCAGTCTTGAGTCCCTTTGACGGGCCGTCCTGGGCCGCGGTCGAGCTTGCCTCCCGCGGGGGTCTGAACACGCCCCCGCAGTCCCTGCTTGACTCCTGGCAGGCCACGGTGGACGACGGGTCCACCGCGGCAGGTGCCCTGTCCTTCGCGTGGCGCGTGGCAGACACGCTGCGCCGAAAGGGACATGCCCCCACGGCGCTGCAGCTCACCGAGCGGGCCACCGCACGTGAGGTTCGGGGGCCGGAGCGTCTACTCCTCGCCGGTATTGCGGCCGCCTGCGAGATGGACATCGCCGCACCGACCGATCAGCTCTCGTCCGAGCGCCTGGTCGAGATCGTCCATGGCCTGATCGCGGCCGCTGACGCTGAGCTGACCGGCGAGGGCAGCGAGCAGCGCGTCGCCGACCTGACCGGGCTGGCGCTCGAGGTGATGTTCCATCGCTCCCGTCACACGGATGTCGAGCTCTCCCCGCTGGCCGACCCGCACCACGCCCTTCTCGAGGCCTGGCACGCGAGCGCGGTCCGGCAGCGCCTTGACGCCGCTCCGGTTCCGAGGGACCGGATGCCGGTCGCTCCCGGGCGCTCGGTCCTCACGGTGACATGGGACGGCTCGTCGTTCCTTCCCCGTCTCGCGCAGGACATCTCATCTGCCGGCGCCACCGTCACCCCCCTTGTTCTCAAGCCCACCTCGTGGCCGCGCGTGGGACCGGTGCGCAACCTTGTGCGGATCCGGCTGGCGCAGGCAGTGGGCAGGACGGCGTCGGGCAAGCCGCCCGCGTCCGTCATGGCCGCCGTGGCCGCCGCCGACACGGTCGTCGTCGACTGGTGCAACCACGTGGCCGTATGGCTGCCGGCCATCCTGCGCGACGATCAGCGGCTCGTCATCCGGCTGCACAGCATCGAAGCGCTGTCCGCAGACCCCCAGCTGGTGCCATGGCACCGGGTCGACCAGCTCATCGTGGTCTCGGAGCCGCTTCGCCGCATCGTCGCCGCGGTCGTGCCACAGACCGCGCTGGTTCCGGTGGCTGTGGTGCCGCCGATGGCCGTGACACTCGGCTCGTTCGACCAGCCAAAGTCTCCCGAAGCCTGGCGGACCCTGGGGCTGGTCGGCTGGGGACGCACTGTCAAGGATGCTCAGTTCGCACTCGACGTGCTCGACTCGCTCCGGGCAAAGGACCCGTCCTGGCGTCTCCTCCTCGTCGGCGCGGACCCGACAGCGACGCCGACGCCATATGCCACCGCCTACTCCGCGGAGCTGCTCAGCCGGGTCGAGCTGCTCGAGTCCGACAAGGCCGTCCAGCGACTGGGACAGGTCGACGACATCGCCGTGGCGCTGACCAGGATCGGCTTCATCCTCAGCACGTCCACCCGCGAGTCGTTCCATGCCGCGCTGGTTGAGGGGGCGGCGAGCGGCGCCGTTCCGGTCGTCAGGAACTGGCCGCTGCTGATGGGCTACGGGGGCGCCGGCGCGGTGCTCAACCCGGACTGGGTCATCGGCTCGGTCGAGGAGGCGCGTGACCGCATCCTGGCTCACGCCGACTCCGCGACGGCCGCCGAGGCCGGGCGTGCCGCGCGCGACTATGTGGGGTCGCAGTTTGGTCCCGACCGGGTCGGTCCCGCAACGGCCCAGGCCGTGCTCGGCGAGGGCTGGATCGCCCGGACCTCCGCCAGGACGTCAGGTGTGAGCCTGGTCGAACGGGATCGCGTGGCCGCGCGTCGCACGGCCGGCAAGGGCAAGCGAGCGCTGATGGTCGCCAGTCACCCGCGACGGCTGGCGGGAGTCCTGAGCCGCACCTCGCGCTCGGCTGCCAAGGGAACGGTCCACCGGCTCGGGACCCAGAGCGTGCTGGAGAACCCGGTCGGAGCGCTGGTGTGGCGCTACACGGTCCGGGCCCCGGGCATACCGGCGGCGGACCGGATCAACGTCGCGCGCAACCTCGCCGACAGTCTGGCCGGCCGCGGCAGAGGCGCCGACGCCGCCCGTCTGCTCGAGGCTGCGTCACGTCGCCTCAACACCTCGGACCGGGCGCGCCTGCGAACCGAGGCGGCACTGATCCTCTTGCAGCATGACCTGGACACGCCTGACGGGTTGAGCTCGTCCGTCGAAGCCAGCCTTGCCGCCGCCGACATCGCGTGGAAGTCCAAGCAGGTCGTTCCCACCGCAACGCATCTGGCCGATGCCTTCGCGGTCGCCTTCCACCGGGCCCTGCACTTCGATCGGGCCACGTCACCACTGGCCACCGACCCCGAGGGTTACCTCGCGCCCTTCCGCTCCTCGTCGGCCTTCACCCATGCGACCCGCTCCGACCATCGCTCGACGGAGGCCAGTGCGGAGAAGGCAAAGCGGCTGCTCGTCGCCTCCTACATGAACTTCAACTTCGCGACCCCGATCATTGCCCGCTGCCAGGGACTCCCAGACGTCGAGGTTCGGCGGATGGACGTTCGACGAATCACCCCCGGTCAGCTGCCGGAGTCGGTCCGGCAGGTGACGCGTGGCCGGTTGCTGGCTCCTCATGAGATGGCCGCGATGCCCCACGCGCAGCGGATACAACGCGACCTGGCCTGGGCGGATGTCGCGTTCGTGGACTGGAGCCAGCGGGCCGCCGTGCTCATCACGGCACTTGACCCCGGCAGCACCAGGGTCATCGTGCGGCTGCACAGCTACGAGGCGTTCACCTGCTTCCCGCACCTGGTGGACTGGTCCCGCGTCGACGACGTGGTCTTCGTGGGCCGCCACCTCCAGCGATTCGTCTCGCGCATCGTCACCGACCTCCCGGCCCGCCAGCACGTCCTGCCTGTCCTGATGGACCTTCGCCGTATGCAGCGGGACAAGCCCCCCGAGGCCCGCAAGACCCTCGCCCTGCTTGGCTGGGCCGCGCCTGCCAAGGACGCAGTCTGGGCCATCGACGTGCTGGCCGAGCTCCGCCGCCAAGACCCCGACTACCGGCTTCTGCTCGTCGGGGCGGGTCCTGGCGAAACGGCACCCAAGGCGGTGACCGACTACTGCGCCAAGGTCCAGGAGCGGGCCGCGCGCGCCGACGTTGCCGGCGCGGTCGAGTTCGTGGCCCATACGGACGACGTGCCGGGTCTGCTCGAGCAGGTGGGCACGATACTGTCCTCCAGCGTGCGGGAGTCGTTCCACGCAGCCGTCGCCGAGGGCGCAGCCAGCGGCGCGGTCCCGGTGGTGCGTGACTGGCCGTTCTTCGCCCCCTACGGGGGCGCTGCCGCTGTCTACCCTGAGGAATGGATCGTGAAGTTGCCAGTTGACGCCGCGCAGAGAGTGCTGCTCACCACACAGGACGAGGCCACCTGGAGGGTCGAGGGAAAGCGGGCGCAGGAGCATTCCCTCTCGACCTATGACCAGGCAGTGACCGGCCCGCGATACGACGAGCTCCTGGGCGTTGACAGGCGCGACAGCATATGAGCGCCAACGGCAAGAAGCCACACCTCATCTATCTGGCCCTCGGGTTTCCTCCTGCCGCGAAGAGCTGCGCCTACCGGATGAAGGAAGTCGCGAACCTCGCCGTCGAACGCGGGTGGCGGGTGACCGTGGTGAACCTGGACGAGGAGGCGTGGCTGCGTGAGTTCGGCCTGGATCGCTCGCTCGCCGCGCAGGTGCACCCGTCGATCAGGCAGGTCCTCCTCCCGCTGCACCGGCCGGACTTCGACCCGGACCTGCAGCACTACTCGTGGTTCCGGGCCCGGCACACCGCGCGGTGGCTGAAGCTCCGTCGGCGCTTCGAGCAGCTGAGGTTCCCCGAGCCCGTATGGGGGGTCTACCGCGCCGCGCTGGAACGAGCGGTGGAAGCGGTGCACCTCGAGGACCCCGCGGATCTGCTCATGGTGTCGCCGGCCCCCTACGTCACGATGGCCGCCGCGTTGCGCCTCCATGAACGCCATTCGGTGCCGTATGTCGTCGACTTCCGTGATGGCTGGGCCGTTGACGTGATCGACGGTGGCGAGGCCTTCCCGAAAGAGAGCGCACGCGGTCGCTGGGACGAGCGGGTCCTGCTCGACGCCAGCCAGTGCTGGTTCGTCAACGAGCCGATCAAGGAGTTCTACGCGCAGCGCTACCCCCAGGTCGCTGACCGGTTCCGCGTCGTGCGCAACGGGTGGGACCTGGACTCGGCGCCGGCGATCAGCGAGTCGAGTCCGCACCCCGAAAGGGGGCTGAAGGTCACCTTCCTGGGCAACCTCAAGCTCCCGTACCCGCAGTTCCTCGAGCTGATCGACGCCTGGAAGTATGCGCGGGCAGCCGAACCCGCGCTGCATGGGGCCACGCTGGACTTCTACGGCTACATCGGCTCCGGCTATGCCAGCGGCGCCAACGCCTACGCCAGGACCATCGGGCAGCACGCTGCGCAGGGCGTGCGCTACCACGGTCCGGTGCCCCGCTCCGAGGTCGCCAGGGTCTACGGCGAGTCGGACGCGCTGCTGCTGGCCCTTCCCGGTGGCCGCTACATGACCTCGGGCAAGGTCTACGAGTACATGGCGACGGGCCTTCCGATCATCTCCGCGCACGACTTCGAGCACGGTGCCGCCGACATCCTGGAGGGCTACCCGTTGTGGGCGCGCCCCCTGAGTCTCGGCGTCGATGACATGCAGCAGGCTTTTGTGGACGCTGCGTTGATGACCCGCTCCGCGACCCCGGAGCAGCGGCTGGCCGGCCGCGCCCACGCCGAGCAGTTCGAGCGCCGGCTGCAGCTGGAGACCCCCATCAGCAAGCTCGAAGACCTGATCGACCGAGGAGCCACAGGATGACGCAGGTGCTGTTGGTCAGTGCGATGGCACCGGCCAGGCCGGTGCTCGAGGCGGCGCTTCCTACGTTCGCCGCCGCGGGAGTGGACGTGTGCGCCTGCGTGAACAAGCCCGCCTACCGCTCGCCATACGCAGGGCTGCCGACCAAGGAGCTTCACGTCTTGTCGCCGAAGCCTTGGAGCGTTCGTCCCCAGCCACGATGGTCTCCGATCAGGATCGCAACATCGCTGGAATGGCGTGTTCAGCGGCTGCGTCGCCGCCAGGCGGGTCCGGCGGTCAAGCCGTGGCTCCTTGCCAGCCGTGACCCTTGGTTCCGGCAGGCCGTGGCCGAGAGCCAGGTCATCGTGGCGATGGACCGGCTCTCGGTCTACACGGTGTGGAGGGCGAACCGCCTCAAGGGCGAACACCGGGTGTTCTATGGGCTTCCGGCGACGTTGCGCTACCTGCAGCTGGAGCCGCAGGAGACCAACCGGTCCTGACGTGGTCAGGTTGCCCAGGCGACGTCGAGGGCCCAGCCACGTCAGGCGTTCCGCATCCCCTGTACGGCGACGTCCGGGACCGCTCCGGTGCCGCCGACCACCTCGAGCCCGAGGATGCTGTAGCTCTTCTGCAACCAGGCCACGACGCTCGCCGGCGGTGCGGTGGGAGGCACCAGCAGGACGATCTGACCCATCGAGCCGGCCCCGAGCGCGTCCACCAGGTTGGCGTCTCGCCCACCGGTCACGGTCACCTTCGTCGCGGGGACCAGGCCGCTGAAGGCGTTGGCGACGGCCACGGACGTTTCCCAACGGTTGGCCCCGGCCGCACGGGAGCAGGTTGGCAGCGCTGTCCTGACGGCCTCGGAGATGACCCCCGCTCCTCCGATGCACGTCGTGGCGGTGACGCCCAGTGTCTGCAGCGCCGTTGAGGTCGCGGCCGGGACCGAATCCCGTTGCACCAGAACGATAGGACGCCGCAGAGCGGATGCCGGTCCGGATACTGAGAGCGCGTCTGCCAGGGATGCCGAGTCGCCGGACGCCACGATGGCGGCCTTGCTCGGAGCGCCGACCCGTATCGCGACGGCGGCCGCGGTCGCGTACCTGTCGGTGCCTGAAACGCGCTCCACCGCGATGCCGAGGGCGCCCAGGTCCGTCGCGACCGACTGCGGGACTGCGCCGGTGCCTCCGACGATGATGGCGTGGTCGGCCGAACGGCGTTTCAGCTCGGCACGGGTCGCCGGCGGCATCGTCTGGCCAACGAGCAGAACCGGCGCCCCGAGGGAATGGGCAAGCGGCCCAGCCACCAAGCCGTCCACGAGGTTCGCGTCCTGACCGCTGACGATCACCACGGTGCGACCGGTGGGGGAGGCCCGTCGGGCGACCTCGACCGCTGTGCTCCAGCGGTCCGCGCCGGCCACCCGGATGGCCGGCCTCCTCACCCAGCTCGAGGGCAGGCCGAGACGCGTCCTCAAGAGCTCACCCTTGAGGGTGACCGTGGCGCCAGTAGCCGACGTTGCGACCGCCGACTTCATGCCTCCGCCGGTTGTGCGCTGGCTCAGGTCGATCGAAGCAACATTGGTCAACCCGAAGGCAGCCGCCATCGCCGACTGCGACACCGCTCGTGTCCACTCCGCATAGGTCGGGTTGTTCAGCGGGTCAAGGCTCCAAGGGTCCGGCACCGATCGCAGGTAGGGGACCGCGGTGACCCAGACGTCCTCGCTGTTCTGGGTGCGGCCGCCCGAGGACGAGAAGTAGTACGTGGTCGCCAATTTCCCTTGGTACTCAACGACTTTGCCCTGATCCGACCCCACCGAGGTGCGGTTGACGGCTGCCTGCCACAACTTCCCATAGTTGGTGGCTCCGACTGTCTCGTTCTCCTTGGACCAGCCGGTGAAGTGCTGGCTCTTCACCGAGTCATACACGTTGCAGTTGCAGTCGGACTTCAGTGATCCCATGTTCGCCAAGCCGTATCCGCGGGCGATGATCGCCTGCGCGTCAAGCGCAGCCGGAGCCCACGACGAGGGCATTTCGCCTATGCCGTAGAGGTATTCGCCATGCAACCGGAGGACGTTGACGGCGTTGACCTGCCCGGTGAGGACACCCATCTCAAGCCTGCCGTGCCGATAGACCCCACCGGAGCCGGTAACGGTGGTCAGCGCTGCCGGCCCCGTGGGGTTGTAGAAACGGGTGCCGTCCCATTCGACGTACACGGTTGTGCCGGCCAGGACGGCGGTGCCATAGCTCGCCCGGACCTGGGTGCCCACCACGGCGAAGCTGACCTGTTTTCCGGCGGGTACCAGTCGCGCGTCGTTGGCACCCGTGTGGAGCCGCATCTGGCCACCCGTGGTGTTGGCCGTCAGCGTCACAGCGCGGTGCACCTGGACCCGGATGTTCATGTTGTCGGCGAGCGCCCCAACGGTCGTGCCGGTGTAGTAGTGCGACAAGATCTGGGCTGCATTGCGACCTTCATTGGCCTGCCCCCTGGCGCCGTACTGCGAGAGCCCAACGCCGTGTCCCCACCCGGATCCGCTGACCACGAACGAGGCCGGTATGGGGGCCGCCTCGGCCGCCGCGGTGGGTGCAGAGGGCAGGGTCACCGCCACCAGGAGTGCAAGGACTGCCGAGAGGGTCTTGACCCGTCGGGCGGCCACCGGTGATCGACGCACGCTCATGAGTACGAGGCTAGGTGGATGGACCGCAACGTCGCGGTGGTCACCGCGCCAGGGCCGCCGAGCACCTGCACCTTACCGGCGGATTTGGCCGCCAGCTGGGTCCATGCCGAGGCGGGGACCGATGTCGGGCGCACGAGCAGCGTCAGTCGACCCATGGCACCTCCGGCGAGCGCGTCGACGAGATTGGCGTCCATTCCGGAGGCTACCGCCATCGTCTCGGTCCCGACCAGGGGCGCGAACACGCGAGTGATCTCGGCCGCGGTGCCGAACCGGTCGTCGCCGGCGACCCGGGACATGGAGGCGAGGTTCAGCGCTAGTCGGGCGCGCTCGCTGATGACACCCGGGCCCCCCACCACCGTGGCGGCCGTGATCCCAAGCTGCTGCAGGGCCGAGGTAGTCGATGGAGGCACGGAATCCTTTGATACCAACAGGATCGGACGGTTCAGCCGGGCCGCCGGGCCGGAGGCTGCGACGGCGTCTACGAGAGAGAGGCCGCTGGCGACGATGACCGCATTGGTGGGCGCCTTCATTTCGAGGGCAACGTCGGCCGCCGTGCCATACCGGTCGGTGCCGGAGCGCCGGTTCACCGTGGTCACGCCGAGGGACCGCAGCTGCGTCTCGACGGCTGGGGTGACGGCACCCGTCCCGCCAACGATCCACGCCGTGGTCGCTGCCCGCCGCTTGATCTCGTCAGCGACCACGGTCGGCAGGCTGGTGGGGTGCGCCAACAGCACCGGTGCCTGCTTGGCGAACGCCAGTGGCCCGGCGACGAGCCCGTCGACGAGGTTCTGCTGGGCACCGGACACGATCACGACGGAGGAACCCGACGGGAATGCCGTGCGGCCCTCGACGACGCTGGTCTCGTAACGGTCGCTGCCGGCAATTCGACTGGTGCTGCAGGCGCCTGCCGGGCTGCCGACCCGGGGGAGCACCTCGATGTCGCGAGAAAGAGCCCGGTTGATGGCCGTGTACTTCACGACGTACAACCCCGGTGGGGCCCACGCACCGGTGGAGGTCTTCAGGTTCCACGTGGCGGAGATGCGGTTCGTGCTGCCGGTGAAGGTCCTGATCGGCGTTGCGCCGCACATGGACTGCACCGTCACACCCCACAACACCGCGGCGGACAGGTTGGCCGAGAGCAGGGTGGAACCCGCCGCATATATAGGAGTGGGCGGTGTCGACACCGGGGAGGCCATGGTCAGCGGGTACTGGGGTGCGAGCGCGCTCGCTTTGGTCCTGATCGATGCCAGCTGCGCTTTGAGGTAGCGTCCCGGGCAGGCTGTCAGGCCCACCTCACCGTGCGGCGTTATCCGGTTGACGGTCACCACTGTTCCTGCGGCGTAACGCGACGAGGCACCACCCGCGGAGGTAAGGGTTGTCGTGCTGGACGGGTTGACGCCCTGCGGCCCCAGCTTCCAGGCCGCCACCCGCGCGATCGAGTTCACCACCGCGGCCGGTGGGGAGGCGATGTCGTAGTTGCCAAGCGCGGACACAGCCATCGTGTTCGTGTTGAAGCCCTCGGTGTGTGCCCCCACCACCAGCTCGTTGATGCTGCCTCTGCGGCCCTCGAAGATGGTGCCTGCCCGGTCGACCAGGAAGTTGTATCCGATGTCCGACCAGCCGTTGCCCTTGACGTGGTAGGCGTAGATCGCCCGGATCTGGGCGGCGGCGGCGGCCGTCCCGCTGTAGCTGTTGGTCGTCGCCGTGTGGTGGACGAACATCACCTTGAGCGTCTTGCTCCTGCTGGTGGGCTTGGCGATTGACTCGTCCGCGCCCCACTGGGCACGGGTGATCATCGCCGGGGCGGAGGTGGCGGCGAAGGCGCTGGCCGTTGGAGTTGCCGCATCCAGCGCCGCGTCCCCGGGCGAGGTCCCCGGGTCGATCAGTGACACCTGCAACCCCGCCGGTGCTATCCCGTCGGCGGTGTCGACCCGAACCTGCACGCCGTCCGCAACACCGGTGAGAAGCGGGCTGGTGCCCGCGCGATGTCGGGACGCCTGCCCCTCTACCGTGTTGGCGTCCGGGCCGCCATCGTTGGCCTCCAGTACGTACCACTCACTCCAGGTGCCCCCCTCGCGCACCCGCGCCAGTACCTCGACGTCGGCAGCCTTGATGCCGTCGGCGTCCCACGTCACGCCGACGAGACTGAAGTCGTTGGTGTCCCTTGCCGCAGTCAGCACGACCGGTCCGGCCGCTGCGGCGGCCGCGGCGCGAACTGTCCGGTCCGCAGCGCCCAGGGCTTCCGGGCTCATCGCGGCCAGGCGCTGGGGGGCCGTCTTTGCGGTGGCTGCTGGCGCACCCTTCTGCAGCTGCGCGAGGGCGCTCTGGTCGACGCCCACGGGCTTCAGCACCTCGACCTTGGCGGAGACCGGGGTCGGCGCCAAGGTCGGCAACGTCACGGTTGGCGCCATCAGGAACGCCGAGGCGAGACCGAGGGTCAGTGTGCTGGTGATCAGTCGGCGCATGACTTGGTTCTCCAGTTGCAGGCAAGTGAACAACTTGTCCCAGTGATCTCACGAGCGGACGATCACACTGGTCACACTGGTCACGTTACCAACGACCACCAGGGAACCGATAAGGATGGGCAAATCGAGACCAAAAAATACCTAAAGATGGATTTGACAGGTGGGATAACGGTGGATCTTCAGTGTTGGTCGGACTGAGTGGTTCAAGTACTCGAGCAGCGCCGGTGGCTGGCATCTCTTTGGTGGCACCAGGTTTGGCGCTCCGATGTGGGCCGGCCAGTCGGTCGTGGCCGGGGGCACGGTGGGCAGCCCGTTTGGGGAGCCGGTCGTCGCCACCGTGACCAGCCCGGTCGCCGGAACCGTGTCGTTCGTGCCACTCACCTCACCGCGCGCGCCGGCCGGCACCGCGGCGCTTCCGCAGGGCCTCCGCATCACGGGCCCGGGCGTGCCGCTGACGCTGGCGTTCACGGTGCAGCGATCTCTGCTCCCGGTGGGCGCGCTGCCCTCCGAGGTGCGGGTCCTCCAC
>Ga0209587_1000585_pt1 | contig 17822 bp, 14 predicted proteins | sample NGEPerD_2_FD_184512 | JGI IMG/M metagenome (GOLD analysis project Ga0209587, IMG submission 184512) | Arctic peat soil microbial communities from the Barrow Environmental Observatory site, Barrow, Alaska, USA - NGEE PermafrostL1-D... | ecosystem: Environmental > Terrestrial > Soil > Wetlands >... | reverse complement strand
CCTGAGCGTCGCCGAAAGGCAGCAAGCCGAGCAAGGTGTCTGCGAGACGCTCATCGTGGCTACGGCATTCAGGCTGGTGAGCGACGCCAGCCGAGTCGTGCGGTGGAGGGGCTGCGGGTCTGGGGCCCGGCAGTTGGACGATGGGCGCGCCAGCACGCTCAACCCGGCCCGAGACCGCGTTGTCCAACCACTCTTCGTCGCTGACCATGCCCTCAGAACGGCCAGTACCTCCGGAGCTCGACGCCGTCGAAATCGAGGATTAGGGCGTTCGGGGCACAACACCGCTTGGGAGCGGTTGAGTTCCGTGGAGCGAAATTGCGCTTTCCTCTAGCGCCGCGGGCGTCCGCTGCGCCACCATCGACGGGTCACGGGTGCGGCTACTGCTCCGCCGGTGCGCCTAACGGTTTCGGGAAGGTGAACAATGACAGTAATGCGCGGCGTGTTGTTGGCAATCGGCGCAAGGACTCATTCCCAGCTGACCAAGATGACCTGGGAAGACCAACGCAACACCCTGATCGTCGAACTCTCGGGTCGGACGGGTCAGTCGGTCCCCTAGTACCAGGGGATGGACAACCAGACCCTTGAAGGCGTCGGAGCGGTGTACGCCTTCATCTTGGGCTCCGGAATCCGGACCGGTGACCAACTGCGCACCATGAGTGACGACGATTGCCGAAACACACTTATCGTCGAGCTCGACGGCCTGACGCATTTGGGCGCTGCCTCGCTCCAGCGACACAGCAACCTCGAGTTGGTCCTCATCGGACTGGGGAGCCTCGTGGATGCGCAGCAACTGGGAACGCCGGCCTCGTTCATCAGAGGCGTGCTCCTCGCCGGGGGGTTCCGTAACCAGCGTCAGCTGAACGCGATGTCCCACGAGGACCAACGCAACACGCTGATTGACGAGCTGACGGGGCGAACCAACCAAGCGAACTACCAGTCGTACAACGACCACGAGCTGGCAGGAGCCGGAGCCTTACTCGTGTTCCTCAGGAGGGCCGGGATCCGCGGAGACGCTCTAGTTGAAGACTCTGACGGCCGACGACATGCGCAACACGATGATCGTGGAGATCGACAAGCAGACAGGCCACGGCAAGAGCCTGCAGGCTTGGCGAAGCATCGACCTCGTCCGGGTTGGGCTCGGGGCAGACCAGTCGAAGCTCGTGAGTCGATCGCTTCCCTTGGGAGCGCAGCCAAGCATTGTCCACTTCAAGTCTCTGCTTCCCATGACGGATCAGCGGCACGGGTACCTACTTCGCCACCTTGTCGCCATGTGTGACCTGTTTGTGCCCGGGCGGGCTGCCGTCAGCCTGGGTTCATTCCAGGACTTGAGCGGTCGGGCGAACCTCGCTCTGGTGAAGGGCCTGGACGTCGGCGGGTGCACGATGGGACAAGTCCAAACATCCGATCAGACAACGCTGTGCCGCGAACGGGATGGTGCGGCCGCCGACGACATCGTGGTGTACCTGGTTTCGAGTCTCGTGAACGGTTCGAGCTCCACGACACTCGTCGGCTGTGCCTCCCACCCCGCGGGTCAACCGGGTTGTGCAATCGGCGAAGGCGTTGCCGATTGGCTGGTAGCCCATGAGGTCGGACATGTCCTCGACCTCGCTCACGTTGACAGCACGGTCACAAGCAACAGTCGGTTCCTCATGTGGCCCAACGTCGGGTGGACGGATAGTCCACCGGACGTCTCAGACAGCGAGTTCCAGACGATGATCGACAGCAGCCTGACACCAGTCGTTTAGGAGATCACGATGAAAACCTACGAAGAGGTCGTTTCTGCACTCGGTCAAATCGAAGGTGACGAGAGCATGTACGACGGACTCGACGAATCCGACTTGCCGCATCTTCAGAGGCTGCTCGAGGAGGGGGTGCCGTGGCAGGCTGCCCGCGCCATCCTCGGCCTTCAGCGAGTCGGCGGAACGGCGGGTCATCAGCTTGTCACCGAAGCAGCTACCGACTCGCGAGAGCAAGTTCGCGTTGCCGTCGCCCTGTGCGCTCGAAACCTTCCAACTGACGTCTCCGACGCCGTTCTGGAGCGGCTCGTCCAGGACAACGAGCCGTCAGTGAGGAAGGTGGCCGTCCAGAGCGTGTCTCAATCGTCGGGGCCGCTGGTGCGTGACCTGCTCTCGACAATGGTTGCGCGTGAGACGCACGATCAACTTCGGATCCTCGCTCAAGAACGGCTCGCCGAAATCTGAGGCGCCGAGATTGTGCTTGGAGCGAGGACGCGAGTCGCCGACCCTCAGCGAGGAACCCGGGCCCCGGTCGCCGTGAACAGTCAGGGCAGGCCGTGATCCGCGTGCGGCGACCGCTAGCGTCTCAGTAGGCCCCGTCTTTGCCCGCCACTGCTCGAATCGTCTCGACGGCAATGCGGACGTCACGTCCGGGGCTCCAGTTGTCGATGTAGTCGATGTCCAGCGAGATCGACTCGTCCCACGACAACCTCGACCTGCCGCTCACCTGCCACAGGCCCGTCATCCCAGGCTTGACGCCGAGGCGGTGCCGGGCCCGGACGTCGTACCGCTCGACTTCGCTTGGCAGGGCAGGACGGGGACCGATCAACGACATCTCACCCCGTATCACGTTGAGAAGCTGCGGCAGCTCGTCCAGCGACAGCCTGCGCAAGACACGCCCAACACGGGTGACCCGCGGGTCCTCCTTCATCTTGAACAGCCCTCGCCCGACGTCGTTGGAGTCTTCGAGCTCGGCCAGGTGCGCCTCCGCGTCGAGCGTCATCGTCCGCAGCTTGAGCATCCTGAAAGTCCGGTCACCATCGCGTACGCGAGTCTGCCGGAACAATGCCGGACCCGGCGAGTCAAGCTTGATGGCCACCGCGAACGCCAGCAGAAGTGGCAGCATCAAGACGAACAAGACAAGGGCGAGAACTGTCTCCCCGGCTGCTTTCGCGTGTCGCACCAGGCCCGTCGGCCGCGACTGCGAGACACACATGACGATCGAGTTCCCGACGCAGCTGACCCGCACCCGCCGCGCCCTGGTATCACGAAGGTTGGTAACGAGTGTCAGCCTCACGCCCAGCGCCTCCAGGGACCAGAGAAGCTCGCGCAACCATTCACCGCTGAGCGGTGTCTCGAGCCGGACAGCGACCTCGTGGATCTTGAGACGCGCTACCAGCGACACCACGTCATCGACACCGCCGAGGACCGGCACTCCGCCCACCGACGAGACAATGCCGGCACGTTCCGTCAAACAGACGCCCACCACCCTCGATGACGTCACCTTGGCCCTGTTCTTGATGACCTCAGCAGCCGTTGAGCGGTCCGCCACGATCAGAACGCTCGGCGGTGACGCGATCCCGATCAGCCGTCGAAACGTAGGGAGCGGGAGGAGGACTGACGCCGCGATCTGGACGGCGCCCAGAATCACCAGCAAGATGACGGCTCTGATCGACTCGGTGGGGGCATTGAAGGCCACACCGGCAACGCACGCCGCCATGCCATAGAAGGTGTGACGCTTCAGCACCTCGACGACGTGGCCCAACTCGTCGAGGTATCGACACAGTTGAGCAACGACAACCTCGGCGGCACACCATGACGCCACCACGACGACCAGCGTGGGATACCCCAGCATCACGACGGAAGCCACCGCGACGACGAAGGTGACCGCGACGATCGTGAGGCTCGCCCGGCGAACGCGCCGCAACGCCGCAGTGGGCGAGATCCCCGGCTCGGGCTGCCGCGCCGCGAAGTGCGGCACATGTGCGTGTGGCGAGGATCGTTGTGGCGCGCAGGGGAGCTGTTCTGGTGCTTTCGCTCCCAGTCCAGCACTTACCGGAGGATCCCCCACAAGCCGTGCCACAAAACTCTCTCCCCGGGTCGGTATGTGTGCTTTTCAACCCCAACACGCACATACCCTTTCAACCAGTATGCATCACAATGTCGGAACTGACTGGGCGCGGCTCGGTTCAGCAAGCCCGCCTTGGCGGTGGATCCGGTGCGTTCGATGCGCTTGCCTCTGATCCCTCGTGCCTGGAAGCGGTCGTCGCTCCTGCCAGGTGACTCAGGCACTCGCGTCCGGCAGCAGGTCGGTCGCCTCGATGGCCAGCTGCAGGGCACCGATCGCCGAGGCGCGGTCGCCGAGCGAAGCCACCAACACGGGCGTGGTTGCCGCGCCGGAGAGCACGTGCCGGCGCATTCCGAGTCTTGCTGAGTCCAGGACCAGGTCCCCCGCGTGGGACATGTCGCCCCCGAGCAGGATGACGCCGGGGTTGACCAGATTGGTCACGGCGGCCAGTCCCCAGCCGAGGTGAAGGCCGGCGTCCTCGAAGACGCGCAGCGCCGACACGTTTCCCTGCTTCGCGGCCTCGATGATGTCGTCGATCCCCGCGTCGGGCAGCTGTTCGCCCATCATGTCCAGGGCGGTGCCGGTGGAGGCGTACGCCTCGAGGCAGCCGCGGCTCCCGCACCGGCAGAGCGGGCCCTGGTCGTCGAGGGTGAGGTGACCGATCTCCCCGGCCGTGCCATTGGCGCCGCGGAAGATCTCACCCAGGATAATGAGCCCGGCGCCGACTCCGGACGACACCTTCACGAAGACCACGTTGTCGTGCCCACGCCCCAGACCGCGGCGGTGCTCGGCAAGTGCGCCGAGGTTCGCATCGTTCTCGACGTGCACGATCCGTCCCAGCGCCTCGGTCGCGGCCTCGCTCACGTTGACGCCGACCCAGGCGGGCAGGATCGCGGAGGAGAGGACGACATCGTCGGTGATCGGGGCGGGGAGCCCCATCCCGATCGTGCGTACGTCGGAACGACTGGCGCCGAGGCCCTCCAGCAGTCCGTCGAGCAGCTCCCCGGCCCGCTGCAGGCCCACCTCGTGGGTGAGGCTGGCGTCGATCCGCTCGCGGGTCTCGCCGATGACCTGTCCGGACATGTCCCCGAGCACGACCGCGAGGTGACGGTGACCGAAGTCGATGCCGGCTGCCAACCCGGCGCCGCGACCCAGCCGGACAGTCGTTCCGCGGCGTCCGGAGCCCGGAACCGTGGTGACGATGTCCCGCGCCGCGAGCTCGCGCACGATGCTGGACACGGTCCCGGCGGCCAGGCCCGTCTTGCGGGTCAGGTCGGTCTGGGTCAGTGTCTTGGCGCCGTGGGAGAGCAGCGTTGCCAGCACCCGGCGCTGGTTGGCGAGCCGCAGCGACGTCGCGGAGCCGGGGCCCTCAGGCCCCGAGGCGCGCGAGTCGACAGACATGCGCAAACTGTGCGCCAGATCTGGTTTGTCGTCAAGCAAGAGAGCAAATGGGGCACATGGGACTGATGAATGATTGTTATGTTCAACACTTGACGACAAGCATGTGACGGGCGACACTTTCCAACAGTTGCAGCGGGCCGCCGGGGCCCCAAGCCCTTAAGGAGTAACCAGTGTCCAGTTATCTGCGCCGGACCATCGTCGGCAGTGCCGCCATGGTCATCGGACTGAGTGGCCTCGCGGCCTGCGGCTCCGACGATGACGGTGGTGGCGACAGCGGCTCGTCGGGTGCCACCAAGATCACCGCCGCCTGCAAGCTCGACAGCCCGCCGACCAGCGCCGCGGAGGCACCCGCCGAGGGTACGGCCGGCAAGGCGAGCGGCAAGGTGGGTGCGATCCTTCCCGACACCACTTCCTCGACGCGGTACACGCTCTACGACGCCCCGCTGCTGACCAAGGCGCTCAAGGAGGGGGGACTCACGCCCGACGTGCAGAACGCCCAGGGTGACAAGAACAAGTTCGCCTCGATCGCGCAGAACATGATCGGCGACGGCTCCAAGGTGCTGATCATCGACTCGATCGACGCAGCCTCGGGCGCCGGTGTCGAGGCGCAGGCTGACAAGGCCGGCGTGAAGGTCATCGACTACGACCGTCCGAACCTCGGTGGCTCCGCTCCCTACTACGTCTCCTTCGACAACGAGGAGGTCGGCAAGCTCCAGGCACAGACGCTTGTCGACTGCCTCGACGCGCAGAACATCGACAAGCCGAAGATCATCATGATGAACGGCGGCACCGACGTGGACAACAACGCCGTGCTGTTCCAGAAGGGAGCCCACTCGGTCCTCGACCCGTTGGCGGACGAGGGCAAGCTGACCATCGAGCAGGAGGCAGTCGTCAAGGGCTGGACGATCTCGAACGCCGCTCCGGCCTTCAACCAGGCGCTGACCGCGTCCAACGGTGAGGTCCAGGGCGTCCTCGCGGCCAACGACGACATCGCCAACGCGGTCATCGGTGTGCTCAAGAACCAGGGGCTCGACGGCCACGTGGTCGTCACCGGTCAGGACGCCGGTGTCGCCGGTGTGCAGAACATCGTCACCGGCAAGCAGAGCATGACGGTCTTCAAGGACGTCAGTCTCGAGGCCAACGCCGCCTCTCAGCTCGCGATCGCGCTGATGGCCGGAAAGGACCCGGCCTCGGCCGGCCTCAAGGTGGTCCCGTTCGAGGACCCCGAGAAGCCGGACCGCAAGTTCGAGGCACTGCTGCTGCCTACTCAGGTGATCACCCAGGCCAACATCCAGGACATCATCGACGCTGGAGCCTTGACCAAGGAAGACATCTGCAAGGGCATCGAGGATGACTGCACCAAGATCGGCCTCAGCTGATCTGCTCAGTTCGCGCAGTCACGGCCGGGCGCGCCCCGCGCCCGGCCGTGGCTCACCCCCAACCCGTGATCGACGAGAGGTGCTGAGACCGGTGAGCGAACCGATCCTGTCCATCAGCAAGATGAACAAGAGCTTCGGACCTGTCCACGTCCTCCACGACGTTGACTTCCACGTCTACCCCGGAGAGGTCACGGCCCTGGTCGGTGACAACGGTGCGGGCAAGTCGACGCTGGTGAAGTGCATCGCCGGCATCTACGGCCTCGACAGCGGGGAGATCACCTTCGAGGGGGAGGCGGTCACCATCGCCGACCCACGTGCGGCGACGGCCCTGGGGATCGAGTTCGTCTACCAGGACCTCGCGCTCGCCGACAACCTCGACATCACGCAGAACATGTTTCTGGGTCGTGAGGTCCGTCGGGTGGGCTCGTTCCTGAACGACGGCGAGATGGAGCGGCAGGCACGCGAGACGCTGGCGAGCCTGTCGGTGCGCACGGTGTCGTCGGTGCGCCAGTTGGTCGCCAACCTGTCGGGTGGTCAGCGCCAGACCGTGGCCATCGCCAAGGCCGTCCTGTGGAACAGCAAGGTGGTCTTCCTCGACGAGCCCACAGCCGCCCTGGGTGTTGCCCAGACCCGCCAGGTCCTCGATCTCGTACGCCGCCTGGCCGACCAGGGCCGCGGCGTCGTCCTGATCTCACACAACATGAACGACGTCATGGAGGTCGCCGACCGGGTCGCGGCGCTCTACCTCGGGCGGGTGGCCGCCGAGGTCAAGACCGAGGACACGAACACCACCCAGATCGTCGAGCTGATCACCGCCGGACGCAGTGGAGACATCGGGCTCGCCCCGGCCACCGCCAACGAGAGCATCTGAGAGGTCGCTGCCACCATGTCTTCGCAACCCCCCGAGACCAACGTCTCCGCCGGCACCCGCCCGCCGGACGACCGGCCAAGCTCGTTCTCGCTCGACGTCGAGGAGCGCTCGATCGGCAATGCCTTCAAGGAATGGGTCGGCAAGATCCGCACCGGCGACCCGGGCGCGCTGCCCTCGGTGCTGGGTCTCATCGTCCTCGCGCTCATCTTCATGCAGGTCTCCGACCGCTTCCTGTCCGCCTACAACCTGGGCAACCTCCCCGGCCAGGGCGCCTACATCGCCGTCATAGCGCTGGGTCTGGTGTTCGTACTGCTGCTCGGCGAGATCGACCTGTCGGCCGGTACAGCGGGCGGCATGTGCGCGGCTATCGCGGCGGTCGCAGTCTTCTCCGGCAACCTCCACCAGGGCTTGCCCGGGTTGCTCTACTGGAGCCTCGTCGTCGGGATGGTCGGGGCGATAGCGCTCGCGATCTGGCTCAAGGCCTACAGCGGTGCGGTGATCGTCCTGGTGGGTCTCGTGCTGATCGCGACCAACCTGACCCAGCACCTGATTCCCGCGCTGATCGCGGCCGTCTGCATCGGTGCCGCAATCGGCGTCGGCAACGGCTACCTGGTGGCGAAGGTCGGCATCCCCAGCTTCGTGGTCACCCTGGCCCTGTTCCTCGCCTGGCAGGGCGTGCTGCAGTTCGCGCTCGCCAGCCAGCCTGTCAACACCTCGAACTACGCCCTCTGGCACGACCTGACGTACGGCAACCTCAGCCCCACCTGGAGCTGGGTCTTCGTCATCGTGACGGTGGGGGGCTACCTGGCGTACACGCTGTACGCGTCAATGAGCGCTCGCCGTGCCGGACTCGCCCGCGACAGCATCAACCTCGTCCTGGTTCGCGGCGGCGTCCTCGCCGTCGTCGCCATCGTGATCACGGTGCTGGCCAACCAGAACCGCAACACCAACCCCTTCAAGGTCATCCAGGGAATCCCTGTGCCTGCGGTGATTGCGATCATTCTGATGATCTTGTGCACCATCGCACTGTCCAAGACGACCTGGGGTCGACACCTGTACGCAACCGGCGGCAACGCAGAGGCGGCCCGTCGTGCGGGCATCGACGTGGTGCACATGAAGGTGACGGCCTTCATTCTGTGTTCGGCGTTCGGTGCCCTCGGGGGCATCCTGCTCGCCTCGTCGCAGTCCTCGGCCTCCCTGGACCTCGGCTCCGGCAACGTGTTGCTGTTCTCCGTCGCGGCCGCGGTCATCGGTGGCACCTCGCTCTTCGGCGGTCGCGGCAAGCCCCGCGACGCCATCCTGGGTGCGCTCGTGATCGCGATCATCCCCAACGGTCTGGGGCTCCGGCCCAGCCTCGGGGCCCAGTGGCAGCAGGTGATCACCGGGATCGTGCTGCTGTTGGCGGCGGCGGTGGACGCCATCTCCCGGAAGCGCGCGTCCCGAGGCTAGTAGGGCCCGGAGCGTCCCGGGGCGCCGTACGTCGTGTTGCGCTGTACGACGGGCCGGCCGATCCCGGCAGCGATCTCGACGAGCTCCTCGACGGTCTTCGCAGACCCGTGCTCCGAGCCGGCCATCCGCGAGATCGTCTCCTCCATCAGGGTGCCGCCGAGGTCGTTCGCACCTGCCCTGAGCATGGCGCGGGTGCCGTCGACGCCGAGCTTGACCCAGCTGGTCTGAATGTTCTCGATGCGCCCGTGCAGCAGGATCCGCGCCATCGCGTGGACGGCGAGGTTGTCGCGCAGCGTCGGTCCGGGACGGGCTACGCCGGCGAGGTAGATCGGCGCGGAGTTGTGCACGAAGGGGAGCGGGACGAACTCGGTGAACCCGCTCACCCCTGCAGCCAACGCCGTGTCCTGGATCCGGCGCAGCACCCGCAGGTGCTGGACCCAGTGCCGCGGGTTGTCGACGTGGCCGTACATCATCGTGGAGCTGGACCGGATGCCCACGCGGTGTGCGGTGGAGACGATCTCGATCCAGGTGGCGGTAGGCAGCTTGCCCTTGGTGAGCACCCAGCGGACTTCGTCGTCCAGGATCTCCGCGGCGGTGCCGGGGATGGTGTCCAGGCCGGACTCGCGGGCCTTGATCAAGAAGTCCTCGAAGGACAGGCCGGTCCTGCTGGACCCGTTGACGATCTCCATCGGGGAGAAGGCGTGCACGTGCATGCCCGGCACCCGCTGTTTCACGGCTGCCGCCAGGTCGAAGTACGCCGTGCCCGGGAGCTCGGGGTCGATGCCGCCCTGCATGCACACCTCGGTGGCGCCGAGCTGCCAGGCCTCCTCGGCCCGGTCGGCGACCTGGCTCATCGAGAGCGAGTAGGCATCGGCGTCGGTACGGCGCTGCGCGAAGGCGCAGAACCGGCAGCCGACGTAGCAGACGTTGGTGAAGTTGATGTTGCGGTTGACCACGAAGGTGACCTGGTCGCCGATCGTCTCCCGGCGCAGGTCGTCCGCGAGTCGGCACACCTGCTCCAGCAGGTCGCCCTCGGCGGTCATCAGGGTCAGTGCATGCCCCTCACTGAGGTTGCCGGGGTCCTTCTCGGCCGCCTTGAGTGCCTCATACCCAGCTAGTCCGGAGCGAACGGACCCGCCAGCGACCTCGGGAAGGGTCCGATCGCTCCGGACTATGCCTTCCTTCAGGGAGTCCCAGTCGCCGTAGACCTCGTCGAAGTCGCTGCGGCGGTCCGAGGTGCGGCCCTCGGTGTCGACGGAGGCGTGCAGGTCGGTGCGGCCGGTTCCGGTGCCCACGACGGCGAAACCGCCGTCGGGCTCCTGCCAGGGGAGGCCTGTCGGCAACACGTCCTCGCGCAGCAGCCCGTCGTCACCGGCGAGCGCGGCGACGTGGGCGGAGACACGGGGGTCTATCCATGGCTCGCCGGTCAGGACGTACTCCGGGTGCACGGTCAGTCGCGCCCGCAGGGTGAAGCCTGCCGCGGCGGTGACCGAGCGGAGTCGCTCCAGCGAGGGCCACGGCCGCTCCGGGTTGACATGGTCCGGCGTGAGCGGAGAGAGCCCGCCCCAGTCGTCCACACCGGCTCCGAGCAGGGCCTGGCACGCGCCAGAATCGGGATCAGTGTCGACCATGTTGGGTGGCGCCTGGAGGCGGACCTTCGGACCGAGCACGATCCGGGACACGGCGATCGCTGCGACGTACTCCTCGAGTGCGAGGTCTCCCACGTGTCGCATGACGGTGTCGGGCTTGGCCCGGAAGTTCTGGATGATGACTTCCTGGACGTGGCCGTACTGGCGGGCCACCCGGCGCAGCTCGAAGATCGACTCGGCGCGCTCGGTGTGGTCCTCGCCGATGCCGATGAGCAGGCCGGTCGTGAACGGGACCGCCAACCGGCCGGCGTCCTCGAGCACCCGCACGCGCACGCCCGGGTCCTTGTCGGGCGAACCGTGGTGGGCCTGTCCCTTCTCCTCGAACAGGCGGCGAGACGTCGTCTCGAGCATCATCCCCATCGACGGGGCGACCGCCTTGAGCCGGTTCATCTCCTCCCACGACATGACGCCGGGGTTCAGGTGGGGAAGCAGGCCGGTCTCCTCGAGCACCCGGATGGCCATGGCGCGCACATAGGCCAGCGTGGAGTCGTAACCCTGCTCGTCGAGCCATTCCCGTGCCTCGGGCCAGCGGTCCTCGGGACGGTCGCCAAGCGTGAACAGCGCCTCGGCGCACCCGAGCTCCGCACCGTGTCGGGCGATCTCGAGGATCTCGTCGGGGGAGAGGTACATCGCGTGCCCGGCCCGGGTGAGCTGACCCGGAGTCTCCACAAATGTGCAGTAGTGACACCGGTCGCGGCACAGTCGGGTGACCGGGATGAACACCTTGGGCGAGTAGGTCACGGTCCCTGGACGACCCGCCGCGGCCAACCCCGCGTCACGGACGCGGGCAGCGACGGCGCACACACGCTCGAGGTCCTCGCCCCGAGCGGCCAGCAGGACGGTCGTCTCCGCCACGTCGAGGGCTGCCCCGCGCTCGGCGCGTGCGATCGCCCGGCGGGTGTGCTGTGGAGTCGGCCTCCGAGCGGGCGAGTCGGTCATCGTCGCCAAGGCTAGACCCCGGCCACCAACGTTTGCCTGCTACGCGCCGCCCAACACGCACGCGTTGGACGACGCTCGCGACGTCAGAACCTTGGCGGCCGCGGGCACTGGCCAGCCGTGCGCGGGACGGCGCCGGGGAGTGGCTGGTGCTCCGCGGTCAGCCTGCAGGTCCAGGGAAGGGCTCAGCTGACCCATTCCTTGAGCTGGCGCACCAACGCGGCGGGATCGTCGCTGGCCGGGGCCACCTGAAGGTTGGTCACGCCGGCCTCCTGGAAGGCTGCGATCCGCTCCTTGACGTAGCCCTCGGGACCCACCAGGTTGGCCCGCTCCAGCAGCTCGAGGGGTACGGCGGCCTCGGCTTGCTTCTTCTTGCCGTCCAGGTAGAGGTCCTGGATCTCCTTGGCCTCGGCGTCGTAGCCGTACTGGCAGGCGAGGTCGTTGTAGAAGTTCTTGCCTCTGGCACCCATGCCACCGATGTAGAGGGCGGCCATCGGGCGGGCGAAGTCGAGCAGGCCCTTGACGTCCTCACCGATCGCGACCATCCCGCCAGCGGAGATCTCGAGCGGGCTCAGGTCGTCGCTGCGCTTGGCTGTGCCGGCCACCAGGGCGTCGCCCCAGACCTGCTGGGCCCCCTCGGGGATGAAAAGGAAGGGCAGCCAGCCGTCGGCGTACTCCGCGGCGCCCTCGACCGACTTGGGGCCCAGCGCGGCGAGGTAGATCGGGACGCTGCTGCGCTCGGGCCGGGTCAGTAACTTCAGCGGCTTGCCGAGGCCGGTCCCCTCACCCTGGGGAAGGGGCAGCGCGAAGCTCTTGCCGGAGTACTCGATCACCTCGCGGCGAAGCACGGCGCGGATGATCTCGATGGCCTCCTTGGTGCGGCCGAGCGGCTTGCTGTACGGCACGCCATGCCAGCCCTCGATCACCTGCGGACCGGACGCGCCGAGGCCGAGGATCGCCCGCCCGCCGGAGACGTTGTCCAGGCCTGCTGCTGTCTGGGCGAGCAGCGTGGGGGTGCGCGAGTAGACGTTGAGGATGGCGGCGCCGATCTCGACCGTCTTGGTCACGGCGGCGAGGTAGCCCATCAGCGTGGGGGAGTCGAAGCCGTAGACCTCGGCCACCCACACCGTGTCGATCCCGGCCTTCTCGAGCTCGACGATCTGGTCGGCAGCCGAACGGGGGTTGCCGTCATACATCAACATGGTGGAGAGCTTCATGACCGTGACAGTATTGGTGTCACGGTCATCGCGCCACCCGGGGCCCCCGTTCTGTCGGGGATCAGGCGTCCACCGACACGCCGGAACGATGCTTGGCTTGCGCCTCCTCGGAGACCTGCTCCCCGCCGCTGTCGAGCTTGCTCGGCCACCAGATCTTGCTGCCCAGGTCCAGGTTGATCGCCGTCACCAGCACCGAGCGCACGATGATCGTGTCCAGGATGACGCCCAGGGCAACGGCGAAGCCGAGCTCGACCAGGAAGACCAGCGGCAGGGTGGCCAGCATCCCGAAGGTGGCAGCGAGCACAAGACCAGCGGACGTGATCACGCCGCCGGTGGCTGAGAGGGCCACCAGTGACCCCTGCCGTGTCCCGCGCGTGAGCGTTTCCTCCCGGACCCGCGTCATCAAGAAGATGTTGTAGTCGATGCCGAGGGACACCAGGAACACGAACACGAACAGGGGGAAGCTGGGATCCGCTCCCGGGTAGTCGAAGACATACTTGAAGACCAGGCTGCTGATCCCCAGAGCCGCGCCGAAGGAAAGCACGACCGTCGCGATCAGGATCAGTGGGGACGCCAGCGCCCGTAGGAGCAGCATCAGGATCAGCAACACCACGATCAGCGTCACCGGGATGATCACCTGGGAGTCGCGTGTGTTGGCCTGCAACATGTCGTCGAGGATCGCCGAGTTGCCACCGACGAGAGCATCGCCGCCGTCCACGGCATGCACTTCGGCCCGCACCGCGTCGACGGTGTCGAAGGCCGCCGTCGTGGTGGAGTCCACGGTGAGGTTGGCGGTGATGAAGGCGACTCCGTCCTGGGCGATCGGGGCGCTCGGCGCTTCGAGGTTCTCGACGTCAGCCATGGCGGCGGCGACCTCCCCGGCCTTGTCGGCGTTGGCCACCACCATGACCGGCGTCGAGGCGTCTGCGAGGCCGTGCTCGGTCAGCAACTTCTGGCCCGTGACGGACGGGAACTCCTTGGTGTAGGTGTCCTCGGCGGAGAGACCGTTGGTGTTCAGCGTCAGCACCCCGAGGGTGGCGATGCCCAGCGCCAGCGCGGTGACCAGCCAGACCTTGCGCGGCCGTGGCGCGATGAACGCCCCAACCTTGGCCCACACGCCGGTCGAGGTCGGCTCGGCCGACCCGAACGTCGGCCGCATGGGCCAGAACATCCAGCGTCCGAAGATCACGAGCAGGGCGGGCAGCAGCGTGATCATCGCCAGCAAGGTCACGCCGACGCCGATGGCAGCCACGGGGCCGAGGCCCGCTGTGGAGTTCATCTCGGCGAGCAGCAGGCAGAGCATGCCCACGATCACGGTGCTGGCACTCGCAATGATCGCCGGGGTGGCACGGTGGAGCGCGAACGCCATTGCCTCGTGCCGGTCCTCGTGCCGGCGGAGCTCTTCGCGATATCTCGCGACCAGCAAGAGGGCGTAGTCGGTGCCTGCGCCGATCACCAGGATCGACACGATGGCCTGGCTCTGCCCGTTGACCGTGAGGTCGGCGTACTTGGCCAGGAAATAGATCAGGCCCAGTGAGCACGAAAGCGAGATGACCACGGAGAGGATCGGGAGGATCCACAGGGTCGGGCTGCGGTAGGTGAACAGCAACAGCAGGATCACCACGCCGAAGGCGGCGAACAGCAAGCTGGTGTCGAGGCCTTCGAACGACTCGAAGGAGTCGACCGCGGAGCCACCGATACCGGCAAGGTAGACCTTGCCGCCGTCGACGCCGGTGATGTCGTGGATCTGCTCGGCGATGTCCGGCATCTTGTTCCAGCCGTTGGCGCCGAGGTTGTAGGTGACGACCGTCTGCGCCGCCTGGCCGTCCTGGGAGACCTTGGGTCCGACGACCTTGCCCTCGACGTCGTCCATCGCCTGCAGTTCGGCGGCCTGTTCCGCCATGGCCTCCTTGTCGGCTTCGCTGAAACCGGCTTCCTTCTCGTAAACCACCGTGGTGGGGATCGCGTTGGGGTCCTGGAACGGCTCCATCTTCTCCAGGGCGAGCGTCGACTCGGCGTTGGCCGGGAGCCAGGAGGACGCTTCGTTGTTCTGGACGTCGGTCAGTTTGCCCGCGAAGCTGCCGAGGACGACGAATGCCCCGATCCAGAAGACGAGTACGACCCACTTGGTAACAGGACTTGTGAGCTTGCCGGCGATTTGACGATGCATGGGATCACTCCATCAGGCGGGCGCCGAATGACGCCATCGGTTTTACCCTGAGGTAGACCCCGGGATGGATCAGAAATCATCGCTCCACCTCAGGTCCAAGAGCCTAGACCCGCCCTGTGACAGGCCAATGACGTGACGGTGAATGGTCTAGCGCGCCAGATTTGTTACCAACTCGGCACCCGGAAGTAGACAAAGAAGACGACCCGGGACGAACAGCTTCGACCCCCGGATGCCACTGCCGATGATCGCGGTCTCTATCTGTGCCACAGAGATGTCGACGAACAGGCGCCACTGCACTGGAATCCCGATCGGCGTGATCCCGCCGTACTCCATCCCGGTCTCTGCTACGGCGCGGTCGTGGTTGAGGAAGGAGGCTTTGCGCACGTCGAGGGTGCGTTTCACGACGCGGTTCACGTCGGCCCGGGTGTCGGCACGTACGACGCACGCGGCGGTGCGCTCCTGACCCTCGCGCCTGCCCATCACCACGACGCAGTTGGCCCCGGTCTCGAGCGGTACGTCGTAGGCCTCGCACATCTCGGCGGTGTCGGCCAGGCTGGGGTCGATCTCCGCGACCCCCACCTCGTCGGCGTGCTCCCACGTGGAGAGGGCCTCGCGGACCGGGTCGCCGAGCAGGTCGGGGTGTTCGAGGGCGGGCTGGATGGTCAGAGTGCCGAACGTCTGCATGCCGACCACCGTAGGTGCTGTGTTCGACCAGTCGTCACCTGCTGGTCATTCGGCTCCCACACGCTCGTAGCGTGACTGGACCACTTGTCATCGGGCACCGCGGCGCGAGCGGGCACCGACCCGAACACACCTCACTGGCCTACCGGCTCGCCTGGAGCAGCGGCGCAGACTCGGTCGAGCCCGACGTCGTGTGCACCCGTGACGGCGTGCTCGTCTGTCGGCACGACCTCGACCTCGCCCGGACCACCGACGTGGCCGAGCGTCCTGAGTTCGCTCACCGACGCCGCCGGATGGTCGTCGACGGGAGGGATCAGCACGGCTGGTTCGTCCAGGACTTCGACCTCGCCGAGGTGCGTCAGCTCCGGACGCGCGAGCGCTGGCCACGCAAGCGGCCTAGGAGTGCGAGGTACGACGGCCAGGGCGGCGTGCTCACCCTGGAGGAGCTGCTGGACATGCGTGAGGCCGAGTCACGACGAGCCGGGGTACGGCTGGGCGTGCACATCGAGCTCAAGCACCCGGAGGTCTTCGCAGGCCTCGGGATGCCCCTGCACGAGCCGCTGGTCGACCTGCTGCGCAGTCGTCGCCTGACCTCACCCCTCTCGGCCGCAGCCGTCATGTCCTTCGACGGGAACGTGTTGCGGAGCCTGCGTCGCGAGGTCGACAACGAGCTGGTCCAGCTGGTTCACCGCGACGATTCCGTGAAGCGCAGACGCCTCCACCGAATCGCCACCTACGCGACCTCGGTCGGACTCCACAAGGACCACGTGCTCCCGCGCGACCTGCACGACCGGTGCGGCCGTCCTGGTTTGGCAGTGGAGACGGCGTTCGGCGCCGGGCTCGACGTACTCGTGTGGCCCCTGCGAAACGAGAACCGGCATCTGCCGGCCAACCTGCGCAGCGCCGGCGGCGGAGCGGCCCACGGAGACGCCCATACAGAGGTGGCACAGCTGCTCGACCTCGGTGTGGACGGAGTGCTGACCGACTTCCCGGAGGTCGCGGTCGCGGTCCGGGCGCATCGGACTGTCGGGGTCGCGGGTATCGCTTCGTAGAGTGACCCGCCAAGACGCTTGTAACGCGGGGTTCACGTTGCTGAGTGCTCCCCCGGCGGAGGCCTCAGGTGCATGAACCCCGCGTTACACCCCTCCACCACGGTTCTACCTGGGCGGGAGCTCGCCGACGCCGCTGCGCAGCTGGCCCAGGATGCGGGTCAGCAACCGGGAGACCTGCATCTGGGTGACCCCGATCCTGGCTGCGATCTCGCGCTGGGTCATACCTTCACAAAAGCGCATGCGCAGGATCCGCCGGTCGCGCTCGCAGAGGGTACGCAGCACCGGGCGGAGCATCAGCCGAGCCTCCGCGGCGCGATGCTCGTTGTCCTCGAAGGGCAACAGGTCGCCGAGCGTCGTCGACGCGTCGCCCGCCGTCGGATGATCCAGGGAGGCCGGCACGAAGCACCCGTCGCTGGCCAGGGCCTCGATGACCGACTCCGTGCACTCGCCGATGTGGTCCGCGAGCTCGACCGGCTGCGGGCTGCGCCCGAGCAGGTAGGAGAGCTCTGCCTGGGCCGTGTTGATGCGGGCCTGCAGCTCCTGGATCCGGCGCGGCGGACGGATCATCCAGCCGTGGTCACGAAAGTGCTTGCGCAGCTCGCCCCGGATCGTGGGCACGGCGTAGGAGAGGAAGTCGTGACCGGTCGTGACGTCGTAACCGCGCGCGGCCTTGGTGAGGGCGAGGGCTGCCACCTGCCGCAGGTCGTCCATCGGCACCCCGCGCGAGCGGTAGCGAGAGGCCTCCGCGTGGGCGAGATCGAGGTGCATCTCGATGACGGTGGCCATCAGCTCGCGGCGCTCGGCCGCGGAGTCGGTGGACAGGGCGAGCGAGAACAGCGCGCGGGTGTGCGCCGAACGATCCCGTCGGGTGGACTGACGTCCGGACGTCCTGGGCTGGGCTACTGAGGTCATCGCTCACCGACCTGTGCTTGCTCCCGAGGGAGGCTGATGGCGCGTGAGCGCTGCCACCCCCACAGCACTCAGGCATCAGGTCGTTGGCTTCAACGAGATACCCACCGCCGATGGCGGTGCGTGTCCACCACTTTAGCCTCGACGTGCTCGGTCACAAGTGAGTCGTCGCGGCGCCTCGAACAGGCTCGACCGACGTCTGCGCCTACAGCTCGTCGAGGATGTCGGCGTACCTGCTGTGCCCACGCGTCGCTTGAGCTTCAGCCTCGGAGTCAGCTCTGCGGACTCCGCGGTCCACTCCACC
>Ga0209587_1000584_pt1 | contig 17826 bp, 15 predicted proteins | sample NGEPerD_2_FD_184512 | JGI IMG/M metagenome (GOLD analysis project Ga0209587, IMG submission 184512) | Arctic peat soil microbial communities from the Barrow Environmental Observatory site, Barrow, Alaska, USA - NGEE PermafrostL1-D... | ecosystem: Environmental > Terrestrial > Soil > Wetlands >... | reverse complement strand
TCCAGCGCATCGGTGAAGGGGAAGAAGGCGTCAGAGGCCACGGAGGCGCCTTCCAACGGGTGTCTCGCCTTATCTACCGCTATCTTGGCGGAATCGACGCGACTCATTTGACCGGCACCAACGCCTATGGTCATCAGATCCTTACAGGCCACGATGGCGTTGGACTTGACGTGCTTGGCCACCCGCCAGGAGAAGAGCAGATCACCCCACTCCTCCTCGCTGGGCTGCCGCGTGGTAAGGACCTCCATACCCTCCCGTTCGTCCACCTCTGAGTCCCAATCCTGCAGCAAGACACCCCCCAGCACCCGCCGCATATCCAACATTCCCCGGGGACTACGGCGGCGTTCCTGGTCCACGATTATCCTGATTCCCTTCTTCTGCACCAGGATCTCCAGAGCCTCTTCCAGGTACCCGGGCGCGAACAGGACCTCCACAAAGTTGGAGCTGAGCGACTGGGCCAGCTCCTCATCCACCACCCGATTGACCACCACCACACTGCCAAAGGCGGACACCGGATCACTAGAGAGGGCCTTCTCGTACGCGTGAGTGATGCCGTCGGCCAGAGCAACTCCGCACGGGTTATTATGCTTGATGATCACACAGCATGGAAGCGTGAACTCCCCAGCCAGCCTGCGTCCGGCGTCCAAGTCCAAGAGGTTGTTGAAGGAAAGTTCGGGCCCATGCAGTTGCTCGGTAGCGGAGAGCAGGTGCTTTCGCCCAAAGGCATCCGAGTAGAAGGCGGCCCGTTGGTGCGGGTTCTCTCCGTAGCGCAGATCCTGGATCTTCCTGAGATCCATCATTGTGAACTCCGGGAACTCGCCCTCTGCATCGCTGAACCACGCGGCAATCGCCAGGTCATAGTGGGCGGTGTGATGGAAGGCCTCTGTGGCTAGGGATCGCCTGGTCTCCAGGGATATGGTCCCCTCGTCCCCCTTCATCTCGGCAAGGACATCATCATACCGGTGAGGATCCACCACCACAGCCACGCCGGTGAAGTTCTTGGCCGCCGCCCGAACCAAGGTGGGGCCGCCAATATCTATGTTCTCAATTACCTCTGCCTCTTCCACCCCCTTTTGCTCCACCGTCTGCTCAAAGGGGTAGAGGTTGACAACCACCAGATCTATGGGCTCAATCCCCAGCTCCTGGATGGCCTCCATGTGCTGCCGGTTTGCGCGATCAGCCAAGATGCCGGCATGGACGGCCGGATGCAGAGTCTTCACGCGCCCGTCCATGATCTCCGGGAAGTCTGTCGTCTCAGAAACCAGAGTTATCGGGATGCCGACCTCCTGGAGGTGCCGAGCCGTACCTCCTGTGGATATTATCTGAACCCCCATATCCACCAAGCCCCTGGCAAAGGGCTCAAGATTCCACTTGTTGGACACGGAGACAAGAGCTCTCTTGACCTTCACGTTCCCTCCTCTAGGCGATTTGGCTGGGTTCGCTATTGTCCACCCTCACCAGGCGTCCACCTGCCACCGGAGGTTTCACGTACCCTCCGGCAATCAGCTCGATCGCCCGCGGAAGGAGTCTGTGCTCCACCTTGTGGATGCGGCTTGCCAGGCTCTCTTCCGTATCGTCGTCCTCTACCACCACTACCTCCTGCAGGATCACCGGCCCCGTATCCACTCCTCCATCCACAAAGTGAACGGTGACCCCGGTCAACTTGACTCCATAGCGCACTGTATCCGGGATAGGCGTATCGCCGGGGAAGGAGGGGAGAAGCGCGGGGTGTAGATTGATGACCCGGTACGGGAAACGTCCAAGAAACTTCTCGGTGAGGAGATGCATGTAGCCTGCCAGAACAACCAGATCCGTCCCCACGTTCTCAATCTCCGCCGCCATCGCCCAATCGCGCGCCTCCCGAGAAGGGTACTCGTCCGGCGGGAACACAGCAGTGGCGATATCCGCGCGGGCCGCGCGCTCAAGAGCCAAAGCCTGCGGATTGTTACCGGCTACCATCACTACCTCAATCCCACTGACGCGCCCGTGTAACTTATCCACGATGACCTGCAGGTTGGAACCGGTACCGGAAGCCAAAACCGCCAGCTTGAACGCACCAGCCCCCATCAGAAGATCCCTTCCAGCGTCACGCCGCCCCGGTCTGAACCGACCACCGCACCCAGGTACATCGGCTCCTCCCCCGCACGAAGAAGTAGCTTTGCCGCATATTCAGCCGACTCGAATGGGACGACAATAACAAATCCCACTCCCATATTGAAGGTCGCAAACATCTCCTTCTCCTCTACCGCCCCCAGATGCTGCAAGGTGCGAAAGACCTTCGGGATCTTCCAGTTATCGAAGTGGAGTTCAGCGCTCAACCCCTCAGGGATAACCCGGGACAAGTTCTCCTTGATCCCCCCTCCGGTGACGTGAGCCATGGCTCGCACCGGAACCCCTTTCTCCAGGAGAGACCAGACGGCGTTCACGTATATCCGGGTTGGTTGGAGCAGAGTGTAGGAGATGGTCTCGCCAAAATGGGGAAACTTGTCATCCAGGCAGCATTGGTTTGCGTCCAGTATCTTCCGGACCAGGGAGTATCCGTTGGAGTGAATCCCGTTTGAGGAGAGACCGATCACCACGTCCCCCACTTCCATCCCTGAGCCGTCGATCAGATTCTCCTTCTCCGCGAGTCCCACGCAGAATCCGGCAAGATCGAACTCCCCCGCACGGTAGAGCCCGGGCATCTCCGCCGTCTCCCCCCCAATCAATGCGCAGCCTGCCTCCCGACAACCCTTGGCCACGCCAGAGACCACCTCTACCACTTCTTCAGGTTCCAGGCGGCCGGTGGCTATGTAGTCCAGGAAAAGCACAGGAGAAGCACCCGCCGTCACCACGTCATTGACACACATGGCCACCAGGTCTATGCCCACGGTGTTCAGCTTGCCTGCCTCTTGAGCAATCAGTAGCTTTGTGCCCACCCCATCGGTAGCCGTAACCAGCACCGGCCTGTCCATGTCCGCGGGCAATTCGTAAAGACCGGCGAACCCGCCTAACCCCCCCAATACTCCGGGGATGGTCGTACTATCCACCTGCTCCCTTATGAGACGGACCGCTTCCTCTCCGGCTCGGATGTCCACGCCGGCGTCGGCGTACGTCATTCCCTCCCCACCCTCTCCCCCTCGAGACGGTTTCGCTTGTCCTGCATCATGTTCAGACATTGAGCCTCCTCCCTGCGGGTGGCGGTGTGTCAAGGGTACAGCCGTTTCAGATCCATCCATATCCTAACAGAAAGGAGAACCCGCAAAGCCGGCCCGTCAGATTCGATCACCCGGAGCTGGTCCACTGGTCTAACCAGTTATGGAATAGTTGTTGTAGGCCCCCGGCAGTATTGGTATATTCTTTGTGGGGCAAGATTGGTGCCCTTCCAGTTAGACCCGTCAGGGTCGAGAGGGAAGCCGGTGAGAGTCCGGCACGGTCCCGCCGCTGTAACCGCGGTCTCCGCGGAAGTCAGGCTACCTGCTGGAAGGGAGGAGCAGCCCCCCTCCGAGGAGAGGGGAACTCTGTCTCACGGGAAGTGGGACGCCTTCGGTTCGGCCAGTCCGAGGTCCAGCCGGAGAGTGCACATACTGCTCTCTGCCAACTTGCTGGATATACACGCTGGATATAAACAGCTGAACCGAAAGGAGTCCCACGTGGACCGAAAATTCAAGCTTCCCAAAGTACCCCTGCGCAAGAACGCACCCTCAAGGGCGAAAGCACTGGTGGTGCTTACGCTCGCGGCGTTGCTCCTCGCGACGGGCGCCCTCCTCTCTGCCTGCGGCAGCCAGGAAGAAACCACAACCACGGCCAAGGTCCAAGAGGAAGCATCTACTACCACCACGGTAGTCGAAACCGAGGACACTCAGCCCGAGGAAGAGGCCGTGTTCCCCGTCACCGTCACGGATGATAACGGAACAGAGGTGACAATTGAGCAGCTTCCCACACGCATCGTATCCACCTCCCCGGCAAATACGGAGATCTTGTTCGCGCTCGGAGTGGGTGACCGCGTGGTCGGCGTTACCTCTCTTTGCGACTACCCAGCAGAAGCAGTTGAGATAGAGAAGATTGGAGATTTCCAAGCCAACACTGAGAAGGTAATTGCCAGAGACCCTGATCTGGTTGTAGGCTACGCTGGGAACGAGGAAGCACTCTCCCCCGTGAGCGAAGCCGGCATCCCGGTCATCATCATGAACCCGTCCAGTCTCGAAGGTGTCTATACGGACATAGAGACCATAGGAACGACTGTCGGGGCACCAGCGGCCGCCACAGAGTTGATCACCTCCATGCGCGTAGAGATAGAGGGCACCGCCAATACCGCGGCGGAGACAGGAGAGTCCCCCACCGTCTTCTACACCCTGGACAGCACCCTCTGGACCGCAGGACCGGGCTCTTTCGTGGATGAGCTCTTGGCGTTGGCGGGCGGCAACAACATCGCCTCTGACGGTCCCAGCCCCTACTTTCAATACACGCCGGAAGAAGTGGTGGAGAAAAACCCTGAGATCGTGCTGCTGCCGCAGTCCACATTTCAATCAGCTGATGAATTCACCGGAGACTCCAGATTCGCGGAATTGCAGGCGGTTAAAGATGGCAACGTGCACGTGGTGGATGACACCACGGTCACCCGCCCGGGACCGCGCCTGCCGCAAGGTATCAAAATCCTGGCAAGAGCCCTCCACCCCGACGCCTTCAAGTAGGAGGCGGTCAGGCGCTTGCGGAAGCGGCAGCCCAGAAGTGCAGAAGCGGAGCGCACCGACCCCGAGGGGACGGTGCGCTCCGCCGCCTCACAGAGACGGTCCCGCTTCCACATCCTGATGGCCGCATTGACGGTGGTCCTTCTGGCCGCCATCGTTATGTCAGCAGCTTTGGGGGCCGCCCGGCTCTCCCCCGGGCAGGTAGTGCCGGCGGCGATCCACCGTTTCCTTCCGCAAGGCGGGGCGTCGCAAGAAAGTAGCGCTTTCCCTAATTGGGCGCCGGGACTACTCTGGGGAATCCGCTTCCCCCGCATAGCTATGGCGCTGGTGGTGGGCCTGGCCCTCTCCACGGCAGGTGCTACCTTTCAGGGAGTCTTCCGCAATCCCCTGGCAGAACCCTATCTTCTGGGCGTTTCGGCCGGTGCCGGTCTTGGCGCCACCGTTGCGATCGTATGGAAGCCCTTAGCGTCTCTTGGAATCTGGACTCTTCCCGTTGCCGCCTTTGTTGGAGCCACGTTGTCTGCTTTCATGGTCTACAGGTTAGCTACCTTTTCAGGTAAGACCTCCACGTCCTCTTTGCTGCTCTCCGGCGTAGCCGTAGGGTCGACCTTCACGGCTATGATATCTCTTCTCATGGTCACCACGAGACACGACCTGCGCACGGTCATCATGTGGTTAATGGGCGGTCTGACCACGGCCGAGTGGTCAGATGTCTACATTGCCGCACCCGTGACCCTACTTGGTTTCTTGCTGATGTTGGCCCACGCAAATCGGATGAACCTGATGCTGATGGGGGAAGATCGGGCAGGCGAACTGGGGGTGGATGGGCAACGCACCCGGACCAGGATGTTGATAGTCGCCTCCATAACAACCGCGGCAGCGGTTGCCTTCTCCGGATTGATCGGCTTCGTGGGCCTGATGGTTCCCCATATGATCAGATTGATCATAGGCCCTGACCATCGCTACCTACTGCCGGCTACAGCTTTATTTGGAGCGCTGTTCCTCCTAACGGCCGACACAGCGGCCAGAACAATCTTCGCACCCGCGGAAATACCCGTAGGCATCATAACCGCCTTCGTAGGAGGACCATTCTTCCTGTACCTCCTCCGTCTGAGAAAGGGGGTCTAGGATTACAGCTTCCCCCCAGACAGCGCATCATCCACCGCAGCCCGAGACTCCCCTATCCCTGCAAGCACAAGGAGTGCACATCGAACTGGGCGGATCCGAGGTCCTGCACAATATCACCCTGGGAATCCCCGGACATTCGTTCCTGGGTCTTCTGGGGCCAAACGGATCAGGCAAGACCAGTCTCTTGCGCGCACTCACGGGCGCCCTGACTCCCTCCCGGGGTACGGTCACCCTTAACGGGCGACCCATATCAGACTACCCCATCCAGGAGTTCGCCCGACACGTGGGGGTGGTCCCCCAAGCCTTCAACCTGGACTTCAAGTTCACTGTTGAAGAGGTCGTGGCCATGGGCCGGTATCCCCATTCTCAACTATTCAAGGGAAGTGAGATACGTGACCCCGCGGTCTGGGAGGCCATGGACAGGCTGCAGGTGACATACCTGGCGAATCGTCCGGTGACGGATCTTTCCGGGGGTGAGCGACAGCGGGTGTTGATTGCCCAAACACTGGCCCAGGAGACCCCTATTCTGCTTCTGGATGAGCCCCTCAACAACCTGGACTTGAACCACCAGCTGGAAGTCATGCAGCTGCTCGGACGCCTGCACCAGGAAGGGAAAACCATAGTGGTGATAGTCCACGATATCAATATGGCCGCCCAGTACTGTGACAATCTGGCGGTCCTCCACAAGGGATGTCTGATAGCCCAAGGCCACCCGGACAGCGTCTTGACACCGAACTTAATACTGGACGCGTTCGGAACAAGGGTTGCCGTCCACAGACAGGCAGGCCGACCCTACGTCACACCCCTCTCTCTCAGCCCCCGCAACACCGTGGAGGGGGCTGCTGAACTGAAAGTACATGTGATTACCGGGGGCGGAGCAGGAGCGTCTCTCATTGAAGAGCTGGTACATTCAGGATTCACCCCTTCTGTGGGGGTGGTCAGTGTGTTTGACACGGACTACGCTGCAGCACAGCGCTATGGGTTGCACGTAGTTTCCGCACCCCCATTCCAGCCTCTGCCGGAGACAGCCGTGCAGGAACACCGGGATCTGTTGAAAGAAGCAGACTGCGTCGTCCTGGCCCCGCAGGTGTATGCTGAAGGAAACTTGGCAAACCTTGAGGTCGCACTGGAGCTGCTGGAGGGCTCTGACCGCATGGTAAGAGAAGAACACCGCGCAGCGCCGGAGATCATCCTTATAGCGGAACCGCCGCTGGAAGAGAGGGATCTCACAGAAGGCCGGGCCACCAGCCTGCACCACACACTAAAGGACAGGGGAGCCGATTCCGCACAGGATACATCCGCCGCCGTGGACCGTATCAGCGCTCTAGCTAGAGTGGCGCCCGAGCGGCAGAACCCAGAGAGATAGGGCGCTGGAGCTGTGTGGGTGATAGCCCACATCTGGACCGGATTGGCACTGGGCAACCTCTTGACACAACCATCCGTGGACGCTCCACTATGGTTGATCCTGGCACTTGCCCTCCTGGCCCACATCGTGCTCGACCTGGTGCCGCATTGGGACTACACGCATTCCACGGGCGCACCGCTCTGGGCTGCCATTGACGTAACCATCTCCGTCATCACCATCATCCTGGCCCACTCCTATCTGAGTCTACCTACCTCCGTCCTCCTCGCGGGTGCAATCTCCGCTCTCCCAGACCTGGATGTGATTGCCGCCATACAGCCGTCAAGAAGAAAGGGCAGACGTTGGTTCCCCAGTCACCTCCAAGGATTCCCCCACGGACAATGTGCGCCAAGATACGGGATCGCCCTGCAGGTGGGTATCATTGTGATATCTGCGGCCCTGGTGGTACTCTGATCTCACCATCTCACCCCCGCCGGCAATGCAGTGGGGCATGCGGACCGCGGGCTCCGGCCGTTAGCGCTTCCCTTTGATCGCCGCCTCGAACCGGAACTTGCTCACCTTGAGCTCGTCTGGAACGGAGATGGGATAGGAGCCGCTGAAGCAGGCCGTGCAGAATCCCTCCTTCTCAACCTGAATAGCCGCGAGCAATCCGCCCAGCGACAGATAGGCAAGAGAGGTGGCGCCTATCTCCTGACCGACCTCCTCCATGCTCTTCTGAAATGCTATGAACTCATCCTGCACAGCCATGTCTATCCCATAGAAGCAGGGGTAGATGATGGGAGGCGAGGAGATGCGGAGATGAACTTCCTCCGCCCCGGCAGTGAAGAGCATGTGCACCAGGCTACGCGTGGTATTGCCGCGGACAATTGAATCATCCACCACCACAAGACGCTTCCCCTTGATGGCTGAAGTGAGAGGGTTGAGCTTCATGCGAATTCCCAGGCGACGCAGTTCATCATCGGGGTCGATGAAAGTACGTCCTACGTAGCGGTTCTTGATCAGGCCCTCCCCAAAGGGAATACCGCTGCGTGCAGAGTAGCCGATAGCGGCGGATTTGCCTGTATCTGGGACAGGGATGACCAGATCTGCATCCACAGGCGATTCTTCAGCAAGCTTCTCACCCATCCTGCTTCGCGCAGCATAGAGCGTCTCGCCCTTCATCACGGAATCAGGCCGAGCAAAGTAGATGAACTCAAATATGCAGAGTGACTCCTTCTCTCTCTCAACCACCTGCTCTATGTGATAGCCCTCCTCGTCCAACCAGCACATCTGCCCCGGTTCTATCTCACAGACCGCCTCAGCACCAATGATGTCCAGACCCGCCGTTTCGGACGACAGCACATAGCTGCCTTCCAAGTTGCCCAGGACCAAGGGCCGAACTCCATAGGGATCCCGGAACCCCACTACTTCTTTCTCGGTGAGAAGGACTGTACTGAACGCTCCCCGGAGGCGCGGGAGGACGTCACGGAGCGCGTCCTTGACGTCTTCCGCCGGATGTTCGGACAGCAAGGCGGCAATTATCTCCGTGTCTGAGGTGGTGTCCAACGCCACACCACCCTCTAGCAACTCCGCGCGTAGTTCATCGCTGTTGACGAGATTCCCGTTGTGAGCCAGGGCAATTGCAGAACCATTGCGAGTCCTGTGCAGCGGTTGGGAGTTCATCCAGTCGCTGGACCCGGTAGTAGAGTAGCGCACGTGGCCAACAGCCAGCTGCCCAGAAAGGCTCTGAAGTGTCTGCTCCTTAAAGACTTGGGCGACCAGTCCCATCTCTTTGAAAACCATCATATGGCCGCAGTCGCTCACGGCGATGCCTGCTGATTCCTGGCCTCGGTGTTGAAGAGCGAAAAGGGCGAAGTAGGTGAGACGGGCCACGTCTCTCTCTGGAGCGTAGATGCCAAACACTCCGCACTCTTCCCGGGGCGAATCAGTGAGATTGGGAATCATACCCAGATTATAGTCCAAGAGACGTCTACTCGCCCAAAGACCGCTGAAGCCCCCTGCTGTGAGCCTCCCTCAACACAGGGAGAGGAATATCTATCTCTTCAGCGCCCACGCGTATTGCCAACGCGTCACCACTCACGCGGCCAATATCGCGGCAGGGTAGCTCCGCGCCCGCGCAGAGATTCCGGAATCCTTTCGCCACGCCGGAATCCACACTGACCACGACCCGGGTAGGCGTTTCACCGAAGAGGGTGATGTCACTCCGCGTGAGATCCAGGCCGGGAAGACCATGTAGATCCACCCGCGCCCCAATACCGGCGGCAAGGCAGCACTCTGCCAGGCACACACCAAGACCGCCGTCCGAACAATCATGCGCCGACCGGATCATACCGTCCGCAATCGCCCTGCGAAGCACACCCTGAAGCAGAACTTCAGCCTCCAGGTCCACATCAGGAATTCTACCTTCCACCCGACCGAACCAACGCTTCTGATACTCAGACCCATCCAGGACGGGCGGAGCGTCTCCCAGGAAGAAGATGACGTCACCTTCCCCCAGGAAACCCGTGCCCACGTGCCGCTCCGCATCCTCCATGACGCCCAGCATCCCCACCACAGGCGTGGGGTAAATGGGTTCCCCGGAACTCTCGTTGTACAAGGAGACGTTGCCAGAGATTACCGGTACCCCGAACGCTTCACAGGCCTGGGCCATCCCTTCTATGGCCTGAGACAGTTGCCAGGATATGGGCCCCTTCTCCGGGTTGCCAAAATTCAGGCAATTGGTCACTGCTATGGGTTCCGCCCCCACGCAGGAGACGTTGCGTGCGGCCTCCGCCACCGCCGCCCGCCCTCCCCGCAACGGGTCCAGATAGGTCTGACGGCCATTGCCATCCGTGCACACCGCCAAGCCCGTCCCACTCTCCTTCACCCGCAGCACCGCGGCATCGCCGCCGGGAGTCATCAGGGTGTTTAGCTGCACCTGATGGTCATACTGCTCCCAGATCCAGGCCCGAGACGCGATGTTGGGCGAACCCAGCAGATCAAGAAGCACTTCCGCGGCCGCAACAGACGGCGCTGGATAGGTGGATGGATCCAGCGCCTCCTCCCTCTCGTGGGAGGGACGCTGGGCGGGCACCTCATAGGTAGGAGCATCGGCCAGAGCTTCCGCCGGCATGTCCCCGAGCACCTGGTCCCCATGGAGCACACGCAAGCGCCTGCCCTCAGTAACCTGGCCCACGACGGTGCAATCCACGTCCCACCGAGCGCACATTTCCTCTATGGCTGCCAGATCTTTCGGAGCCGCCACGGCCAACATCCGCTCCTGGCTCTCGCTGATCATGATTTCCCACGGTTCCATACCCTGCTCCCTCAGGGGAACGCGGTCCACCCGGATATCGACGCCCACTCCCCCTTTGGCCGCCATCTCGCTGGCCGAAGAGGTAATACCCGCCGCACCAAGGTCCTGAAGCGCCACAAAACGACCGGCTCTCAACAGCTCCAGGCAAACCTCAAGAAGCTTCTTCTCTGTGAAAGGATCCCCCACCTGCACGGAGGGCCTCTTCTCTCCCATCCCCTCATCGAACTCCTGGCTGGCCAATACGCTGGCGCCGCCGATCCCGTCCCTACCCGTCTTGGCTCCCAGGAGCACCACATGATTCCCGGGACCCGCCGCAGGGCTTCGCACGATGTCCTCGTGACGAACCAGGCCTACTGTCATGGCGTTCACCAGGCAATTGCCGGAGTAAGCATCCTCAAAATAGACCTCACCGCCGACGGTAGGCACACCCATGCAATTGCCATACCCGCCGATTCCGGCCACCACCCGCTCAAACAAATACCGCTGGCGCGCGTAACCGTTCCGAGACGAAGCGTCCCCGCAACTTTCCGAATCCCGCTCCCCCGTCTCACCCGCCTGCACATCATCTATCTCACCGAAGCGCAGTGAGTTCAGCGAGCAAATGGGCCTCGCGCCCATGGTGAATATGTCTCGCATGATTCCACCGACCCCAGTGGCAGCTCCCTGGTAGGGCTCGACGGCCGAGGGGTGGTTGTGGCTCTCTATCTTCATGGCTACAGCCAGACCCGCGCCGATGTCCACGATGCCGGCATTCTCTCCAGGCCCCTGGAGAACACGGGTGCCGGTGGACGAAAATCTACCCAGATGAGGACGTGAATGCTTGTACCCGCAATGCTCACTCCACATAAGAGAGTAAACAGCCAGCTCCACATGAGTAGGTTCTCGACCCTGCAACTCCTTGATCTGCTCGTATTCAGTGCGCGTGAGTCCGAGTTCTTCGTATAGTTCAGCCATCACTCTTCACCCCCGCGCGCAATCGACCCACGAGGGAAGAGAAGATACTCCTCCCATCCACTCCGCCCAGGGAGCCCTCCGAGACCCGCTCGGGATGAGGCATCATCCCCAACACGTTTCCTTGGGAGTTGACGATGCCCGCAACATTGTCCGTAGCTCCGTTGGGGTTGGCCTCAGGAACCACGTTGCCGTCCTCATCACAATAGCGAAAGACCACCAGGCCCTCATCTTCGACATCCCTCATCTCTCCGGGTCCCACCGTCCAATTGCCATCATTATGGTTGACGGGGATCTGGATGACCTGGCCTTTCTGATAGTGCTCGGTAAAAGGGGTATCAGTACGCTCCACACGGAGGTGCTGGGCGTGGCAAACGAAGCGAAGGCTGTTGTTCTGCAGCAGGGCTCCGCGCAATAGATGGGCCTCCGTCAAGACCTGGAAGCCGTTGCAGATGCCCAGCACAATGCCACCGTTGCGGGCGAAATCCGATACCTCCCGCATGATCGGGCTGAAGCGGGCTATGGCCCCCGGGCGCAGGTAATCTCCGTAGGAGAACCCACCAGGCAAGATTATGCAGTCCGCATCCGCCAGGTCATGGTCCTTGTGCCAGAGATAGAAGGGTTCCGCCTCCGGGAAGGTGCTCAACGCGTGTAGGGCGTCATACTCGCAGTTCGAGCCCGGGAAGACGACTATCCCGAACCTCACTCCGCCCGTCCCGCTCACTCTGCGTCCCCACCTGCCTCGGTGCCGGTCACCGTAGGGGTGACCTCTTCCAAATCATAACTGTAATCCTCGATGGTCGGGTTGGCCAGGAGTTGGCGGCACATGGACTCCACTTCCTCGCGCACCGCCCCCTCCTCCTCGCCCTCAACCTCCAGGGTGATAAAGCGGCCCACCCGCACACTCGTCACACCCCGGAATCCCAGAGCAGGCAGAGATCTCTCCACGGTCGCCCCCTGCGGATCCAGGATGCCTTCCTTGGGGGTTATATGAACCGAAACCCTGAACACGCCGCCACCTTTCCTGGTTCCTTCAACTACAACTTTCCCTCAACTACAACTCCATAACCCGGCGGAGAACCTCTGCATATGCATCTTCCACACCGCCCATATCCCTGCGAAAGCGATCCTTGTCCAACCTCTCGCCGGTCTCCACATCCCACAACCGGCATGTGTCCGGGGATATCTCATCCCCCAGACGGATGGTCCCCGCGGCGTCACGCCCGAATTCCAGCTTGAAGTCCACCAGCACCAGGCCCCGGGTGGAGAAAAAGTCCCGCATCACCGTGTTAACCCGACGCGACATCTCTGTGGCCTCCGCCAGCTCCTCCCCGCTAATCAGCCCCAACTCATCCAGGTGGGTACTGCAGAGCAGAGGGTCACTGAGATCATCATTCTTGAAGTAGTACTCGATAATAGGCGGGTTCTTGAGATCCGTCCCCTCCTCGTAACCTATCCGCTTGGAGAGGGAACCTGCCGCGATATTCCTCACCACGAACTCCACCGGGAACATGTCCAACCGGCGGATGCGCATGGCCGTCTCCCCTTCAGTCCCCAGGAAGTGAGTAGATACACCGGCTTCCTCCAGAACCTGGAAGAGCCGGACGGAGACAGTGTTGTTCACTCGACCCTTGGCGGAGATGGAACCCTTCTTCTTGCCGTCGAACGCGGAGGCGGAATCCTTGAAATCCTGGATGTAGACATCCGGATCTTCCGTGGCGTAAACGATCTTAGCTTTACCCTCATAGAGCTTGTCACCTCTGGGCATCTCTCCACCTCAAGTGCTTGCGTTCCCGCCCCTCGATTCTAGCACGAAACCAGACCCCACCCGAGGCGATCGCCCGGGGTACCGGTGTTAGCTGAGAAGCTCCTCTGCACCGGTCAAGTCCCACCAAGCTCCGGTCTCTCTACCACGATAGGCCTTCGATACGCTCAAAGATGATGGGCAGACGCCTCAGATGGTAAGAAGGATCAAAGCAGTCATCCAGTTGCTCAGTTGTAAGGTGACCGGCCACCTCCTCATCTCCAGCGAGAACCTCTTGAAAGGGCTCCCCTTCCTCCCAAGCGTGCATGGCATTCCTCTGCACCAACCGGTACGCTTCCTCCCTTAGCAGACCGGAACGCACTAGCTCTAGAAGCACGCGTTGGCTGAATACCAAGCCGTGGCTCTTCCCCATGTTTTCTGCCATGTTCTCCGGGTACACGACCAACCTATCCACAAGCCAGACGGCCTTGCGGAGCATGTAGTGGAGAAGGATGGTACTGTCCGGCAGTATGATCCGCTCCACGCTGGAGTGACTAATGTCTCGCTCATGCCACAGGGGTATGTTCTCCAACGCGGCGGTAAGATTCCCGCGTATGACACGAGCCTGGCCAGAGAGTCGCTCAGAGATGATGGGGTTGCGCTTGTGCGGCATAGCGGACGAGCCCTTCTGCCCGGGAGAGAAATACTCCTCCGCTTCCAGGACCTCCGTCCTTTGGAAATGACGTATCTGTACGGCCATCTTCTCCAGAGTGGTGGCCAGGATGGCCAGGGAGGACATGAACTCCGCGTGCCGATCTCGCTGTACAACCTGCGTGGACAATGGGACTCTCCCGATCTCCAGGATGTCCGTAGCCATCTCTTCCACACGGGGGTCAATATTCGCGTAGGTCCCCACGGCTCCCGAGATCTTGCCCACAGCCACCTGCTCCGTCGCCCGCTCCAGGCGTTCCAGACCACGGTGAACCTCAAACGCCCACAAGCCAAGGACCATCCCGAAAGTTATTGGTTCCGCGTGCACCCCGTGGCTGCGCCCTATCATCACGGTGTCGCGATGTTCAAGCGCACGTTGCTGTAGCACGCGGCCCAGGATCCGCGTCTCCTCAGCCAATATGCCGCCGGCGCGCCTCAGTTGCACGGCCAGGGCCGTGTCAAGCATGTCGGAGGAAGTCATGCCAAAGTGGATGTACTTGGAGGCGTCTCCCACATGCTCCGCAACGTTCGTCAGGAATGCTATTACGTCGTGGTGGGTGGTTTCCTCTATCTCCTTCACGCGCTCCACGTCAAAAGCCGCTCTCTCACGAATATCCGCCAGGGCTTCGTCAGGGACCTCTCCCAGCTCCGCCCAAGCTTCACACACCGCCAGTTCCACCTCCAGCCAGGTGGTCATCTTGGCCTCTTCCGTCCACACAGCGACCATTTCTGGTGTGGAGTACCGTTCAATCAAAGTCTCAATCCACCTCTCCCGTATCCGCACCGCCCGTCGAACCAGCCAACCAGCAGAGACGAATCATCTTGGCCGCCAGAACGGCTGCATTCCGCGCACCATTGATTGCAACGCAGGCAACGGGCACCCCGGAAGGCATCTGCACAATGGAGAGCAGCGAATCCAATCCCCCCAGGTCGGAGGTGCGGACAGGTACGCCGATCACCGGCAGCTCAGTATAGGAAGCCACCACTCCAGGAAGAGCTGCGGCCTTGCCCGCACCGGCAATGATCACCTTGATTCCCCGAGTTTCCGCAGATACCGCATACTCCCGCACTCCATCAGGGTCACGATGAGCGGAGAGAACGTTGACCTCATGACTTATCCCCCGCTCCTCAAGCTCCTCCGCAGCGGTTTTCATGACCTCACGATCACTCTCAGACCCCATCAGAATGCCCACCAGCGGTGGATTCACACTGAAGTCCTCCGGGTAAGGGTCAACCTTAGGTTGAGTTGCGGTTTCTCTGGGCATAGTCAACTAGACCTTCCCTTCCTTTTCCAGCTGCTCCGCCTTTTCGCCAATATCGGTTCTGTACTGCGCTCCAGCGAATCGGATGTTCTCCACGGCTTCATACGAGCGCGCCCGTGCTTGGGCATAGTTATTCCCAAGAGCAGTGACTGCAAGTATCCGTCCGCCATTCGTGACCAAGCTCCCATCCTTCCACTGCGTTCCGGCATGAAACACATCCACCCCGGGAAGAGAGGAGACTTTGTCCAGCCCGGTGACCACATCACCTCTAGAACTGGAGGCAGGGTATCCGCGAGACGCCATCACCACCGCCACACACGGCCCCTGAGACCATTCAGCCTCCTGCGGGATCTCCTCGCCTCTCGCCGCAGCCCAGAGGATATCCAGAATATCGGACTCCAGACGCGGAATCAGCGCCTGCGCTTCCGGATCCCCGAAGCGGCAGTTAAACTCCAGAACATAAGGACCATGTTCAGTCAACATGAGGCCGGCATAAAGCACACCGCGGTAATGAAAACCCCGCCGCTGCAGCTCGTTCACGGTGGGGCGGATGATGGTCTCCACAATCCGATCATACATCTCACGACTCACACTGGGGACCGGCGAATAGGAACCCATCCCCCCGGTATTCGGTCCCTTGCCACCGTCAAATATGGGTTTGTAGTCTTGAGCAGGTGCAAGTGGAAGAACCTGATTATCACTCACTATGGCCAGCAGAGACAGCTCCTCCCCCTCCAGACACTCTTCCAAGAGCACACTCTCTCCTGAGGAGCCAAAGCGCTTGTCCAGAAAACATTCCCGGAGAGCCTCCTCCGCCTCCTCCAGTGTTTGGGCCACGGTGACACCCTTCCCGGCTGCCAAACCATCCGCCTTGACCACTACCGGAGCCCCTCGCTCCCTCACTCGTTCCAACGCAGACTCATACCTGTTGTGATACTCAGCGTTACCTGTGGGTACACCGGCCGCCCGCATCACATCCTTGGCGAAGGATTTGGATCCCTCCATGAGGGCAGCTTCTCTCTCCGGCCCGAATATGGTCAGGCCACGGGAGAGAAAGACATCCACTATTCCTGCAACCAGCGGCGCTTCCGGCCCGACAACCGTGAGATCTACACCTTCTCTCTCCGCCAGATCTGCCAGCGCTTCCGTATCCTCTACATCAATGCGAAAGAGCTCAGCATCCCCCGCCATCCCTGCATTGCCTGGAGCCACCAACAAACGTCCAAGTCCGGGGCATCGCTTCAAACTCCTCACCAACGCATGCTCGCGGCCTCCGCCGCCGACAACCAGAACGTCCAACGCCATGGACTTCCTCCTTCTGACTTCCAGAGATGGCTAAATCCTCAGGTCTATTGTCTCGTCCCTACGGGGGCCCACTGAGACCAACTTCACCGGAACCCCGGCCTGGTCTGACACAAGATCCAAATAGTCCTGAGCCTCCCGTGGCAGATCCTCCCAGCTGCGGGCACAGGAGATATCCGCTTTCCACCCGGCCAGTGTCTCATACACCGGCGTAGCTTTGTGAATAGTAGACTGATGGGGCGGCATCTCATTGAATCTTTCCCCACCGAAACTGTATCCCATGCAGACTTGTATCTCATCCATTTTGTTCAGCACGTCCAGCTTGGTGATAATCAATCCTGTCATACCGTTGACTCTGACGGAATAGCGCAGAGCGACCAGATCCAACCAGCCACACCGGCGCTCCCGCCCGGTTGTAGTTCCATATTCATTGCCTCTGTCGCGTAGCGTCTGCCCCACCGAATCCAGGAGCTCTGTGGGGAACGGACCTTCGCCCACCCGGGTTGCGTAGGCCTTACATACGCCCAAGACCCCATCTATGTCTGTCGGTCCGATGCCCGCACCCACACATGCGTAACCAGCAACAGGGTTGGAGGAGGTGACAAAAGGATACGTCCCATGGTCGATATCCAGGAGCGTCCCTTGTGCCCCCTCAAACAGGACTTCCCGACCTTCCTTGAGAGCTCCGTTCAGCAGTAGAGTGGTGTCTGCAATGTAGGGCCGGAGCGTCTCCGCCATTTGAAGATACCTGTCACAATCAGCCTCCAGGCCGGAGACGTTTTGATCATACAAGAGACGAAGAATCTCCGCCTTGGTGTCCATCGCCGCCCGTACCTTCTCACGGAAGATCCCAGGATCCAGCAGATCCTGCACACGAATGCCCACCCGGGCCGCCTTGTCCGCATAAGCAGGCCCGATACCACGGCGGGTAGTGCCTATCTTCTTCCTCCCCAACACGTTCTCTCCAACTTTGTCCAGGAGGATATGGTAGGGCATTATCAAGTGGGCATTCCCCGAAACCTTGAGATTGGCCGTGGAGACTCCCCGCTCCTCCAGCCCATCTATCTCCTCACGGAGGGCAACCGGATCCACCACCACTCCATTCCCAATAATAACCAGAGTGCCGGGGTTACAGACTCCAGAAGGCACCAGGTGAAGCGCAAACTTCCCCCGCTCATTCTCCACCGTATGGCCGGCGTTGTTACCACCCTGGTAGCGTACAACCACATCAGCTTCTTCCGAGAGAAGGTCAACCACCTTCCCCTTGCCTTCATCTCCCCACTGGGCACCGACTATCACCGTTGCGGGCACAGATCCGCCCTCCATTGCTTGCCTGAAAGTACTCCGCAAGAGAGTGTACACCACGCACCATCAGCCATACGACCATGCTCTGCGGGGAG
>Ga0209587_1000583_pt1 | contig 17827 bp, 20 predicted proteins | sample NGEPerD_2_FD_184512 | JGI IMG/M metagenome (GOLD analysis project Ga0209587, IMG submission 184512) | Arctic peat soil microbial communities from the Barrow Environmental Observatory site, Barrow, Alaska, USA - NGEE PermafrostL1-D... | ecosystem: Environmental > Terrestrial > Soil > Wetlands >... | reverse complement strand
CTGGCGCCTCAACGAGGACGTCCGCCACAAGATGCGCGAAACGCAAGAGGAACTGCGCAACGCGGCGATGACGGACAGCCTCACCGGCCTGCCCAACCGCCGCCGGCTGACGAGCGACCTCGAGACCGCGGTGGACCACGGGCAGGCGCACCTCGCGCTGTTCGACCTCGACGGCTTCAAGGCCTACAACGACACCTTCGGTCACCAGGCGGGCGACGCCCTGCTCACGCGTCTCGGTCACGCGCTGCGCGAGGCCGTGGGTCAAGCCGGCGTGGCCTACCGCCACGGCGGCGACGAGTTCTGCGTGCTGGCCTATGGCGCGGCGAGCGCGGCGACGATCGAGGCCGCGGTGGAGGCGCTCACCGAGCATGGAGGGGCATTCACGATCGGCAACTCGCACGGCGCCCTGGTGCTCGACGAGAAGGTCCGCAAGCCCGAGGACGCACTGCGAATCGCCGACCGGCGCATGTACGTCAGCAAGAAGGGCGGACGCCGGTCGGCCGGCGACCAGAGCAAGGCCGTGCTCGTCCGAGCCCTGTCGGAGCGACACCCCGAGCTCAGCTTGCACAGCGCCGACGTGTCGAGGATGGCCGAGCTCGTCGCGCGCCAGCTCGACGTGACCGAGGACCAGCTGGACCCGATCCGCCATGCGGCCGAGCTGCACGACATCGGCAAGGTCGGGATCCCGGACGCGATCCTCGCGAAGCCCGGCGAGCTCGACCCCGAGGAGTGGGCGTTCATGCGCCGGCACACGATCATCGGCGAGCGCATCGTCGCCGGGGCACCCGCGCTCGCCAAGGTGGCCCGCCTGTTGCGCTCGACCCACGAGCGCTGGGACGGCACGGGCTATCCGGACGAGCTCGGGGGCAAGAAGATCCCGATCGGCTCCCGGATCATCGCGGTCTGCGACGCCTTCGACGCCATGCTGTCCGAGCGTCCCTACAAGGCCGGGCGCAGCACCAGCGCCGCGCTGGCCGAGCTCCGGCGCTGCTCTGGCACCCAGTTCGATCCGGCCGTGGTCGAGGCGTTCTGCGTCGTCATGGCCGACGAGCTCGCCGCCGCCGCCCGCCAGCTGGTCGCCGAAGCAGTCCCCGCCTGATCCACTACGGCGTGGTGCCCGGCGCGCCCGGCAGACCGGGAGTGCCCGGCGCGCCCCCGCCGCCCAGGCCCTGCAGCCCGAACCGCTGGGTGAGCTCGGAGAGCGGACGGGCGCCCGTGGGGGCCTTGATCTGCGGGTCGTTGCCCACGTCGTTGAGCACGAACTCGAACGACACCTTGCCGCCCTGCAGTGACCCGGCGTCGGCGCCCTCGGGCACCTTGAACTCGGCGTCCAGAAACACGCGGCGCAGCACGTCGTCCCCGTCCACGTTGGCCTCGAACCTCAGGTTCTCGATCGCGTCCTCGACCTTCTTCAGCTCCTCGTCGGTGGGCTTCTTGATCTCAGGGGCGGCCTGGCCCTGGGCCTCCAGCTGCTTCTTCACCGCGGGCGACTGCAACAGGTCGAAGAAGTCCTGGACCACGCGCTTGATGTCCACGTCGCCGGTGACGACCTGGGTGGGGTCGCCGCCGATCTCCTGCCCGTCCTTGACCTCCGGCTCGTTCAGCCACGCAACCGGGTCCACGCCCAGCGCCTTCAGGCTCTGCGGGCCCTGGGTGTTCTGCTGCTCGATCTGGGTGGCGAACCGCTGGAACAGCTCGGTGCCCACCTCGTAGTTGGTGCCCTGGAACTCAACGAACGCGTTGTCGGCGGTGACCACCAGGCCGCCCGCGAAGCTCTGGCCGGCGCCCTGGACCTTGATATCCCAGTCGAACAGCGGCAGCTTCTTCTTGCCCTGCGACTTGTAGGGGCCCTCGATCGTAAGGGAGAGCGGCCCATCGAGTTGCTGCACGCCCTCCAGGTCCGCGCTCACGTCGATCTTGAGGTCGGCGCTGTCCACCTCCTGGGCGAATGCCTTCTTCAACACATCCTCGGCCTCCGAGCTGCCGCCTCCGCTGTCTCCACCGCAGCCGGCGCCCACCGCCGCCAGGGCGAGGGTCGCGATGATCGTGAGCAGCAGGGGCCAGCGCGTGCGAGAGGTCATGCCCTGGTTATAGGGGATCGTGCGGCAGACCGGCGCGCTACAGGCCTGCACCCGGCAGGTACTCGTTGGTGAACGCCCCTCCGGCGTCCGGGATCTTGGTCACCAGCCGGTTCTCGCGCATCCACGCGGTAAAGGCCTGCCAGCGCTGCTCGTCCTGATAGCCGAACGGCCTGCCGCGCTTGGGCAGGAACAGGGGCAGCGTCACGTCCACCACCGCCCTCTGCAGCTCGGGGTCCAGCTCGGGGTTGGCCTTCAGCAGCCCCTCGATCGCGGCATCCGGATTGTCGCGCAGGTCCTCCGTCCCGCGTCGCAGCGCGCCGACGAAGGCGCGGATACGCTCGCCGTCGCGCTCCAGCGCGTCCTCATTCGCCACCAGAACCAGTTCGTCGTAGGGCGGGACGCCAGCATCGTCGACCCTGATGATCCGGGGCTTGCGCTTGCGCAGCCTCAGGTCGGTGCCCTCGTAGTTCCAGAACGCGCCGAGCGTGGCGTCCACGCGCTTGGTGAGCAGCGCGGGGGTGAGGCCGAAGCCCACGTCGCGCTCCTTCACCGTCTTCGGGTCCACGCCCGCCTCGAGCAGGATCGTGCGCAAAAAGGCCGATTGGTAGTCAATCCCCGCCGTGCCCACCGTCTTGCCCTCGAGGTCTTTGGGCGACCGGATGTTGGCTGACGGGAGGGAGATGATCGACGTGAGCGGCTCGCGCACCACCGAGGCCACCGCCGTCACCGCCAGGCCCTCGTCCCGCGCGCGCAGCACCTCGGGTGCATAGGAGATCGCGAGGTCCACCCGCCCTGCGGCCACCTGCTTGATCGGTGCTGACGTGTCCGCCGGCTGGCGGATCTTCACGTCGAGGCCGGCCCGCTCGAAGTGGCCCCCAGCCTGGGCGGCATAGATGCCGGCGTGGTCGGCGTTGGGGAAGTAGTCGAGCATCAACTGCAGCTCCGTCGCGCTGTTGGGGGCCAGGACGTCCTCCTTCTCGCCGCAGGAAGCCAGGCTGAGCGCACAGAACGCCAGTACGGCGGCAAGGGGGCGCAGTGTCATACGGTCCTTTCGTCGCGGTTCCAGGGGCAGGCCAGGCGCTCGGCCAGAGAGGCGAGCGAGAAGAGCGCCACGGCCATGATGGTGAGGATCAGGATGCCCGCGTAGACCCGCGGGGTCTGCAGCTCATCGTTGCCTCGGAGCACCAGCCGGCCGAGGCCCTCGTCGGCGCCGGCCCACTCGCCGAACACGGCGCCGATCACCGACACGCTGGCGGCCACGCGCAGGCCGCTGAAGAACGAGGGGAGTGCGGCGGGCAGCTCCACGCTGCGCAGGGTGCGCAGGCGCGAGGCGCCGAGGGAGCGCATCAGCTTGAGGTGGCCCGAGTCCACGGCGCGAAGGCCGTCGAGCACGTTCACGGTGATCGGGAAGAAGCAGATGAGGGCCACGATCGCGATCTTGGGGCCGATCCCGTAGTCGAACGCCAGGACGAAGATGGGGGCCAGCACGACGATCGGGATCGCCTGTGAGGCCACCAGGAGCGGGTAGGCCGCCTCGCGCAGGGTGCGGTTGAGATGCATGGCCACGGCGAACACGAGTCCGGCGGCGATCGAAACCGCGAGGCCCAGGAGCACCTCGTAGAGAGTGACCCACGCGTTGTCGAGCAACAGCGCTCGGTCGTCCTTCAGAGCCTCGGCGGTCTCGCCGGGGGAGGCCACGAGCAGGTCGTCCACCGACCCCAGCGAGGCCACCCAGGCCCAGGCGCCCAGGGCACCGGCCAGAATGAGTGCCACGAGTAGGGCGCGCTTCATGCGCCGAGCGCCTCCAGGGCGCGCTCGCGCAGCCGGATGAGCCGGGGATCGGCCACCGCGGCGCGGCGGTCGCGCGGGCGGGCGAGGGGTACCTCCAGCTCCGAGACGATTCGGCCCGGGCGGCGCGACATGACGGCCACGCGGTCGGAGAGGAAGAGCGCCTCCTCCACATCGTGAGTCACGAGGATCACCGTGCGCGGCTCTGCCTCCAGCGCACGGGCCAGCCACGCCTGCATCTCGGCGCGGGTGATGGCATCCAGCGAGGCAAACGGCTCGTCGAGCAGCAGTACCGGGCGCCCCGGCAACAGCGTGCGCAGGAACGCTACGCGCTGGCGCATCCCGCCCGATAGCGCGGCCGGGCGCACATCCTCGAACTTGGCCAGGCCAAAGCGCTCGAACAGCGGCGCCGCGCGCTCGCGCGCCTCGCGGCGGCGCACGCCCTGGCTCTCCAGCGCCAGCGCAGCGTTGCCCAGCGCGTCGCGCCAGGGAAGCAGCAGGTCGCTCTGGGGCATGAACGAGCACGCCGCCCGCCGGGCGTCCGCGTCGGTCTCGCCCGCCACTTCGACAACGCCGGAATCGGGGTCCTGGAGGCCGGCGACCACCTCGAGCAGCGTGGACTTGCCGCACCCGGACGGTCCCACCACGCCCAGCGCCTCGCCGGCGCGCACCTCGAGGTCCACGCCCTCGAGCGCGGTCACGTCAGCGCGGCGCGAGCCGTACGTGCGCCCTACGCCCTTCACTGTCACGCCCTGCCCCCGGACGGAGAGCGGCTCCGCCACGGAAGCCTCGACTTTCGTCTCCATCAGCTCCCTCCGCGGGCATTACCCCACAGGTTCGAAGGGTCTGCGCCGGGCGGCCGAGGCCATGGGCGCGATCTCAGCCCGCCTGCCGCGAGCCCCCCTGTTGTCGTGGCGCGGACTCTAGCGGGGGACAAGTGACTGGGCCGCATTTGGGCGGTATGTCAGACCAAATGCGGCCCAATCGTGCGGAAGGGGCGGGAGCCCGAACCGCTAGAGCCCGCCGAAGCCGTCCAGCGGCCAGTAGCGCAGCCGTACCTCGCCCTGCACGTCGTCCACCCGGACCGGGCCCCAGAAGCGGCTGTCGTCGCTCGCGCCGCGGTTGTCGCCCATCACGAACACGTGGCCGGCGGGCACGGTGATCTCGCGGGGGAGGTTGCAGGCCTGGCACTCGGCATCCTGGCGCGCGTAGGGCTCGCGCTGCACCCTGCCGTCGATCACCGTCGCGCCGTCCTGGACCTTGAGGCGGTCGCCGCCCACGGCCACCACGCGCTTGACGAGCGCCTGGTCCAGCGTGCCGGGCGTCGGCTTTGAGCACGCGCTGCCGAGCGGGGGCTGCGCGCCGCAGCGGCTGTCCGCTGCGCCCGCGGGCGGGTTGAGCACCACCACGTCGCCGCGCTTGGGGTGGGACTCCTTGGTGGTGACCAGGCGGTCGCCCACGTCCACGGTCGGCACCATCGACTCGCTCGGTGCGCGGAAGGTCTTGGCGCCGAACACGAGCGTCGCTGCCAGGGCGCCCAGCACGAGCAGTGAAGCCACCACGATCAGCAGGATCAGTCCGAACTTCGCGAGCCGGCGCATCCCTCAGCTCTTCCGGATCGGGCCCAGGTCGGCGATCGCGTTCACGAACCCCTCCAACTGCATGGTGGTCCAGCACTCGAACACGCCCGTGCAGTGGGGCTCGTAGGCGGCCATCACCGAGTCGCCGTAGTTCCAGTACAGCCGCGGCTCGGGGTTCATCCAGAAGGTGCGCCCGGCGCGCTCGGCCACGTGGGCGAACACCTTGGCGTGGGGGTCGCGGCCGTTGGTGCGCGCGTCGCCGAGCACGATCACGCTGGACCGCGGGTCGAGGTCGTCCACCACCTGGTCGAGGAACTCCACCCACACGCGCCCGTAGTCGGTGTAGCCCGACACGTCGGCCACGCCGGCGTCGCCGGAGATCGCGCGCGACACGGCCTCGAAGCTGCGCTCGCGCTCGAACACCTCGGTCACCTCCGAGATCCGCTCGACGAACACGAACGAGCGCAGCTTGCGAAACGAGTCATGCAGCGCGTGCAGCACCGACAGGAAGAACACGCTGGCGCTGGTCACGCTGGTGGACACGTCGCAGAGCACGTACAGCTCGGGCCGCCGCGGGCGGCGGGGGCGGTAGCGCAGCTCCAGCGGCACCCCGCCGGTGGAGAGCGAGGTGCGCATCGTGCGCCGCACGTCGACGACCGAAGAGCGGCTGCGGCCGCGGTGCTCGCGCCCCTGAGTGGCCAGCCGGCGGCGCAGCTGAGCCACCACCCGATGCACGGCGGCGAGGTCCTGGGCCGGGCCGGTGGGCAGCGCGCGATCCAGCTCGCGCAGTGGCTTGGAGGGCGGCAGCGCCTGGGTGCGCTCGATCAGGGCGCGCTCCAGCTCGCGCCGCACGTGGCCCTCGAACTGGCGCAGCCGGTCGCGTGGCACCGCGTCCGGATCGGGAAGCTGCGCACTCTGCTGCTCGCCCTTCAGCCCCAGCGTGCGGCGGATGCGCTGCACGTCCACGCCGATCACCCCCGAGCCTTCGCCCTGGCGCCCGAACGCGGCGATTGCCAGCCGGGCGAGGTCGCGCAGCTCCCCGTCGGAGCCGTCCTCGCCCCGGAGTGCGTCGCGGATCCGCTCGCGCAGCGCGTCGAGGTCCATGCGCTCGGCCTCGGCGGCGGGGCCGCCCTCCTCGCCGGCGCCCTCCTTCACGCCGCGCTCGGCGGCCTCGCGCTCCACGGCGCGGAAGAAGAAGCGCTCGAACACCAGCTCGAGCACCCTGCGGTCATCCTGGGACTTCGCCAGCGTGGCCGACAGCGCCTCGAAGAAGTCCTCGCGGCTGGTCCAGCTCACCGCGTCGAGCGCGCCGAACGCGTCGAGCAGCTCGGAGGTGCCCACCGCCATGCCCTCGTTTCGCAGCTCGTCGGCCAGCTCCAGCAGCCGCGGCGCCATGCCGGCGGGGCCCGGGGCGGTGGGCATCCCGCCGTACAGCGCTCCCCGCTTGGGCTCAGCCCGCCCGGCGGGACCCGATGAGGCCATCGGTGAGCTTCACCCCCACGCGCTCGGCCACCAGGTCGAGGTCGGTGCGGTGCTTGACGATCACGCTCATCGTGCGCTCCAGCACGCCGCCGTCGAGGTCCTCGGCGCCCAGCAGCAGCAGCGCGCGCGCCCAGTCGATCGACTCCGCGATCGACGGCGGCTTCTTGAGGTCGAGGTTGCGCACCATGTGCACCACCTCCACCAGCTTGCGCGCCATGTCCTCGGACAGCTCGGGCGCGTGCAGGCGCACGATCTCCAGCTCGCGCTCCACGTCGGGGTAGTCCAGCCACAGGTAAAGGCAGCGGCGCTTGAGCGCCTCGGTGAGCTCGCGCGAGTTGTTGGAGGTGAGCAGCACGAGCGGCCGGGTGCGCGCCTCGACCACGCCCAGCTCGGGAATCGAGACCTGGAAGTCCGACAGGACCTCCAGCAGCATCGCCTCGAACTCCTGGTCGGTCTTGTCGATCTCGTCGATCAGCAGCACCACCGGCTCCTCTTCGGTGATCGCGCTCAACAGCGGGCGGGGGAGCAGGAACTCCTCGCCGAAGATGTCGTCGCGCACCTCGTTCCAGCCCGCGTCGGAGGCCTCCACCTGGATCCGTAGCAGCTGCTTGCGGTAGTTCCACTCGTACAGCGCCTTGGCCTCGTCCAGGCCCTCGTAGCACTGCAGGCGCACGAGCTTGCGCTCGGTGGCCCGGGCCAGCGCTTTGGCCAGCTCGGTCTTGCCCACGCCCGCCGGCCCCTCCACCAGCACCGGCTTGCCCAAATGCGCGGCCAGATAGGAGACCAGGGCCGTGGACTCGCCCGCCAGATAGCCGGCGCGCACCAGCGCGTCGCGGGTCTCATCGATAGATGTGAGCTCCGACGCCACGTGGTGAAGGATACTTTCGCCCTCCGTGCTCGCCTGGCTAGCTCAAGGGCCGTCCAACTTTCCCGGCGGGTCCGAGGACCTCGAGAGCCTCCTGTCGGCCTTTTACGTGCTGTTCGGGGCCGGTTTCCTGGTGGGCACGCTCGGCCATCTGTTCGACTCGAAGACCCTGCGTGCGGCCGGAATCGCCCTGATTTTCATAGGTACGGCGGTGTTCTTCGTTGCCGTAGTGCGCTTCGACTAGCCTCCCGGGCGTGCCAGAAGAGCAGCAGACAGAGATCTCACGGGCCGTGCCCGACCGTCCCATCCGTCGGGTGCGCCGGCGCAGCCACGCCGACAAGGTGCGTGCCGCCCAGTTCGCGATCGTCCTGCGCGGCTACGACCGTGCCGCGGTTGACGCGTGGCGCGAGGAGATCGCGCAGCTGGTGGAGCGCCTCGAGGAGGCCCAGCCGCGCGACGCGGCGGTCAAGCGCGCACTCGACGAGGTGGGCCAGGAAACGGCCTCGATTCTGCAGCGCGCCCACGAGTCGGCAGAGGAGATCGCGGCGCGCTCGCGCTCCCAGGCCGAGGGTCGTCTCCAGCGTGCCGAGCACGAGGCAGAGCTCACGGTGCGCGAGGCCGAGGAGCGGGTGGAGCAGCTCGATCAGGACAACCGCGCGATGTGGGAGCAGCGCGCCCGCCTGATCGAAGAGATGCGCCAGCTGGCCGACGAGGTGCTCAACGTGGCGGACGACGCGCTGGACCGGATGGAGCCGGCGCAGGAGGCCGACACCGGCCAGGATCCCACCAATGAGGCCGAGGACATCGCCGACGAGCCCACCGTGGAGGCGACCGCGGCCGACATCCCCGTGCCGCCCGAAGCCGACCGCGCCCGCACCTCCTAGCCCAGCGCCTCCCGGAAGCCGTCGCGCCAGCTCGCATAGCGGGGCTGCCAGCCCAGCTCGCGCTTGGCCTTGGCGTTCGAGGCGCCGCGCAGCTCAGTGGCCATCGACACCGCGAAGGAGCCCGCGGCCAGGCGCCCTACCCACTTGGGCAGGCGCAGCGGCGGCTTGGCCCCGAGGGCCTCGGCGTAGACGGGAACCCACTCGCGCATGGCGGCTGGGTCGTCGTCCACCACGTTGTAGATACCCGGCGTGCCCCGCTCGATCGCCGCCACGGTGGCCGCGGCCGCGTCGTCCACGTGGATGAACGAGAACACTCCGGTTCCGCCCCCCACGATCGGCTGGCGGCGCTTGCGCGTCTCCTCAGCGAGGTTGCCGTGGTGCGCGTAGTACGTCCCGGGCCCGTAGAACTGGCCGTAGCGCAGCACGAGACCCTCCAGGCCCGGCGTGCCCGTGACCTGCTCCTCCATGTTCAGGGTGGCCTTCACCCCGGAGTCGAAGGGAGCGGGAGCGTCGGCGAACGGGCGGTCCCCCTCGTCCTTGATCGTGCCGCCCTCCGGCGCGTACATGAAGGCGATGCTCTGGGCCACCATGCGCCGGGTCCCCGCCGCCACCGAGGCATCGATCAGGTTGCGCGTGCCCTCGGTGCGCACGCGGTTGGTCGGCTCGTAGTCGATCTTGCGGATGTCGAAGTCCTCGGGCAGCGCGGTGAGCTGGTGGATTACCGCCTCTGGAGCGGCCTCGCGCATCGCGGTGTCCAGTTGCTCGCGGTCGAACACGTCACACACCGCGGCTCCGGCGCCCAATGCCCGGATGCGCTCGGCGCTCTCGGCCGACCGAGTCATGCCGGTCACCTCGTGTCCAGCCTCCAGCAGCTGGGGCACCAGGCGCCTGCCGATCGCGCCGCTCGCGCCCGCCAGAAAGACCCTCATCGCCCGTCCCCCGCCCTCGTCGCCGCCACGAACATCCATCCGAGCAGCGCGGCGCCGAGGGCAAGCAGCACGAAGTTGGTCGGGCCGAGCCGCTCGGGCTCGGCCTCGCCTATGTCGACCAGGTGGTTGATCGAGTGCAGCACGTACTGGAACAGCGCGCCGGCGATCGCCGCCACGCGCCAGCCGGGGCGCCACGCGGCGATCAGCAGCACCAGGCCCAGCGCCAGGGTGAAGGTGGCGGCGTCGCGGGTGTAGTGGTCGTTCTGCACGCCGTAGGGGCCGACCTTCTCGAAGAAGGTGCCCGGGGCGACGACCATGAACGTGCCGAGTGCCAGTTGATAGCCGGCGAGGATCAGCAGCAGTGGCTTCAGTCGATCGGTCATCTATACAACCGCGCGGCGAAGCCCACGCCGTCGCCGATCGGCAGCACCGAGCCCAGCCAGCGCTCGCTCTGGAGCAGCTGTGAGTTGAACGCGCGCGCGGCCGCGAGCGACTCGTCGGCCCAGTAGGTGTCGGCGTCGTGGGGCAGGGCCACCTCGCCCGACATGAGCAGGTTGTCCACCACGAGCAGGGCACGCTCGGCCAGCAGCGGCTCGGCCAGCTCCAGGTACTCGCCGTACTGGTCCTTCTTGGCGTCGATGAAGAGCAGGTCGAACGGACCCCCGAGGTTGGGGATGGTCTGGCGGGCGTCGCCCTCGACGATCTCGACGCGGTCACCCACGCCGGCATCGTCGAGGAACTTGCGCGCCGTGGCGGCGCGGGCCGGGTCGATCTCCAGGGTGACGAGCTTTCCGTTCTCGAGGGCCTGGGCCATGTGCAGCGCCGAGTAGCCGATGGCGGTGCCCACCTCGAGCACGCGCGGGTCGGTTCCCCGGCACAGCGTGGCAAGGAAGCGGCCGGCCTCCCAGTGCACGATCGGCACCGAGTCGCGCTCGGCCAGCACCTCCATCTCGGCCATCACCGGGTCGCGGTCCGGGCGCAGCGCCCGCAGGTAGCCCTCGACGTGATCGTGCAGGATGGCCATGATCTGAGGCTACAGCGGCAGCCGCATCAGCAGATCGCGCGTGCCCGGGTCCTTTCCGGTGGCAAAGCCCCCCGCCTCGTACAGCGCCAACGCGGCCGGGTTCGCCTCGCTCACGTCGAGCTCCACCCGCGCGCAGCCACGCACCCGGGCGCGGTCGGCGGCCGCGTCCACCAGCGCCCGGCCGAGGCCGGCGCCGCGGGCGTCATCCGAGACGTAGAGGTCCTCCAGCCAGCAGTCGGTGGCTTCGTGCCAGAGGCCGTAGCGGAACCGCAGCTGGCACACGCCGGCCGGGCGGTCGCCTGAGGCGGCCGCGGCGAGCAGGTACTCGGTCTGAGGGTCCTCGATCAGCCGGCTGACCCCGTGGAGCAGGCTCTCGTCGGAGGGCTCGTCGCGGCCCATCCAGTCGCGAAAGCCCACGAGCAGGGCGGCCACCGTCGCAGCCTCCTCCGGTGCCGCTGGCCACACCTTCGCCACCGCCGCAACGCTACCTGCCGTAGTCTCGGACCCTCGTACAGCGGGGAGTTTTCCAAGGAGGCCCGAATGCCCGAGGTAGCTGAGGTTCAGTCAGGTCTCGAGGGCGTAGTCGCCTTCGCGACGGAGATCGCAGAGCCCGACAAGGAAGGTGGAGCCCTCCGCTACCGCGGAGTCGACATCGAAGACCTGGTGGGCCACGTCCCGTTCGAGAAGGTCTGGGGGCTGCTGGTGGACGGCTCCTTCGAGCCCGGTCTGCCGCCCGCCATCCCGCACCCGCTCACCGTCCGCACCGGCGACCCGCGCGTGGATCTCCAGGCCGCCATGGCCATGCTCGCCCCGGAGTGGGGGCTTCAGGCCGTGATCGACATCGACGACGAGCAGGCCCGCGCCGACCTCGCACGTGTGTCGGTGATGGCCTTGTCCTTCGTGGCCCAGTCGGCCCGCGGAGTGGGCCGCCCGCCCGTGCCGCAGACCGAGATCGACAAGGCGCAGTCGATCCCCGAGCGCTTCCTGATCCGCTGGCGCGGCGAGGCCGACCCGCGTCACGTGAAGGCGATCGACGCCTATTGGATCTCGGCGGCCGAGCACGGCATGAACGCCTCCACCTTCACGGCGCGCGTGATCACCTCCACGGGCGCCGACGTGGCCGCCGCCCTCTCGGGTGCGGTGGGCGCACTCTCGGGGCCGCTGCACGGCGGCGCGCCCTCGCGGGTGCTCACCATGCTCGACGGAGTGGAGGAGCACGGCGACGCCGAGGCGTGGGTCAAGGAGGCACTGGACCGCGGCGAGCGGCTGATGGGCTTCGGGCACCGCGTCTACCGCGCCGAGGACCCGCGCGCGCGTGTGCTGCGGCGCACCGCGAAGGAGATCGGCGCCCCGCGCGTGGAGGCGGCGGAGGCGCTCGAGAAGGCCGCGCTGGCCGAGCTGCAGGCGCGCAAGCCCGACCGCGTGCTTGCCACCAACGTGGAGTTCTGGTCAGCTGTTGTGCTCGACTCCGCCGCCGTTCCGCCGGACCTCTTCACGCCGCTGTTCTCCTGCGCGCGCGTGGGCGGATGGGCCGCGCACATCATGGAGCAGAAGCGCGAGGGCCGGCTGATCCGGCCCACGGCCAAGTACGTGGGCGCGGGCGAGCGACCCGTGGCCGAGGTGAACGGGGCCGACCCGACCTGATCGTGGCCATGGAGGCCGCCACCACGACGCAGGACACGCCTCCGGTCGAAGGCGTCTCCTCGTTCGCCAAGTCGCTGTTCCTCGGCGAGATCCACGAGGAGCTCGTCTTCCCGTTCCCCAAGCCCGACGACGCCGAGCAGGAACGCATCCGCGCGCTGTGCACCGCCACGCGTGAGGTGGCGGCCGAGATGATCGACCCGCGGCGCGTCGAAGAGGAGCGCTGGATCGGCGACGAGGTGATCGCCGCGCTCGGCGAAGCCGGCGTGATGGGCCTCTACGTGCCCGAAGAGTACGGCGGCCAGGGCCTGTCCCAGACCGGCTACTGCCGCGTCTCGGAGGTCTTCGCCCAGATCGACCCGGTGCTGTCGGTGATCCTCGGCGTGCACCAGTCGATCGGGATGAAGGGCATCGTCCTGTTCGGCTCCGACGAGCAGAAGGCGCGCCATCTGCCCGACCTGGCAGCCGGGCGCAAGCTGGCCGGCTTCGCGCTCACCGAGCCCGAGGCGGGCTCCGACGTTCACGGCATGCACACGCGCGCCGAGCGCCAGGCCGACGGCTCCTGGCGCCTGGACGGCATGAAGCACTACATCGGCAACGGCGACAAGGGCTCGGTGTTCGTGACCTTCGCCGCCACCGAGCATGACGGCGAGCGCCGCCACACCGCCTTCATCGTCGAAAAGGGCATGGACGGCTTCGAGGTCGGCAAGCGCTTCGACACCATGGGCCTGCGCGGCAACGACCTGCGCGAGCTGCACTTCAACGGCGTGCTCGTGCCGCCTGAGAACGTGCTCGGCGAGCCCGGCGAGGGCTTCAGGATCGCCATGCACGTGCTCAACAACGGGCGCATGAGCCTCGGCACGGGCTCTGTCGGCGGGGCGAAGTTCCTGCTCGACCGCACGATCGACCACGTTAAGGAGCGCAAGCAGTTCGGCCGGCCGCTCGCCGACTTCGAGCTGGTCCAGGACAAGATCGGCTGGATGGTCTCCTACCTGTTCGGCCTGGAGTCCACGGCCTACCTCACCTGCGGCCTGGTGGACATGGGCGTGCCCGACTACTCGCTGGAGTCGGCGATGGTCAAGGTGTCGGGCACCGAGTTCCTCTGGTACGCCGCCAACCGCTGCCTGCAGCTCAAGGGCGGCGCCGGCTACATGCGCGATGAGCCCTACGAGAAGATCCTGCGCGACACGCGCATCTTCCCGATCTTCGAGGGCGCCAACGACGTGATGCGCGCCTTCATCGCACTGTCGGCGATGAAGCCGGTGGGCGACCGGCTCAAGGAGCTGGGCGGCCTGAACCTGAGCGATCCCGTGGGGTCGATCGGCGTGCTGGCCGAGTACGTGACCGGCCGCGTCCAGCGCGAGGTGCGCCCCGACCGGATCACCCGCGGGCACGAGGCGCTGAAGCCGCTGACAGACCCGCTCACCGACCAGGTCAAGCGCCTGGCGAGTGTGACCGAGAGCCTGCTGCGCGAGCACAAGGGCGAGGTGATCAACCGCCAGTTCCAACAGAAGCGCCTGGCTGACGCCGGCGCGGACATCTACGCCCAGATCGCGCTGCTGTCGCGCACCACCGCCATCTTCGAGGAGCACGGGGTGGAGCCCTCCGGCCAGGAGCGCTACATCGCCGAGACCTTCTGCAGCCGCGCCGCGGGGCGCGTGAACGCGTGCCTGGACCAGGTGGAGCACAACGACGACGAGCGGATGGTGGCGATCGCCAAGCTCGCCTGTAGGCGCGGCGAGTACGGCTACGCCTTCTTCGAGGACTGAAAAGAGCGACGGCCGGCCCCGGGATGAGGGGCCGGCCGCCTTTGCTCGACAGGAGGGAGGTCTGCGAGCTGCGCGTCTCTATGCACGCATAGACCCGGTGAGAAGGGCCTTTCGTGGCGTATCGGCAGCACCAGGCCGGCACTTGAGGCCCCTCCTGCATAATCGTTTTCGTGAGTACCGCTCCCGCTTCCGCCCTCTCAGAGCGCGAGAAGCGGATGGTGCTGGTGGCCTGCATCCTCGGCACCTCGGTCGTGCTCGTGGACTCCACGGTGGTCAACGTGGCGCTGCCCGCAATACGGGAGGATCTCGGCGGCGGCTTCGCCGGCCAGCAGTGGACCGCCAACGCCTACCTGGTCACGCTGGCGTCGCTGATCCTCGTCGGGGGCTCGCTGGGGGACATCCTGGGCGAGCGCCGGGTCTTCTCGATCGGCGTGTTGGGGTTCGGAGCGACTTCGATCCTGTGCGCGGCGGCGCCGACCATCGAGGTGCTGGTGGTGGCACGGGCCCTGCAGGGGGTGGCCGGCGCACTGCTGACCCCAGCTGCCCTGGCGGTGATCGTGGCCGCTTTCACGCCGGAGGAGCGCGGCAAGGCGGTCGGCTCCTGGACGGCCTGGGCCGCCATCGGCGCCGTGCTCGGCCCCGTGATCGGGGGGCAGCTGGTGGACGCCGCGTCCTGGCGCTGGATCTTCGCCATCAACGTGCCGCTGGTGCTGGCCACGCTGTACCTGATCGCGCGCTACGTGCCCGCGGGCCGCGGAGGACGAGAGCGGGCGAAGGTCGACATCGTCGGGGGCCTGATGTGCGCTTTCGGCCTCGCCGGGCTCACCTTCGGGCTCATCCGCCAGCCCGAGGTGGGCTTCGGCGACCCCACCGTGTTCGTGCCCCTGGTGGGCGGGATCGTGCTGCTCGCCTCGTTCCTGGCCTTCGAGGTCCGTGCCTCGCACCCGATGCTGCCGCTGGGCCTGTTTCGCAGCCACAACTTCTCCGTGGGCAACGTGGAGACCCTCGCCATGTACGCCGGGCTCTCGCTGTTGTTCTTCTTCCTGGTGCTGTTCCTGCAGAACGCCGCGGGCTACAGCGCCGTGGCCGCGGGCACCGCGGGTCTGCCCATCACCGTGATGATGTTCGTGCTGTCCTCGCGCTTCGGGGCGCTCGCGGACCGCTACGGCCCGCGGCTCCTCATGGGCCTGGGCCCCCTGGTGGCGGCCGCCGGGCTGGCCCTGATGACCACCCTGGACGCCGACCTGGACTACGTGACCGGCCTGCTGCCCCCGCTGGCGCTGTTCGGCCTGGGCCTGTCCATGACCGTCGCCCCGCTCACCTCCACGGTGCTCGCCGGTGCCGACGAGTCCAACGCCGGCATCGCCAGCGGGGTGAACAACGCGATCGCCCGGCTGGCCGGCCTGCTGGGCATCTCCATCGTCGGCCCGATCGTGGCCTCGCGCTACGGTGACGCCGCGGACTCGTCCGTGGGCGCGTTTCACCTGTCGATGGCCATCGCCGCCGGGTTGGTCGCGGCGGGCGGGCTGGCCGGCCTGATCGGCATCCGCAATCCGCGGCGGCGGGTCGAGTCGCAGGGCTGTGCTGGCGGCCAGCTGTCGGGGGCCCCGGTGGAAGCTGCACGTCACCATCGCCGGACGCCGGCCTCGGTAGCGGACTGACCGGGCCAGCCGAGGCGTAGGAGCGGCACGGGGCGCCTTTCCAGACATAGTGACCGTCAAGTCGCCCCGCAGGCAGCCTGGCGCCGGCCTGCCGACCCTCATTGCGCAGTTAACCTCCGGCGAGGGCGACTAGCGGGGAGACCGGGGGTCCGGCGAACCTTCCGAAGGCATCCGCACGGTCTGGTCGTCATCCGACCCGATCCGCACGGTCGGGGCTTCGGCGGGCTCGCCGGAGCGCGGACTGGCACGCGAGCGCGGGGGCACGTCGTCGGCTGGACGCTTGGTGCGCTCCCGCAGGCCGGCGGCGGCGAGAATCGCGGCGCAGGCCAGCGCCAGCACGCTCAGCCCGAGCGGGCGGTCGAACAGCCGCACCACGATCAGCAGCGCCGACCACAGCCCGGCGGCCAGGATCACCGTGCCGTCGCCCGACGGCAGGTGAAACTCGCGTCTGTGCGCGCGCGCCCTGAGCAGGTACAGCACGGACAGCCCGGTGAGCACGATCGCGGCCTCCACGAAGGAGAACGGGCCGAAGGTGCTTACGATCAGCAGGACCGCGCCAACGGCGGCCACGCGCTGCTCGGTGTTCAGGCTGCGCCAGGTCTCCACCGGGCTGCCCGCGGCGTCCCCGGCGTCCCCGGCGAGGCGGCCGGCGTCAGGCATCGTCTTCGAGTGGCCGGCGGCCGTCGAAGCCGGTGTCGGGCTCGTGCCAGTGGCGCACCTCGTCCTCGCCCTCCTCCCAGCAGAGATAGACCTCCCGGCCATCGCGCAGCGACGGGAAGTCCGCCAGCCCGCGGTCGAGGTCGCGCAGCACCACGCTCATCTCCTGCAGCTCGTGCAGCGCGCTGCGCATGGCCAGGAACGCCTCGGAGACCACGCGGCCTGGCCCGCCGCCGCCGTTGCCGCCGGTGGCCTCGTGCAGCGCGGCGCGCGCCTCCTCGTCGTTGAGGCCCTCCCGCGCCGCCCGGAGGGCGTCGATCCGCTCCTGGACGAAGGGGATGGCCGCGTTGGCCTGCTCGACGGTGTAGCGGCGCTCCTGCGGCACGATCAGGCCCGGCGGAGGGTCAGCCCACCACAGGTGCGGCGGCCGCCTCGCGCAGCCGTCCGGAGAGCAGCTGGGCGTCGGCGTCCGAGACGGTGCGCAGCTGGCCCTGAAAGGCCAGGTGCCAGTGCTCGGCAGGCCACTTCTGCACGTGCTCGAGCTCCGCGGCCAGCTCCACCGCGGGCACGAACTGCTCCTCCTCGAGCACCAGGACCGGCTCGGTCTCGAAGCGCCAGGGGTACGGGTCCACCTTGCCCGGCTTGCCCGGCCACACCTTGTCGCGGTCCTCGAACATCTCCGAGGTCACGCGCACCGTGCCGCCGAAGGCCTGCACTCCGGTCACGTAGAACACGATCTCGTCGCCGGGTTCGATCTGCTCGGCCATCCCGCGGCGCCCCTCCTTCGCGCCGATCAGCTCGAAGCCGCGCTCGCGTGTGGCACGGAAGTTGTCCAGTGAGCCCGTGAGCACCCAGGTCTTCGCCATGGGACAAGGGTATAGCTGCCGCCCGACCCGGGTAGGGGTACTGCATGGATGAACGGGACCCCCATCACGAGCTGAACAACCCGGTTGACGAACCTGACCCGACCGAGTGGCCGGATCCCTATGAGAAGCGGCCCGATCCGTTGGAGCCGCGCAACCCGGATGACGAGCCGTTCGGCGAGCAGCCTCACGCGCCCACCGGCGCGACCAGCACAAGCGCGCCCCATCCCGACCAGGACATCGAAGCGGGCGACCGGGCGCACCCGCCGGAGCGCGACAAGCTCGACGACTAGCCACCCCCCGGCGGGTCAGTCGATCGGGATGTCCTCCACCCGCGTCTCGCGCGGGCGGCGCTCGAGGCGCTCCAGGTACCAGTCGATCAGCGAGCGCAGCGTGAGCAGCGCCTCGCGGATCAAAGCCGAGATGCGTTCCTGCAGCTCGGCCGGCGCGGCGCGGCGCACGGCGTCCAGCAGCACGAACAGCGCCGAGAAGTCCGGTCCGGCCCCCGAGGGAGGCGGAGGCGGGGTGCCCCTGTCGGCCCCCCGGTCGGGCCCCGTGCCGGCGTAGAGGTCCCCGTCCGGAGGCGGAGGTGGGGGCGGAGGC
>Ga0209587_1000582_pt1 | contig 17832 bp, 18 predicted proteins | sample NGEPerD_2_FD_184512 | JGI IMG/M metagenome (GOLD analysis project Ga0209587, IMG submission 184512) | Arctic peat soil microbial communities from the Barrow Environmental Observatory site, Barrow, Alaska, USA - NGEE PermafrostL1-D... | ecosystem: Environmental > Terrestrial > Soil > Wetlands >... | reverse complement strand
CGACTGTGCCGATGCGCTGGCAGCCGCAATTACCCATTATCTGATGACTCGCGTATAATAAAAGTATATGATTGCGCATGTTTCTGGGATTGTAGTTGAAAAGTTCGGATCGTCAGTGATTGTCGACGTTCATGGCGTTGGTTATGAATTACAAGTTCCAGCTGGCGATTATGATTCTACGCTACTTGGATCAGAAATAAAATTCTATACTTATCATCATATTCGTGAGCAATCTCAGGATTTATTTGGATTTAGTAGTTTGGCTGCCAAGAAATTATTTGAACTGCTTATTACCGTGCAAGGGGTAGGCCCTAAAGCTGCTTTGGCGATTCTTTCTCTTGGTGATAATGAACAAGTTCGCAATGCCATCGCTAACAGTGACAGTTTATTTATAACGCAAGCAAGTGGCGTCGGTAAGCGCACTGCGGAACGAGTTGCTGTAGACCTGTCCGATAAAGTTGGATTAGCTGTGCAAATTACTAGAAATGCTAAATCTCATGGTCAAATTGTGAATGATGAAGCGCTAGAAGCACTAATTGCACTTGGCTACAGCTTGAATGATGCGACTAGGGCGCTTGATGGCGTTTCGACTGAACTTCCTACAGCTGAACGAGTAACAAAGGCCTTGCGGGGTAATATGTAATGGCTATTGAAAGAATAATTGACGCAAGTCTTCGCAATGATGATGTTGATGAACAGCGCATCGAAGTTACTCTACGACCAAAATCGTTTGCTGAATATATTGGGCAAGATCGATTAAAGAGTAATTTAAAATTAGCTATTGATGCGGCTAAAAAACGAGGTGAACCGATTGATCACGTTTTGCTATATGGTCCTCCTGGATTGGGCAAAACTACCATGGCAACGGTCATTGCCAATGAAATGGGGACTAATATTCGTGTTACGGCTGGCTCGGCAATTGAGCGTGCTGGGGATTTAGCTAGTATTCTGACTAATTTAAGCGATGGCGATATATTATTTATTGACGAAATTCATCGTTTAGGACGAGCTGTCGAAGAAGTGCTGTACAGTGCGATGGAAGATTTCAAATTAGATATTATGATTGGCAAAGGTCCAGCTGCACGCAGTGTCAGGCTAGATTTGCCTAAATTTACAGTTATTGGAGCTACAACTCGTACTGGTGCACTGACGGCGCCTTTACGTGATCGTTTTGGCATTATTCATCGCTTAGAATTTTATACTCCAAACGAGATTTCACGCATTATTAAACGTGCATCAAATATATTAGAAAGCAAGATTGACACAAAAGCTGCCGAAATATTGTCAACACGTGCACGTTTAACGCCACGTATTGCCAACCGGTTGTTGAAACGCGTTCGAGATTATGCTGATGTGAATGGGGACGGCGTAATAGACGTCAAAACCACAGAAGCGGCTTTGAATTTACTTGAAATTGATGAATTAGGATTAGACCCAGGGGATCGAAATCTTCTGACTAGTATTATCGATAATTATGGGACTAATCCGGTAGGGCTAAATACAATTGCGGCATTAACAGGTGATGAAGCAACTACGATAGAGGATTTTTATGAGCCTTATTTACTGCAGATTGGTTTTATTGAACGAACTCCGCGCGGCCGTAGAGTCACAGCCAAAGCCTATAAACATGTCGGTAAAACACATATAAAAGGCGAAAGCCAACAAAAATTGGTACAATAAGCTTATGAATCCAAAAAAATCATTACCAGATTATGATCATCCTGTTGCTTATGATGCCGAAGCACGACCATTATATGCTCATCCACCGTCAGAACAAGAAAAGGCCGACACAAAGACACAAGTTGTTCATATGACACGACCGACAGACCCAGGAAAACCAGTTATTAGTGATGCTACCAAATTAAAACACGATCAATCTGTACGAATATTTCCTGAACTTAACTTGAGCGAGGGCGAATATGTTATTAGTGCCGTTCGACGTCATCCGATTGGTTTATTCGTGCCAATTGCAATTGGGATGTTTCTTATCACACTCTCGTTTATTTTGCTGTTAAATTATGATTTAGTATTTCAGGCTTTTCAGTTGAGCAATGATGTTGCGAATTCTTACGTGATTATATTGCCTGTAATTTTATTTGCTATTCTTGTAGCAATTGGCACATATATTGCTTATCATGTCTATGCTAGTAATAAATTTTTCCTTACGAATGAAAGTGTCATTCAAGAAATTCAAATAAGCCTATTTTCTAAACGCGAGCAGACAGTGAGTTTGGCAGATATTGAAGATGCAAGTTACACCCAAATTGGTATAATTCAGCAAATTTTTAATTATGGCTCAATTAGGCTTAGCACCGAAGGTGACGAGACTACTTACCGATTTTCTTACGTTGCCAACCCAAAAGAACACATAGCGACATTAAATAATGCAGTTGAGGCTTTTAAGAATGGTCGACCAGTCGGAGATTAACTAATTGTTTTTGCTAGTCTTTACAAAATCGCCTTCATTTTCGAGAGTGCTTTTGAGGGTGTAGCCTTTACATTTGTTGTCCGTACAGTTAGTAGGCGAATAAGTATATGCACTGCCTGCAGTATCGATTAGAAAACCTTCTGGGTCAGTAAATAGAGCTGGATCAATTGACTTTAAATTATCACTACTTATAGTTTGAGGATAATATTTATTAGCAGGGTAAAAGACCTCTTCTAAACTATAGTACATGGCGTTAATTGAAACTTTTTTCATGTCATCATGTGCCATCACTTCAATATGATGTTTCTGCACAAAGAATAAAACACTAGCTGCACCGATTAATACAGCGACGAATAATATTTCTATAACAGTGAACCCATGAGCATGTTTTGTCATCGTAATCTATTATATCATTGCATTATATAATATTACGCAGACTCGGAAGAAAAAATAAACTTTTTCTTCTCTCGCTTGCTTATCTTATAGCAAATTATGGCCTATCAACGTATAATATAATACAGATAAAAAAGGGGGATTATATGGCAGCGAAAAAGGCAGAAAAGGCAATTTTAAGCGAAAAGCCTACGGCAACTGAAGGAAAATTAAAGGCTTTAGGATTAGCTCAAGAACAAATTAATAAACAATTTGGTGATGGCGCGATTCGTCGACTTGGTGATACAAAAACTGTTGATGTTGAATTAGTTAGTAGCGGTTCGTTATCGCTTGATTTAGCACTTGGTGGAGGATACCCAAGGGGTCGTATTCTCGAAATTTATGGCCCAGAATCATCGGGAAAAACTACGTTAGCACTTCATGCGATTGCTGAAATGCAGAAAAAAGGTGGCACGGCAGCATTTATTGATGCTGAGCATGCTCTTGACCCTGCCTATGCTCGTAAACTTGGTGTTGACACTGATAATCTGCTTGTTTCACAACCTGACAATGGCGAGCAGGCTTTAGATATTGCCGAGACGCTCGTTAGGTCTAATGCTGTTGATGTAGTTGTGATTGACTCAGTTGCAGCGCTGGTACCACAGGCTGAAATTGATGGCGATATGGGCGATAGTCATATGGGCCTTCAGGCACGACTTATGAGTCAGGCTTTACGTAAATTGACAGGTATCATTAGCAAAAGTAAAACAACTGTGATTTTTATAAATCAAATTCGAATGAAAATTGGTGTTATGTTTGGCAACCCTGAAACAACAACTGGCGGTAACGCATTGAAATTCTATGCTTCAATTAGACTTGATATTCGTCGGATAGGACAGATTAAATCAGGCGAAGAGATTATCGGTAATCGTACAAAAGTAAAGGTTGTCAAGAACAAGATTGCTCCTCCGTTCCGTATTGCTGAGTTTGACATTATGTATAACCAAGGTATCAGTAAAACTGGTGATGTATTGGATCTAGCAGTTCAACATGGTATCGTTGGCAAATCTGGTGCTTGGTTTGATTATGCAGATGGCAAAATTGGTCAAGGTCGCGAAGCAAGCAAAGATTATTTGAAAGAAAACCCAAAACTTTTAGCCGAAATTGAGGCTAAGTTGCGAGTCAAAGTTGCTGAAGAAGCAGCATAAATTAAAAATAATTGATGAAAATTACGGATATTAAGCTGCAAACGCGCGATAAAAATCGCGTTAACGTGTCAGTTGATGGAAAATACCGATTTAGTTTGCATTCGTACCAATTGGTCGAATTGGGCATCAAGATCGGTCGTGAATATGACGAAGCTGAGTTAATTGCGCTAGAGCAGGAAAGTCAATTCGGTAAAGTCTATGGTCGAGCATTAGAGTATTGCTTAATGCGCCCACACAGTTCACGCGAAGTAAAAGATTATTTATATCGCAAGACCCGTTCAATGCGTATCAAAACAGGTGAGCTTAAACCAGGTGTTTCACCAGAGATAATGTCACGTGTTTTTGAGCGTTTAATTGATAAGAATTATATTGACGATACTAAGTTTGCGAAATATTGGGTTGAAAACCATTCGTTGGCAAAAGGATCTAGTTTTAGAAAATTAACAATTGAACTGCGCGCGAAAGGCATTAACGATGAGATAATTCAGCAAGTAATGGCTGGGACAGAACGCAGCGACAGAGAAGAAATACAAAAAATTATTACAAAAAAACGTGCTCATTATCCAGATGAGCAAAAATTAACTATGTATTTAGCTCGGCTTGGATTTGCATACAGTGATATTAAACAGGCGTTAAGTGAACTTAAATAATTTTTAGATTATGTTTCTTCGGCTTGTGGTGCGGTCGATCGAAACGGGTTCATGTATGTCAGTTGATTAGATTTTTTAATTGGCTCGAGTTTCTTGGCAGTTGTTCTTACGATTATATTATAATCATTAATTTCTATAATTTGTGAACGATGTATTAATAATCCAGTGTCGGTTAGGCTCTTTATGATTCCGCTTTTTACACTTAATTGTTGGATAATAAAGCTGCCTGTATCTAGGCTATAATCATCGATTTTGCCTAACTTGTGTTTGGTCTCATCAATGACGGTTAGATCAATTAGCCTGAAGCCTAGTTCATAGACCTTTTTAATAGCGATAACGTCTTCGATGCCGATAAACTCATCATTACTATCTATAATCATTCCAACATTGCTTAGCTCTCGCACATCGGCTATACGAATGAACGAAGGATGCTCAACTAATAATGGACCGTCTACTTCATAGGCGACAATCTTTAGATTGCTAGGATCAATTATCGGATTTTTCGTCACAGCTAATCGCGTACCAGTTTGAAGACCCATGATGGGTGTGCCGATTAATCGAGATCCAAGTAGTAGCATAATATTAGTATAAGCGTTTTTCGGAACTATCGCCAACTATTCAGCAAACGGGTTAATTCTACCTGATGGCACCGCTTGGTCGCTTGAATTTTCATCACTAGTTTTATATTTGTTCAGACGGTTGATAGTTGTTTGGTCAAATGTTGTTGTGCCGTTAGTGGACGAAAAGGCACCGTTACTAAGTGGTTGATTCATAATGTTATTAAGTAATAATATACAGAACACTAATACGACTACAGTTATTACTATAAATATTGTCAAACTATATCTTTTAATAGAAATTGGAGCTGATTGGGGTTTATAAGTTATTGGTTTGTTTTTCATAATATATTACCTTGTATATACCTCTATAACTAACGGTTCAGTTGTAACATCATTATCTGAAACTGGATCGTAATTTAGGTTGACACCTGTGAGTTGCATTTTGGGTGTGTTGCTTTCAATCGATTTTATAAATTTTATAAGATTTGTGAACTTGACAGGGTTTTTTAATGTGATCGTTACGTAACTTTGCTGAACACCATTGATAGATAATGGTGCTATTGCTATAGCTGGTTTTTCAAAACCATAGTCTGTTATTGAAATGCCAGTGTTGGATGCATATTTATCTAAGTCCTGAGTAACTTGAGTCTGATAGTTCTGAGTCGACGCTATCATACTGGCTGCTTTATTTGCTGTAGTTTGGTTAGTCGCAATTTCATTTTTGAGTTGATTGAGAGCTTGAGCGTCATCTTCATTTTTTGTAGATTCGGTCGTGGTGATGCTACTAACTTCGTTCGCAAATTTGCTAAGCCAATCTTGTGCATAGTAAAAACCGACGATTGCGGATCCAATCATTATGAATATGATGAAACTCATAAAAGTTCTTAATGAGGCTGCTTTTATGTTAGGTTTTTTCATTGGGCTATAACCTTATTGATAGTTACATTAATACTAATCGTGACAGGATAGCCAGATGAATCACTTTGGTCAGTCACTATTGACCCAAGACTATAATTTGAAAACAGAGTTGATTTTTCAAAATTTTCTTTCATTTTCGGTACATTAGCAGCTGAAAGTGCACTCGCTTCTAGGGTTATTGGTGTGCCAATTGTACTATTACTCAATGAAAGTTTATCTAACATTATGCCAGCTGGTAATGCTGCAGCAATCTCTGTGATGATATTACTATAATTAGTCTGCTGGTCTAGTATGCTTTTGGCTGTAGCAATATTTGTTCGCATAGTTTCTGCTTGTTGTTTAGCTGAAGAGTATGAAGTGGCAGCCTTGGTAGGTTGTGCGTTCTTTGCTAGCTCTTCGGCAATTGTTTTGTTATTAAGTAATAAAAAATATACAGTAGCACAAGCTAGCGCCAAAAAAGCAATAGCAAATCCTAAAAAGATCATATATTTAATGAGTATGCTGTTTGCATGAGCAGCACGTAATTGTTGTTTTGTGTCGTATGGTAAAAGATTTATCATAACCAAATACTTTCTGGTTTAATAATAGCAAGTCCTGCAACTGTTATGTATCTTGGACGAAGTTGTCTTACTGGTTCGGGCAGTTTGCCAAAATCAAGTTTTTGCCATGGACTAGCAACTCGAGCTGGCATAACCAGTTCATTTGTAAAATATTCTCCAATGCCAGGCATATTACTTCCACTTCCAACAACCAACAGTTGTTCTAGTTTGCGGTCATCTCTGATCCGTTCGTTATAGTAACGCATAACTTTTTGGGTTTCAATGATAATTTGTTTTAGACTTGGCTCAATGGCACTTTTAATCTTTTCTTGTCGAGGTCCAGCATTAAGCCCATTTAGCACTTTTAATTGATGTGCATTTTCGAGCGCGACTTCTAGCTTTTTTGCAATATCTAAGGTGAAAGTATTGCCTCCAACTGCGATTCCACCTGTAACGCGAATTGTTCCACTATCAAGTACAGCGACATCCGTACTAGCTGGGCCGATGTCAACAATAACGCTTGGTAATTGACCGTCTTCAGTATTAGTTATTAGGCGGGCAACTGCACTCATGCTAGGTTCTACCAAACTAACGATTAAACCAGCGCTTTCAGCGGCAGCTACACATTTGTCTACAATCGTTCGGGCAACTGCACTCATCAAAACTGTAATCTCTTTTTTGTTGCGTTCAATAATTTTATAATCGATATAAAGTGTTGATCCTGGGATTGGGATATATTGATCAACTTCAAGCTCAATCGCATCCTTTAAGTTTTTCTCGACACTAACCGGCAAGTTAAAAGTCCTGGAATAACTACGAACTGTTGGGATACCAATAACCACATGATTGCTAGGTAAATTCCCAACCAATTTCTCCTTAATGAGTGACTGAATGTTTTCGGCTAGATATGTGCTATCACCTTCAAGCGATTCTTTCACCTTAGCAGGTTCTAGATCAATTGAACCATACCCAAGTACGAGCCATCGTTTGGCGTCAATGGCCATAACTTTGACACCAGTATTACTGATATCAAGTCCGATAATTGGTTTGTCTGTATAAAATAATTTTGTCATGATGCCCACTGTGAATTCTAAAGATTATTATAGCATGAGAATCTTGGTACGTGCACTTTTTATTTAATACTCTGGGCAAGTCCAGCGATTGGCAACATAACACTAGCTGCAATTAGTCCAACCATGCCACCCATGACCACGATCATAATTGGCTCTATGATTGAGCTGATTCCTTCGATTGCGACGTCTACTTCTTCTTCATAAAAATCGGCAACTTTTACGAGCACTTTATCAGTTTGGCCGGTTTCTTCTCCAACCAAAAGCATTTGGGATACGATTGGTGGAAACAATTTATTGGCCTCGATAACCGAAGATAGAGTCTTACCGTTTTTTACTTCCTCTTCTGCATCAACTAATGCTTTTTCGTAAATAGTGTTACCAACAGCTCGAGAGGTTACGTTCAAGGCTTCGAGTACTGCGACACCTGCTTCAACGAGTGCAGAAAATGTACGAGCAAAATGAGCTACGGCAATCTTCATGACTATTGTTTTTATAAGTGGTAATCTCAACATCAAATTATCAAATTTAAATTTACCCTTCTTGGTTTTTATATAACGTAAAGTTCCATAGGTGACAGCACCGATTACCCCAAAAATTATATACCAAAATTTTGTAATGATGTTACTAATTCCTAACATAACCAATGTTATGCCCGGTAATTTTGCTTCAGACCCACCTAGGTCTGTTAAAATTTTACCAATTTGAGGAATAACGAAAATCATAAGTCCGAAAAAGGCAAGCACTGTGATAACCATTAAGACTACTGGATATGACATAGAGCTTCTAATTTTCTTGCGCATTGTCATGCTTTTCTCTTGTTGAAGTGCTAGTCGTTTTAAAATATCCTCAAGTATTCCAGCTGCTTCTCCAGCGCGAACCATGTTTACATAGACGTCGTTGAAAGTGTTAGGGAATTTTCCTAAAGCATCGCCAAGTGTCGATCCCGCTTCGACATCATGAATTACTCCAGTTAGTATTTTTTTTAACACTGGGCTTTCAGCGACATGATCAGACAGGGAAGTAAGTGCACGTAAAAGTGGCACGCCTGCTCCAACCATAGCGCTTAACTGTCGAGTGAACATGACCAGTTGATCTGATTTTACTTTATTGCTGCCTAGTATATTGCCCAAATTAAATCCATCTGCCGCGACTTTGGACTCTTTGATACTAACGGGTCTAAGACCTTGTTTTGTCAGTGTACTAATAACACCATTACGATCGGGTTGATCAATCGCGTGATTGACTGTTTCTCCTTTGCTGTCTATTGCGATATATGAAAATATTGGCATGTTATTCTTTTGTCACTCTTATGACTTCTTCAATTGTTGTTTCTCCGCGAAGAGTTTTTATTAGTCCGTCGGTTTGCATCGTCACCATACCCTCAGAAATTGCTTGATTCTGTATTTGATTGCTGGTTGCATTGGTGACAATTAATTTCTGGACAGCAACTGAATTATCCAATACTTCATAAATTCCCATCCTGCCTTTGTAGCCATTAATGGCACCATCATCATTATCGTCAGGATTAGCACGCCACAAAGTTTTAATGCCATTTTCGTCAGTGCCAAGAGGGGTATCTCCACCTATACCCTCAGCGGCGGCTTGTTTTTCGAGTTCATGAATATAACGGAAATCTTGTCCTGGTTTTAGATTGAACATACTTATTATCATTTTTTGTTCTTCTGGAGTTGGTTGATAGCTTTGTCTGGTTTCGTGGCGAAGCCTGCGTACAAGTCGCTGTCCAACGACTACCCTAACAATGCTAGCAATAAGGAATGGTACAATGCCCATATCTAAGAGTCGTGGCAGGCAAGTAGCTGCGTTGTTAGTGTGCAAGGTACTAAATACTAAGTGACCCGTTAGTGCTGATTGCACAGCTAGGTCGGCAGTTTCATTGTCTCGAATTTCACCGATCATAATAATATTCGGATCTTGACGGAGTAGTGCCCTAAGCCCATTAGCAAAAGTCATACCTGCTTTGGAATTAGTTTGAGTTTGATTAACTCCGGGAATTTTATATTCAACAGGGTCTTCGACTGTCGAAATATTGACATTAGGAGTGTTAAGTATCGTTAGGATGCTAAATAAACTAGTCGATTTGCCACTACCAGTTGGACCGGTGATTAGCACCATGCCATGTGGTTCTTTTATGGCTGCATTTATTGATATAAGTGATTTACCCCAACAACCAAGCGACTCTAGTGACACTGCTTGATCTGACTCATCCAAAATACGCATGACAGCTTTTTCACCATCTGCCACTGGAAGTGTGCTAACACGTAGAGCATATTGTTTGCCACCAACCTTTATCTTAAATCGTCCATCCTGAGGTACACGGCGTTCATCGATTTTAAGATTACTCAAAATCTTGATACGACTAACTAATGCGTTTAGCACATTTTTAGGCAAACGGTTGACTTCTTTTAGCGCTCCATCGATTCGATAACGTACTTGAACGAAAGTTTCTCGTGGTTCGATGTGCACATCGCTAGCATGTGAGCGAATAGCGTATTCAAGTATCAAGTTGATGGTTTGAGCGATTGGTGAGTTCTCTGCAACATCTTGTTCAGTAACGGTCTCATTCTCTGTGTCATAAGCGCGTTGAATGTCAATAACTTCATTTAATTCTTGGTTTACATTTCCTCGATATGCTTCAAGTACGGAAAGTATATTCTCTAGAGTTGTGATATATATTTTTGTATTAGTGCCAATTTCTTTTTCAATAAAGTTAACTGCTTGAACGTCATCGGGGTCTTCCATTGCCAAATGACAGGTACCGCCTTCATCTATTTTGAAAAGGACTGCATTATACTGACGAGCGATACGTTCAGGAATCTTGTTAAGCACATCAGATGGTATATTATGTCCATCAAGTTCAATATATGGGATTTGCGAATAATCGCCGAACGCCTTTGCTAGTGTCTTTTTGTCGACTATTTCGTTTTGAAGTGCCAAATCTTGGATAGAACGTTTTGAACGTACCCCTTCTTCTTTCAAGGAGTCAATTTGCTCTACAGTAGCCACACCACTGCGTATGAGCAATTTTTCCATGGTAACATCTGAAATACGCATACTGCTTGTGCTCCATTGTAAATGATAGAGCAAAAAAGTGCTAGATGTTATAATGTTTTTTGATGTTTAAAGAGTCAAAAAGTGAAGATGAAACGAAGGCTTTTGGTGAGACCATTGGCTCTTTTCTTCGCGGTGGTGAAATTATTGAATTAATTGGAGATGTCGGCTCGGGTAAGACCACACTTACCAAGGGTATAGCTATAGGTTTAGGCATAGACGAATATATACAAAGTCCTAGCTTTACAATCAACCGTGTCTATAAGGGACGCGATAACATAATTCTTACTCATTATGATTTTTATAGATTAGATAATGCTGGGATTATGGCAAATGAATTGCAGGAAGTGATTGGAGACTCTAAAATGGTTGTAATTATCGAATGGGGTGGAGTTGTAGAAGGGGTATTGCCAAAAGATCGATTATCTATTAACATAACTACGCCAACCGAGAATTCACGAAAGATTGTCTGCATGGCAGGTGGAGATGTAAGCAAAAAATTAGAGGAGCAATTGAAATTATGATTTTGCTATTAGATACCAGTACTCCTTTGTGTAAACTGACACTTGTGGATGGTGCTTTGAGCCAAGATAATGAATGGCATGCAGACAGGACATTGGCTAAGGATTTGCTGGGTTATTTAGATAAAACGCTTAAATTATTTGATAAAAAATTGACAGATATTACGGCCATCGGCGTATTTGAGGGCTCAGGCAGTTTTACTGGATTGCGAATTGGTTTGACTGTTATGAATACTATCGCTGATGCTAATGAAATTCCGATTATTGGAGGACGCGGTGAAAACTGGCAAGATGAAATACTTTCTAAATTACAAGCTGGTAAAAATGAAAAAATTGTATTGCCATTTTATAATAGTGAAGCTAATATTACAATTCCGCGAAAGTAGCAGCTCGACTAAACCACCCTCCACCTCGCTCAATAAACGACAACCAATTTGCCTTGCGCGCTAAAACTAAATTATTTTATTCTTTGTCGTCTGCGGAACGACCCACAAGGGGATCGCCCTCACGCCAAATGATTACATTTGGTTTTGGGTAGTCCTCGACGAGCAATGAACAAAATAACCTATTTTTACGGCAAGTCAAAGGGTTATCTTATTATTGAACGAGTTGTAGTGTGGCTAGCGATAACATGGATGTTCGACGGGTGACGTTCGGTGGGGCCGCCCCAGTTTTGCAAGAAATTGTAATCAATTTTTGAAAACTAGGGGCAAACCGGACGGCAGGACCCGCGAGAATAAGCATTATTGTAAACGATTTAATTTTTAATTAAAAAATGACTTGCGTCTGAGGCATAAAAAAGGCTAATATATATATAGTCCATTTTAGGACTCTGAATAACTTTTGAAACCGACGCTTCAGGCTAACTGACTTTTAATACAAGCATTTTCTATACTAGTAATGAACTTCAGAGGTCTTGGCGAGGAAAGGAAAAACTATGATAGAGGGAATTATTGCCGTAATTGCGGTGTTTGTTGGGGTTGGAGGTACTGTTTTATACGAAAAACGTCGCCAAACCGATGGAAAATTAAGAGCTGAAAAAGAAATAGCTTCTGCAAAAACAAAAGCAAGCGACATTATCTTAAAGGCAAAAGATGAGGTTTTGGAACTTGAAAATGAACGTCGAAAAGAGTGGAAAAGAACCGAAGATAGGTTAGTAGAACGTGAGACAACGCTGGATCGTAAAATTGACGAGCTTGATAAGCGATCTGAAAAATTACGTGCTCAAGAACGTGATGCCGAAGATTTTAAAAATGAGATTCGTGATATTCGGTCTAAGCAACAGGAAAAACTAGAGAAAATTGCCAAATTGACTAAGGCTGATGCTGCTGAAAAATTAATGCAAATGACCGAACGTGATATTAAACAGGATTTAGTTGGTTTGGTCAATAAACTACAAAATGACGCCAAAGAGGATGCCGAAGAAATTGCTCAAACAATTCTAGTTACGGCCATGGAGCGCATGTCATCAGAGGTTACTGCTGAGCGTACAGTGACTGCTGTTAAATTAGCAGATGAAGAAATGAAAGGACGTATTATAGGCAAGGAAGGCCGTAACATCCAAGCTCTTCAACGTGCCACAGGTGTTGATATTTTAGTTGATGATACTCCTGGTATGATTATTCTTAGCTCATTTGATCCCGTTCGTCGTCAAATTGCTCGCATGAGTTTGGAACTTTTAATGAAAGACGGACGTATTCATCCAGGTCGCATCGAGGAAGTTGTTGCAAAAGCTGAACTTGACATCAATAAGGAAATCAATCGCGCAGGTGAAGACGCAGCTCGTGAAGTAGGAGTCGTTGGTATCCCCAAAGAAATGTTGCGCCTACTCGGTGAGTTAAAATATCGCACTAGCTATGGACAGAATGTACTAATGCATAGTGTCGAAATGGCACATCTTTCTGGGCTTATTGCCGAAGAAATTGGAGCTGATGTACGTGTGACAAAAATCGCAACTTTGCTCCATGATGTTGGCAAGGCTGTTACCCATAAAGTGGAAGGCAAACATCACATTATTGCCGGTGAGTTGGCGCGAAAATATGGCATGAGCGAGGATATTGCACATGCTATCGGAGCACATCACGATGATGTCGAAGCTACAACACCTGAAGCATTGGTGGTACGTGTCTGTGATGCGCTGTCAACGGCTCGTCCTGGTGCTCGTAATATCAGCGCCGAAAACTTTATTGAGCGTATGCGTGATCTCGAAAATATTGCGCTTGGTTTTAATGGAATTGAAAAAGCATATGCAATTAGCGCTGGTCGTGAAGTTCGAATTATTGTTAGTCCAAAGGCAGTTGATGACTTGAGCGCGATTCAACTTGCTCGTGATATTGCAGTAAAGATTGAAAGTACAATGCAGTACCCTGGTACTATCAAAGTCAATGTGATTCGTGAAACTCGCGCAATTGAATTTGCTAAATAATTAAAGTTTTTGCTTTTTTGTTGTGACTACTAATAATTAAACTTATGCTTTATTATGGAAGGCAATGAGTCCCGTTAGAATTATATTTGAAAACCTCTTGGGATCTACTTGGATTAGGATGTATTATATTTATGTGCATAAAGCCAATATGAATAAGGAACTCTAACGGGATGAGTAAATCTGAAATACGCAAGGACTATTTCAAAGACGAATATGTTATCATTGCTCCGAATAGAGCGAAAAGGCCACATAGAGTAGGCACAATATCTGAAGCGCCAGGTATTTGTCATTTCTGTCCAGAAAACTTTGAAGATGAAATAATCACTTATCAGGATAATAATGAAAAAGGTGATTGGGAAATAGTTTCAGTAATCAATAAATTTGCTGCTCTCTCGACTGACAATCCTCGTGCTTATGGCCAAACCGAGGTAATTATCGAAACACGAAGACATGGCCTAGATATAAATGAATTTTCCGTGGATCATATCGTACGTGTTTTTGATGCATATATAGATAGATATAATGCTCTTCGAAATATGGACGGCATAAAACATGTTATTTTATTCAAAAATGAAGGCGGTAAAGCTGGAGCTTCACTCACTCATACGCATTCTCAAGTGATTGCTTTACCAATACTGCCTCCAAAGATAGAAAATGAAGCTAAAGATTACAATAAATATCGTTTAAAACACTCTACTTGTCCGTATTGTGACATTATTGCGAAAGAAACCGATAAACCAAGAGTTATTTGGGAGGATGAAAATTTATTTGTATTGTCGCCTTATGCCAGTGATGCTCCGTATGGAGCTTGGTTGATACCTAAACGTCACATTCGTTTTATATCCGATCTTACGCATGGTGAGAAAGAATCTTTCGCGAAAGCAATGAAAATTGTTTTGGATAAATTAGACGATTTTGGGATTTCGTATAATTATTTTGTAGAAAATGCGGTAAATCGCGAGGATTATCATATGCACATCAAACTTGCACCTAGGCCAAATATTTGGGCTGGGTTAGAGCTGGGGACTGGTGTCATTATTAATCCTATTACGCCAGAATATGCTGCCAAGGTTTATCGAGGGGAAGTTAAGATTGAGGATGATCCTAAGTTCTAGGAAAAGGTAGGGAAGGACTTAGTCACGTTACGCGATTGCGAAAGTTCACGATTGGACGGGGTGAAAGGACTTAGTCACGTTCCGCGACCCCGAAACTTTCGGACTTGTGGCATAGCCACAAATCTGAAAGGTTTCCTTGCGAACTGCCGATTGGCAGTTCTCACCTTCGACCATGGGCGAAGGTTGAGTCTTTTAACCCGGGAACTATAGAATAAATCCTAGGCCATAAGGTCTAGGATTTATTCTATGGTCGGGGTGAAAGGACTTAAACCTTCGGCCTCTCGGTCCCAAACCGAGCGCGCTATCAACTGCGCCACACCCCGATAACGATGTGTTACTTGACGAATTATAACGCAAATAGGGTGGGATTTCTAGTGTTAAGTGATAATATATTAACTATGTTAAAGAAAATATTTGGCTCAGAACGACGTATTTGTGGTTTGCAAATTATTGATTGGCTACTAATTGTGGTCGGGTTAACAATATTTGCGATTATTACGCTTTGGACTATTACTAAGTCTTCAATATGGTTCGATGAAGCTTTTGGTGCCTATATGATTCATTTTAATTTTGCCGAAATCGCACGTTTTACCGCATCAGACGTTCATCCACCACTTTTTTACTGGCTATTAAAATTATGGAGTATGTTATTCGGTAATTCTGAACTGGCTCTTCGCTCAATGAGTACTTTTTTCGGAGGAATTGCCATAATATTCGGGTATTTACTGACAAACCGACTTTTTGGTAAGAAAACTGCTAGGGTTAGCCTGATATTTTTAGTACTTTCGCCAATGTTGGTGCGTTATAGCCAAGAAGCTCGTATGTACACGCTTGTGGCCGTGATAGCCCTAGCTGCTACTTATGTTTTAACTTTTGCGATAGAGACAAAAAGGCGGTTACCTTGGGTAATTTATGGAATATTGGTTGCTCTAGGTATGTGGGTACATTATTTTGCGGCAATTGTCTGGGTGGCGCATTGGATATGGCGAATTGACATTATTCGACGAACAGTAGGGAAAAGACAGTTTCTACGTAGTTTCTTTTCCAAAGAATGGGTTCTCGCACACGTTATCGCCATAGGACTATATATACCTTGGTTACCATTCTTTTTCTGGCAGACATTTTCAGTAACGGTACTTGGTTTTTGGATTCCTGCAGTAAATTCAAGTACTCCGCTGAGCTTTTTAACAGAATTTATTTACTACAAGGAGCCATTAGAAACGGCTGGCTGGCAGGCGCTAGGATTATGGGTTGCTGTAATATTTATGGGGGTTTTAGCGTTCAAGGTATATAGAAAATTAAACAAAGCCATGCAACAATCATACCGATTAATCCTTACGCTGGCTTTTTTGCCGATGGTGATTCTGTTCGTCATTTCGACTCCGCCATTTCGAGCGCTGTACGTTGATAGGTATCTGATTACTTCTGCTATAGGTATTGCGCTGTTTATTGGTGTTACGCTGGCTCTGGGCTACCAATTTCTGCGTCGTGGGTGGCAAGTTATAGCAACAGTCATGGTTGCTGCGCTACTACTAACTGGGATTGGAAATGTTTGGAATCTTGGGAATTGGAACAAAAACTCACGCGATACCAATCAGACTCGCGAAATCGTACAAATTGTAGCCTCTAAATCAATCGAAAAGCAGCCAATTATTGCAGCGACTCCTTGGCTATTCTACGAAGCAGTATTTTATAATACCGACAGTCACCCAGTGTATTTTTTGGAACCCTCGTCATATGTTATTGGCTCTTTGGAGATGCTGAAAAATAGCGATAACCACAAGATAAAAGATATTTATGAATTTGCAAAGACTAATCCGATCATTTGGTACGTTGGATATATTCGTGGTGGCGAATTGACACCACCTTACGATAATTGGGAACAACTTCAAAAAATAATTATAAATGATCCGTTCAGTAGCAATCCTGAATATGAAGCGATTCAATACAAAATTGCGAACTAGAATTGTAAAATAATTGCGTTTCAAAATTCTATCAGTAGTAAACGTGATATAATCAAGCAAAAAGAAAGGGTTATTATATGTGCGGAATTTCTGGTTTTTATGGTTCAAGCGATCGTGAACTATTGAAGAAAATGAATGATGAGATTTCTCACCGTGGCCCTGATGGGCATGGTATCTATATGGATAATCAGGTTGGTTTAGCCCATAGGCGACTGACGATTATTGATACAACAAAAGCTGGTGCGCAACCAATGTATTCTCACGATAAGAGATTTGTTTTGATTTATAACGGTGAGATCTATAATTTTCGTGAATTAAAACAACAGCTGGAGGCTAAAGGTCATAAATTTTCTAGTGATTCAGATAGCGAAGTGATATTAGTCGGGTATGAAGAATGGGGAGTGAAGGTTCTTGATAAACTGCTGGGTATGTTTGCCTTTGCAATTTATGATAATCAGACTAAACAACTATTTATTGGACGTGATCGACTGGGTATTAAGCCACTTTATTATATCGAGCAGCCATTTTTTGCGTTTGCTTCAGAAATAAAATCATTGATGTTAGTACCAGGTGTTAATCGCAAGGTTAATGGCGAAGTTCTGGCGCGTTTTATCAAATTTCGAGTTCATGATAGTGACGAGAATACTTTTTTTGCCGGTGTAAAACGATTATTGCCAGGGCATTATTTAATCGTCAATAATGGCAAACTGACGATTAAAAAATACTGGTCACTTAAGTGGAATTCCGAATTTAGTGGATCGAAAAGTGACGAACAGTACGCAACTGAATTCTACGATTTATTCAAACGCGTCATGCAACGGCACTTAATTAGCGACGTGCCGCTAGGATTCAATTTGTCTGGGGGGCTAGATTCATCGGGCGTAGTATCGGTTGCGTCTGAATTAGTTAAAGCTGGAGTTGAAAATATTCATACAGAAGGTAAACTATACACTTTTTCGGCTCTGTTTCCAAATCAATCAATTGATGAAT
>Ga0209587_1000581_pt1 | contig 17838 bp, 19 predicted proteins | sample NGEPerD_2_FD_184512 | JGI IMG/M metagenome (GOLD analysis project Ga0209587, IMG submission 184512) | Arctic peat soil microbial communities from the Barrow Environmental Observatory site, Barrow, Alaska, USA - NGEE PermafrostL1-D... | ecosystem: Environmental > Terrestrial > Soil > Wetlands >... | reverse complement strand
TCTAGCCTCGAAATTTCGTGAGTGGCGGGTGATCACCACCGGGCGTCGACGCATCCAGCGGCCGAGCCCAACGACGGCCCTGGGTCGACCTCATCACCGACGGATCCGAGGCGAGACGATCCTCGGCCGGGAGGTAGTGCCGGGAGGTAGGCCTGTGCGAAAAGCACACTTCGCTCGCTCAGGCCTGGTACCTGTGCAGGCGGCGCGCCGCCTCTGCCACAGAACCGCTCATCGACGGGTAGACAGTGAACGCGTGGGCGAGCTCGTCCGAGGTGAGCTTCTCCGAGACCGCGATCGCCACGGGATGGATCAACTCACTTGCGCGCGGACCGACCACCACCCCTCCCACCACGATCCGGGTCCCCGGTCGGCAGAAGAGCTTCACGAACCCGTCGCGGACACCCTGCATCTTGGCCCGAGCGTTGCCGGCAAGTGGCAGGGTCACCACGTCTGCCTGGATCTCCCCGGCGTCCACGGCGTTCTGTGACCAGCCCACGGTGGCGATCTCGGGAGCCGTGAACACATTGGACGACACAGTTCTCAGGTCCAGCGGGGCAACCGCGTCGCCCAGGAAGTGCCACATCGCGATCCTCCCCTGCATCGCGGCGACGGAGGCGAGCATGAGAACGCCCGTGCAGTCTCCGGCGGCGTAGACACCACGAGCCGAGGTTCGCGACACGCGATCGACCTGGATGAACCCGCTCTCGTCCCGGAGCACGCCGGTCTCGTCGAGCCCCAGCTCGTCCGTGTTAGGGACCGAGCCGAGGGCGAGCAGACAGTGCGTCCCCTCCACGGTCCGCCCGTCCTCCAAGGTCACCGTCACGGTGTCATTGGGTTCGCGCGACACCGACTTCATCCGCGACTGGGACAGCACAGTCATCCCGCGCCGCTTGAAGACCTCCTCCAAGACCTCCGCCGCGTCGGCGTCCTCGCCGGGAAGCACCCGGTCGCGGCTGGACACCAGCACCACATCGAGGCCGAGGGCGTTGTAGGCGCTGGCGAACTCCGCGCCGGTGACTCCGGATCCGACCACTATCAGCCGCTCGGGAACCTCGTCGAGGTCGTAGACCTGCTCCCAGCTCAAGATGCGCTCGCCGTCGGGAAGTGCACCGGGTAGCGTGCGCGGACTGGCACCTGTGGCGAGAAGTACGGCGTCCGCCTCGAGTGTCTGCGTTCCGCCGTCGGCGTGTGTCACGGTGACCCGGTCCGCGGCCGCCAAACGGCCCTGGCCTTTCAGCAACCGGACACCGTCGCGGACCAGGCGTCGCTCGATGTCGGCCGACTGGGCGAGGGCCAGGTCCTTGACGCGCGAGTTCACTGTGGCCAGGTCGACGCGGACGGTTCCGGCGCTGATCCCCAGCTCAGGGGCCTCGCCCATGTCGGCCATCAGCTCGGCCGTGGCGATCAGAGTCTTGCTGGGGACGCAGTCCGTCAGAACCGCGGAGCCACCGGGACCGTCTGTGTCGACAACGGTCACGTCGGCACCCAGCTGCGCGGCGACCAGTGCCGACTCGTATCCACCAGGTCCGCCGCCGACGATTACCACGCGGTTCACTCGCCCATCCTTTCACCCCCATCGGTCGCGGATGGACTCGACAAGCCAGAGGACCGGCGCTGTACCCTGCTATGCCGTGCCTCTCTACGCTGCCTACGGATCGAACCTGGATCCCTCGCGCATGAGTGAGCGCTGCCCACATTCCCCTTTGCACAGCACCGGCTGGCTGGTCGGGTGGCGGCTCACCTTCGGTGGTGAGGAGCTCGGCTGGGACGGCGCGTTGCCCACGATCGTCCAGGACCACTTCGAGCAGGTTTTCGTGGCGACCTACGACGTGACCGACGAGGATGGCGTGCTACTCGACGGCTGGGAGAGTGCAGACTCAGGTCTCTACCGAAAGACCCGGGTACGGGTGGCGACGATGGCTGGTGAGGAAGTGGCGTGGGCCTACGTGCTCGACGCCTACGAGGGCGGGCTTCCGTCGGCGAGCTCGCTGGGTCTGCTGGCAGATGCGGCCGAAGCTGCGGACGCCCCGGCGGACTACGTCGCGGCGCTCCGGTCACGGCCCTGTCGATCCAGTGGCCTGTGACCGACGGCTACGCTGCGGATCGTGACCAGTCGCGGCACCCACCAGAAACTGGCCGAAGAGGCCGCCCAGAGGCTGCGCGAGCTCACCGGTGTCGAACATCACGATGCCGCACTCGTCCTGGGCTCAGGCTGGTTGCGCGCGGTCGATGCGCTGGGAGTGCCGACCGCTGAGATAGCCACCACAGACCTCCCCGGGTTCGCCCCCCCGGCCGTCGCAGGCCACGCCGGAACGGTCAGGTCCGTGCGCGCCGGAAGCAAGAACCTGTTGGTGTTCCTCGGAAGGACGCATTTCTACGAAGGCCGCGGCGTGCGGTCAGTCGTGCACGGCGTCCGGGTGTCCTCAGCCGCCGGCTGCAAGGTCCTGGTGCTGACCAACGGGTGCGGTGGGCTGAAGGAGGCCTGGCAGCCAGGCACGCCGGTGCTGATCCGCGACCACATCAACCTCACCGCCACCTCCCCGATCGAGGGCGCCAGCTTCGTCGACCTGACCGACCTCTACAGCGGTCGGCTTCGCGCACTGTGCCGGGAGGTCGACCCCACCATCGACGAGGGTGTCTACGTGCAGTTTCCCGGTCCGCACTACGAGACCCCCGCCGAAATCAACATGGTGCGGGCGATGGGTGGCGACCTCGTGGGCATGTCGACCGCGCTCGAGGCGATCGCGGCCCGCGAGGCCGGCCTGGAAGTGCTCGGCATCTCGTTGGTGACCAACCTCGCGGCCGGCCTCACCGGCGAACCCCTCGATCACGAGGAGGTGCTCGTGGCGGGCACGGCAGCGGCGAACCGGATGGGTCGGCTGCTCAGCGCGATCGTGCCGAGGATCTAGCGATGCGAGTTCTCATCACTGGAGCAGCCGGAAGCATCGGATCGGTCATCTGCAACGGGCTCGTCGACAGGGGGTACGACGTGGTCGGCCTAGACCGGATGGTCGAACCTGAAGGGTTCACCGGCTCATGGTTCACCGCTGACTGCGCCGACCCCGATGCCGTTGCCGCAGTCTTCGAGAACGCCACGGGCAGCGGCGGGGTGGAGGCCGTCGTGCACCTCGCGGGGATCCCCCACGAGACCGCGCTGCCCGAGCAGCTCGAGTCGCACGTGGTCACCACGGCTGCCCTGCTCGACGCGATGGTGGACCATGGCGTGAACCGGATCGTGTATGCGAGCAGCAACCACGCGGTCGGCCGCACCGAGCGAACGACTGTGTCACCTCCTGGGCTCGCCGTCAGCGTGCAGCCGCGGCCGGACACCTTCTACGGCGTTGCCAAGATCGCCGCAGAGGCGCTGCTGCGCTTGTACGTCGACCGCTACGGCCTGGACGCCATCACGATGAGGATCGGCAGCTTCCTCCCACAGCCGGAGACGCGCCGACACCTGTCGACATGGCTCTCGCACGACGATGCGGTGCGAATGGTCGATGCCGCTCTGACCGCACCGGATTGCGGCTTCGCGGTTCTCTACGGGATATCGGCGAACACGCGGTCGTGGTGGGACCTCGAGCCCGGTCGCTCCCTCGGCTACCACCCGCGCGACGATGCGGAACGGTTCTCCGCGACGGTCGAGCGGGGCGCACCGAGCGAGGTGGACGAGGTCGAGGCTCGACACGTCGGAGGCCCCTTCGTCCTCGAGAAGTTCTTCCGACCGGCGCTCGATCGGCTCTGACCGAACCCATGCGAAAGCAGGCGTTAGCCTTCGGGGATGACGCCAACGACCCACCCGCACGGTGACCTGACCGGACTGATCGCGCGTGCCCGGTCCTGGGCCGCCGAGGACCCCGACCCGGAGACCGAACGCGAGCTGAGCGACCTGATCGCCCGGACGGAAGCCGACCGCGAGCTCAGCGACGTGGCCGACCTGGCGGACAGGTTCGCGGGGCGGCTCGAGTTCGGCACGGCGGGTCTGCGTGGCGCGCTGGGGGCAGGTTCCAACCGGATGAACCGGGTGGTGGTGATCCGTGCGGCGGCTGGGCTGGCGGCGTACCTGAAGCGCGACCGCGCGAGTGCCAGCGTCGTCATCGGCTACGACGCGCGGCATAACTCCGAGGTGTTCGCCAACGACACGGCGGCAGTCATGGTCGGGGCCGGGCACACGGCGCATGTACTGCCCCGGCCGCTCCCCACACCCGTACTGGCGTTCGCGGTCCGCGAGCTCGGTTGCGGTGCCGGTGTCATGATCACCGCGTCGCACAACCCACCCCAGGACAACGGCTACAAGGTCTATCTCGGAGACGGCAGCCAGATCGTCCCACCGGCGGACGCAGACATCTCCGCGGAGATCGATGCCGTGGGCGCACTTTCCCAGGTTCCGATGGGAGCGCGATGGCAGCACCTCGACGACGAGGTTGTCGACGCGTACCTGAGCCGGGTCAGCGCGCTCGTCTCGTCGGACGGCCCACGCGAGCTCGTCACGGTCTACACCCCCCTGCACGGAGTGGGCGGTGAGTCGGTGGTCGAGGTGCTCCAGCGAGCCGGTTTCAGCTCACCGCATGTCGCCCCCGCGCAGGCGGAACCAGACCCGGACTTCCCCACCGTCGCCTTCCCGAACCCCGAGGAGCCGGGAGCGATGGACCTCTCGATGGAGCTCGCGGCCGAGGTGAGCGCGGATATCGTGCTGGCCAACGACCCCGATGCCGACCGGTGCGCTGTTGCTGTTCCCAGTGCAGACGGCTGGCGGATGCTGCGCGGCGACGAGGTGGGTGCTCTGCTCGCCGACTTCCTCCTTCGACAGGGCGTCCGGGGGATCTACGCGACCTCGATCGTGTCGTCCTCGCTGCTTGCCAAGCTGGCTGCCGCTCACGGCCAGGAGTACCGCGAGACTCTGACGGGGTTCAAGTGGCTCGGCCGGATCGACGGGCTCGCGTTCGGCTACGAGGAGGCGCTGGGCTACTGCGTGGCACCCGCCCTGGTCAAGGACAAGGACGGGGTCTCCGCCCTCCTGCGGATCGCAGAGCTCGCCGCGATCATGAAGAGCGAGAACCGTGCCCTTCACGACCAGTTGGACGTGATCGCCCGCATCCACGGCCTGCACGCAACCGACCAGATGTCGGTGCGAGTAACCGACCCAGCGAGAATCGGTGAGGCGATGAGCCGGTTGCGCTCGAGTCCACCGTCCTCCCTCGGTGGGCTGGGCGTCGAGCAGGTCGAGGACCTGAGCCTGGGTAGCGCCGAGCTTCCGGCCACCGAGGGACTGCGTTACCGGTTGGCCGAGGGTGCGCGGGTGATCGTTCGCCCCTCGGGGACGGAGCCGAAGTTCAAGTGCTACCTGGAGGTCGTGGTCCCGGTCCACGACGATGACGACGGCGCCGTCGACGCGGCGCGGATCTCGGCGGCCGGTCGGTTGGACGCGATCCGCTCCGACCTGGCCCGAGCCGCCGGTCTCTAGCCTCGACATTTCGGGCTCTCCTGACGTATCTGTGGGTGTGTCGAGCGCCTTCGGAAGTGCACGCCGTTCGCGGCCCCGCTGGTCGAGCCTGTCGAGACCACTCCGGCCCGGCTGGTCGAGCCTGTCGAGACCACTCCGGCCCGGCTGGTCGAGCCTGTCGAGACCACTCCGGCCCGGCTGGTCGAGCCTGTCGAGACCACTCCGAGGGCAGACTCACGCCCCGGGAGACCCGGGCGCCGACGACTCTTGACGGCGACGCCCGTGCAAATTTCGTCCGTACGGACGATCCTGCGCCGATTATGGCCGAAACTCGTGCAAATTTCGTCCGTACGGACGATTGTGCCGCGGGGTGGCCGCCAGAGGTGCTGCACCCGCCCTCCGCGTTCGCAAGCCAGGTGAATGCCGCGCGGGCGTATCGGCTTCGGGTGCCTGAACTGGCTGAGCTGGCTGAGCTGGCTGAGCTGGCTGAGCTGGCTGAGGAGCATGTCAGCGTGACCGATCCGGGCGACCGTGCTACTCGCCGAGCCCGTCACAACGGGTTGCCCCGCCGGACCCAGCCCCCTTGAGGTCGTGAACGCCCACACCGGCTGAAGACGTCACCGCTCGCACGTCACCGTCACGCAGGTCCCGGCAGACCCCGACCCACAGATGAGACAGGAGAGCCGACATTTCGTGCGCGGTGGGCGGCAGACTCACGCCCGGGAGACCCGCGCAGACACCGGCTTGTTGAACACACGGACGTGCCCCGGCCCGATCGTGCCCACCCTGGCCGAACCCACCCGACCCAACGACGCGTCTTCGAACTCCTCAACACCACCATCCCGCTGACCCTGAAGTCGACAGAACACACACCACGAAACCAGCGAACCCTGCTCAGCACGGGGTTCGCTCGTTTCAGGCGCCATAAACTTCGGCCGATCCTCGGCCGGGAGGTAGCGCCGAGAGGTAACGCCGAGAGGTAACGCCGAGAGGTAACGCCGAGAGGTAACGCCGAGAGGTAACGCCGAGAGGTAACGCCGAGAGGTAACGCCGAGACTCAGAACCACAGGCTGATGAGGAATGCGGCGGCGGCGAGCACGAGGCCGAGAATCTCAGGCCAGGCGTAGGACCGGCGTACCCGGAGGTCGTCTGCGCGTTCCCTCTCCCCCTTCGCGCGCTCAACAAGCTCCTCTATCCGGTTCAGCACGAAGGTCTCGTAGGTTGTCGCGCGCTCGTCTGGCCTCGAGCCAGCCGTCTCGCTGCCTCTCAGCATCGAGCGCAACGACCTGCCGATGCCGATGCAGACATAGCGGCTCTCTCCGACCCAGACGTTCAGGGTGCGGCTGGCGCTGACCTCGTCGATCAATCGGAGCGGCACGTGGGTGTCGACCAGCGAGTTCTTCAGAACCAGGGTGTGCGGGTACGCCGCGGCGCGTGAGCGGAGCTGGGTCACCCAGATGACCACGCCGAAGAACGCCAACCCGAGGGCGACCCGAACCCCAGTGGCCGTGTGCACAGCGACCACGACGTACCCGACGCCCATCGCCACCAGCAAGAGGCCGACCCAGCCCGCGAAGATCCCGGTGGTCGGCTTGAACGTCTCGACCGGAGCGGCCGGGGCGGTTTCGTCTCGACGTCGGGCCATGGGTCGATTCTGCCTTGCGTCCCCAGGTGCATCGGGAGCGGTAGTGTCAATCCTGAGGAGCTAACCAGGCTTCCGAACCAAAAGGGAGCAACCATGGCCGACAAGTCCCCTCGACAACACATGTCCAAGAAGGCAGGCAAGTCTCTGAAGGAGAAACGCGCCGACAAGCACGCCAAGGCCGACGCCAAGAACCGGCCCGAGATCGTGCCCCCGGCCAAGAAGAACTGACTGGATCCTGGCGCGGCACCGTCGGCCGTCTGGCTCAGCGCACCCACTGGCCGCGGTGCAGCACCCGAAGAACGTTGAGGTCCCCGTCCAGCACGACGAGGTCCGCTCGGAAGCCGGGGCACAGGGAGCCCACCCGGTCGAGTCCAAGCATGGCCGCCGGACTGGCGGTCGCTGCGCGGACAACGTCCTCCAGAGGCAGTCCGGCCACCTGGACGGCGAACTTCACCGCCGCCGCCATCGTCAGTGTCGAACCGGCGATCAACCCGGTGTCCGCCAGTCGGGCGACGCCGTCGCGCACTTCGACGGCCATCGTTCCCAGTGCGTAGTCGCCGTCGCCCGCGCCGGCCGCCGCCATCGCGTCGGTGACTAGTACGGCGCGGCCCGGCTTGCGAGTTGCTGCAAGCCGGAGCACGGCCGGGTGCAGGTGGACACCGTCGGCGATCAGCTCGACGTAGGCGTGGGGGTGCTCGAGCAAGGCGGCGACCGGGCCCGGCTCGCGATGGTGCAGGCCTCGCATCGCGTTGAACAGGTGCGTGCCCACCGTCGCCCCGGCGTCCAGGGCGGCGCTGGCGATGTCATAGGTGGCGTCGGTGTGGCCGATCGCGGCGACCACGCCCGCCGCGTCCAGCCGCCGGATGGTGTCGAGACCACCGGGAAGCTCCGGAGCCAGGGTGACCATGCGCAGATGACCGCCCGCGGCGTCGACGAAGGACTCGACGCGGCGAGGCGTCGGCTCCGAGAGCAGGTTCGGGTCGTGCGCTCCGGCTTGTCGGGGGCTGAGCCAAGGACCCTCGAGGTGGATCCCGGCGACCAGTCCGTCCTTGGCCAGTTCTGCGAGCTCACGCACCGATCGCTCCAGTGACGCTGCGTCGTCGGTGACGAGGCTTGCCGTGATCGTGGTGGTCCCGTGGCCGAGGTGGGCGCATGCGACCGTTGCGGCTCCCTCGTCGCCGTCATCGAACGATGCTCCCCCGCCGCCGTGCACATGGGCGTCGACGTAGCCAGGGACGATCGTGGCGTTCGGGAGCTCGAGGTCCGGCGGCCGAGGTGGCAGGCCCTCTTGTACGTCGGCGATGCGGTCCCCCTCGACCAGGACCCACCCCGGCGCGACAGCTCGCGCCGAGGTGACCACTAGACCTGCTGAGATGAGCATGCTCAGTCGCTCGTGTCCGCCTCGACAAGGGAGTCCTCGCCCTGGTCCTCACGGCCGGGCGTCTTGAGGTTCCACTTCGCGATCACGAACCTGAACAGGAAGTAGTAGAGGACCGCATAGCCGAGACCTATCGGGATGAGAAGCCAGGGCTTCGTGGCAATGCCGTAGTTGAGCACATAGTCGAACAGGCCTGCCGAGAAACCGAACCCGTCCTTGATTCCGAGCGCGTTGACCAGCGCCATCGAGGTGCCGGTGAGGAGTGCGTGGATCACGTAGAGGGGCCAGGCAACGAACATGAAGGCGAACTCCAGCGGCTCGGTGACACCGGTGAGGAACGAGGTCAGCGCGGCCGAGAGCATGATGCCGCCGACTGCTTTCTTGTGAGCCGGCTTGGCGGCGTGAAAGATCGCCAAAGCGGCGGCGGGGAGGGCGAACATCATGATCGGGAAGAATCCGGTCATGAACGCACCAGCGGTGGGGTCACCGGCCAGGAATCGGGCGATGTCTCCGTTCACGACGCCCGCGGGCCCGTCGTACTCGCCGATGATGAACCAGGGGCCGGAGTTCAAGATGTGGTGCAGCCCGAGCGGGATCAGCAGCCGGTTGAGCGTGCCGTAGACGAACCCGCCGATGACGGAGTTGTTGGTCACCCATTCGCCGGTCGCGGTCAAGCCGGCATCGAAGAGCGGGTACACGAGGCTGGTGATCACGGCCAGCGCGACGGCGGCGAAGGCCGTGATGATCGGGACGAACCGGCGGCCACCGAAGAATGCGAGGTACGGCGGCAGGCTGATCCGGTGGTACTTCTGCCAGAGGAACGCGGCGGTCAGGCCGATCACGATGCCGCCGAGCACTCCGTAGTTGATCAACTGCTGCTCTTCGCCGTCGGCGGGCGCGCCGAGGACGATGGGCGACATAGCATCGCCGACCCCCTGGAAGACCAGGTAGCCCACCACCGCGGCGAGCGCAGTCGAGCCGTCGGCCTTCTTGGCCATTCCGATCGCCACCCCGAGGGCGAACAGCAGCGCCAGGTTGTCGAAGATCGCCCCACCGGCGGCGCCGATGACAGCAGCCACCTCGATCCAGCCGAGCCCGTCGGCACCCAGCAGGTCCGGCTGTCCCAGCCGGAGCAGCAACGCCGCCACGGGGAGCGCCGCGATGGGGAGCATCAGGCTCCGCCCGAACTTCTGGAGAGGCGCGAGGTTGAGCTTGCGACGTTGCCTCTCCGCGCCTGCACTTGCATCTGATGTGGTCATTTGCTGTTCCCTTCAGAGGTTGAACTACTACCGAGGTCGAGTCCGTCACGACCCAGGGACATGTTGATCTGATACCGGTCGCCGCGGTAACGCGAGACGACGTACTCGATTGGGCGGTCACCGGCGCGCGAGATACGCCGGAAGACCAGCAGGGGCGTGTGTACGGGCGCGTCCAACCGGCGCGCCACAGCGCCTTCGGCGGACTCGCCCCACAGGGTCTGTTCAGCGGAGTCGATGCCGAAGCCATAGGTCTCGTCGAACACCTGGTAGAGCGAACCGCTCAGGTCCAGGCGATCCAGGCCCGGCAGCAAGGCCTGCGGATACCACCCGTTCTCCAGCGCAAGTGGCTGACCATCGGCCAGCCGGATGCGGTCGATCCGCCACGCCATCCCTTCGGCATCCAGCTCGAGAGCGGAAGCGACCTCGGCCGGCGGCCGCGTTGCCTCGATGCCCAGCAACCCCGTCGACGGGGTCAGACCGCGCCGGCGCATGTCCTGGCTGAACGACGCGAGGTGCAGACGGCTCTCGAGTCGGGGTCGGGAGACAAAGGTGCCCTTTCCGTGTATCCGGAGCAGCAGACCGTCGGCGATGAGGTTGTCGATCGCCTTGCGCACCGTGGAGCGGGAGACACCAAAGGTCGCCATCAGCTCCCGCTCGGAGGGAATGGCGGCGTCGGGCCGCAGCTCACGCGAGACCATCTCGGCCAGAGCATCGCTCAACTGCGCGTGCTTGGACCGAGGCCCCTCGGTGAGGACCCGGGCGGGAGTCTGGCTTGTCACGAAGAACCAACCTCTCGACGAAGTGCTCCTGGACTGGTACGGTCTGGTACGTACCAGTGAAGGATGACCGCTGAGACTACGGTTGTCAAGACCCAGAAGGAGCACGAATGCCCACCCAGATGGCCCGTGAAGTGGCCGAGCAGCCGGATGCGGTACGCCGCACCCTCCACGCGCTCATCCCCCAGCGCGATGCCATCCGTGCGCTGGCGCATGGGCGCAGACGGGTCCTGTTCGCGGCGCGCGGTTCCAGCGACAACGCCGCCATCTACGGCCGTTACCTGCTCGAGGTGCACGCCGGTGTAGCCGGCGGGCTCGTCTCCCCGAGCATCGCCACGCATTACCGGTCACGGCTCGACCTCTCCGACGCCGTGGTGGTCAGCGTCTCCCAGTCCGGCGCCACCGAGGAGATCGTGGCGACCCAGGAATGGGCGCGCGACTGCGGGGCCGCCACGATCGCGGTAGCCAACGTCGCCGACGCACCCCTGGTGGCTGCCGCGGACCTCGCCCTGGTCACCCAGGCCGGCCCCGAGCTCGCCGTACCGGCCACCAAGACCTACCTCGCCCAGCTCGTCGCCATGGCCGTGCTCGGCACCGCCTTGGCGCCGGACCCGACCGCCCTCGATCACGACCTCGACCGGGTCGCCGGTGAGGTCGCGCGCTTGCTCGAGACACGTGTCGGGGTCGACGCTGCCGTGGCGGCTCTGCGCGATGCGGAGTACGCAGTGGTCTCCGGGCGCGGTCTGCTGATGGGAACGGCACTCGAGACCGCGCTCAAGCTGGAGGAGACCTGCCTGCGGCCGGTGCGTGGCTACTCCTATGCCGACCTGCGCCACGGGCCGATCTCCGTGGTGGCCTCCGGGGTGACCGCGGTGCTCGTCGCCGCGGCAGACGGTCCGCTCCTTGCCCCGATGGTCGAGCTCGCTGGTGACCTCACCTCCCGCGGGGCCGGCATCGTCGGGATCGGAGGCGACGCCGCTTTCGCGGCCGCGTGCGTGGTTCACGTGCCCGGACCTGGCCTGCCCGAGACGCTCGCGCCGATGGGCACAATGATTCCGGCACAGTTGATAGTGGAAGGGCTCGCACGTGAGCTCGGCCTTGACCCGGACAACCCGCGCGGGCTGGCAAAGGTGACCAGCACCGACCCTTGGAAGGAAGCAAGCAGATGAGCAGCAAGGCAGAGAAAGTCCTGGCCGGCCTCGGCGGCGCGGACAACATCGTGGAGATCGAAGCCTGCATCACCCGGCTCCGGACGGAGGTCGAGGACGGGTCCCTGGTGGACCAGGCTGCGCTCAAGGCGGCCGGCGCCCACGGCGTGGTGGTCTCGGGCAAGGTGATCCAGGTCGTCGTCGGACCCGAGGCCGACAACCTCGCCGAGGACATCGAGGACTTGATGTGAGCACGACTCAGGTCCTGGCGCCCTGCCCCGGTCGGCTGATCGCGCTCGCGGACACCCCGGACCCGGTGTTCTCCTCCGAGATGGTGGGCCCCGGCCTGGCAATCGACCCCGACCCGGGCGAGACCACCGTCGTGTCCCCGATCTCGGGCAAGGTGGTCAAGATGCACCCGCACGCGTTCGTCGTGCTCGGCTCCGACGGTGTCGGCATCCTGGTCCACCTCGGCATCAACACTGTGCGCCTCGAGGGCGAGGGCTTTGACGTGTTGGTGACCGAGGGCGCAACCGTCCAGGCCGGTGACCCGATGGTCCGATGGGACCCGTCGACGATCTCCGGGGACGGCATCTCCACTGTGGTCCCCGTGGTCGCGATGGACCGACCCAAGGGTTCGGTCCCCCCGCCCGCCGAGGGCGGGACCACAGCCATCGGTGATGTGCTTTTCACCATCTCCCAGTGAGCCTGAATGTGAGCCGAGGCTGATGCGCGGCCTGCCCGCCGCGCTCCTGCTCGATCTAGATGGCACCCTGGTCGACTCGGAGCCCATCCATCGTGCGGCGTACCAGGCGTTCTTCGCCGAACGTGGCTGGGACGTCGGCGACCTCGCACTGTTCACCGGCCGGAGGGCCGCCGACGTGTTCGACAGTGCGCCGGGGCCGTGGTCCGGTGGCGATCCGGTCGCCTTGGCGGCTGCTGTGGTGTCGTGCATCCCGCCGGGCGCCGTACCCGCGCCCATCGAGGGTGCCCGTGCGCTCGTCGAGGCAGCCGCTGCAGCCGGGGTGCAGGTCGCCGTGGTGACCTCGGCGGGACCGGAGTGGGCGGAGCGTTCCCTGGCCGACGCGCTCGGCGTACGTCGCCATGTGCACGTCATCGTGACCGGCGACGAAGTGGTCGACGGCAAGCCCGACCCGGCAGGCTTCGCATTGGCCTGCGAACGGCTCGGCGTGAGCGCTGCCGACTGCATCGCCGTGGAGGACTCCCCTGCCGGTGCCGCGGCTGCGCTCGCCGCCGGCGTGGTGAACGTCTACGGCCTCAGCACCACACACCCCTCCCAGGCCCTCACCGATGCGGGTGCCACCGAGGTGTACGCCGACCTCGCCGGTTTCGCAGTTCGGATCGGTCTGACCGGCCGCCGACCGCCTCCCAGCCCGTAGCAAGCGGGGCTGGTGCGCTCACAGGCGCGCACTGCGCGCTGCGGTAGCACAGGTCTCGGCGGAAACGTGCTCGCACGGCGCACTGTGCCCCGGTCCCGACGGACGCAGCCCTCACCCGCGTGCAGGAAAGTGCTGGACGCCAGTCTTCTCAGAGCTAGCGCGTGACGGTCGTGCAACCACGGCACACCAGCGCCCTGCGCGATTGCGTCGAGTGACGGCGACTGGGTGTCGCCGAGTCAGCTCCCCGCGACCAGCCCGGCGTACGCCGGCTTGATGGTCTCGTTGATGATCGCCAGCCTCTGGTCGAAGGGCAGGAACGCCGACTTCATTGCGTTGATCGTGAACCACCTCAGGTCCTCGAGCCCGTAGCCGAATGTCTCGACGAGTCCGTGCATCTCGTCGGTCATCGACGTTCCGCTCATCAGCCGGTTGTCGGTGTTCACGGTCACCCGGAACCGGAGCCTGGTCAGCAGGCCGATGGGGTGCTCCGCAAGGGAGGACGCGGCACCTGTCTGCACGTTCGACGACGGGCACATCTCCAGCGGGATCCTTTTGTCGCGGACGTACGACGCGAGCCTGCCGAGGTGTGCTGCGCCGTCGCTGTCGACCCTGACATCGTCGATGATCCGCACGCCGTGACCGAGTCGATCGGCGCCGCACCATTGGATCGCCTGCCAGATCGACGGCAGCCCGAAGGCCTCCCCGGCGTGAATGGTGAAGTGCGCGTTCTTGCGCTGCAGGTACTCGAAGGCATCGAGGTGGCGGGTGGGAGGGTACCCCGCTTCGGCTCCGGCGATGTCGAAGCCGAGGACGCCCTGGTCGCGGTACTGCACGGTCAGCTCGGCGATCTCCCGCGACCGTGCCCGGTGTCGCATCGCGGTGAGCAGCTGGCGTACGACGACCGTCCGCCCGTTCTCTCGGGCCGTCTCCTCGCCCGCGACGAACCCGTCCCGGACCGCTTCGACCACCTGGTTCATGGTCAGCCCGCCGTCTAGGTGCTGCTCCGGTGCATACCGCACCTCGGCATAGACGACTCCGTCGGCTGCCAGGTCCTCGACGCACTCCTGCGCAACCCGCCGAAGGTTCTCCGCAGACTGCATGACTGCCACGGTGTGGTCGAAGGTCTCCAAGTAACGCTCGAGCGATCCAGAGCTGGCGGAGTCCGTGAACCACCTCTGCAGCGAATCAGCCTCCTCTGCGGGCAGGGAATGACCGGCTCCCGCGGCGAGGTCGATGATCGTCTGGGGACGCAGCCCGCCGTCGAGGTGGTCGTGCAACAGTGCCTTGGGCGCCCGGCGGATCAGCTCGCGTTCGACGGACCGGCTCATAGGCCGGTTTCTTGTTCACCGTCACGGTTCACGGTCTCGGGCGAGAATGCCGGCAGGCAGACGGCGACGTACTCCGTCTCATCGGCCCCGGTGGAGTAGCGCACGCGCTCCCCTGCCCTGGTGATGACCGCCTGCCCGGCAGGCACGTCCATCGTGCTGACGCCCCCCTCGGGGGAGATGAGGTCGACCCGGACGACACCGCGCAGGACCACGGTGACCTCGTCGAACGACGGCGCCTGCGCCGGCTCGGACCACCCGCCCGGTGCGACCATATGGGCTACCGAGACGGACTCGGTGCCGGTGGTGACGCGCCCGACGTACTCGTCGATGATCTTGCCACCCGGCACCGGGATGCGGGTCGGGGCAGAGATAAGTTCAGCCATGGCGCCATCCTTGCACCTCGACCCGAAAGGCAACCATGCGAGTTTTCACGACGTTCGAAGAAGTCACAGCGGCGGTTGGCGAAGAGCTGGGCACCAGCGACTGGCTCGAGATCGACCAGAAGCGGGTGGACGCGTTCGCGGACTCGACCGGTGACCATCAGTGGATCCACGTCGATGTCGAACGGGCCAAGGACGGACCCTTCGGCGGCACCATCGCACACGGCTACCTGACCCTGTCCCTGATCCCGCAGTTCACGACGCAGATCTTCGGTCTGGAGACTCCGGGGGCCAAGCTGAACTACGGCGTGAACAAGGTCCGCTTCCCCAACCCGGTCAAGGTAGGTGCCAGGGTCCGCGCCACCGCAACGATCACCGACATCAGCGACGTCCCGGCGGGAAAGCAAATGAACACAAAGTACGTCCTCGAGATCGAGAACGAGGGCAAGCCGGCCTGCGTCGCGGAAACCGTCGTGCTCCTCCTCAGCTGAGGGACAACAACGATGCTCGAGCGGCTCAGGCGGTCACCCGCCCGAGCACCAGCTCGTCGGGAGTGTCCGCGAGCCGCTCCGCGGAGACCTCCCAGCCACCCTCGAGACTCGACAGCGCCCGTTCGAAGCGCTTCGGGTCGTCGCTGTGCAGCGTCAGCAGCGGCTGGCCCTGCGTCACCGCGGCGCCGGGCTTGGCGTGGATCTCCACGCCGGCCCCGGCCTGCACCGGGTCCTCCTTGCGGGCGCGGCCCGCGCCGAGTCGCCACGCGGCCATGCCGACGGCCATCGCGTCGAGGCTGGTGAGCACCCCGTCCGAGTCAGCCCGGACGACCGTGGACTCCCTCGCGACGGGCAGCCGTGCCTCGGGGTCGCCTCCCTGAGCCGCGATCATCCGCCTCCAGGCATCCATCGCCGACCCGTCCCGGAGCCGGTCAGCGGGATCCACGTCGTCCACCCCCGCCGCCGCGAGCATCTCGCGGGCGAGCGCTAACGTCAGCTCCACGACATCGTCCGGGCCACCCCCGGCCAGCACCTCGACGGACTCACGCACCTCGAGCGCGTTGCCCGCGGTGAGTCCGAGCGGGGTCGACATGTTCGTCAGCAGCGCGACAGTGGTGACCCCCGCGTCGGTGCCCAACGCGACCATTGTCTCCGCGAGCTCCTGCGCTCGGTCAAGGTCCTTCATGAAGGCCCCTGAGCCGACCTTCACGTCCAGGACCAGGGCGCCGGTGCCCTCCGCGATCTTCTTGCTCATGATCGAGCTGGCGATCAGCGAGATGGCTTCGATGGTGCCGGTCACGTCGCGCAGCGCGTAGAGCTTCTTGTCCGCCGGTGCGAGCCCCGACCCCGCCGCGCAGATCACCGCACCGACGTCCTCGAGCTGGTCCATCATCGCCTCATTCGTCAGCGACGCCTGCCACCCCGGGATGGACTCGAGCTTGTCCAGCGTGCCACCGGTGTGCCCCAGCCCACGCCCGGAAAGCTGTGGAACTGCCACCCCGCACGCAGCGACGAGCGGAGCCAGAGGGAGGGTGATCTTGTCCCCGACACCACCGGTGGAGTGCTTGTCGGCGGTTGGGCGCGACAGCGCCGAGAAGTCCATCCGCTCCCCCGACTCGATCATCGCGTTCGTCCATCGGGAGACCTCGCGGCGATTCATCCCGTTGAGCAGGATCGCCATCGCGAGCGCTGACATCTGCTCGTCGGCGACGGCGCCGCGGGTGTACGCATCGATCACCCAGTCGATCTGCGAGCCACTGAGCTCCGCGTGGTCCCGCTTCGCAGTGATCACCTCCACGGCGTCGTGTCCAACTGATGTGACGCTTTCCATGACCAGTCCTCTCGAATCCTCAGACGCCTACGCGCACCGATGTGTGGCCTCGCAGGACAAAGGTGCCGCGGGGCCGAGGCTCGTCGACAAGATGCAGCTTTGGCGCCCGCAGCAGCAGGTGACCGAGCGACTCGACGAGCTCCATCCTCGCCAATGGCGCGCCCAGACAGAAATGGATGCCGGCGCCGAAGGCCAGGTGGGGATTCGGGTCCCGGGTGGGCAGAAAGGAGTCCGCGTCGTCGAAGACGGCCGGATCGCGGTTGGCGGCACCCAGCAGCGCGGCTATGGTCTGGCCCTTCTGCACGGGGACGCCGCCGATCCTCACGTCATCAGTCGCAGTGCGCTCGAAGAGCTGCAGAGCGGAGTCGAACCGGAGCATCTCCTCCACACACAGGGAAAGCTCCTCGGGTCTTGGTGAGATCTCGTGCGCCAGCATGGACACCAGCCCGTTTCCGAACACGTTCACCGACGCCTCGTGACCCGCGTTGAGCAGGAGTACGGCGGACGCGACGACCTCGTCCTCGGACAGGCCGGCCGATCCAGTGGCCGACCCACTCGACGCGCCGGCACACACCAGGTCGGTGATCAGGTCATCGCGCGGGTGCTCAACGCGTTCCCTTGCAATCTCGCGGATCGCGGTGGCGAACGCCTGGGCCGCGCCGATGGCGGCGTCTTCGTCCTGCGGGCTCGGCTGCGCTTCGTACATCTTCACGATCGCCTGCGACCATGCCCGCAGCTGCGGTGCCAGCTCGGTCGAGACTCCGAGCAGCTCGGCGATCACCAGCACAGGCAGCGGTTCGGCGTACTGCCGCACCACGTCGAACCCGGCGAGGTCCACCTCGCCCAACAACTGCCCGGCAAGGGTGCGCACCCGCGGGCGCAACCGTTCGATGTGGCCACGGGCGAAGGCGCCGGCCACCAGCCGTCGGAGGCGGGTATGGTCCGGTGGCTCGTTCTCCATCATTTGGTTCCGGTGCAACAGGTTGAACGGCTCGAACCGCTCGACCGGTTCCTTGTCCCGCCAGATCCGGCCCAACCGGCGCTCACGGAGGACCTCGTTGGCCGATGCGTGGTCGAAGGTCAGCCAACGGGAGGAGGCCTCGTGCCAGGCGACGGGGCTCTGCCGCCGCTCGGTCGAGAAATGTGGGTATGGGTCCGCGATCACGTCAGCGGCGGTCAGGTCAAGAGATGTTGAGCGCATCAGGACCGAATGCATCGGGAAGCACCTCGTGCATGCGTCGTACCCCCGAGACCGTCATCAGC
>Ga0209587_1000580_pt1 | contig 17936 bp, 13 predicted proteins | sample NGEPerD_2_FD_184512 | JGI IMG/M metagenome (GOLD analysis project Ga0209587, IMG submission 184512) | Arctic peat soil microbial communities from the Barrow Environmental Observatory site, Barrow, Alaska, USA - NGEE PermafrostL1-D... | ecosystem: Environmental > Terrestrial > Soil > Wetlands >... | reverse complement strand
CCCAAGAGGAGCTGACCTTCTATGTTGCTTCGGGGGCCGGCGCCGAGGACGTCATCGGCATGCGTGTTCCCGTCGGCCAGGGAATAGCGGGGTGGGTCGTGAGCTCGGGCCAGCCGATCGAGATCGCGGACGTCACGCGCGACCCGCGCTTCGCGCGTGACGTCGCCGAGTCCACCGGCTATGTGCCGCGCGCGATCCTCGCTATGCCGCTCGAGACCGAGCGCGCCATGCTCGGCGTCATCGAGGTGTTGGATCGTCGTGCCGAAGGTGGATCGGGAGCGCGGGACATGGAGCTGCTGGCTCTGTTCGCGCGTCAAGCCGCGCTGGCAATCGAGAACTCGCTCGTGTTCTCGGACCTCGGGCGTGCGTTGTTCGAGGCCGTGAGCCGGGCAGCAGACGGAGACTTCGGCCTCGCGCTCGAGCGGGTGGCTGGGGAAGGCTCCGGTCCGAACCCGGAGCTGGCGGAGCTCGCTGCGCACTTCAACTTCCTCGGACGTATGGGCCCCACGGAACGGCTCGCTGCGACGCGGCTCGTAGGGGAGCTCGTTGCATACATGCGGGCGCGGGCCCGGCCCGGATGAGCAAGCCTGCGTGGTCGTGGCAGTTCGACCCCGAGACGCTGAAGCGCGCTACATCCATCTCCCTCCCATCGCCCCTCTCCAAGGACTGGGCGTGGGGCGACAGCACCGGAGCGGGCGTCAAGGTCGCGGTGGTGGACAGCGGCATCGATGGCTCCCACCCAGCTGTGGGCTCGGTCGCAGGGGGAGTCGCGCTCCAGTTCGATCCGGACGCGGACGACTATGTCAAAGTCGTCGAGGGCCCGCACGAGGATCTCTTCGGGCACGGCACCGCGTGTGCCGCAATCATCAAGCGGGCTGCACCCGAGTGTGAGATCTACAGCGTGCGCGTCCTGGGGACAAGGCTTACGGGAAAGGGTGTCGTATTCGCCGCGGGACTACGGTGGGCAGTCGATCACGGGATGCATGTCGTGAACCTGAGCCTATCGACGGGCAAGCAGGACTACTTCGGGCTGTTCCATGAGATAGCGGACGAGGCCTATTTCCACAACGTGATGCTCGTCAGCGCGGTCAACAACGTTCAGTCGCCCAGCTACCCGTCCCAGTACTCGTCGGTGTTCTCGGTCGCGGCCCACGACGGCAAGGACCCGTACCGATTCCACTACAACCCGTCCCCACCGGTTGAGTTCGGGGCGCCGGGAATCGATGTCGAGGTTGCGTGGCTCAACGGCTCGACCATCGAGGCCACCGGCAACAGCTTCGCCGCGCCGCATATCGCGGGCCTGGTGGCGAAGATCCTAGGCAAACACCCGGGCCTTACGCCGTTTCAGATGAAGACGATTCTGTGTGCGTTGGCCGACAACAACGCGGCCCCCGAAGATCTGTAGCGGGACTAAGTGCTCCGCACCGGAAATACGTTGCGTACCGAGAGCGTCACTGCGCCCCGATTGAATCCCAATTCCGACCTCGGCGGAGCCGTTTCGCCAGGCGCGAGGAGCGCTGCGTACCTGGAAGGTACGTGAGCGACAATTGAATCCCAATTCCGACCTCGGCGGAGCCGTGGAACGCCGCGAGCGGGGATGCAGAGGCGCTAGAATGCCACCGTATTTACGGGGAGGTGCACTGAGGTAATCGCTAGCCTTCCCGAGCTCGGCGAGGCTCCACCACAAGCGCTACCTGGGTGATATCAGAGCGCAGCCCGGAAACCTCCTGCCGCACCTCGGCGAAGCCATCCCTGAATTCGGTGCGCAGTGCGCCGAGGTCCTCCCTGACTTCGGTGCGCAGAACGCTGACTTCGGCGCGCAGCCCGCTGATGCCCTCCTTGAGCTCGGTGCGCAGCCCGGCGACCTCGCGCCGCACCTCCGCAAAGTCGACTCTGACTTCGGTGCGCAGGGTGCTGGTGTCCTCCTTGAGCTCAGAGCGCAAGCTGTTGAGGTCGGCGACCGAGGCCCGCGTGTCGATCTTCTCCTCGAGCCGATTGAGCCGTGTCCAAAAAAGCGCTCCGAGACCGGAGGCCACGAAGGCGAGGAAGACCGTGTTCACGAGGTCGCCGAGAGTCATGTCCCTATCTTAGTGGTCGAGCCGGGCCGTAGTTGTGGCGCGCACCACACTCTTCGGGATCGAAATGGGATAGGGCGGACAACCCCGCCGGCGGCTTGGGAGACAAAGCAAAAGGGCCGGCTCTTCCGAGCCGACCCCTTCCCCGTAACTGGAAGCTGCGCTAGTTCTGGCTACCGCCATGTCCTACTTGTGGCCGGCGCGGTGGCCCTCGACGTCGTCGCCGGTCATGTCTTCCTTGTGGCCGGCGCGGTGGCCCTCGACGTCGTCGCCGGTCATGTCTTCCTTGTGGCCGGCGCGGTGGCCCTCGGTGTCGTCCTTCTCTTCGGCATCGAGGCGCTCTCGCTCTTCCGCCATGTCGTTCCCCTTTCATTTTTTCGGGCGACCTCTGTGAGCCGCCTCCTGAATCTTATGGGACATCCTTGCACCCTCTGCAGCCCCCGTCTGTCAGACCCCCGACAGATGAGCTGTCAACTTCCCGACACCCGTCCAGGCGGCTTCGGCAGGTCGATCACCATCTGCTCACGCGCAGCCTCCACCTTCACAGTCCGGCCTTGCCAGCTCGCCTCGATGCGGTCGAGCTCATCATCCGTTCGCGCCGGTGAGTGGTGGAACAGCAGCAGGCGAGGCACCCCGCAGCTCTCCGCAAGTCCGACCGCGTAGTCGATCGCGCTGTGACCGAACGAGGCGACCGCGGGAAACTCCTCGGCCGTGTGCTGGGCGTCGTGGATCAAGAGGTCGGCGCCTTGGGCCAACGCGCAGGCGTTCGAGTGGTACTCGCCGAAACCCTGCGGGCCGGGCCCGAATGCGATCGGGCTGTGGTCGCACATGTAGGCCAGCGAAACCTCACCGTCGCTTACCCTGTAGCCGAGCATCATCCCGCCCTTGTGCGGAATCTCGAGCGCCTGCACCGTGTAACCCTCGATCGAATGCTCCCCGGGCTCGATACTGCTAAAGCTCCAGTCGCCTCGAAGCTGACTCGGCGTGATCGGAAAATGAGGCGGGGAGATCACGCGCTCGAGCAAGCTGACCGGATCACCCTGGGCGGGCATCACCAGCGACACGCGCGCGTCGTCGCGATCGCCGGATGGAAAGAACGGCAGCCCATGGGTGTGGTCCCAATGCAGATGTGTCAAGAGAATGGTTCCCCGGAAGGCCTCGCCCTCGAGCCGAGGCGTCAGCTGTTGCAGTCCGGTTCCCGCGTCCAGCACCAGAGTCGGCCGCTCACTGCCGTGAGACAGCGCAACGCACGAGGTGTTGCCTCCGTAGCGCACGAACTGGGGGCCGGGGGAAGGGGTCGAGCCGCGGACCCCACACAAGACAATGCGCACGAGCCGAGCCTAACCCCGGCAACCTTTCTCCATTTGGAGATCGAGGACTGCCTGTTCCACGCGCGCACGGTCCCCGTGCGCTAGCCTTCAGGAACAACGCAGCGGCGGCGTGACCGCCCCGGGGAATGGGAGCAGCACATGGCGCGCAAGACGCAGACCGACTCGCAGCTTGTGACCTTTATAAAGGCAGTCCCGATCTTCTCTTCGTGCACTCAAAAGGAGCTCAAAGGAGTAGCCACATCCGGCAAGGCGGTCTCCTTTGAAGCCGGACGCGTCATCTGCAAGGAGGGCGAGACCGGGGTGGGCCTTCACATCATCCTCGAGGGCGAGGTCAAGGTTCTGGTAGGCGGCCGCACGCGACGCCGGCTCGGCCCGGGCGCCTTCTTCGGCGAGATCGCACTGCTGGATGGGGGGCCGCGCTCGGCTTCGGTCGTCGCCGAGACTCCGGTCCGAACGTTCGCCATCACCTCGTGGAACTTCCGCAGCGTGCTCAAGGAGCATCCCAGCATGCCCGTGAAGATGCTCGAGGAAGTCTGCAAGCGGCTGCGGGAAAACGAGCGCTCGCTCAGCAACTGACAAATACGCTGAGAACCGCTTCGCCCCAGCTTCCGCTGTGAAGGCTATGAGCACCGAAACCGCCGCCGGCCTGCTCGGGGCGACCGACTTGTTCAAGGACCTTGACCCACTGGTCCTGGAGCAGCTCGGAAGAAGTGTGACCATCCGCAACTACAGGCGGGGGCATCTCATCTTTTCCCAGGGCGAGCCCGGGGATTCGTTGTTCGTCATCGCAGAAGGCCTCGTGAAGGTATTCGTCACGTCCGAAGAAGGCGAGGACATGGTGCTCGTCACCCTGCACTCCCCTGAGACCTTCGGAGAGCTAGCGCTGATCGACGGGGGCCTCCGCTCGGCCTCGGCTGAGGCGCTCGAGCCCACGAGCGCGCTGACGCTGTCTCGCAGCACACTGATCGAGCTGCTGCAAAGTCATCCGGCCCTCGCACAAGCGCTGCTGGCTTCGTTGGGCGGGCTGGTGCGCAGGCTCACCGAACAGGCCGCGGACCTCGTATTTCTCGATCTGCACGGGCGCGTGGCAAAATTGCTGCTGTCGCTCGCCGAGGAACGGGGGCGCCGCGAGGAGCAAGAGGTCCTGCTCGATCTTCAGGTGACCCAGGGGGACCTCGCGGCCATGGTCGGCGGCTCCCGACAGAGCGTCAACCACATACTTCAAGCTTTCCAACGACGGGGCTACCTAGAGATAAAGGGCCGCCGCATCGCGCTCAAGGACCTGCGGGCGCTGGCGAAGAGAGCGGGCCTCTAGAGACTCGGCTCGGTCCCGGCCTCCCTCTCCGGACCAACCTTGGGTCGCAAACGGCCTATACGGGCGGTTTCGTACCAAACCTGCGGCTCACCCCGCCCCCCTTGCCGAGGCTTTGGTCCGTACTCAAACGCGCGCAGAGCGCGCCCGGGTACCGATTCGGTACTCCAGAGCGCGTCGCGCGCGATTCACTTCGGCGAACTCATTTGGTCTGTGGGCGGCCGATCTAGGCCCCCACTGCCTCCGCCGACGAGTCGATCCGCTCAAGCCAGGGCAGTGCCCCAAGCTCCTCGAAGGTCGCACGAGCCTGTTTGATCAGGTCATCCGCGTCGCGCTTTCTCCCCTTGCTGAGAAGCCACTCGCCATGCTCCAAGAGCGTCACCGCCACATAGAAATGCGCTCCGATGTCCCGAAACCTCGCCGCGGCCCACCAGAAGCTCGCCTCCGCGGCGGCGTCGTCCTGATCCATTGCGGCCAACCGGGCGCGAAATCGGGCCGCGTGCGCCTTGAAAAACGGGGGCAAGACACGCCCGTCGGTGTCGGCGAACGCCACAAGCTCCTCCAGGGCCCCCCGGTCGTCGAGCGCCAAGGCAGCCTCTCCAGCCTGGGCGAAACAGGCCTTCATCAACTCGTTGTCGATCCCGATGCCGTGTCCGGTACGAAGCGCCTCGCGGGTGATGGTCAGGGCCTCGTCGTGGCACCCCTCTGCCGCCGACATCACCGCCAGCACTATGGCGTAGCTCGCTCGATCCTGAAGGTCGTCCGAAAGCTCGAGCCGAACGCACGCTTCGAGAATCTTTTTGGCCGTGTCGTGGTCGCCCCGGTAAAAGGCGATGACCGCAAAGAAAGGCAGCTCTCCCAAGGTGAAGTTGCCGAGCTCTTCGTAGGGGGGAAGCTCCTCCAGAAGAGCCAGAGCCTCGTCCCAGGCGCCGGAAACGAGATGGATGAAACCCGGTCCGAGCAGGAACGACCGTTCCCAGTAACGATAGCCGAGAGTGCGGGCAAGGGTGAGCCCGTCCGCGTAGTGCGCGAGCGCGTCGTTGTAGCGATCGGCAATCAGCTTAACGTGGGCCATGTTGGCGTGGGCCCGGAGCACACTCGCGGAGAGGTCGTTCTCTAGCGCCACCTCGAGCGCCTGCCTTATGAGAGCAAGACCCTCGACGTTTCGGCCCTTACTCAGCAGCAGGAGACCCTTTGTGTTGAGCGCGCCTGATAGGACCTCGGGGAGGCCCTTCGCCTCTGCGATCTCCAGAGCGCGTTCCACGTAGCGGGCCGCTGTCGGCTTGCCGAGGAGGAGGGTCAGGCGACCCAACATGTGGGCGACGAACGCAAGGTCTGCATCCGGCTCTTCGCCGGACAGCACTTCGAAAGATCGCTCAAGCCCCTCAAGCGCCTCATCTCCCCGGCCCCCGTCCCACATCACCTCGGCGAGGGCCGCCTTCACCCGGGCCGCCGGCGGAACCATGTCCTCGCGTTCGTAGAGGGCCACGGCCGCCCCCAGACAACCCATGGCTCTCTCACTGTCGGCCCCGCGCCACGCCATGCGCCCGGCTCGCTCCAGAAGAGACGCTCTGGCACTGTTCTCAGACTGAAGCTCGGCGGCTTGCTCGTAATAGCGGCGCGCTTCGTCCGCGGCGGCCAGCGCCTCGGCGCGCTCGCCGGCGCGCTCGGAGGCGACGGCCGCCCGCCTCTTGATGGCGGCGGCGTCCGGAGCCTGGGGAGCTGCCCTGTAGGCGTGGAGGAGGTGGGAGCAAACGACCTCCGCGATCTCGTCGCGGTCATAGCCCGAGCCTCGTTCGAGGTAGTCGGCGACCTCGAGGTGGCGCGCCTTGCGATCCTTCTTCGAGATCGTCTCGTAGGCCACCTTCTGGACCAACGCCTGCACGAAGCCGTATTGACCTCGCTCGGGCGACATCGGGTCTTGCTGGATGGCGAGCAGCTCCCGGCGCACCAGTGAGGTCAGAAGGGGATCGAGTTCGTCCTCAGTCCTCCCGGTGACGGCGAGCAGAGCACTCTTGGTCACGGTCTTGCCCGCCACCGCTGCGTCCTGGAGCACATGCCGCTCGGAGTCGGGCAAAGCGTCGAGCCGAGCCGCGATCAGTGCCTGCAAGCTCTCCGGCACCTCGAGCGCGTCCACGGCCCCGCTGACCTCGTAGCGATCCCCGGAGCGCTTGAGAAGGCCGCGATCGAGCAGCATCCGCACCGTCTCCACGGCGTAGAGCGGGATGCCCTCGGCTCGCTCGGCGATACGGGTGCGAAGGTCCTGCGCTAGCCCGGGAGCGAGCCCACTCAGGAGCCCGTCCATGGCATCGGCAGGCAAGGGATCGAGGTAGGCCGTCGTTGAGTCCCGCCGAGCCACGCTCCAGCTGGGACGTTTTTCGAACAGCTCGGGCCGGGCAAGGATCAGGACGAACAACGAATGTCGGCGCGACCACTCGAGCAGGTACTCGATGAAGTCCAGCAGCGAAGGATCGGCCCACTGGAGGTCTTCGAACACGAGCACGGTGGGCGCATGTTCAGACAGGCGCTCGAAGAACAGCCTCCAGCCCGAGAAGAGGTCCTCCTTCTCGATGCCGCTTCTGGTCTCGAGGCCCAAGAGACTTGCGAGCCGAGGCTCGATCCACCTGCGCTCGTCGGGGTCGGAAACATAGCGCGCCACCGCGGCGCTGAGTTTGGGGGCGGCAACGGCCGTTTCCTCCTCCTCGAGAATGTCGGCCCGGCGTCTGACCATCTCGGCGAGGGCCCAATAGGAGACCCCCTCTCCGTAGGGAAGGCACCGGCCCCGGTGCCAGAGGATGTCGTCCGAGAGGCCGTCGATGTACTTCTCGAGCTCCCATGACAGGCGCGTCTTACCGATGCCCGCCACGCCTGCGACCGTCACGAGGTGTGCCCGGCCCTCGTCCGCGCAACCGTGAAAGAGGTCCTTGACCAGGCGCATCTCGCGGTCACGGCCCACGAACGGCGCCTCCAATCCCTCGGCGCGCTGCATACCCATTCGATTGGCAACCACCCGCAGAGCTCGGAATAGCTGTACGGGCTCGGCCTTTCCCTTGAGCTCGAAGACGCCTGCGTCCTCGTAGGCGATGGCCGCCGCGCTCAGGCGATACGTGGCCCCATCCACGAACGTCCCTCCGGGTGCGGCCGCAGTCTGGAGCCGGGCCGCGGTATTGACGACATCGCCGGCGACCATTCCCTGGCCCCGAGCCGAGAGGTCGACCGCAGCTTCTCCGGTCACCACTCCGGCGCGCGCTTGGAGGCCGGGAGCTCCGGCCTCGGCCCCCAACGCTGCCACGGCCTGAATCAACTCGAGACTCGCCCTCACGGCGCGCTCGGCGTCGTTCTCGGTGGCGACCGGCGTACCCCACACGGCCATGACCGCGTCGCCGATGAACTTCTCGACCGCCCCTCCGTAACGAGTGATCACGCTGCGGCAGTCGTCGAAATAGCGGGTGAGCAGGTCCCTGACCTCTTCGGAGTCGCGGCTCTCGGAGAGGGTGGTGAAGCCCACGAGGTCGGCGAACAGGACCGAAACGAGCCGCCGCTCCTGCTGGGAGGCCGGCAACGGCGCCTCGGGACGAGCTTCGGACGGGCCCGAGGCAGCGAGAGAAGTGCCACATTCGCCGCAGAACAGGGCCGAAGGCTCGTTTGTGGCTCCGCAAGACGAGCAGCCGAGCTGCAGGGCCGTCCCGCACTTGAGGCAGAACTTGCGCCCGCTTCGGTTGTCCGCCCCACACTCCGGGCACAGCATCGTTGCCGCCTCTCCTGCCACTACTTCTTCCGGACTTGAGCGTAACCGGGCGCCCGGCTCCGGCGCGGCGGCTACGCTTCAGAGGGTGGGTCCGAGGCGGAGCCTTCGGCGGGCTCCGGCTCGGCCTCAGACAACTCCCACGACGCCGGTACTCCCCGGTAGCGGGCGAGCAGATACAGAGAGATCAGCACCACCGCAGCGGCGAGGATCTGGCTGCCCGTGAGCCCGAGATAGCGTTTGTCGACGCGCAGGAAGTCGGTCACCACCCGCATCGTGCCGTACCAGACTCCGAAGAACAGCGCCAGGAAGCCCGCGCGGCGCACTGCCCGTCCCAGCCACACCAGCACCAAGAACAGGATCAGGCTCGAGACCATGTCGTACAACGCGGTCTGGTGGAGAGCGAGGTCGAAACACCCCAAGGACGGAGGCTGCCCCTGCCGAAAGGCTTGCAGGTAGACGGAGGCAGGCTGCGGCGGACCGGCGGCGGCATCGCCAAGGCAGCGCCAACCGAGCGGAAAAGTCGTGGGCTTGCCGAGATGGTCTCCGATGGCGAGGTCGCCGAAGCGACCCACGAAGATCCCGAACGCCAGTCCCACCACGGCGAGGTCGAGACTTCGCCAGAAGCCCATCCGGTGTGCTCTCACATAGGGAACCGCGGCCAGAATGCCGCCGGTGATACCGCCCAGCAGCGAGATGCCGCCCTCGTAGACCTTCAACACGCCGAGCGGGTCCTGTCCCGCGTCGGTTACTTGAGACAGGTGACCCAAGACGTAGCCGATGCGGGCGCCGACAAGCGCGCCAAGCAAAGCCCAGAACAGAGCATTCCAGATGTCGTCCTCGGCCGGTTCTCCCACCGCTCGGGCGCGTTTCACCATTAGCCGCGCACCCAAGAGGTAGCCGAGCGCAATCCCGATGCCGTGGGGGGAGACCGCTAACGGGCCGAGCTCGATGCGCGACAGGATCTCCCACGCCAGTGGATCGATGCCGAGCTTGAAAGCCTGGGCGACGATCACGACGCCGCCCGACCGGAACCAGGCTTGGCAGGTGTGGCCCAAAAACGACCGTATGGGTTCTTTTCGGGCCAAAGGTGGAGCTTGATCCCGATCACGGTACGTTGCGGCCGAACTCTTCGAAACAGGCGTGCGTAACCGGCATCTTGCCGGCGAACAACTGTTCCACGGCCTGCGCATAGATCCTGATCTCGTATTGAGCCGACGGGGAGTTACGCAGCGCCAGAAAGTTCATCAGCGAGCGTGCGTTAAGGGTCCAATAGAACTGCGTGTAAATGCCGAAGGGGAGGAGGCTGCGGGCGAGCTCCTTCGCCACCCCCTTGCCCACTAGCGCGAGGTATTCGTCGTAGAGCTGCCCATAGACCCGTCGAAAGGTGTCGATGGTGTCGGTGGCAACCGTCTCCTCGGCGGGCTCGAAGGTGTACGCGCCGGGCTTTCCCACCTGCGTCCGAACCGCCTGCGGAGAAGGGACGTAGAAGTCGCCCTCGAGCTGATGATATCTGGCCGATTCCTCATTGAAGGAGTTGTGCACGACGATGCCATTGGCCACGAAGTTGTGCCAGGGCACCTCGACGCTGAGGTCATATGTCTGCCGGAGCCCGACGTACTCCACCCTCTCTACTTGGACGGGCCTACCAGTGAGCTTGCACCCTCTTCGATGAGGGATCTGCAGGCTCTCCGTGACGGCGCCCTGGAACGCAGCGTAATCGCGAGCAAAGGCGATCTCTGCATCTTGGGTTCGGTGAATGCTCCTATGACAAGCATCGCAAACTGTGATCAAGTTCCCTATGTCGCGAGCCCGGGACTCGTCGAGCCATACAGGCACGATGTGGTGGGCATGCAGCTTGCCTCCTCGCTTAAGGCACGAGCGAACCTGGCACGTGTAGTCGTATCTGAAGTGGACGAGAGGAGCTTGCTCCGTGGTCCAGCGGGCGATTGACGCCCTCTCCGACGACACCCCGCCTCGCCAGAAGTTGCTCTTGGGCCCGGACCTCGCCTTCCTGATCGCCTCCAATTGTTCAGGCGACCACCGCCGGACAAGCTTGTAACCCTTGACTCCATCGTTCCAGGGCACATGTCCCGGTCGATAGCCCCTTTCGTGCTGCGAAAACTGGAGGCCATGTTTCCCAAGCCACTTGCGGATCGTGTGGTAGCTGCAACCGGCGTCGTCCGCCATCTCTTGAACGCTCCGCCCACGCTCTCTGCGTTGTTCCATCCAGACCCGATCCTGGTAAGCCTTTGCTCCATTGATCACAAAGGACGCCAATCGAGTTGTCCTCGCCTCCACCCCATGGCCCGTGAGTCCCACAGCCTCCTCAAGAGTCTGCCACCCAGCGTCGGTAAGGAATCTGTGTGTGCGGGTCGCATCTATCTGCTTGCCATCGGCGAGCGTCACTCTGTACACGAGCTGCACTCCGGATTCGAACATCTCGCTAATATGTGCGGTCGTGAACTCGTTGCTGTCCTCGTCGAGCACTCGAACCCGCATCCCTCTCAGTCGCCAACGAGAGCTTCGATACGCCGTTGTCCCCTCGGACAGATAGCGCGTGATGGTGTTACGACCCGACCCGGTCATCCGAGCCGCGGCTCTAAGACTGTGGCCCGCGCTAATGAGCCGGGAGATGTCCTCCTCCCGAGACCGCGTGAGCGCGCCACCATTCTTCTCTCCAACCGTCCACATGGCCCAAAGCTCGTCCATGGACTTGCTGAGCCCCCGAGGCGCTGCACCCGTCACGTCAACGAAGCTGATTCGAGTGTCACCCGTCAGGCAGCCCACCCGGTGACGAAACCATTCTCTGGCGACGAAGATCGGGCAGCGAATGTGGAAGCGAAACGAGTTGTGTTCGAACGGCGAACCGTGGCCGCTACGCATCAAGAACTTGATCAGACCGGCGTCGCGCTCGTCCATCTCATCCCGGTGAGCGGCGAAGCTGACCCGGGCGCCGTTGACGACCGAAAGGTCGTCGGCCATGGCCTCGTCAAGGCGCACGAAACCGTGGTCGAACACCAGCAGCTCGCCCGGCTTGTCGCCGGGCCTGATCTCCTCGGTCATGGTCGGTCAGTATAGGAAGGGGGTCCGACACGGCCCGCCCACGGGCCTGTCGGGCCGAGGTTTTCTGAACGTTGCGTCTCCAACCACCCCACAGGTGGTCACGGCCGCAAAGTTCGGGCCCGACTCGGCCCGTCGCTATAGTGCCGGGCACTGTGCCCCTCGAGATTCGGTTCATCTCCGGCTACGACGTCGACTCTCTCGAGCTCAGCCGCCACGACATCTTCGGCGCGGTGGAGGACGCTGTCCGGGCCCAAGGCGAGGGTCGGGTGGTTCTCGAGCCCCGGACCCACCTCGTCCCCCCCAACGACGGTGCCGGGCACTTCAACATCCTGCGGGCGCATCTCGGCCCCCAACGAGTTAGCGGCGTCAAGGTCGTGGGGGACTTCGTCACGAACTACTTGCGAGGACTTCCTTCGGAGCTCGGGCTCGTGACGATCTACGACCCCGATACCGGAGCGCCGCTTGCCATCATCGATGCGACCGACTTGACGTCCGCGCGAACGGGGGCCGTGACCGCGCTCGGGGCTCGTCACCTGGCGCGCCCCGACAGCAAGGTGCTCGGCCACATCGGGGCCCGCGGTACGGCATGGTGGAACATCATGATGCTGGACGACCTCTTCGATCTCGAGGAGATCAGGGTCACCAGCGCCCGAGCCGAGTCACGTGAAAGCTTCGCCGCCGAGCTGACCACCGCTCTCGGCAAGGAGGTGCAAGCCGTCGCCACACCGGAGGAGGCGATGGCCGGCGCCGACATCATGGTCGAGGCCTCACGCCTGGTCGAGCCGGAGGTACTGCTCCGCACCGAGTGGGTAACGCCGGGCTCGCTGGTCGTCCCCTACGGAACGGTCAGCGCGGTCGAGCTCTCGCTTACCGACGTGATGGACAAGGTCGTCGTCGACGATTGGGGGCAGGCGCAAGCGGGCCGCTTCGGCGCCCTGAGGGAGCACATCGACAAGCGACTCGTCACTCGAGAGAATCTCCACGCCGAGCTCGGAGACATCGTCGCCGGAACAGCTCCCGGGCGGGAGTCGAGCAAGGAAAGGATCCTCTTCTGGCACCGGGGTCTGGCGACGACCGACCTGGCAGTGGCACACCTCATCCTGCAGCGGGCCGAGCAGCGGGAGATCGGAACTCTGCTTCCCTATCGGCGCTGAGGCCCCTCCGTTCCCAGCTCCTCCAGAACCTCGATCAAGCGCCCGATCTCGGCGCCCAAGGGCCTGTCCACGGTGATCGGCTCGACCGCCGCAGTGACCAGGGCTGCGGTCCGTGCGAGGCCGTGCGGAGGCGGGGTGCCCCTCAGTGCCCACGCCTGACGAGCCACCAGCAGGGTGCAGGCGAGAACCTCACGAACCAGCTCCTCCACCCGCCGCAGCTTCTCCGCCGCCTCGAAGGCAAAGGTCATGGCGTCCTCTTGTCCGAGGGAGGAATCGGCCAGCCCTAACGACGCCGGTACGCACAGGCGCCGGAGCTCGTTGACGGCTCCCAGGGCCCGCTTGTATACGACCATCGGGCCGCAATTGGGGCCGGCGGTGGCGGTGAGCTGGTCTGGCAGGCCGCTGAAGCGGTGATCGAGCAGCCGATGGCACCACTGCGCGGCCAGCTCGGCCCCCTGTGCGAGCGCGAGCGCGAGGCCGTCCATGCCCGCCGCAAGCCCGATCTGATGAAAGCCGCCGTTCGTGACGAACCGTCCGTCGACGAACGCGGGTGAGTCCGTGACCGCGCCCAACGCCCGCTCCGTGTCCTCCGCGAGCCGGGCCACGGTGCGGTCGACGTGTGCCACGACCTGCGGGATCACCCGCAGGGACACCGGCGCCTGAGTCTGCCGCCCGCTTCGCTCGGACCCTGCGAGAAGCGCCCCCAGCGACTCCAGTCCTCGAACCAGCACGGGATCGTTGCCCAGCCGGCCCACCGCCGCGTCGTAGGGGTCGAGAGGAGCCTGCAACGCGTCGATGACGCAGGCGGCGGTGACCAGCAGCTCCCGCCACAACTGCGCGGCCCTGCGGCGGCGCCCGAAGGCAAGGGCGGCGGCGGCCGGAGCCCCCGCCAGCAGCGCGATCCCTTCCTTGGACTCGAGCACGTAGGGCTCGACCCCGCGCGCTGCCAGCGCCTCGGCGGCGGAGCAGGTCGTGTCCCCGTCGAGCACCAGACCCACGCCGATGAGCGTCTGAAAGGCGTGCGCCAGCGCGATCACCTCTCCCGAGGTTCCCATCGTCCGACGGGGGACGGCCGGCGTGAAGTCGTCGTTGAGTCGGGCGGCTAGGTATTGACACAGCCCGGAGGTCGCTCCCGCATGGCCACTGATGAGGTTGACCAGCCTCACGACCAGCAGAGCCCTCGCCTCTGGCGCGGAGAGATAGGGGGCTGAGCCGACCGCCCGTCCCAGAAGGAGGTTGCGTTGCTGCCCGGCCTGGTCGGTCGCAGTGAGATCCTTCCGAGCCATGAACCCGGTGCCGGTGGTCACTGCGTAGACGCGCTCCCCTGCAGCCAGGACGGCCAGCATCGCGGCGCGGGCCTCGTCCACCCGTCGCAGCAGGCCCTCATCGAGGACGAGCTCCTCAGAGTGCCATGCAATGCGCTCCAGAGCATCGGCATTCAGATCCCCGGCGTCACGAATGGTCACCATCGAGCTGATCAGGCGGGCAGCAACGTGATCGGCACGCCGAGGCCGGGGGCCGCAGCAAGTCGGCGATCGGCGGTCAACAACGGGGCGTCGAGTCGCTGAGCCAAGGACACGTAGGCGGCGTCGTAGAGAGAAAGATTGGCCCGATGCCTCCACGCAACCTCTATCAGAGGAGCATGCGGGGTCCGGGTAATGGGCGCACGCAGCAGAACCCTCAAGGCAGCGTGGGCGCGGCCGCCATTCATGATTCCCCTGCGCTCGAGAGATGCCAGCGCTGAGGCGCACTCGATATCAAGGAGCTCGGGGGCAAAGGCCTCGTCGGATAAGACGGCTTCCTCGACCGCGTCACCCGCCGGTGACCTGATCAAAAGCTCCACCAGCGCCGACGCGTCAACAACCAGCGCCACGCATCCGCTCGGCTCGTTGTCGGGCAATTAGCTCGGAGGAGCTTTCGTCCATCTCCGCAGGCTTCAAGGCACGGACCTCAGCGGCCCAGTCGGAGCGCGATGGCAACTCCTGATCCCGCCGGATCAGATCGAGGACGTAGTCACGGATAGTCATGCCGGCCTGAGCGGCCCTCTTCCGCAATTCACGGTGAACCGGTTCGGGTAGGTTCTTGATTTGTAGGTTTCCCATGGCATGATAGTATCATGCTTTAAGCATCCTCAAGAGCGCGAGCCCTCTGCAGGGGCGAAGAACACCAGCGCGCTCAGGTCTTCCGTTATCTCGACGAAGCGGTGCTCCTCGCCGGCCGGCACGAACACGACCGAACCGAGAGACAGGCTCGCACCGTCGCCGCCGCCCACGATCCTCGCCCGACCCCCGACCACGACGTAGATCTCGTCTTCGGTGTGTGGAGTTTGGTCGTCGACGCCTCCGGCGGGAATGCAATACGTTCCCACACTCATGCTGTCGTTGCGGAGATGTTCGACGTAGTCATTCGGGTCATCGCCTGATGTGAATCGGCCTGCGCCATCGAGAACCTGCAATGTTGACCTCCCGCTTGTGTCGTCGCCTTGAAGCGACGATCGTAGAGCCTCAGCGTGGGTGTAAGTAAAGGAGGTGTCTCACTAATTTCCGAAGGGAGGTGTCTCAAGCTTGTTGAGAGGTTCCGGCCGTCGATTCCACCTGTGGAGTGGTGTCGGCGCTATTGGCGGAAGCGGGAAGAAACCTCTCTGGTCAAATCCCTTTGCTCTGTAGCTGGAGATATGAGAGTATATCGGTAGAGAGAAGGGAGATCGGAATGGCAAAACCAACTATCGATGAGCTCCGCGAGCTGGTCCGGGGCGAGGTCATCACCTCCGACGATCCGAGCTACGAGGGGGCGCGGCGCGTCTACAACGCGATGATCGACAAGCGCCCTCTCTGCGTGGTACGTGCCTCGGGTGTGTCCGATGTAATCGCGGCCGTCAGCTTCGCTCGCGAAGCTGAACTCGACTTGTCCGTGAGAGGCGGAGGCCATAGCGTGCCGGGCTTTGGTACGAACGATGGCGGTCTCGTCATCGACCTATCACTCATGAAGGGTGTGCGCGTGGACCAGAAGAACAGGACCGCACGCGCGGAAGGAGGGGCAACCTGGGGTGACTTCAACCACGCGACGAATGCCTTCGGACTGGCTACGACTGGCGGGATCATCTCCACGACGGGAATCGGAGGTCTCACTCTGGGCGGGGGCATCGGCTATCTCACGCGTGGCTACGGCCTGTCCTGCGATAACCTGATCTCGGCCGACGTCGTAACGGCGGACGGCAGGGTGTTGACTGCCAGCACAGATGAAAATGCCGATCTCTTCTGGGCGCTCCGTGGGGGGGGCGGCAACTTCGGTGTCGCTACCTCGTTCGAGTTCAAGCTGCATCCCGTTAAGGACATCTATGGCGGTCCCATGTTCTTCGAGCTCGAGCACGCGGGAGAACTACTGCGCTTCTATCGCGAATTCATCGCTGACGCGCCCGAGGAATTCGGTGGTTTCCCGGCCTACCAGATAGCCCCTCCGCTGCCCTTCATCCCGGAGGAACGGCACGGCGACACGTTCATCGCATTCGTTGCCTGCTGGGCCGGGCCCCTCGAAAAAGGCGAGAGCGCGCTCAAGCCAGTCCACGATGTCGCTCCCGTCGTCGCCGAGCACGTCGGCCCGATGCCGTACCCCGCGCTCAACGCGGCGTTCGACGCGTTGGTGCCCCCTGGCTTGCAGCACTATTGGAAGGCGAATTTCGTGACCGAGCTGACCGACGCGGCAATCGAAACGCACCTCGAGCACGGAGCTAAGATCCCAGTCGTCAACTCGACTGTGCACATCTATCCGATCAACGGAGCGTGCCACAGAGTCGGTCCGGACGAAACCGCGTTCGGGCACCGGGATGCGAACTTCGCAACGGTGATCGCAGGGATGTGGCCCGAGCCGGCCGACAACGAGGCGAACATCGAGTGGGTCCGCAACTATTACGCCGCTACCGCTCCTCACTCAAAGGAAGGTGGCTACACCAACTTCATGGCCGCAGACGATCAGGACCGTGTTCCCGTCAACTACGGCAAGGCCTACGACCGCCTCCTCGAGGTCAAACGGAACTACGACCCGAACAACCTGTTCCACATGAACCAGAACATCAAGCCGTAAACCTGGCGAACCGCATCGGGGTGAGGGTGACCTTCATGCCGACGCGTTGCACTTCGAGCAGGACCGGGGCCCGACGGCGCAGAACAGCCAGGGCTCTTGCTCCTTCCTGGAGCGACGATCGCCGAGCCGCACATCAGCGGGCCGCGCGCATTCGCCGGTGCCCGCTCTTACCTAGCTGATACCTGGGCGCCCTTGGCGGTTATGTCTGCGTGGGTGTAGCGAAGCCCTAACTCGCCTCCGACCCCGAGCGTGTAGCTGCGCGTGCGATCCCTCTGGAAGGCGGGCGGTCCGAGTGGAACTCATCGAGACAGCGCTCGAGGCCGGCACCGGTCATGTGCTCGGCGAGATCGAGCACCGTAAGGCCACTGGAGGTGAAAGACCCTCCCTGCGCCCCCACGGGAGACGCGCAAGCGCCTCATCTTCTCTGTGCACCCGTTCTGCGCAGCCTGGTCGAGATGGAAGACACCGAATTGGCGTGAGGCGATGCGGGTCACCGCCTGATCGCAGTCGCGGGACATGAAAGCAATAGACTCTTGCAGGAGCCGGCCGACTGTGGCGCGCACCACACCCGGGCAGATTTGGCCCCAAACCGCCCGTATAGGCCGTTTCTGGCCAAAGTTTCGGGCCGGACCGCGAGGAGGCGAGTGTGAGGGCACCACGAGGGACGGAGCTGTCGTGCAAGGGCTGGCCCCAGGAGGCCGCGCTGCGCATGCTCCTCAACAACCTCGACCCCGAGGTGGCCGAGCGCCCCGACGACCTCGTCGTCTACGGGGGCTCGGGCAAGGCGGCCCGGGACTACTCCTGTCTCGCCGCGATCGTGGACGAGCTGCGGCGGCTCGAGGGCGACGAGACCCTGCTGGTGCAGTCCGGCAAACCGGTGGGTGTGTTCCGGACCCACGAGCGCGCCCCTAGGGTGCTGATCTCGAACGCCATGCTGGTGCCCGCGTGGGCGACGTGGGACGAGTTCCACCGGCTCGAGGCCATGGGGCTCACGATGTACGGCCAGATGACGGCGGGCTCGTGGATCTACATCGGGAGCCAGGGCATCCTCCAGGGCACTTACGAGACCCTCGCCGAGCTCGCCCTCCGCCGCTTCGGCGGGAGCCTCGAGGGCCGCGTCGTGCTCACTGCGGGTCTCGGGGGCATGGGCGGGGCGCAGCCTCTGGCCGTTAC
>Ga0209587_1000579_pt1 | contig 17953 bp, 20 predicted proteins | sample NGEPerD_2_FD_184512 | JGI IMG/M metagenome (GOLD analysis project Ga0209587, IMG submission 184512) | Arctic peat soil microbial communities from the Barrow Environmental Observatory site, Barrow, Alaska, USA - NGEE PermafrostL1-D... | ecosystem: Environmental > Terrestrial > Soil > Wetlands >... | reverse complement strand
GTGCTGGCATGGGTCGCGGTCGCCGGCATCCTGGTCCTGTTCACCCTGGCGTTGACGTGGCTCGCCGTCATCCCCGGTCTGACCGCCAAGACCATCGACGGTGCGAGCGCCTTCTCCTATCCGCTCATCCTCCTGCCGTTCATCAGCTCGGCCTTCGTGCCCACCGCCACCATGCCGGGCCCGGTCCGTGCCTTCGCCGAGCACCAGCCGGTGACGTCGATCGTCAACACGATCCGGGAGCTGTTCGCGGGGCAGTCGGTCGGAAGCGACCTCTTGATCGCGCTCGCCTGGCGTGTCGGCCTCCTGGTCGTCGCCTACGGGCTCGCCATGGCCGTCTATCACCGCAAGATGGCCTGAGGCAGGCTGAGGTCATGCTGACCATCAGCCAGCTGGCGTCGTACGCCGGCGTGACCGTGCGCGCCGTGCGGCACTTTCACGCCAAGGGGCTGCTGCCGGAGCCGGCGCGGGACCACTCCGGCTACCGGCGCTACGACGCTGCAGCGGTCGTGGAGCTGATCCGGATCCGCACCCTGGCCGAGGCCGGCGTACCCCTGGCGCGGGTCAAGGAGCTGCTGGCCGCCGGGGAGGAGGAGTTCGCCGCGGCCGTCGATGAGATCGACCGCCGCCTCCGGGCCGAGATCCGGGAGCGTCAGCGGCACCGCGAGCGGATCGTGCAGCTCGCGGCGGGCGAGAGCCTCGCCCTACCGCCGGAGGCCGTGGCCTACCTCGACCGGCTCCGCGAGCTGGAGATCCCGGAGCGGATGATCGGTGGCGAGCGGGACGCCTGGATCCTGGTGGCTGCACAGCTGCCCGAACGGATGGAGATGTACATCCAGAACAAGAGCGAGCAGGTGGAGGATCCTTCGGTGGTCGAGTTCTACCAGGACATGGACGCCGTGATCGACTGGGAGCCCGGTGACCCGAGGCTGCCGGCACTTGCCGACCGACTCGTTGCGCAGCTCGAGGCCGTCGACGACGCGGAATGCCATGCCTTCGCTGAAGACCCGATGTCCGACGACCTCGTGGACCTGATCGACTCGATGTTCCTCGACCACGTCCCGGTCGCCGGCGAGCTGAAACGGCTCCTCGAGGAGCGGGGCTGGGCCGGTTGGACGAAGCTCGAGCGCGTGGACCCGTCGCGCCCGTGACCAGCTACCGGCGCTATGTCGCACTCAGCCCGGGATACCGGGTTGCCATACCGCGGGCCGCCTCCAGAGCCGTTTTCCCAGGGTCAGCCTGCGCAGTAGTTCTCATGACTGCGGTCAAGGTGGCAGTCCCTATTGCACCTGGTAGGCGGCCATGCCGGTACCGCTTTGGCAAACTGACGCGTGTGTCGTCGCGAGGCTTGGCAGATTCCGCACCATGGCCTCCGAATTGTTCGATGCGTACTGGATGCGGCTCGAACAAGCCGCCGAGCATCGTCGCAAGACGATCCCGTTGCGGCCGGGCTGGCTGTTGCGGACGTGCTGGTGGAGCGTCTTCCTGTGGAGGTCGGGCGCTGCCCGATGCCCGGGTCGTCCGCGTCCTGCGGCACGATCGGGCCAACCTCCTGGAGGTGCGCCATGAGCGTGCTGCTTGTCGGGTATGCCCGATGCTCTACCGATCAGCAAGACCTCACTGCACAACGTGACGCCCTGTCCGGTCTCGGCGTCGAGGTCGACCGGATCTACGTCGACCACGGCCTCACCGGCACCAATCGCGAGCGTCCCGGGCTACGTGAGGCACTCGCGGCCTGCCGAGCCGGGGACACGCTGGTGGTGACCAAGCTCGACCGCCTGGCCAGGTCCCTGCCCGACGCCCGAGCGATCGCCGACGAACTCACGACCCGGCAGATCAGCCTCTCGCTTGGTGGGTCGGTCTACGACCCCACCGACGCCGTCGGTCGGCTGTTGTTCAACGTGCTCGCGATGGTGGCTGAGTTCGAGTCCGACCTGATCCGGCTTCGTACCCGTGAGGGCATGAAGGTCGCCAAGGCCAAGGGTCGGCTGCGTGGCAAACAGCCCAAGCTCAACCGTCGCCAAGAGGCGCACCTGGTCTCGCTGGTGCACAGCGGCGAGTACAGCACCCTCGAAGTCGCCGAGCTCTTCGGCGTCGGCCGCCCGACGGTCTACCGCGCCATCGACCGCCAACGCGTCGAAGCCCGAGCCGGTCTCGCGGGAGCGACATCGAGGCATTGACAGCAGTTCGCGGCGCCGGCTGTCCCGTGTCCGACACCCCAGCGGGACACCGGCATCTCGCCACTGCCGCATGAGTCTCAGCGCCGTCTTGAGGTTCGGCTTGCGTGGACGACCGGATGGTCTGCTGAGATCAGGGCGTCACTGTCGAGCACCGGTCGAGGGCCCCGCCAGGCGCCCGCGCCGACAGGTTCACTCCAACTTCAGCCCGATCGACATTGCACATCGGTTCGATGGCGCTCCCGGTAGTGATGAGTCCCTCCTCTGGGGTGTGGACCACTGTTGTGGTTTGGTCTCAACGTGGTGCCTGGAAGTCAACGATGCCGAACATGGCCGAAGACGCCGGGAGACCCGGCTACCTGCACGACGACCTGATGACGGAGTACTACCACCTCGCCGACACCGTCGCCGCCTTCGATCAGCGACCCCTGACGATCAAGAGTTGGGGAGTGACGTTCTCCCTGGTCACCCTGGCCGTGGGATTCCAGCAGGACCACTACGGCCTCTTCCTGGTCGCGGCCGCCGGCGCACTCGGCTTTTGGTTCATCGAGGGGTCCACGAAGTCGCACCAAGTGCGGTACTACCCGCGCATGGGCGACATCGAGGAAACTGCGTATGAGCGTTACGGAGAGCACACCGCGCATGGAATCGCCTCGTCGCCGCTGATCGATTGGGGCTGGCACACAGCCGCGCAACGCATCTGGGGGCTGCAACCCAAGCGCTTCCAGGGGTTCGCGCGGGTCAGAGGGGGAAGGCGGTCCAGGCAAGACCCGATCGAGAAGGACCCGCGTGTCCCTCAACGGTGGCCGGACGTCAAGCCTGACCCGGGCGCGTTCGACCGCATTCTGCTCTGGCCGCATGTGGCGCTCCCGCACGCCATCGCGGTCGCCCTCGGGCTGGTGCTATTTGTGCTTGGGCTGGCCGGCGTGTTCGGGCCGATCTGACCACGCCACTACAATCAACCACATGACGGATCGGTTGTCCGAGCCGGATGAAGTGCACCGATCTAGCCGCGATCCGCCGACCGCAAGTCGCGTTCCCTGATCGGAACTGCTGCCCGGCGATGCGCCCATTCCACCCAGAAGACGCAAGCGTGCGAGCGACCAGCGGCATCTGGGATGGCGCGCATAGTGCCCGGTTGTACAACAACGCTTGAAGTGGCGGCTAATGAGAATTCCGAGGGCCGCGTCAGCCTTCTGAGAGGTCGTGACATGGAAAACTGTCGCGCCCGCGACAGCTTCGTCGGAGAGATTGTAGCCATGGTCAAGGCGGCGCACCCGCGGAGCCCGGTGGAACCGCCGACTGGGGGGCGGGTTTGGGCAGTGACTTCAGGAAGCAGCGGTCAGTCAGGCGTCAGTCAGTCCAGGCCGAAGGTTCGTGCCAACTTGGCCGCACGTCCCCTCCGGTATCGCTGATTTCGCCCGTCGCGACTCTTCCATGCTTCCGAAATCGTGACAACAACGGGAACAATAATAGCGATCTTGAAAAAGAGGATCTGAGCGGCGATAATGGGTCCGTGATACGAAACGGGCTGTTGCCAATCAAAGGTGCCGTTGATGTCAGCCAACGGGATAGAACCAGTAAATTCCCACAAATAGAGCAGAGCTATGTCAACGCTAGAGATATCACGATCCGACGTTGATAGTGAGCCGACGCCCTGCCGGTATGACAGGTGTGTGATCAGGGAGAACAGTCCAAGCGAAAGCGCAATTGTATTAAGCGCATACAAGATCGGCGCAAACATCCCACGCCGCTCAACTAGACCATCGAAGAACCTCTCACGCTTCTTAGTTGACGAAACCGTGGAGAATCGCTGTGCTATGACAAACAAAAAGGTTAGACAGATTGCTAGAGCGGGCAAGAGAGGCAGTCGGCCCGAAAGCATTACGACAGAAAGCGTTAGAGCGATCGCAAGCATTGCGCCGACTGCACGATGTACTAGTTGCCGAAAGCGCTGCTTTGAAACCCCTTTCGCTGAGAAGTGCCTGGTTAGGGACTCTCCTCTTGATCCGTGACTAACGTACGCAAAGAAACGCACTGAAGACGTCAACAGTGCAGGGGGACTACTGACAAGTCGATCGCAACTCAGCGCTTCAGCGAAATCCACGTGCGCAGAAGTTGGGACAGTATACCCTTGGGATTTAGTCTGCATGGCCGAAAGGAATCTGTCAGCAACGAGCGCCTGGCCAATCGTCGTTAGGTGAATGCCGTCCAATGAAAAGAATCCACCGCGGAGACGGCCGTTTCCGTCTGAAAGAAGAATGCGAGTGTCCGGGGGAGGTTCGAGGTCACGGAACGGCGGAGGGAGAACTCTCTTGAGATGGGCAGGTCCTGCGTCCGTTGCATTGGCAAGGTCCTCCAACAGTCCGGCCACATCCACCAGCCGCCAATCTCGTCCCCTCAGCCGAGCGGAGCGCACTGTGGAGACCAGGGATAGGTTGTACCGATGGACCGCATTGTCGAGTGCCTGCATGTTGCTACCTGTGAGAGCCGGATGATGGCGGGGTTTGAATAGTTCCCCAGGTATCCAAGGCCGGGTGTAATAGGGGGAGTAGCCGGCGGCATCCTTCGGCTCACCGACTCCGCGGGTGACGGGAAATAGTGAAGGTCGAGGTAAGGTCACCCACAGAACCTGTTCAGCTCTGACGTGTGAGACAGCCTCGGCAAAACCTTCGAGTTTCACGGAAAATACATCAGGGTGCCAAATATTATACCCCCGGAATAACGAACCGTTCGGATCACTCTGCCACGCGAGCTGCAGAGATGACAGTACATTCACAACCTGGTCCAGCCCGACCCAGACCAAAAGGGTACGGATCCCGTCCCCCGCTCCAGTTTCCACCGTTCCGTCGTCTCCGAGAGCCTGAGCCGCCTCGACAAGCGACATCGCCAGCCCGTCTCTCCTCGCTGACGACAAGACCACGAGCGCTGCACGAGCCCAATTGTCCTCGACCATCATCTTCACAAGATTGGATGTCGGAGAGTGCAATGACGCCTTAAGGGAATCGGCTGTTGCTGTGCGCAGTTCGTGGAAATCGAAACCGTAGGAAGCTAACAGGTGAGGGATCTTTCCATCCTCGGAGAAGGACGCGCCCGAGCCACGCTCCCAGTGGTTTTCCAAGGTCTTTAGAAAGCGACGAACAACGCTGACCACCGCCGGAGTGTCAAGCCATGAGATCGTGTCACCGAACCGCTTCTCAAGGATGCGGAGCAATTCCTCCATGTCCAGCGGCAGGCCGAGACCGGGTCGACCGTAGAGTGGATACCGAAAACCATCCGGTTCGACGATCGACAATGACCGTGCGATGATCGCCGGAAAAGACCACTCATTGGAGGACACGGCACCACTTTGAAAGTTTTGCGTGAAACTATCACCAAGGGCAACGAGGCGGTGAGTTGGCGTGCCGTCGCCCGCCGCCGCCACATCAATTCCGAGAATCGCATCACCATATGAGGCGTAACCGGGGCTGTCGAGTGGTTCTTCCACGTCGTTGAACCTGCCCCTCGTGCCGCCGCTGACGCTCGTCAAGACTACGCAGGGCTGCTCGCCGAAATCGACACCCCTGGCCGCTGCCTAGGTTAGTTGATCGATTGCCGGCGCGGCCAACACAGCGTTCAGATGAGAAGGCGAAGCGGAGGACCATCGGCTTACGGTGCAAGTCATGCTCGACGACCATGTTCGAGTCGACGACGCCGCAACGCCGTAAGCGGATCGGGTCAGGTGCCGGCTGATGGTCGATCTCGAGACCGGGTGTCCGTGGTGGTGCTCGAGGTGCCAGGCGATGGTCTCGGGGCCGGCGTCCAGTCCCGCGTCGGCCAGTTCCTTGCGGAGCCGCACGATGAGGTCGACCACCTCCGGTGAGAGGGCGACCGGTGAGGTCTTGGGGCGTCGGGAGCGGGGCTCCAGGGCCGTCTCGCCCTTCGGCTTCGTAGCGGGCCTTGAGCTTGTAGACCCAGGCGCGGTGGACGCCGTAGCGGGCGGCGACCTCGGGCGGGGTCTGGTGGTCGACGAACAGGGCGGTGATGACCAGGCGGGCTTTCGACGTGGGTCGCAGCATGGCCGAGGATCCGGCCCGGCCGGCCTGTCGCCGATGACCAGGCGGGCTTTCGACGTGGGTCGCAGCATGGCCGAGGATCCGGCCCGGCCGGCCTGTCGCCGATGACCTGAGAGAGGTGTCGCCTATGTCTTGAGACACCCGAATCCACGGCAACGTGGGTGCAGCCGCGTAGGGGCCAGTGCGCGTCGCGTCCCCACAGGTAGGTGATCTGCATCCGGTCCGGCGTCGGCCTGCCCCCCCGGCTGGGCCGAGTCTCAGTCTGGGCCGGGGGCACCGACCCGGACGTCTGGGGCGCCGAGCCGGGCCGCGTCGGCGGTGTGGTCGTCCTGCTGGCTCTGGGAGTCCCGTTCTGCCTTGACCCGGGCATGGTAGTGCTCGATCGCCCGTGCGACGTGCTGGTCGTCCCAGCCGAGGACGGGAGCAATCAGCTCAGCGACCTCCACAGCGGCGGCGTCTCCGCGATCCGGCACCTCGATGGAGATCCGGGTTCGCCGGGTCAGGACGTCTTCGAGGTGCAGCGCGCCTTCGTGGCTGGCCGCGTAGTAGGCCTCCACGCGCAGGTACTCCGGCGCGGTGGCCAGCGGTTCGCCGAGGTCGGGCCGCCTGGTGCCGGCCTACTCAGAGGCCGACCCGGCCGGACAGGCCACGCTGGCAGCCATCTTCGACACCTTCGCGGCGACCGCTCTTGTCACGAACAGCGCTGGGAACTTCCTCGGCTGGGGGGTGGCGGTACCCATGTTCGCGGTGGCAATACTCAAGACGCGGGCGCTGCCCCGATGGATTGGATGGCTCGGGATTCTCGTCGGGGTCCTCGCCGGATGGCTAGGACTCCTGAGCCCCGCATCGGGCGTGATCGAGGGCATCTCCAGCATCGGCTTCATCGGGTTCTTCGTGTTCCTGCTCAGCATGGGCGTTGCTATCTTGCGTCGGCACGAAACTCGGCAGTCCGTCGACATTCAGTGAGAGCGCAGAGCGCGGGCATTCGGGCTGAAGGCCCCGGCGCAGCGTCCGGATCAGCCGTGTCGGCGCGCAGCGTCCGACCAGCAGCACATGGCGCGCTTCAACGTGCCGATGACCGGGCTGTGTCAGCGAGCAAGTCGCGGTACCAGTAACTCCTCGGACACCGCCGTCGTTGACAGCGGCAGGGCGAGCGATGAGGGCGCGGCTGCAGGCGCAATCGGTCCGGGCGCAGCGACCCTTCAGTCAGGCAGGATGCAAGTCCCTTTGTCGAAGACGAACCCGTCCCCTTCGAAGTTAAAGTGACCGGTCTGGGAGACCTTGTCCACGACGCCTCCCCCCTTGGCCAGGATGTTGAGGTGCGCTGTGAACGTTTCCTGACCCGTCTCCTGCTGGGCGTTGCCGGTGGCACCGAACCAGACAGCGCCGCCCAGCCGGTACGAGTTGCCGTCTTCGTCGACCAAGGTGACGTGCTGTGGCGTCAACGTGCCCGTGAAGTTGAAGTTGCCAGAGGCACTTCCACCTTCATGGAACACCGCCTTGAGCGTTCCTGAGGTGATCGTGTAGGTCGTGGTCTCGCATTCGAACACGTCACCAACCACGCTCTCTTCCTCGTGTATCGCCCCTGCGGCGACCGCCGGGGATGCGGCCAGTGCAAGGGAGGTGCCGAGAGCTAAGCCCGCCAAGCTCGTCGATGCGAAATAGCGCATGATCATCCAATCTCTGTGGGTCAAGCCCGAGAAGTGCGAAGGTGGCCGGGAAGGAACAACGGACGACTCGACACTCCTCCGATGACGCCGGATCTGCCATAGCCCGATGTGCTCAGCTAGACCAGTTGTGATGGGCACCTGATCGCAGGTCATCGAAGGCCGAGCGATAACCGGATCCGCCGCTCCGCGCGCAGGCCTGGCTTGGTGCGCTCTGACTAGAGCGAACGGCCACCGCTCCACCAGCGGAACTCGGCACCGTCCGTCCTGTCATTCGGCTTGACGGACCTCTTATCCTGCCGCCTTGACCGACGAGCGCTCTCGCGAGAACCGCGTGGCCGTGGCCGAACGGGACGGCGAGCTGGTCGGGACCGCCTACTGCCCGACGTCCATCAATGGCTCACCATCTGGACCCCGTCACGTTTGTCGGGTTGTCGTAGCGCCCGGCGTACGGCATGTGGTTTGCATGGTGGCGAGGTTGACCAACATGGGGCTGCTTTTCTTGGTTCAGCGTGAGCATGAGGTCCTCGAAGGCCGCCTGGTCGGAGAATCATGCGTCGTGGCCGATCTGGTTGTGCAGGGTGCATCGTCCTGCCGTAGGCGAACTCATCGAATCCGAAGATGCGGTAGACGTCGCGACGCCGGTACAGCTGAGCAAGTCCACGCCGGGGCGCCGAACAGACGGCTCACCCCCGTGGGCGGGATCGATGCCTCCACCTGACCCGGGGCGGTTCACTTCACCTCCCGGCAAGCTGGCTCCACGCTCTGCAGCATGGGCCAGCCAGTACCACCGCCGCCCCACACTGCCATCGGCAAGGCCTCACCCCGTTGGACAACCTGGCGGGCGTCACACGTAGACCGCACGCCCCGCTCACCGGTCTATCTACTCTTGGGACTCGTTCTGTGTCGCAGGCGGAGGTAGATGCTCATGGCGGCGGTGGCCACCTTGTTTCGGTTGGCGAACTCGGCGCCCTTTCTGCGGAGACGGTAACCGGCTCCTCTGGTCAAGCTCGACGCACGCGCCAACTGCGAAGCCCCATCAGCACGCGGCTTGTCCGGCCGTCGCTTGAACCACCACGCTTGCGCGGCTCGAACCGTCAACGCGCTGAGTGCCTGAAGCGACGCCTCGAGCAGCTCGGCGTCAGTGGCCTCATCGGGTCTGCGACCGCCCTGCGCGGACTTCGGCACGAGATCGTCGAGGTTGCCGACAACGTCAAATTTTGCCTCGCGAACGTCAGACACAATGCGCTTGGCCTCGTGCCGTGCCCAGGTCAGGTGCTCTGCCGGCAACACGAGGTGGGCGATGCTCGTAGCAGGAGGAAGGCCGGTGACGAGGTTCCGTTTGACCACGACGTCGTACTGGCGCTGATTGAGTCGGCCAGCTAGCTCAGTGTTGAGCCGCCGAATCACTTCGGTTGTTGGCGCTCCAAGGGACTCATTGTCGTATCCCGGGGGTCTGATCAACAGGCTGGCCTCGAATCCGATGAGCGAGGCGGTCCGCTCGAGCAGTGCCTCCGGTGGGCAACCGGCCGGTGGAACTGTGACGACGTGGACTCGGTCTCGGCCTGCGGCTGCCGCCCAGACGTCGAGCACACGGGGCAGGTCATGGCGCAGCCAGAACCCGCGGGCTGGGTCTTGCGCGCCGCGGGCGGGGTCGCGAACGGCCGCAACAAACGCCGACCACGTGCATGTGCTTCCGCTCTTCACGTCCTCCTGCCATGCCGACGCGAGGACCCGGCCAAGGTCGCGAGCAGTGACGACGACATGGACCTCGTGCTGAGGGAAGCCGGCCACCGCTCGTCTAGCCTCCCGACGGGTTCTCGCAGCGAGATACTCCTCGGAGAGCAGAACTCGATGGCCCGCCCTAGACGCCACCGCCGTGGTGAGCATTCCCCACTGTCCCGCTATCCGCGCGTTAGAAGCACCGCGGGGTCTCCGTCCGACGAGGTCCCAAGCTGCGAGCCGAGTATTGGGCTCATTGCGCCTAGAAGGCGTCCAGATGCCCTGGTCTTCCAAGGCGTCGGCATTCGCACGCCACACCCGCTGCAGATAGGTGGTGCCGGTCTTCATCAAGCCGATGTGCAGGTAGAGCCGCTCCATCCGTCCCTCCCCACCCAGTACGCGTTGCACGCCCGGCACAACATACTCCCGGACAAGTCTCTGAAGTCACCCCCTCGGATGCCACCCACTCAGCGGCCGAGCCTGCGTCGTCGGCGGGTCTGTCCGAGTAACGGTGTAAGCGGCGGTTTTCATTTCAGTGGTTCTCTGCCTTGGGCATCCGGTCGCCGAACCCCCAACGGCAACGCAGCAGTTCATCGGCCGCAGCTACTCACTGGCGTCCCGTAAGCCCCGTCCGGAAAGATTCCCGGTGACGGTGCCTCATCCGGTGCTGGGCCACTCCCCCCACATGGACGACTCCGGGGAGCACGACGACGCCGACATCGCGTACGTCGCCGGATACGAGTGGGCACTCTCGGCCTACGATGACGCGAACCGTCTTACGCGCGAAACTCGGATCGCCTGAACGGCCTGAACGGCAACCTCCCTGGGCCGGGACCGACCACGTTCCACGCCTCGGCAAGCCCGAATCCAGAATGACTTGGGGATACCCGTTGACCTGCACAAACGCAGGTATCCCCCTCCCAGATCAGCGCAGGTATCCACGATTTCGGGATACCTGACGGCGCATCGTCGTGGGCATGTTCGACCCCAACAACCCCGTCCCGACGTGGTCGGCGTCGACGATGCAGCGTGTCGCCGAAGAGCCGACGCTGGCTAGCGCCGCGATCCGCTACGCCAACCTCGGCATCCCGGTCTTCCCCTGCGTGTCAGGTGGAAAGCAGCCGCTGACTCCGAACGGATTCCATGACGCGACGTCTTCAGCACGCGTAGTCCACGCCTGGTGGCAGCGCCACCCCGAAGCGAACATCGGGCTCCCGACCGGGGCCCGAACCGGCGTACTCGTCGTCGACATCGACGTCCACTCTGGCGGGAGCGGATTCCAGGCCTTCGAGCGCGCCCGCTCCGAGGGATTCTGCGACCGCTGGGGCTGGCTGGTCCGCACCCCATCCAGCGGCGTCCACGCGTACTACCCGACCCCCGCCAACCTCGAGCAGCGCTCATGGCAGGTGCCCTTGGCACACGTCGACTTCCGCGGCGACGGCGGATACGTGATCGCTCCCCCGTCGCGGATCGAGGTGGACGGCGCCATGAGGACGTACGGCGTGATCGCCGTCGCGACCCAGCCTGCGAAGCCGGTCGACGCGATCAAGTTGCGGCAGTTCCTGGAGCCGCATCGCCCCACAACCAGCTTGCGGCCGCCAGCCGCGCTCTCCGCTCCCGGATGCCACCCCCCGGCCCTTGCGCGGACGGTCGCGCTCACCGCCGAGGGTGGCCGCAACCGGGCTCTCTTCTGGGCGTCGTGCCGGATGGCAGAGAACAACTTCGCCCCGGCTGAGATCGCGAGCTGGCTGACGCCGGCCGCCCAGTATGCCGGACTCGGCGACCGAGAGATCGAGACGACGATCAACTCCGCGGTCCACCACGCCACCCGGCTCGGCCCTGTGAGTCGCCCGGGCCCTACCCCTGCGAGTGAAGGGATCCACCTGTGAACACGCACACCGAATACCGCCGCCACGGCTACCGCCCGGATCCGCCGAGCACCGCGGCGACCGAGGCAGAGACCAGCCAGCTCGCCCACCACCGCGATCCCTCGCTCGCCGCAGCTCCGCCGTCGACACGCAAGTCGAATCAGATCGCCTGGGTCCGCCCGACCGAGCTGGCGACGTACGCCGCGCCGATGGTTGGTCGCGGGATCGACCTGCAGGCGGAACTCGTCCGTCGCGCTCGCCGTACCCCCGCCACGGCGACACGCAGCCTCCACCGCGCGGCGCCCGCCAGGTCGCCCGAGACGCCCGCGCCCCGACAGGAAGGACTCGGGCTGTGACCGCCTCATTCACGACACCGGAGGGGCTGCGCACCGTCCTCATCCGGCTCCATGAACGCGACAGCCGCGGCTACTGGGGCTGGCGACAGGACCCCGAGGCCGAGCGCCTGATGGCGTACACGATCCGGAAGTACGGCTCCCTCGCCCGCACCCACCACTGCGAACCCGAAGACTCGGCGTACGCCGCCTTCGAGGCCATGCGCACCCGCGCCGTCCGCTGCGCCGACGACCCGTGGGCAGTCATCACCCGCGCCGTGCAAGTCAGCCTCATCGCCGAGGAACGCGCCGCTGGGCTGCTGTGCTCCAACGCAAAGGCACGACGGGCCGAGGTCATGCAGCATCACGACGCGCGACGCTTCGGCGAAGACGAGACCGGCTACCTCGAGCTCCTCGCCCAGAGTCGCGCACCCTCTCCTGCTTCCCCGGCACCGGTAGCACCTCCGGCGAAGCCCGGCGAAGCGCGGCCGACGACGACGTCCGAGGCGCTCAATCTGGTGATCAGCATGTTCGTCGCCCTGGGCTGGCCGCCCAACAGCGCGACCTGCACGCTCGACTACATCTCGACGCGGCTGATGGAGACCGGTGACCGCCACGTCGCCCACGCGTACCTCAGGCGGGATCAGGTCGGCCGCGCGGCACTAGACCTGGACCGCACATCCTGGGCGACGGTCCTGCGGATCGTTCTCGGCAACCCGGACAGGGCCACGGGTGGTACGAGGGCTGGGCTCGGCGTCCTCGCCATGCTCGTGTGCGACTGGTCGGTCTTCGACCTGCTCGCGGACGACGGCCTCGTAGTGGAGATCCGAGACGCCGCGCCGCGGGTGGCGAGGAGGATCGATGTCTAACAAGGGCCACATCGAACTCGAGCGTCAGATCGACTCGATCACCGTCGGCGTACGCCACCGTAAAGACCCCGGCGAACTGACCGCGTTGATGAAGTCGATCGAGGAGGTCGGTCTCCTCCAGCCCGTCACCGTTACCCCCGACGGCGTGCTGATCTGCGGCTGGCGGCGACTAGAGGCATTGCGCCGGCTCGGCCGGCGCACCTTGAGTGTGTGGGTCCGCTCCGGCATCTCCGATCAGCTCTCGCACCGGCTCGCGCAGCAGGACGAGAACGAGCAGCGCAAGCCGCTCTCCCCGGTGGAGACCGCGCGCCTGTATGCGGAGATCAAGATGCTCGAGCAGGAGGAAGGACTGCGTCGCATGGCCGCCACGCAGTTCGGCGGGGCAGGGCGCGATGGCGAAGCCTCCGGCTCCGGGGAATCCCCGGAGCCATGCGGTGACTCCCGAACTCGCGCAGCGCAGAAGCTGACGGGCAAGGACGGCTGGCAGCGCCTCGAACAGACCAACTGGATCGAGTCGACCGCCCAGGATGATTCGCTCGGCGAGTCCGTGCGCGAGTTCGCCGCCAACATGCTGAGCGAGATCGACCGCGGTGCGCCCGTGTCCCCGGCGTACAAGCGGGTGCAGGCTGCTGTCGAGTTGGCTAGCAACCCGCCGCCACCCACCCAAGCGGAACAGGACGAGGTCACCCGGCTCGGCGCCGAAGCCCTCAGGCGGGTCCAGGAGGAAGAGAACGTCAAGCGCCTCCGTGCCCTCAAGAACAAGGCCAAGCGCTCACCCCGCCACCGCAGCCCACGGTCCTTCACCCTGATGTGGTCCGAGCTCGAGGGCTGGACCGCTCTATATGACGTCGACGAGCTCGCCCGTGCGCTCAAGGACGACGAGTGGGCGCGTTTCGAGCGCGTCGTCTCCGAAACGGTCGCGCTCCGTGACGAGCTGCGTACAGCACGAACGGCGGCCGCGTCGGCCTGACCGTCACACCTCCTGGTTGTCCGCCTCAACCCCTCCCGGGAGTCATGATGCGCAACCTCACCGGCCGCCAGGTCCTGCTTCTCCTGGCCTGTGCACTACTCGTCGTGACAGTCGGAGTCGGCGTCTACGGGCTGGTCCGGGGTCCCGGTGGCACGACCGCCGCGACATCGTCGGCACCTCTCGATCACGAGGACATCGCCGTCGCGCGGGCCGAGCCGGCTGTGACGCTCCAGCATCGCTCGCTCCCCAGGACCGATGACCCGATCGAGTACGCCCACGCGGTCGCCGCCTCGCTGTTCGACTGGGACACCAGCGCTGGCTTTCTCCCGACCGACTACGCCGCCGCGGTGTTGGCCGACGCAGACCCATCAGGCGAAGAGACGCCAGGGCTCCTCGACGACGTCGCCACGTATCTGCCGAGGGTCGAGCAGTGGCTCGCCCTCGGGGCTATTGAGGTCGTGCAGACGATCGAGATCGACGATGCGTACGTCCCGGACTCCTGGGATGGCGCGGTCGAGCAGGCCCACGGGCACCTACGACCCGGGACAACAGCTGTGACGATCACCGGAACCCGGCACCGCAGTGGCGTCTGGAACGGCGAGACGGCCGAGTCGTCGTATCCGGTCTCGTTCACCGTCTTCGTCGCCTGCAAGCCGTCGTTCGACCGGTGCCACGTCCTTCGGCTCTCGCAACTCGACAACCCGTTGAGGTGAGCGCGCGGTGGGCATGAAGGTGCTCGTCGCTGGCGCGGCCGCCGCCGTGCTGCTCGCTCCCGGGACCGCAGTTCTCGGCGTCGCCACGCTGATTAGCCCGGCTGCCGCGGGCTCAGGCGGGTGCCTCTGGGACGACGCCGCAGCCGGCAGCGTGGGCGTGTCCGGCCCTGTGCCTGAGGCCATGAGTGCCGTGAACGCCAACGGCGAGACCGTGACTCTCAACCAGCAACAGCTCACCCGAGCCGCGACGATCATCGCCGTCGGCAAGAGCGGGAACATCCCCGCCCGCGGCCAACTGATCGCGGTGATGACAGCCCTCACCGAGTCCTCACTCAGGGTCCTCTCGAACATCGGCGCCTATCCCGGTTCCGGCGAGATCCCGAACGACGGCGACGGCAGCGACCACGACTCCGTCGGTCTCTTCCAGCAGCGACCTGCCGCAGGCTGGGGCAACGTTGAGAACCTGATGGACCCCGTCTGGTCGTCCCGTGCCTTCTACGGCGGCCCGAACGGGCCGAACCACGGGTCCCCGCGCGGGCTGCTCGACATCGACGATTGGCAGACGATGGACCCCGGTGCCGCCGCTCAGGCTGTCCAGGTATCCGCGTATCCCGATAGGTACGCCGTCAACCAGCCGGTCGCCGAAAAGGTCCTGGCGACACTCAGCGGCGTCTCCCTGAACACCGCGCTCGCGTGCGCGCAGGTCGGCGACGACCATCCGGCCAACCTCCCACCCGGCTTCGCGGGAGACCTGATCAAGGCCGCCGCGTCGCAACTCGGCGAGCCGTACGTCTGGGGAGGTGGCGACTTCTACGGCTCGACCGGCGGAGGCTTCGATTGCTCCGGACTCGTTCTATACGCCGCGTACCAAGCCTCTGGCGGTCGCATCCGGCTCCCCCACTACTCCGGCGACCAGATCCGCCTCGGACAAGGCATCGCCTGGGCCGACAAGCAGCCCGGTGACTTGATCTTCTTCAGCTACCCGGGTGCCGGCGGCCCGCACCACGTCGCGATCTACGTCGGTGGTGACCGGATCCTCCACGCGCCACGGACCGGCGAAGTCGTCCGCTACGGCACGATCGGCGAGTTCGCTGGCGAGGTCATAACCATCCGCCGTCTGGGCTGACTACGAGGTCGGCCCGTCGGCACCGCCTTTGAGCAGAAACTCGTTGATGTTCTGAGAGCCGAGGTTCGCGCCCTCGGGCGGCAGGAGCCCTCGCGCACGCAGCCACTCGTACGCGGCTCGGTTTCGCTCGAAGAAGCGCCGCTCGGTCTCGGCATCCTTCGCTGCGTCACCTGTCACCTGATGCATCGAGGCAGGCGTCTCCAGGCGCTCAGAGGTCCCGTCTGCGTGGAACCGCTCGGCGCTCATTCCAGCCATGCGGTGCTCAGAGAGAAAGTCGAGGAACCAGCCCCGGCGAGTTTCGGCCCAGGCCCACCCGACGTGCATGCCACGGTGAAAGGAGTGGCCGTTGTCGACGACAGCAACAACCTCAGGCGTCACGGCGAGGTACTCCTCTGGAACCGTGCGGAGGGCGGCCTCCGCGCACCGCAGCTTGTCAGGATTCATGCCCTGACCGTACGGCGAAGGAGCGACAGAACGACATCAGTTCTTGTTGTGGCCAAGCGAGCGAGCGTGAAGGACTTCCTTCCAGTACGACTCGCGCTCCAAGACGTGATCGTCGTCGGTACGCATCGACCAAAACTCGAGCAGGGCGAACTTCATGTTGGCGCAGAAGTAGTCTGCACCCATTTCGTCCAGGAGTTCTTTGAGACCGACGTTGTTCCCGTGGAGAGTCGCGGCGTACGTGCTCCAGCGCTGCCAGATCCCGGTATCACCGTAGGCCGACCCGACGTACCGAGCGCCGGTCGTCTGGTCGTGGATGACGTAGACACCCTTCATGTGCTCGAGGGCGATCCGCCAATCAGGTCGCTGCTGGCTCACGATGACTTGGAGGTCGGCGAGCGCGTGGTTGATGCGATCGTGACCTGGGAAAGGGTCGCCTACGAAGGCCTCTTCGAGAATGGACGACACGGTCATCTCATCAAGGCACGACTCCATCGTCCGACGCCGCTGACGCCCTGCTAGGTGCAACCTGACGTAGAGACGGCGGACGAAGGAACCCATCAGGTCTTCGCGCGGGATGACGTCGTAGGAGTAGGTCCTCGGCTCAGGACGTCGGGCCATGACCTCCCAGATCCCGCCGAAGAGCCACAGCGTCGGGTCATGGCGATCCTGCGCGAGAGAAAAGATGAACTGCCGGTTGAAGTCGTTCTTGTCGCCGCGCCACGAGTTCCAGCGCTGCCACTCCTCAGGGTCGTTGGCGAGAACATCGATGGGGTAGTTCTTCCCGTTGAAGACTGCGCAGTGCAACTTGCACGTCGCCGGGTCGAAGTCCGCGGGAAGGAGCGCTGCAAGCGGAATCGGCTGCATGAGCGGAGCGTACGCGGAGGGACGGACCTCCGACCTCGATCAGTGCGGTCGCTGGTGCACCTGAATGCCATGAGCGCGATAAGCCAGATCAGCACGGACGTAGGCCCCGACTTTGGAGCCGTCGGCGGTTCGGGCGACCTTCGCTCCATCGTCGGCGCTCTGCTGACCTACGGCCTGATCGTCGCTGTACTCATGCTCGTGGTCTCCGCGACGACTTGGGCCATCGCATCGAGCTCCGGTAGCTGGAACACCGCCCAGAAGGCCAAGGGCGGCTGCTTCGTCGCGATCGGCGGGGCAGCCCTGAACGGCGCCGCGCTCACCTGGGCCAACTGGCTGCTGGACATCGGGCCGCACCTGTAGGACGTCCGCCCACGACGTCAGGAGTCCCTCCGATGAACCTTCCCGCACCAGCCCTCCTGCTTCCTCTCGACATCGAGATCGATCCGAACTCGAACGGACTCCCCGGCATCGGCGAGCTCAAGCAGATCGTCGGCGCCTCGATGACGGTCGGGCTGATCCTCGCCGTACTCGCTCTGATCATCTCCGCGATCGTGTGGGCGCTCGGCGCGAACTCGAGCAACCCGCACCTCGCGGGCCGCGGCAAACTCGGCGTACTCGTCGCCCTCGGGGCCGCGATCGTCTGCGGCGCCTCGGTGACGCTCGTGAACTTCTTCTGGAACGTCGGCCAGCAGGTCTAAGGAGAACGTCATGGGTGTCTGCGATGTGCCGGTGATCCACTCGGTCTGCAACGTCGCCGGCGACGCTGCAGGGGCGGTCATCACCGCGCCGTTCGACTGGCTCGCTCAGGGCATGGGCGGTGCCGCTGAGTGGATGTTCACGTCCGTCTGGAAGGTCATCGACACCACGACGTACGTCGACGTGACCAGCGGCGAGTACACGAAGGTCTACAACATCATGTTCGGCGTCGGGGTCTTCGTGATGCTCGGCTTCTTCATGCTCCAGGTCACCGGCGGCATGATCCGCCGCGAGCCAGCCGCGCTGTCGAGAGCGGCGCTCGGGCTCGCGAAGTCGATCCTCGGATCCTTCGTCGCCCTCGCGCTGCTCGCGACCGCGCTCGAGATCACAGACCAGTTGTGCATCGGGATCGTCAATGCCGCCGGCACCAACATGAACGAGATGGGCGACAAG
>Ga0209587_1000578_pt1 | contig 17992 bp, 21 predicted proteins | sample NGEPerD_2_FD_184512 | JGI IMG/M metagenome (GOLD analysis project Ga0209587, IMG submission 184512) | Arctic peat soil microbial communities from the Barrow Environmental Observatory site, Barrow, Alaska, USA - NGEE PermafrostL1-D... | ecosystem: Environmental > Terrestrial > Soil > Wetlands >... | reverse complement strand
GGACATTCACGCCCGGCAGTCGCAGCAAGTGCTTGAATGCAGTGGTGACGCGCATGGGCATGACCTCCAGGTCCGGTTGGTTCAGACACCCCGAACCTAGGGGCGTGCCCTGCGCTCACCTTGGATTGCCTCCTGGAGCCTCAGAAGCCTTGTGGAGCAAGGCCTTCCGGCTCAGCCTGACCGAATCTGACCCACATTCACGTCAGGAGGCCCAAAAAAGGACGCCAGTTGGCCCCGAGTCGGAGACGTTTACAAGGGCCAGGTCTGGGTGGGGAGGGCCGGCGACTCCGGGGCGGGAGACGAGGTCGTTACCGAGGTCATCCTGCCGCCTCACACCAAGTTTGCGATAAAGAAGGGAAGCTCCAAGAAGAGAATCCGGTGCTACTTTGGCAAAGCAAACGGCAGCTACAAAGAGCTCAAGGGCAGGAAGTGCCCTAACAAGTCGAAGCAGGGCTTCCACGGGCGCCGTTTGGTTCCTCCCAAAGGCTACTGGGACGTCCCCACCGGGCGCTGGATACAGGTCATCTTTCCTCTGCGTTCCTCGAAGAGGCTTACGGGTGTCGCCAGCAGCGATTGTCTGGTCGGCGCAGTCTGGAACTTGAGTGGATATGCCGTGAAAAACTGGGATGCACCCCAGCCAAGTGACGAATGTCCCCTGCCTGATGGGCACGGGCCGGATGTCGGCGTTTTCGTGGCGCGCAAGCGCTGAAGATGATGGCGCGTTCCGGCTCCACGCTGTTTCGGGGCGGGCTCGTGCGTCCTCTGGGAGGTGCCGTGGACGCCGGCTGGGTGCTGGTGTCGGACGGCCGGGTGGAGGGCTTCGGCCTCGAGTCGGACATGCCCTCTGCCGACCGCACCGTCGACCTCGCCGGGGGCGTGCTCGTGCCTGCGTTCTGCGACGCCCACTGCCACCTGCCGGCCACGGGCCTCTACACCCTGGGCCTCGACTTCAGAGGGGAGACGAGGGCCGCGCCCATCCTCGACGCCCTTGCCTCCAGGGCCGCCGCCGGAGGCGAGCTGCTGTTCGGCGGTAACTTCGAGGATCCGCTCGACGAGCCGCTGAGCGCCGCCGCCCTCGATCGCGCGGTGGGGGACAACGATGCGCTCGTGATCCGGGCAGACATGCATTCGTGCGTGGTGTCTTCGAGCCTTCTGGCGCGCCTGGACCTCACGGGTCTCGAGGGAGTAGACGTCGACGATTCCGGAGTGCCGACCGGTTACCTGCGCGAGGACGCGGCTTCGGGCGCTTTCGGTTTCTTCGACAGAAACCTCCCCAGAGAGCAGCAGCGCAGTGCCCTGCGGGCCGCCATCGAGCTCGCCTACTCCAAGGGAGTGGTCGCGGTCGACGAGATGTTCATCCCGGACTGGCGCGGCTGGGACCAGCTCGAGCTGCTGCAGGAGGTCACAGCCGAGGCGGCGCTAGATGTGGCCATCTATCCGGCCACCGGCGATATCGACCGAGTGGTCGAGCTCGGCTTCACCCGCATCGGCGGCGACTACTTCCTCGACGGCTCCTTCGGCTCACACACCGCGTGGATGAAAGAGCCGTATGAGGAGCCGCCGCCTCCCGGCTCGCCGCCCGACGGGATCAGATACCGCTCGGACGACGAACTGCTCGACTTCTTCCGGCGCAGCCACAAGCGGGGTATCCAGGTGGGCGTCCACGCCATCGGCGACGCCGCAATCGAGCAGGCGCTTACGACCTGGGAGCTCGTCGCCCAAGGCTCGGAGAGCGGGGTCGGAGAGCTGGGACACCGTATCGAGCATTTCGAGTGTGCTACGGATGACCACATCAAGCGAGCGGCAAAGCTTGGGCTCCGAATCTCGATACAGCCTGCCTTCGATTGGTTGTGGGGCGGAACCGAGGGTCTCTATGCGCGCCGCCTCGGCTCCGACCGAGCGCTGGGCATGAACCGATTTGGTTCGATGAAACGGGCGGGGCTGGCACTGGGGGCCGGCTCCGACTCCACGGTCACGCCGTTGGACCCGTTCCTTCAGATGGCCGCGCTGAGGCAGCATCACGTCCCGGAAGAGTCGCTCGTGTCCAACGAAGCCCTCGCGCTCCACACGGTCGGCAGCTTCGGCCTCCGCAGCCGGGGAGGCCCTCCCCGGGGACTCATGTCGCCCACCTTCCCCTCCCCGGCCGACTTCACGTTGCTCGATCGCGATCCCCTCGCCGTGACCGTGGAGGAACTCCTCGAGACCCGGGTGCTCGGCACCTGGATCTCAGGGATGCGGGTGTGGCCTCCCGCCGAAGCAGAGCGAACATAGGGGGCGGAGGAGGGAGAGGGAGGAGGAAGGGGGTGGCCTGTGTCGCACGACTCGGCTACCCTGGATGGAGCCGTACGAGAGGAGCGTGATGCAATTGAAGAGAGTCGAGGGGATCCGAGCGATTACCTACGACTGCTGGGGGACGCTGCTGAAGGATCGGGACTGGGAGGGCGCCATGCGAAAACGCATAGGCGCCCTTCGTCGTTTCGTGGACCTCGACGACAGGGAGGCGGAAGCCCTGGTGGAAGAGGCCTGGGCCCATCACGACGAGGCCTGGAAGCAGGTCGAGACGTTCGGCCCCGGCCGCATGGCCGCCTATTGCCTCGAGGCCCGCGGTATAGACGACGACGATTCCATTGCGTCCCTCACCCAAACCTTCGAGGAGGCCAGCCTCGAGGCTGGCGTCGAGCGGGTCGAGGGGTCCCTCGAGACCATGGAACAGCTCGGACTGGCCAACATTCGGATCGGGCTCGTCTGCGACACCGGCTTCACCCCGGGTCGCGTGGTCAGGGACCTGCTCTCAGACGTCGGCCTCCTCGACCACCTCGAGGTCACCTGTTTCTCGGACGAGGTCGGGGTCCCCAAGCCCGGCGGCGACATCTTCGCCAAGGCGCTCGCAGCGTTGGGCGTACGACCGCCCGAGGCCATTCACATCGGCGACTTACGCCGCACCGACATCGCCGGCGCGCACGACATCGGCATGCACGCGGCCCGCTTCAAGGGCGTGCACGACGATCTTACGGACGCTCCCGAAGCCGAGATCGTGCTCACCGATCACCGGCAGATTCTCGAGGTCCTGGACCTCGACCGGTGACGCCGGTACTCAAACGCGCGTAACGCACGCACAAGTACCGATTCCGTAACTCCATAGCGCGCGGCGCGCGATCAACGATCAATTGATGCCGACGTGAATGGAACTGTGGCGTGTCTATTGGCCGGCTGGTTGCTCACCTGTGGACGTTACCCAGGGCTCAGGGAACGGAATGTCCCAAGAAATCCGAACCTGGTACCCCACGTGATTGGCAGTCCCGTTCGGCGCGCAGCCTCCACCCTCGGTGCACCAAACTACGCTTGCGGCATCGTAGCGATCCGGCGACGAGAGTCGCTTCGCGGCGGGTTCATCGGAGCAGAACCCAGACGCAGGAAACCGGGCGTTCGTCGCCAACATTATCAAGCTTGTTATGACCGCGCCCTACAGCGTGGACGAGATGCCGGCCAACTGCGTGGATAGGACGGAAGGCAGCTAGGGATGCTCGAGGCCGCGGGCGGACGAGGGAGACAAGGCACATGAACAGAGGTGGCGGTATGGATCGAAAGCGAACCGATAAGAGAAACAACCTGGACATAAAGCGCTCAATGGTCGCGGCCGTATCTCTTGCGGGCCTGCTTATCGGCGGCGTGTTGATCGGCTCGGCTGCCTCGCAGCAGGAGCGACAAGCTCTGTCCAGTGGTCGGATCGGCCATCGCCGGGTGGAACGCGTCTACCGATACTCTCCGCCGTGGAAATCGACGTGCGAGTTCGACAACTGCAGCGTTTCTCTGCTCTTCGACCTCCCGGTAAAGACGCCCGAGACAACCGAGCGCGTCGATGTCGTGATGGTCGTGACGATCGACTACAAGACCAGCCCCCAGGACCATGCCGAGGCAGGCGGTGGGATCTTCTCGACCACGGACGGCGACCGTTTAATGGGGATGCGGCCACGCTGGACATTGGCCACCTCCTCTGATACCTACAACTCGACCACATTGACATGGAAGAAGGGGGGGCTGCCCGCCGAGGGGCGGCGTTACGCGTTTCGAGTTGACGTGCCGACAAGAGAGGGGAGCGGCGACGACATGAACTTTATCAAGGGCCGCAATGTGAGCGTCGTCGTGGAGATGTGGCCCAGTGGACCGTAGACGGCTCGTGCGTTCTCAGTAAGCGCGGGCCCAAGCCGCCTTGTCCACGCCGGGCCGCCCGCACACGACGCAAGCAGCGCCCGGGTCCTCCACCTCGAGCGGTAGGAAGCGCACAGTCGCCTTGGTGTCCTGGGATACTTTCTGCTCGCACGCTGTGTCCCCGCACCACGCCCCCACCCAGAAGCCCGCCTCGGCCTCGAGCCCGGCCCGTAGCTCGTCGTAGTCGTGAGCATCGTGGGTGTTTGCTTCTCTGAACGAGTGAGCGTCGTCGTAGAGCTCCTGCTGGATATCTCTCAGCATCGATGTCATCGTCGAGGAAGCTTCGCCGACCGGCATCGTGCGCTTCTCACCTGAGGTTCGCGGCACCACCACAACCTGTCCCGCTGCGATATCGCGCGGCCCGATTTCTATCCGCACGGGTACGCCCTTTAGCTCCCACTCCGAGAACTTGAAGCCGGGCCGGTGCTGATCGCGATCATCCACACGGCTCCTGATCCCGTCTCCGGCAAGTGTGTCCGAGAGAGAGCGCGCCACGGGAAGCACTGCGCCGGCTTCGTCGTCGCTGCGATAGATCGGCACGATAACGACCTGCAGCGGCGCAACCTTGGGCGGGAGGCGAAGACCGGAGTCGTCACCGTGAACCATGATCAGGCCTCCGATGATACGAGTCGACATTCCCCACGAGGTCGCCCACGCGTACTCGAGCACACCGTCGCGGTTTAGGAACTGCACGTCGTAGGCGCGCGCGAAGTTCTGACCCAGAAAATGCGACGTTGCGGACTGCAACGCCCTGCGATCTCTCATGAGCGCTTCGATCGTGTACGTCTCGATCGCGCCCGGAAACCGCTCCGATGGCGACTTTCGCCCCGGGTACACGGGCATGGCGAGGACGTCCTCGCACACTTCGCGATAGACCTCGAGCATCCGCAGTGTCTCCTCGACCGCCTCTGGGCCCGAGGCGTGCGCGGTGTGGCCCTCCTGCCACAGGAACTCGCTGGTGCGCAGAAACAATCTCGTTCGCAGCTCCCAGCGCACCACGTTGCACCACTGGTTGTAGAGGAGGGGAAGGTCGCGATAGCTCTGCACCCAGTTCGCGTACGTCGACCAGATGACGGCCTCCGACGTTGGCCGGATGACGAGCGGTTCCTCGAGCTTCTCGCCTCCACCGTGGGTCACGACCGCCACCTGGGGAGCGAAGCCCTCGACGTGCTCGGCCTCCTTCGACAGTAGCTTCTCCGGAAACAGAAGCGGGAAGTAGACATTCTCGTGGCCGGTGGCCTTGAAGCGGTCGTCGAGTGCTTTCTGAATAGCCTCCCACAGCGCATACCCGTGAGGCTTGATGACCATCGTGCCCTTGGCGAGTCCGTGCTCCGCCATGCCGGCGCGCTTTACGACCTCGACATACCAGGAGGGGAAATCCTCCGACTGCTTTGGAAGCGCGTTGCGTGCCATGCTCACTCACCCACTATCTGGACTATTACCGAACGCGGCCCGGCTTGGGAGAGCTCGACCAGCAGGACCCGCTGCCACGTTCCCAGTCGCAGCTTGCCCTCCACCGCCGGAAGCATCAAAGAGGTCGAACCAATGATCGGACGCCCGTCACTGAGAGAGCCGTTCAGCCGCGCCATAGCGGCCTTGATGTCCTCGAGCAGTCCCGACTCCCGCTCGTTGGCGATCAACGGCGACGAGGGTGAGCGGGAGAAGATCGTCACGTGCCCGTCGCATATTCCCGAGTCGGCCAGGGAGGCCTGGACGTCGTCGGTGATGTCGACGAAGTCGGGGGCCGCGAGGGTGCTGACCGTACACTCACTCTGGTGCGTTCGCATGTTCGCCAGATGGTACGGGAGGTTTGCGATTCGTGGGGGACGTCGAAGACCGGATAGCCGACCTCTATGCGGTCGACCTGCAGGACTTCGTGAGGGCTCGAAACGACCTTGCCCGAAGCCTCAAGGACGGCGGCGACGCCTCCGTGGCCAAAAAGGTGAGCTCACTCAAGAAACCGGTCCTGAAGGTGTGGGTGGTCAACGGGTTGGCGCGCAGGCGGGCTGAGGAGGTCCGGGCTCTGGTCGAGCAGGACGCGCCCCAAACGGGCGAGGAGCTGCGGGCGGCGTCGGCCGCGCGCAAAAAGCTCCTGAATTCCCTGCTCGCCGAGGCTCAGAAGATCCTCGAAGGTGCCGGCAAGAGCGCCTCGCCGGCGGCCCTGCAGCGCGTGGGCCGGGCCCTCGAAGGTGCCGCTCAGAGCGATAGCGCCAATCTCCTGTCGGGGACCTTGGAGGCGGAGAGGGAGCCCGTCGCTCAGTTCGTGGCCACCGGCGGGGTCTGGACCGAGAGGGACGAGGTTTCTGACTCCGAACGCCGCGAGCTGGTGAAACGAGCGGAGCACGCCGAGCAGGAGGCGGAGGAGATGACCGGGCGAGCGGTGGAGGCGGAGGACGAGGCCCGCCGGCTGGCAGACCTCGCAGCAAGGGCGCGCACACGGGCGCGCGAAGCCCGCGAGAAGGCACAGCGAGCCGCCAGGGGCCGCCAGGGGCCGTTAGGGCGACTTTTCAGCATTACCGACGCGAGTGGTGGGAGTGGGTGAAAAGATCCGGGAGAAGCGGGAATATTGGTGCTGAAGCGGCTCAGCTTGGGAGCCGATATGCCTGGAATCGAACCAACTGAAACTGAACGCATTTGTATCGAACCCAGCGCGAGTCGAAGGAGAGGAGCTGAGGTGTTCGCCAACCAGTCTGATTCCCACGCCATGCCGGAAGCCGACGACCTCGAGGACTACGAAGCCGAGACCGATGTGGACTCCCTCGAGCTCTACGCCGGCGACGACGAAGAGCCCGAGGAAGTCGACGCAGAGCTGCCGGTGGCGTCGGATGAGGACGACGAGGACGGGCCGGAGTCGAGCCTCGACGAGCTTCTCGCTCGGCGGGCTGCGAAGGCGGCGCTGGAGGGGGAGGAGGAAGCTCGTCTCGCCGATCTCGCTTCCCTCCTGGACGACGGGCGGGCCGAGCGACGAGTGAAGGCAGTGCCTCCCAAACGCCCCGAGTTCGTCTGCGCTCGCTGTCGCCTGGTCAAGCCGCTCGTGCAGCTCTCCGACGCGGCTCGGCCTCTCTGCCGCGACTGCGCATAACGATTCAGTCGAGGGTTAGCTCTGGGGCGGCTGCCCTGCTGCTTGTCGCAGGTGGCGCCGCTCTCGCGCTGGCGTTTCCCGAGCCCAGCCTTAATCCGGCGGCGTGGGTGGCGATTGCGCCCCTTCTCGTATGTACTCACCGCCGAGGAACGTCGGTTGGGTTTGGCTACGGGTTGTTGTTCGGCCTCGGCTTCTTTGGAGTTCTCATCGTCTGGATCAGCCTGGTGGGCTGGCTCGCATGGGTCTTCCTGGTGGTTCTGCAGTCTCTCTACGTGGGGGTATTCGGGGCCTGCTGGGCGCTCGTCTCGCGCCGGAGCTCGGCGGCAGGGCGAATACTGCTGGGGGCTGCGTGCTGGGTGGCACTCGAGTACCTGCGCTCTCGATTTCCGGCCGAGGGGTTCAGCTGGGGCCAGTTGTCGCAGGGCCAGCACAACCTCTCCTGGATCCTTCGGTTGGCGCCGGTAACCGGGGGCTGGGGCATCAGCTTTCTGGTGGTATCGGTCAACGCACTGGTCGCCGAGGCGTGGATGTCATGGAGAGCGGGGGAGTGGAGGATGACGGCAGCCGTAGTCGGCGCCGCCGCACTGTTGCTTGCGTTGCCCCTCCTATTGCCGCGGCCCGCGGCACGGGGGCCTGAGATCGAGGTCGCGGTGGTCCAAGGCAACGTTTCCCAGGGCCCACCGACGGACATCGTCGCCGGCCAGCTCGGCATTCTGGGGCGCCACGAGCGGGGGACGCGAAACCTCTCGAGTCAGTCGCCCGATCTGGTGGTGTGGCCCGAAAGCTCGGTCGAGCTCGATTTACCCGGCAGCCCGGCCCCCTTAGAGCGGTTGCGGGCCTCAGCCCGCGCCGCCTCGGCACACATCATCGCGGGAGTGAACGACGATGTCTCCGAAGGCTTCTACCGGGTGATGGCGCTCCACGTCGACCCTGCGGGTGAGGTGGCAGGCAGCTATCAAAAAAGACACCGGGTTCCTTTCGGCGAGTACATTCCCGGCCGCCGGTTTCTCGAGTGGATTCCGATGCTCGATCAGGTGCCCAAGGACGCGCTGCCGGGTGAGGTCCCCGGCGTCTTCGAGCTCCCCTCGGGAGACGTCGCCGTCGTGATCTCGTTCGAGGGGGACTTTGGCTCGTTGGTGCGCGAGCCGATAGACGCAGGCGGACGCCTTCTCGTCGTGGCTACAAACACCTCGACCTGGGGGAGATCGTGGGCCTCGGCCCAGCACCTTGCGTTCAGCCAGGTGCGAGCGGCGGAGAACGGGGTGTGGGTCGTGCACGGCGCGCTGAGCGGAATCTCAGCTTTCGTAGCACCCGACGGAGCGGTGGTGGCGTCTACGCCTCTGTGGAAAGCGACGACCCTGCTGCGGAGCGTTCGTTTCTCGACCTCCGAAACGCTCTATACACGCGCAGGTGATTTCGTGGCGTGGATCAGCGTGCTCATAGCGGTGGCCGGAGTGGTTGCAGGAGCGCGCCTGCGTTCGGCCCCCCCAAAGTGAGGACCCTGGTGATTCTTCCGACCCTGAACGAGGGTTCCAGCATCGGCCGGGTCATCGAGCTGTTGCTCGAGGGCGACGACTCCACCGACGTTCTGGTCGTAGACGACGCCTCGACGGACGACACCTCCGCGATCGTGGGGCGCCTCCGAGGCGAGCGCGTCAATCTCATAGAACGCCCCTCGAAGATGGGGCTCGGCTCAGCCTATCTGACCGGATTTGCGTGGGCGCTGGAGCGGCCCTACGACGCGGTTGTAGAGATGGACTCGGACCTCTCACACGATCCGCGCGACGCGCTCCGGCTGGTGGCGGCGCTGGAGCATGCCGACATCGTGATCGGTTCCCGCTACGTCCCCAGGGGCAGAGTCGAGAACTGGGGGCTTTGCCGGCGCGCCCTCTCACTGGCGGGCAACCGTTATGCACACGCGCTGCTCGGGATCGATGTCGCCGACTCGACGAGCGGCCTGCGCGCCTATCGAGCCGAGTGGCTCCGCCGCGCCGACCTGGCGAGCATCAGCTCCGAGGGCTACAGCTTTCAGGTCGAGATGGCCTATCGTGCGGTCCGCCGTGGAGCCCGAGTGATGGAGATCCCGATTGTCTTCACCGAGCGCGTTGCCGGCCGCTCGAAGATGAGCCGCGCCATCGTTGCCGAAGCCCTTGTGCGCATCGCGCTGTGGGCCCTGCGGGACCGCGTTCTGGCCTCTCTCGGCCGCCGGCCGGTTCGCCCATAATGTGCATTATGTAAACCAGCGCCCGCTTCCCCACTCGGTGGGCAGGAGGGAGTTTTATGTAAACCAGCGCCCGCTTCCCCACTCGGTGGGCAGGAGGGAGTCATGTATGAGGCTTCGACTCGGTTCGCAACCGTTCTGGCGGTGGCGGGGGCCAGATTAGTACTGTGGGTCACAGCGGCGACGGGTTCGGGCGGCAACTCCGGAGTGAGGCAACAGGCCTTCCAAGCGACCGGAAGTAACTCGGCGACGACCGACAGGTCGTTCCAGAGGTTGACGGGTATGACCCTTGCGGTGGCGAACCGCAGGAGTGTGGTCGGCTCGATCTTCAGCGGAACGTTTACCGGGCAGCGATGGAGATCAGGGTGAAAGCGGGCGGCGAGGTCATGAGCCCGGGAGCGGCACGGTTCGAGGTGGGCTCCCCCCTGCCGCGCTCGTTCTCCTTCACCTTTGCACAGGTCCTCCCTTTCTGTTCGACTCTGGAGGTGCAGTGGCGTTCGCCCACCGGGGAGAAGGTCGTCTTCTGCAAAGGGAGCCTGTCCGCCTTCTATCGACCCGTCGGCGGGAAGACCTACTGCCAGTAGTAGGCGCAATTGACCGCCGCGGTCAACGGCGGGTCGGCCGGCCGTGGCAAGCGTGCGCGTGCCGTCGTCTCCCGATCCGATCCACGCTCCTCCCGCACGCTCTTCCCAATGGGGCGGCATGGTCGTTGGATAGCTCTTGGCGAATCGGCGGGCCGCCGCCCTGCCATGTCTGTGCCGGGCGGCGGGTGTCGGGTGTTGCGGTTGGTTGCTATTGGTCTCGGACGACCATTCCGCGCTTGCCGGCGGCGGTGGCGAGACGGTCATCGAAGGTGGCGACCGCTCCGTGCGTCTGCTCGGCCGCTAACAGCACGCAGCAGTCGGGCAGCTTCAGGGTGGTGCCGGCCCGCAGCATCGCCAACCGCACGGGCGCATCCTCGCCCAACCGCACGGTGATCACCTCGAGCTGATTCAGGACAGCGACGGCTTGGTCGAGCTGCCCGGCGCGGGCCGGACCGACGAGCACTTCGGCGAGTGTGACCGGGCTCGCGCCCAACGACTCATCGGCAACTTCCAGCAGAAACGCACTTGCGCGTTCGTGGTAAGTGTCGGTCGCGTCGAGATGGGCGATGAGCACGCTGGCGTCCAGCACGATCATGCCGGCCAATCATCGCGCAACTCGCTGAGGTATCCCTCGCCGTATAGCCCGGTGAGTGCCCCGCTTGTGCGCGCAACTGCGTGTCGACGTCCGCGCACCACGCTCTCCCGCTGCCCGATAACGGCTTTGTGTCCCTCCTCAAGAAGGTGGAGCAGCAGTTTGGCGCGGTTGTCCTTGTCGGCGGGCCACCGTGCGCTTGCATCGTTCAGGGCTTGGGCCACCTGCTCGGTTTCAGTGATCAAGTGGCGGGGACGAGTAGTGGGCATAGCCAAGTGTAGCACCTAGCGGTTGGTGTTACACCTTGTGCCCATCGGGCCTGCGATCCGCTCGCCTACGGCCGAGGTACTCAAACGCGCGTAAAGCGCTCCTGGGTACCGATTGCGTACTCACAGGCGCGTCGAGCGCGATTGGCTCCGGGTCCGCCGTCTCGCTCGACCCGCACGCTTGGCACAATGGGCGCCATGGTCGTGAGAGAGCTCTTCGCCGGCGAGACGATGGCGGCCGCCGACGCCCTGCTGTGCCTGCGGGAGGCGGCCGGCCCGGCCGAGAGGCTTGTTGCTCGCATCGACGAGCTCCAGCGGCCGGAAGGCTATCGGCTGGTGGCTTCGTTCGATGAGGCAGGAAAGGCGGTGGCGGCCGGCGGATTCCGGGCGAACCACAACCTCGCCTGGGGGCACTTCCTCTACGTCGACGACCTCAGTACGCTCCCCGAGGCGCGCGGCGAAGGCCACGCCACTGCCCTGTTGCGTTGGATCTTCGACGAGGCTGTGCGCCTGCGCTGTGGCCAGGTCCATCTTGACTCGGGAACCGAGCGACACGCCGCCCATCGTCTCTATCTGGGCGTGGGCATGCACATCAGCTCCCACCACTTCCGCATCGACTCACCTCGGCAGTAGCCGAGCAGACATCTCCGAAGGGGCGTCCTTGACATGGCACGGGTAAAGGTGGGAGTGCAGCTTCAACCTCAGCACTGTTCGGTGGAGGATCTCCGCCGGGCGTGGCGCGAGGCCGATATCCGGGGATTCGACACGATCTGGACCTGGGACCACTTCTTCCCACTCCACGGGGATGAGCACGGCGCCCATTTCGAGGGCTGGTCGCTCCTCGCGGCGATGGCCTGCGACACGAGCCGCGCCCGGCTCGGCATCCTCGTGACCTGCAACGCCTACCGTAACCCCGACCTGCTTGCCGATATGGCCCGCACCATCGACCACATCAGCGGGGGCCGCCTCATATTGGGTTTGGGCTCAGGCTGGTTCGAGCGCGATTTCGCCGAGTACGGCTACGAGTTCGGAACCGCCCGCTCGAGGCTGGCGAAGCTGGAAGAGGCCCTCCCCCGCCTCAAGGAGCGCCTGGGAAAGCTCGTGCCGCCGCCCATGGGCGAGCTGCCGCTGCTGATCGGGGGCGGAGGTGAGAAGGTCACCCTGCGTCTCGTCGCCGAGCACGCCGATATGTGGAATACGGGAGGTGACCCGGCCACGGTTAGCCTTAAGAACGAGGTCCTGGATCGCTGGTGCGCTGAGGCCGGCAGGGACCCAGCGAGCATAGAGAGAACCGTATTCATCAGGGAGCCGGAAACCGCCGATGTCGGCGGGTTGCTCGACGCAGGCTCCGAGCATCTGATCTTCGCTCTCGGAGCGCCCTTCGACTTTGCCACCCTAGAGCCCGTGCTGAAACTCGTCTGAACGCATTAGCTCCCCTCGCGGGGTAATTAACTCATGATCCGCGGTATTCAAGGTAGTGGGTTTGGTGGGGTGCGTCACCAATCTCACGAACATGAGTTGGGAGCCATGTCATTGACTACCCTCTACGAAAAGTGATGAGCCGGGTGCGAAGTGCCGCATCCCGCGTCCTGCCGCGCTCTTCCCGAAAGCACCAGAGCCGGGCTCTCCATGTGAGCGTCCTGCTCAAGGATGGCCGCACGGTGGAGGGTTACGTCAGGCGCGAAGTGCTCCTCGACGAAGACCGACTGCTGCTTCTGAGCAATGTGACGCACACCTTCGACTCGGACATGAAGGAGATCTTGACCACTCCTTTGGATGCCGCCATTGCGCGCAATCAGGTGGTGGACATAGAAAGGGTCGCCGAGGAGGGACCTACGCCGGCCGCTCCCCCGGTGGCGGCTCCCGCAGAGGAATCCGAGCAGGCCTTGGCCGAGGATTACGAGCTGCATGTGCGGCTGCTTCTGAAGAACGGCCGTACCGTCGAGGGACTCGCCGAGCGCAATGCGCTGTTCGACGCCGACGGGCTGGTCGTTCTCACGAGGGTCGTGCACGCTTTCGACTCCGAGATGAAAGAGGTTCGGGCCAACCCACTCGATGCGGCCGTCCCCCGCGGGCAGATTGTGGACATCGCCGAGGTCACGGCGGCGCGTGGGGGGGACTCCGAGCCCGTCGCGGTTGCGCCCGAGCCGGAACCGGCAACCGAGCCCGAGTCCTCTGCACTCGAGCCTGTACCAGAGCCCGAACCAGGGCCCCCTGCACCCGAGCCCGAACCAGGGCCGCCTGCACCCGAGCCCGAACCAGGGCCGCCTGCACCCGAGCCCGAACCAGGGCCGCCTGCACCCGAGCCCGAACCAGAGCCAATCCCCATTCGGACCGGGGCCGGTGGCGCTCGCGATCTCTCTCCCGATCTCTCCCCCAGGGACGACCTGGCCGTCGGCGTGCTTCGGATGAGAGCGGCGCAGACTCGGGTGCGGGGAGCCCACATCAGCCTTGCGCTGTTCGCATTGGTTGCGCTCGCTCTGGCGGCACTGCTGTTGGCCTCCGCCCTATCCAACAACGGCGATCAGCCGGCCTCGGCAACGGGTTCGCCGTCACCCGCGCAATCGCCTGTGCCGGTCCCCTTCGGCGGTGCTGGGGAGATCGCGTTCTTACGCAATGTTTCGGGAGTGCCGCAAGTCCATCTTCTCGAGCTGGCTGGAGGAAGCCCAGTTCGACTTGCACCGAGTGACACCGAGCAGCAGCGACCCGACTTCTCTTCCAGCGGCCACAAGCTTGCATACTCGGCGGAGGTTGAGGGCCGGCAGGACATCTTTGTCTCCCGGCTAGACGGCACCGGCGCGATCAACGTCACAAACAACGACTTCGACGATTACGTCCCCGACTTCTCGCCCGACGGTCAGAGCATCACCTTTTCCAGCGATCTCGTCGGAGACTTCGATATCTACATTCTCGACCTGGAAAGTGGCGAGACCCGCGTACTCATTGACAATGAGGTCCAAGAAGCCTCGCCGGCGTGGTCTCCGGACGGGGAGACAATTGCTTTCGCGAGCCGAATAGATGGGGACTTCGAGATATACACCGTGGACTCCGAAGGCTCCGAGAGTCCCGTCAGGCTCACCGATAACTCCGTCGACGACCGCGCACCCGAGTGGTCTCCCGACGGAACCACGTTGGCATACGACCGCGCCGTCGATGGGGACACGGAGATTTTCATTACGCCCTTGGGTGCCGAAGAACGGCAGATCACCGACAACGGCGTGGAGGATCGACACCCGGCGTGGTCTCCGGATGGCCGCGGGGTCTTCTTTGGTCGTCGGTCACTGAACTCCTCGGGGCTCTATTTCAAATCGCTCGAGCCCGGCTCCACCAACGTCCTGGTAAACGAAACCTCCAGAGGCTACGACCCAGCCGTTAGGTAGCGTCCCGCTGTCGATAGGATCTGTCACTAATGCACGCCATGATCGCAGAGCCGCACGTGCGCGCTCCCTCGGACATCCGGATTCGCAATCAAGCCTTTCGCCGAGCCATCGTCTACTGCATGACCGTACTGCTGGTCAGTCGCATCGGCTTGACCGTAGTAAGCCTCCTTGCCGGGCAGCTTCGAGGCTCCGGCCCCGTCGGGGTGCCGGGATGGCCCGCACCGAAGGCCCAGGGCGCAGCCGAGCTTATGGGAACTGCTTTGGAGCGCTGGGATGCGCTCTGGTTCCTGCGCATTGCGGCCGGCGGCTACCACTTGAGTGACGGCAGTGCGGCGTTTTGGCCGGGCTATCCGCTGGCGACGCGCGCGTTGGCGGCTGTTTTCGACAGACATACATTGAGCGCCGCTCTGGTCATGTCGGCCGTCTTCAGCGTTGCCGCTCTGGTGCTCTTCTATTTGCTTGGAACGCGCGAGTACGGCGAGCCCCTAGCCCGCCGCAGCGTTCTGTATCTTGCCCTCTTCCCCACCGCCTTCTTCCTCGCGGCCCCCTATTCGGAATCGATGTTTCTATGCTTCTCAGTGGCCGCGCTGCTGGCCGCGCGTTCCAAGCACTGGTGGGTGGCCGCGATGTGCGCGGCCTTAGCTTCTGGGACCCGGTCGCTGGGAGTGGTCCTCGCCGTGCCCCTTGCTCTCGAGGCGCTCGCCCAGCAGCGAGATCGCCGCCGAGGTGTGGGGGCGACGATCGTGTCTGTTATGGGGCCGGTGGCCGCAAGTCTTTCGGGGACTGCGGCCTATCTTGTCTACTGGGGTCTGCGATCGGGCAACGCGCTTCAACCGTTCAGCTCCCAAGCCCAGTGGCTGCGCACGGCATCATGGCCGTGGGAGACACTCTCACAGGCCACGAATTTCGCATGGCGCTTCGATGCCCTGTGGCACCGGATCGACTGGCTGTTGGTCATTCCCTTCATAGGGTTGGCTTTGTGGTCGCTGCGGTGGATGCGAGCCTCCTACGCGGGCTACGTTTGGGGCAGCCTCGTGATCATTCTGAGCTTCGTGTTCCCCGCCCGCCCGCTGATGTCGGCCCCGCGCTTTCTTCTCGTGCTGTTTCCCCTGTTCTGGGCTCTGGCCCGGCTCACCGATCGGACCTCGTTGCACCGAGCCTTGGCCCTCGGGCTCGGTGCGGGTCAAGCTCTGATCGCCGCTTTCTTCGTGGCCTGGTATCCGATGTTCTAAGTGCATTTCGGCCGCTTGGAACGGTCAAAGAACCGTCCGGACATCTGCCGATACGGCTTGCGGTTTGCTTTGCAGCAGGGAACCCTGCGACGGTTCCTCGAGCCCGTACTTGACAAGCAGATTGAGATAGTCCCTTTGATATAGGACCTTGCAGCGAACGTCCGGGTAGAGGGCGGCTAGACGCCGAGCCTTGCGGTTCTTCTTCGTGACGAGTTTTTGATTCAAGGTCGTGATCTCTATGTAGAGATCGAACTCCGGCAGATAAAAATCGGGGGCGAAGCGCCGGGTGACCGAGCCGTCCTCGTTCCAGTCGATATCGAAGGCAGTCGGTTCATAGCGCCACTCGATCATGTAGAAATCGAGCAGCCTCGCGAACTGACGCTCGCTATTGTGAGCGAACGCCACGCGCGCGTGCTGGGGCAGATCCTCGGCACACTCTTCCTGAGAATCGCGGGCCTCCAGCGAGCCGCGGGCGTTCGCTACGACTTGTGCCCCGGCATCGCTGGGGGGGGCAAATCAGTGCTCCTGCGCCTGCGCCAGGCCGTGAGCCTTTGCCGCCTCTTCGGGGCGCGGCTGGAGCCGTTTCAGGTCACCGTTGAGCTGGTCTCTGACCTTGCCCACTGCGACGACCGCGCCGAGCACCCCCTGTCCCGAGCGCAACAGGTCGATGATCTCGGAATCAGTGGTGCAGGCATAGACGCCGGAGCCGTCCGCCACGATCGTGACGGCGCTCGGATCCCCAGCCAGATTTCCGCGTACGTACTCGATTGCTTGACGGACCTTTTGAAGGCTCGCCCCCGCGTCTGTAAGGCTCTTGATGACCTTGAGCTGTAGAAGGTCGTTGAAGGAGTAGAGGCGCTGCGTCCCCGAACCCTGAGCCGCCTGCAGTGAAGGGGTGATGAGTCCCGTGCGGGTCCAGTAGTCGAGTTGCCGGTAGGTGACGCCGACTATCTTGCACGCTTGCGGACCTCTGTATCCGGTGCTTTGCACGTCGCCGTCCTTCTCTTCGAGGGCCGAGTGGTCGGAGCGCCGACCGATGAAGCTAGGTCGGTGATCCAGGCTCAGAGTCACACGGCGGTAGTTACGCCAATGAAAGAATAGGGGAAGGCCCGGCAGGTGTCAATCTTAGGGCTCAAACTTTCATCCTCGCCTAGAGGTGAATACGGTCTCAAGTCGAACTCGAGCCGCGTCAGCTACCGCCCGCGAAGTCCTCCGGAGTCACCTGGTCGAGAAACTCTCGAAACTTCTCGACCTCGCTCTCCTCTTCGTCTCGAAGTTCGATGCCCGCCTGCTCCAGAACTTCCTCGGCGGCGAAGATGGGTGCGTTGATGCGGACGGCCAGGGCGATCGCATCGCTCGGACGCGACGAGACTTCTTTGGTCCCGCTATCGGCGCTGAGTTGAATGAGCGCGTAAAAGGTCGAATCGACGAGCTCGGAGATGAGAATCCTCTCGACGGTGGTCTCGGTCTCCCGCAACAGGTCGCGCATCAAATCGTGGGTCATGGGACGCGGGGTCTCCACCCCTCCGAGGGCGAATGCGATGGCCGTTGCCTCGCCTGCCCCGATCCAAATAGGGAGGTAGCGGTCCCCCCCAGATTCTTTAAGGAGAACGATGGGCTGGTTGGAGGGAAGCTCGACGCGGACCCCCACGAGCGATAGCTCGATCATGCCGTGAAGGCTAACACCCCTCTTCTTGAAAGTGGCAGGGTTCAGCGCCACTCAGACGGCTCCAGCAAACGCGGCTCGTTAGCCAACCGTGCAAGGTCCGAGACCGCCTGGATCGCCCGCAGGTTGCGATAGCGACCCTGAAAGTCGAGGCCGTATCCGACCACGTACACATCTGGTATCTCGAAGCCTCGGTACTCGATCGGGACGGGGACGATGCGGCGCGCGGTCTTGTCCAGCAAGGCGACTGTTGCCAGGGAGCGGGGCTCTCGCTCGAGCAGGGTTCGTCTTAGGTAGTTGAGCGTCAGTCCTGTGTCGACGATGTCCTCCACCAGCAGCACGTCGCGGCCGGTGACAGCGCGGTCGAGGTCCTTGACTATGCGCACCACCCCCGACTGTGCGTCCGGACCTTGCGCATAGCTCGAGATCGCGATGAAGTCGATCTCTGCATCGAGGCGGATTGCGCGCAGGAGGTCGGCGAGAAAGAGAGTCGATCCTTTGAGAACACCCACGACCACGAGACTTTCGGGCAGCTTGGCATAGTCGCGCCCTATCTCGGCCCCCAACGCCGCCACTCGGCGGCGAAGCTGCTCCTCGGAGATCAGGGGCCGGGCAGGGGCGACGGGCTGCGCCGGAGGGGTCATGGGTGCGAGGCGCCCATGAGGGAAGGGACCCGAAATGTGTTCTCCAGCAGAGTTCCGAGCGCCTACCCGAAACGGGTGGGCTGGGGCGCCGGCGCCCCAGCCCACCCGTTTCGGGG
>Ga0209587_1000577_pt1 | contig 18012 bp, 18 predicted proteins | sample NGEPerD_2_FD_184512 | JGI IMG/M metagenome (GOLD analysis project Ga0209587, IMG submission 184512) | Arctic peat soil microbial communities from the Barrow Environmental Observatory site, Barrow, Alaska, USA - NGEE PermafrostL1-D... | ecosystem: Environmental > Terrestrial > Soil > Wetlands >... | reverse complement strand
GCCCCCGCCCGCCCCAGCACCTCGTAGCGCCCGCCGTAGATCTCTTTGGCAGGGCTCAATCGCCGCCCTCGTCCCCGTTGTTGTGGTTCTTCTTGCCCTTGCCCTTGCCATTACCGTTGCCGGTGCCTGGGTTTTCCTCGGGAGGTCCAGGCACAGCGACGACGACCTCGATCGAATCGCCGGGGCTCACCTCCACGCGGGGGTCGGGATTGGTGTCGACCACCTCCTCGGGCGCCCCCTCTGCCTCCGGGTCATCGACTCTCTCCGGGACCAGTCCCGCATCCGAGAGGATCTGGTCCGCGCTCTCGTAGTCCAAGCCCACCACGTTCGGCAGCGCGAAGGGCGTCGCAGTGTCGCTCGGTGAGGGAGTCGGCGACGGCTTGGCGGCGGCCTGGCCCTGCTTGCGGTCACGAGGTCGACCGTCCTGTGGGGAGCTCTCTGTGGGCGCCGAGAGCAGGCGGCCCGCCACCAGTCCCAGGACCAGCAACGCCAGGATGACGAGGGCGGCGAGCGCGCCGCGCCCGGCTCGGCGAGGGCTCCATCCGCTGTGCGGGCGCATGACTCGCGTGCCCGAGGGGTCTGCCAGGGGGGCGGTTGCGGCGCCGCCGGCGGCGGCTACGCCCGCTCCCGCAGCGAGCGGCCCGGTGGGGGAGCCACCGCGCAGGGCAGAGGCCATAGCGGAGATATCCGGATAGCGCTCAGAGGGGTCCTTGGCCGTGGCCCTTGCGGTGGTTTCGTCGAGGGTCGCAGGGACCTCCGGCACGATGCTCGAGGGAGCCGGGATCTCATCGTAGACGTGGCGCATGGCGATGCCGATGGGGGAGGTGCCGGAGAACGGGACCTTGCCGGTGAGCATCTCGAAGAGCACCACTCCCATGGCGTACTGGTCGGCGGCGGGCCCCACGCTCTCCCCGGAGGCCTGCTCGGGCGCCAGGTAGTGGGCGGTGCCGAGCACCGAGCCGGTGGCGGTCAGGGTCGTCTCGCCGATCGCCCTGGCGATGCCGAAGTCGGTCACTTTCACCCGGTCGTTGTCGGAGACGATGATGTTTCCCGGCTTGACGTCACGATGGACGATGCCGGCGGCGTGGGCGTGAGCAAGCGCATCACAGCTCTGGGCCGCGATGGCGGCGGCTCTGCTCGGTTCCAGAGGACCGGAGCGGAGCAGCTCGGCTAGGTCTCGGCCCTCGATCAGCTCCATGACGATGAAATCGCGGCCGTCGTCGGCGCCGAAGTCGAAGACGCTCGCGATGTTGGGATGACTGAGCCCGGCGACCGCACGCGCCTCGCGCCGGAAGCGCTCGACGAAGCGGGGATCGTCGACGAGCTCCTCCTTGAGGAGCTTGACCGCCACCCGCCGATTGAGCCGCTCGTCGGTGGCCTCATACACGGTTCCCATGCCCCCGGCCGCCAGCCGCTGCTCGAGCCGATAGCGATCGATGAGCTTTTGCGCCTCTACCATTGCCTGATCCTTCGGTCTGCTTCGATGACGGCCTTCGCTATGGGCGCAGCGACCGCGCCTCCGGTGGCCTCGGAACCCAGCTCGCCGCCGTTCTCGACAAGGACCGCGACCGCAATCCGCGGGTTACTCGCCGGGGCGAAGCAGATGAACCAGGCGTGTGGCGCGGCCCCCTCGACGGTCTGGGCCGTTCCCGTCTTCCCTGCCACTTCGACGCCGTCAATCTGGGCTGCGGTTCCGGTTCCCTCCGTCACCACCGAGGTCATCATGCGGGTGAGCACCTGCGCGGTGGCGGCGGAGAACGCCCGGCCCAGCGGGGCCGATCGCTGCTGCTCGATCACCGAGCCGGATGGATCTCTGACCTCGCGCACGAGCTGAGGGCGAGGCACCTGGCCTCCGTTGGCAACGGTCGCGGCCACCACGGCCATCTGCAAGGGCGTGGCGGCGACATCGCCCTGGCCGATGCCGGCGAACGCTCGCAGCGGCTCCTGGTCGTCGGGGACGTCGGGGAAGGTTGAGGCCGCGGTCCCCACGTCGAAGGGCAGAGGCTCGTTGAAGCCCAGGGCCCCGGCCGTCCGGCGGAGCTCCTCGGGCAGTCGTAGCCCGAGAATCGCGAAGGTCGTGTCGCAAGACTGCACCAGCGCAGTGAAGAGATCGATGGAGCCCGTGCCCGTACAGGAGGTGTTAGTGAAGTTGTTCAGAGTGTTGTCGGTCAGGGGCAGATCGAGCGCCTCGGGGTCGGGAAAGGTCGACGTCGGACTGAAACGCCCCGACTCCAGTGCGGCCGCCGCGGTCACGACCTTGAACGTCGATCCTGGAGGAAAGCTCCTCGAGGTCGCCTTGCTCAAAAGTGGGCTGTCGGGCGAGTTCGGCTGTAGCGAACGCCGGTAGGAGCGGATCTCGTCGGTGTCGTGCGTGGCCAGGGGGCCGGGATCGTAAGTGGGATTCGAGTACATCGCCCGGACCTCTCCGGAGCTGGGGTCCAGGGCCACGACCGAACCTTCCTGGCCGCCCAACGCCTCCGCCGCCACCTGCTGAAGCTGGGAGTGGACGGTGAGCCTCACATCGTCGCCGCGCTCGCCGGAGCTCAAGAAGCTGTCCTGGATGTCTTGCATCGAGATCACTCCGCTCTCTCCCAAGAGCTGCTCCGAGTAGGTTGCCTCGATCCGGTCGCTCCCGTAGATGAGTGAGTAGTAGCCGGTGATGTGACCGTAGAGCTCGCCGCCCGGGTAGGTCCGGAGGTACTGGAAGCGGTCCTGCGTCCTACGGCTGCGCGCCACGGTCTCGAAGTCGAGTGTTTCGATGTCGCCGCGCTTGATCGCGTACTCCGCCAGGAGCGAGCGGATGTTGGAGTCGTTGGATGCAATGTCCTCGGCAGCGAAGATCTGGACGTAGTTGAGCTGGGCGAACACGAGCAGGAAGGCGGCCACCAAGCCCCACGCCACGCGCCGGATCTGAGCCTGCATCACCGGCGTCCCCCGATGAGGATCTCGCCCGTGAGGGCGGGGTCGGGCTCGCTCGTGTTCTGGTGGCTCACGCGCGCCAGCAGCGCCATCAGGATGAAGTTCGACAACAGGCTCGAGCCTCCATAGGACATGAACGGGAGCGTGATGCCGGTCAGAGGCAGCAGACGAATGACTCCGGCGAGGATGATGATCGTCTGAACACCGAAGCTGACGATCAGCCCCGCTGCCAGGAGCTGGCCGAAGTCGGAGCGGGCGCCGAGCGCGATCCGCAGGCCCCGGCCCACCAGGAACATGAAGCACACCACGACCGCCGCCGTCCCCAGCAGGCCGAGTTCTTCGCCGATGACCGCGAACACGAAGTCGGTGTGGGCCGCCGGGATGAGATCAGGCCGGCCCTGTCCGAGGCCCGTTCCGAACAGTCCTCCGGTCGCCAGCGCGAACAGGGATTGGGCGAGCTGGTAGCCCTCGTCGGAAATCAGCTTGGGGTTGAAGACGTCGAGCCACACCGCCACTCGGAGCTGCACGTGACTGAAGGTGGCGTAGCCGACGTAGGCGCCGGCCGCGAACACCAGCAGCCCCACCAGCATGTAGGCCACTCTGGCGGTGGCGATGTAGAGCATCACTAAGAAGATCGAGAAGAACAGCAGACTCGAGCCGAGGTCCTTCTCGAAGAACATCACTGCTAGAGACAGGAGCCACATGACCAACAGGGGGCCGAAGTGCTTGATGTCGGGGAAGTGGATCCTCCAGATGCGGCGCGAGGCAATGGCGAGCAGCTCTTTGCGCTCCGCGAGGTAGGCGGCGAAGAAGATCACCAAGCAGATCTTGGCGAGCTCGCCGGGTTGGAACGAGAACGAGCCCACCCGCAGCCACAGCCTCGCCCCGTTGATCTCCGTGCCCAAGGGAGTAGCGGGCAGCAGCAGAAGCAGAATTCCCGTAAAGCCGAGGATGTATTTGTAGCGGGCCAACACTCGGTAGTCACGCACGACAACGAGGGTGGCGATGAACACGACCACGCCCACCACCGTCCAAGTGGCCTGCGTGGGACCGTAGTCGGAGGGATCGAGCCGGTAGACGGCGGCCAGCCCGAGCCCGTTGAGCAAGGCGGTCAACGGGAGCAGGAGGTGGTCGCTCGAAGGGGCCAGCTTGCGCACGCCGATGTGGGCGGCGGCGTAGGCGGCGGTCAGGGTCACCATCAGGGGGGCCGCGGTGGCGAGGATGTCGGCGTCGCGCGCCAGGACCACCAGCGCCAGAGCCCCGACCCCGAGGATCAGGGCGAGGATCAGCAGGTACAGCTCGGAGTTGCGGCGGGCCGTGGCCTGCATCATGCCTTCGAGTCCCCCTTCGCTCTCTGATTCTGGAACTCGCGGGCCAGGTCTGAGAGGTTCGAGACTGTGCTCTGGGCCTCGTCCAGGGACTCGACCTTCATCCCTTGCCGCAGCAGCGCATGGCGCGAATCGGGCAGGTCCTCGAGCGACAGAGCCGAGGGCTCGACTGGCTCCGCCAGGGTGAGACCTGCGATGCGCTCGGGGATGCCCTGGTAGATCGTGACGCGATCCAATTCGTCGACGCCGACGTAATAGGAGTTGTCCAGCGCCCAGTTGCCGGCCCCATAGACGGCGGCCACGAGTAGCAGGAGCAACAGCAGCGCTCCCAGCCACTTCCGACGGCGGCGGGAGGTGGTGGGGGCCGCGCTCGAGGGGCCGGGTGAGGTGTCTGTTCGCTGAGGGCCCGGCGCCGGAGCGTCCTTGCCGCCCAGGTCGATCACGAGCACCGTGATGTTGTCCTCGCCTCCTGCCTCGAGGGCGAGCTCGACCAGCGCCTCGGCCGCCTGCTGCGGGTCCTCGGCCGCATTCGCGGCCGCGGCGATGTCTAAGTCCGAGACCATCGAGGAGAGCCCGTCCGAGCACAGCAGTAGGCGATCTCCTGCGCGCGCCTCTATCTCCCGCAGATCCACCGCGATGTTCGAGTCGAGCCCCAGCGCGTTGGTGATGACGTTTCGCTGGGGATGGTGCTGAGCCTCCTCGGGGCTGATCTGACCCTCTCGCACCATGCGGCCCACGAGCGTGTGGTCGTCGGTGAGCTGTTCGATGACCCCATCTCGCAACCGGTATGCGCGTGAGTCACCCACGTGTGCGATGTGGGCGATGCCCTCGCCCGCCATCAAGAGGGTGCAGGTGGTTCCCATACCCAACAGGGCGGCGTCCGACTGCGCCTTTGTGTAGATGGCGGCGTTGGCATTGTTCAGTAGCCGTGCGAGCGAGCGCGGGTCCTCCGAAGAGACCTGGGCTGCACCATCGGAGATGACCTTGACGGCCGTTTCCGAGGCGACCTCACCGGCCGAGTGGCCGCCCATGCCATCGGCGATGGCGAACAGGGGCGGCTCGGCGAGATAGGAGTCCTCGTTGCCCTCGCGGACCCGTCCCACATCGGTGCGAACGCCCACGGCCGTGTTCATTTTCGCAGCTCCATGACGGTCTTGCCGATCTTGACCTGGTCGCCTCGTTGCAGCTCGGAGGGAGAGGTGATCCGCCGTCGGTTGAGATAGGTGCCGTTGGTCGACCCGAGGTCTTCGACCATGACCGCCTCTCCCTTGGAGAAGATGCGCGCGTGCATTTGAGAGACGTACGTGTCGTCCAGCACGATGTGGCACTTCTCGGCTCGGCCCACCACGAGCTCATCTGAAACATCGAAGGACTTGCCCTTCATGTTCTCGCCTTCGACGATTGCCAGCTTGCGCGGGGCCTTCTTGGTCCGGCGGGGGGCGGGCCGGGCCGGAGCCGGCGCCCGGGCTGACGCTCGCCTTGGGTTCGGGGTCCTCAGCTCCAGGTAGATGGCCTTGACCGCCCGGGCCACGAATATGTAGAGGATCGCCAGAAACGCGTACTTCAGTAGCTCGAGGACCAGATTGGGCATGAGGCTCAGTCCTTTGAGAGCTCGAAGCGGAGCTCGCTCGAGCCGAATCCCAGGAGGTCGCCGTGGCCGAGGGACTGCTCGCGGCTTAGCTTGCCGTTGACCGTGGTCCCGTTGGTCGAGCCCAGGTCGGTGATGGTCCAGGTCCCGTCGGTGAGCCGCAGCTCGGCGTGGCGGCGGCTGACGTTCGGGTCGGAAAGGACCACTTCGTTGGCCGACAGGCGCCCGATCGTTACCGGCGGGTTCGTGATCGAGATCTTGTTCTGAGGGTCGCCGCTCTCGCCGAGGACGACCAGGGTCGCCCCGCCCGGCCGGATCCCGAGACGCTCGGCGGTGCCCAGATGGATCGCCCGGGTGGCGGAAGGGTCCTCTTGATTCGGCTCGTGAGTCGAGGCCGACTTGGGGGCACTGCCGGGATCGGAGGTGAGCGAGGCCTCGGTGCGGAACTCGCCGCGCCCAAGACGCTCGACTTCGTGGAAGGAGATCCGAGGCATGCCCATGAGGTTCCAGCGCCGCTCCTTGGCGGCCTCGATGACGAGCTCGGAGAACTCTCGCTCGAGGCCCGGCCCCATGGGCTCGAAGCGAGCGTAGTCCTCCGCACCCAGCAGGATGCGGAACTCGTTGGGGGCATAGGTGCGGTTGACGGAAACCGTGCGGTTCTCCTCCATCTCGCGTACGATGCGCCGCCCCACCTCGATGGGCTGGAGGCCGGAGCGGAACATCTTGGCGAACATGCCCTCGAGCAGGCCTTCGAGCCGGCGTTCGAGGTCTCTGGCGACTCCCACAATCGTCGGTCCTTTCGCTGCCCGGGAGCATGTGGCGCGCCCCGGGGGACGACCTCTAGAGGGAGAATTATGCCCGGTGCGGACGGCTTACCCTTTTTGCTAGTTTTGTGCTCTCCGCCGGGCGAGTGGTGGAACGGCAGACACGCTGGCTTCAGGTGCCAGTGCGCGATAAGCGCGTGGGGGTTCAAATCCCCCCTCGCCCACCCATATTCGCGTTTTGAGCGCCTCAGAGTGCCCAAAAGGGCACCCTGGGGCCCCTAGAACGCGGCTAGGGCTCTGTCGGGGGCGTAAGCGCTCGTTCGATCACGTGATTTGCGAACCCGACCCGCCCACAACGAGCCCGCCCGGTTTAGCCGCGGACAGCTGCGAGTATGAGCCCCGGCGTCCCCTCGAAGATGCGGTCGTTCGACACAAGCGGGATGTCGAGGCGCAGAGCGGTGGCTGCGATCCACCGATCGGCGTCGTGCTCGCGTTGGCAGAGGGCGTGACCAATCCGCTCGCACGCGACGCGGAGTTCGACGTAGGTGCGGATGAGATCGGGGCCGGTCTGCACGACCTCGGCACGGGCAACGGCCGCTTCGAGATGCTGGAATCGAGCGGTTCCCCAGCCTCGGAGAAGCGCGCCGTAGCGGACCTCGGCGACGGTCTGGAACGAGAGGACTTCGAGGCGGCGGAGGAGGAGCGGTTCGTAGCGCCGAGCAAGAGACGAGTCGGGGACGAGACCGGCGCTGTAGACGTTGGTATCGACGACGACGGGGCCTCGGGCTGCCCGGCCGGTCAACTCAGGACGGCGTCGAGGAAGGCCTCGGCCTCCTCCTTGGTGAGATCGTCGATCACCATCTCCCCGTAGGGCGGGTGCGGCCGGGCGCGGCGCAGCAACTCCTCAACCGGGAGCTCGAGGCTCTCGCTTGCGCTGGACTCAGGGTGCGGAGTCGACATCTCGCCCGCGATTGTACGGTCATCGGCGCCATTGCGCAGCGACTCAGGCGTCGGTGCTACTGAAGATGAGGCGGGCGACGGCCTCGGCGGCGCGTGGGCCTGCATGTTGGGGGCGTGCCGGTAGATGTCCCAGGTGATCGTGGCGCTGATGTGACGAGGCGTTCGGAACGTCCTGCGCCTGCTGCGTGACCGCCCTGACGACGTGCGCCGGGGAACGCTCTGGTTGGGCTGCGCAGAGTCTCACGGGTGATACACTGAGGGCGTGGCTGAGGCATCGGTTCGTGAGCTCCGGAATCACGGTGGAGAGGTTCTCGACCGGGTGGCGGCCGGCGAGCACGTCACCGTGACCCGGGACGGGAAGCCCGTCGCCGAGTTGCGCCCCCTCCCGCAACGCGGCCTTACCGCCGCCGCCTTGGTCGAACGATTCTCGCGCCTGCCCCCCGTCGATCCACAGCGGTTCAGGGCCGACGTTGATGCCGTGATGAACCCGACCCTGTGACCCGCGCCGTGCTCGGCGTGATCGACACGAACACGCTGATCCTCCTCGAGCACCTCGACCCCGACACGCTGCCAGAGGAACCGGTCATCTCCGCGATCACCCTTGCCGAGCTGTCCGCGGGACCGCTCGTCGCGGTCGACGAGGACGAACGAGCTGCGCGTCAAGCGCGACTCCAGGAAGCGGAGGCGGTCTTCAAGCCGCTGTCGTTCGATGCGCCGGCTGCTCGGGCCTTCGGACAGGTTGCCGCATCCCTCCGCCGCTCGGGCCGGAAGCCGGCAGCGCGGGCGCTCGACGCTCTGATCGCGGCCACGGCGATCGCCAACGGCCTAGATCTGTACACCTGCAACCCGAAGGACTACGCAGGGATCGACGACTTGACCCTGATCGCGGTCCCACATCCAGACGCCACCTAATTAGCCTCTGGAGAAGTCCGGTAGGGTTCTCAAACGCGCGCAAAGGGCGCCTGGGTCCGGAATCCGTACTCCAGAGCGCTTGAGGCGCGATTGAGTACCTCGCAAGCCCGGCACGCTAGCCCGGCCCCCGGTTCCCAGAGTCCGGCAACTCTGCGATAATTCCTTCACTCCCATGACCCCACGCAAGAACCAGCCGCTCGCCGCCGTCCTCGGCCCCCTCGAGGCCGAGGTCATGGACGTCGTCTGGGACCGGCCCGAGGTGAGGGTGCGCGACGTCTACGAGGTGCTCTCCGAGCGCAGGCCGATCGCCTACACCACGGTCATGACCACCATGGGCCGCCTTGCCGAGAAGGGCCTGTTGCGCCGCATCGAGTCCCACCCGGCTCACCGTTTTCGTCCGGGCGTGTCGAGGGACGAGTACGCCCGCTCCACCGTTCACTCGGTGCTCGACTGGCTCGTGAGCCACTTCCCCGACCCCGCCGTGGCTTACTTCGTCGACCGCCTCGAGGGTGATGACGAGCGCTTGCTGGAGAGCTTGCGGACGGCCATCGCTCGGCGCGAGTCGTTGGCCGAGCCCGGTCCCGGCGAGCCCGGCAAGTAGAGAATGATCGATACCGGACCGACCATCCTGGCCCTCCAGGCCGACTCGGCCTGGTTCGTGATCGTGGCCGTCTCGCTGGTTACGCTGCCCGCCGTCCTGCTGCTTCGCCGCCTCATCGACCGTCCCGGCGGACTCGCTTCCGGCATTCTGCTGAGCCTTCCGCTGGTGCTCCCACTGGTTGCGGCTGTGCTCTACGGGCACCCGGTGCTGCCGGAGATCGCGGTGCTGCGCCCTGCTCTCCAGGCGGTGCTGGAGAACCCGTCCAAGGCCGGGCACCTCATGTTCCTGCGGGCCGGGGGCCGGGTCATGATCCCGTACGCGCTTGCTGCAAGCACCGGTCCATGGCTGCTCCTGATCGGCGGTTCGGCCACCGTCTTCATGCTTCTGCGCCGCTCGCTCGGCCTGATTGTGATGAGGCGGCTGATGCGAGGCTGCGTCGAGCTCGCCAGCAAAGAGATCGACGAGACCGTGGGCCGGCTGTGTGGGGCCGCCGGCCTTAAGGTGCCCCGGGTGCGGTTGCTGCCCGAGGGGACCACCGGGGTATTCGCCGTCGCCTGCTCCGGCGGGTGCATCCTGTTGTCTCGCGACCTGATCGAGCATCTCAAGCCGAAAGAGCTCGAGGCCGCACTCGCCCACGAGATCTCGCACCTCAGGGCTCGCGATGTGAGGCTAGTGGCGATCGCAGGTTGGCTTCGAGATGTCGTCGCGTGGAACCCGGTTGCTCACATCGCTTTTCGCAGGCTTCTGATCGATCGTGAGCTCGAGGCCGACAGGCAGGCCGCTGCGCTCACCGGTGACCCCCTCGCGGTTGCCTCCAGCCTGCTCAAGATGTGCGAGCTGATGCGGTGCCGGACCCGGCGGGCCCCGGCCACTGCTCTCGGCTTCGGGCCGCGCCGGGGCCTAGTGGCGCGCCGGGTTCACAGCCTCCTCGCCGTCGCCGACGGTCGCAGCACGGTCGCTCCCACGGGGGCGACCCCCTATGTCGCCGCCGTCATGCTTGCCGCCGTTCTCGCCTTGCAGGTCGGGATGCAAATGACCACCGGCGACCAAGGCCGGGCGGTTGCACTGGTGTGGGGGACACCCCGGACGGCCGGCACCTCGGTGTGGACACCTGAGATCGACCCCTGGGACCAAAAGCGGCAGGCCGACCGCGGCGGCAAGACCCGCAAGCGAGGGGAACAGTCTTCCCGCGAGGTCCATCCTCGCCTGAGAGCACTGAAGGCACTCCAGGCGTCACCGGCAGTGGCCGCGAAGCACCTCTTCATATGGGCCAAGACCGTCAGCTGGGTGGTCCGGCGGGAGGCTTTGCGCAGCTCAGGGCTGACCTCGCAGAGCAGCTGGGAGGTGAGACCGTTATTGGGCCAGCCCCCGGTGGGATCGCTCAACGTCTACAGCGTCGAGCGGCTCAGCGTGCCCATGCGAGCGTTTCGGCCCTGATTGGCCTCGTCCCTCGAGGACGCCGGGATCAAACTTGTTACGACCGCTGTAGTAGAGTGGCCTGTCTCGGGTGAAGGCTGACCGGTTCAGCCCTCGATGGGGGTGGGAGGAAGCTGTTGGGAACCAGCGCCGCTGATCTGGCATCCGGTTATAAGGCACCGGGCCTCGGCCCCATGGGCGAGGGCGAGGCGGTCAAGGCGCGCAGCCCGCGTCAGCTCTTCTGGGCGCGCTTCAAGGAGGACAAGCTGGCGTTTGCCGGCGGCGTGGCGATCGTGATCATGCTGCTGCTGGCGGCGAGCGCGGGCATCTTTGCCGATGTTGTGGGCCACCCTTTCGAGGAGCAGTTCCGCGACCGTCTCGACGCGTTCGGCATCCCGGAAGGGCCTAACGAGACATTTTGGTTCGGCTCGGATGATCTCGGCCGCGACCTGTTCATACGGATCCTTTACGGGGCCCGGGTTTCCTTACGAGTCGCCTTCATCGCCACAGGCGTCGAAGTCGTAATCGGGGTTCTCGCGGGCCTGTTCGCAGGCTATCGGGGCGGTGCCTTCGACACAATCATCTCGCGCCTCATGGACCTCGTTCTGTCGATCCCGTTCCTCTTGCTGGGCATCTCGCTTGCGATCTCGCTGGGAGCCAGCGAATCGCTCGTGATCTTCATCATTGCCTTTTTCGGCTGGCCCTACATCGGGCGCATCGTACGCGGCCAGGTCCTGTCGTTGCGCGAGGCGCAGTTCGTCGAGGCCGCGCAGTCGCTGGGGGCCAGCTCTAGCTGGATCATGTTCCGGGAGATCTTGCCCAACCTAATAGCACCCGTTTTGACTTACGCTACTTTGATCATCCCGGTGAACATCTTGGCCGAAGCAAGCCTGTCCTTCTTGGGAGTGGGGATTCAGGAGCCCACACCCGCATGGGGCACGATGCTGGCGCGCGCAACGGATTACGCTACCCAGGGAGAGGCGTGGTGGTACATGGTGTTCCCGGGTATAGCCCTCTTCATCACTGTTCTCGGATTCAACCTGCTGGGGGACGGGCTTCGCGACGCCCTCGACCCCCGAACCGGCCGCTAAATGAAACACAGAAGGGAGATCGACCTGACCGACGCGTGACAACAGCAAGCAGCAAAGCAGGACTAAGTCGTCTACTTAAGGAGGAAGGTTTTGAGAAAGAGAACAGGAGCGAGTCGTCTCCTAGCCGCGCTCATGGGAGTGGCGCTGTTCGCGGCCGCGTGCGGTGGCGGCGACGACGGAGGAAGCAACCCAGAAGGGCCGAGGTCGAGCAACGTGGAGTCCCGCAAGGGGACGGGCAGCAAGGTCTTCGGCGGCGAGTCGCCCAAGGAGGGCGGGATACTCAAGTGGGCTTCGATCGAAGGCCCGGACTACATGGACCCGGGTGCGGCCTATACGGTCACGTTTTTCTCCTTCGTCAACGCGGGTATTCTGCGGGAGCTCGTGACCTACAAGCGGTCGCCTGATTTCAAGGAGGCGAACTCGCTGGTTCCCGACCTCGCCACCGATCTGGGCCAGCACAACGCCGAGGGTACCCAGTGGACCTACACGCTCAAGGACGGGATCAAGTTCGGTCCTGCCCTTGGCGGCGAAGAAGTACCCGGTGTCACGGGCGAGGAGATCACCTCCGCCGATTTCAAATACGCCATGGAGCGCCAGTTCATCGCTTCGGTCGGCGCCCAGTACCCGTTCTATTACGAGGCCATCGAAGGCGTGAAGGAGTTCCAGGACGGGTCGGCCGACGGCATCTCCGGTATCGAGACCCCCGACCCCAAGACCATCGTCTTCAACCTTTCGGAGCCGGTGGGTGACTGGGACTACCGCATGGCGATGCCGGCGGCAGCTCCGGTCCCCGAGAAGTACGCCACCAAGTTCGACTCCCAGAAGAACTCCGCCTACGACAACCACATCGTGTCGTCGGGTCCTTACTACGTCGAGAGCTTCACTCCCTCCGAGGAGGCGCACTACTTGCGCAACGAGCACTGGGACAAGGCGACCGACGATGTGCGCAACGCGTATGTCGACGAGGTCCAGTGGAAGATGGGCTTCGAGGAAGCCGTCTGCGTCGAGAAGGTTATCTCGAACGATTACGACACCGCAGTCGACTGCAACCCCGAGGGCGGCCAGCTCAAGGAACTGGTGACCGACGAAAAGCTCAGCCAGCGCTTCTTCAACTACCCAGAGGCCTGTACCTCCTACATCTTCATGAACACCACGGTCGAGCCGTTCGACGACCCGAAGGTTCGCCAGGCCATCAACTACGTCGTCGACCGCGAGAACCAGCTCAAAGTGCTGGGCGGCATATACACCGGCGACGTCGCAACCAGCGTTCTACCGCCGGGCATGATCGGGCACCAGCCCAGCGCCACGTACGATCCCTACAAGACCACGGATAGTGCCGGCGATCCCGCGAAGGCCAAGGAGCTGCTCAAGGGCACCAAGGCCGAAGGCGGTTGGCACGACAAGCTGTTGCTCGTGGGCGACGCGTCCGGCGCCGGTCCCAAGCAGCTCGAGTCGCTTCGAGCCGACCTCGAATCCATCGGCTTCGACAACCTCGACATCAAGCAGCTCAACTACCCCGACTACTACACGCAGTACTACGGGGAGACGAGCACCAACACGGCAATGGGCTTCGCGGCCTGGTGCGAGGACTGGCCTTCGCCGGTCACCTACCTCGAGCCGCTGATGTACGGCCCGAACATCCTGCAGCACGGTAACTCGAACTACGCAGAGATCGACGAGCCCGAGCTCAACACCTCGATCGAAAAGGCGGCTGCCACGCCGATCGACGAGGCCGAAGAGGTGTGGACCGCGGCCAACAAGCTGTCCACGGAGATGGCGCCCTGGGTCCCGGTCCGGTGGTACCTCGACCGTGAGCTCGCTTCCGAGAACCTGGTCAACGCCTACTGGCACCAGTACTACACGGCCCTCGACTGGGTCAACGTCGGCACCACCCGCTAGATGTAAGAGTGGAACCAAAGCCCGGGGCCTGTACGGCCCCGGGCCTTCCCTTGGGGCAGGTCGAAAGCTTGAACTGGAATTAGAAGAAAGTTGCCGGATAGAATGACCCGAGACTCGGGCGCGAATGGGAGGGCGTGATGCTGCAGTACGTGATTCGGCGCATCTTGTGGGCCACGGTCATGCTTGTGACGGTAGTCGCCCTCGTGTTCGTTATCTTCTTCGTCCTCCCGGGATCGGCCGGTAAGGCCAACGAGTCCGGCTATTCGCCGCTGGCGGTCAAGATCGCCGGCAAGCGGCCGACCGAGGCCACGATCAAGGCGATCACCAAACGCCTGAGCCTCGACCGGCCGGTGCATGAACAGTTCCTCTCTTACATCGGCAACGCCGCCCAAGGCGATCTCGGGTACTCGTATCAAACCGAGGAGCAGGTGACCCAAGCGGTACTCAGACGGTTACCGCCGACCTTGTCGCTGGCCTTTGGAGCGTCGGTCCTTTGGCTTCTAATGGGCTGCACCGTGGGGGTGATCTCGGCGCTCAAGCGCCGCACCCTGCTGGATAGATCGTCGATGGTGCTAGCCCTCGCCGGTGTATCGATGCCGGTTTTCTGGCTGGGGCTTGTCATGGTGTTCTTCTTCGACTCGAATCTCGGGATCTACGACACCGGGAGCTACGCGGCCCTCACCAGCAACCCCATCAGATGGCTCAGTGTGATGTGGCTTCCCTGGCTGGTTTTGGCGATCCTCTACGCCGCCGTGTACGCCCGGATGGTACGAAGCAACATGCTCGAGGTAAGCGGAGAGGACTACATCCGGACGGCGCGGGCCAAGGGCCTCAGAGAGCGTTCGGTCGTGCGGCATAAGCTCCGCAGCGCTCTGACTCCGGTGGTGACGATGTACGGGCTTGACCTGGGGCTGCTGCTGGGAGGGGCCATCATCACCGAGAGCATCTTCAACATCCCCGGCATCGGCTCCTTCACGGTCACCGCCATCCTCCAGCAGAACCTGCCCGTGATTCTCGGAACCACCGTCATTGCATCGTTCTTCATCATCTTGTCCAACCTCGTCGTCGACATCGTCTACGCCATGCTGGACCCAAGGGTGACCTACTCCTAGTCCTACTCCTGGAGGGGTAGCTAGAGGACAGATTTACGGGTACGCTGTAGGCCATGGCAGCCGAAGTACTGCTCGAGGTTAAGGACCTCAAGGTCCATTTCCCCACGCCCGACGGCGTCGTGAAGGCGGTCGACGGACTCACTTTCAGCGTCAGCAGGGGAGAGACCTTCGGGATCGTCGGTGAGTCGGGCTCTGGCAAGAGCGTTACCTGCCTCACCGCGCTCGGCCTCATCAACCGTGACCAAGCCCAGGTCTCGGGCGAGATCGTGTTCATGGGGCGCGACCTCGTCAAGCTGTCCAACGAGGACCTGCGACCGATCAGAGGCAAGGACCTGTCGATGATCTTTCAGGACCCGTTCGCCTGCCTGCACCCTTTCTACCGAGTCGGGGACCAGATCATCGAGGCGATCCGGTGCCACGATGACATGTCTAAGAAGCAGGCGCAGGAGCGAACTCTCGAGCTTCTGTCGGCGGTCGGCATCCCCAAGCCGCGCGACCGTTTCAGGGACTACCCGCACCAGTACTCGGGTGGTATGCGCCAGCGAGCCATGATCGCGATGGCTCTGGTCCACAACCCCAGTCTGCTGATCGCCGACGAGCCCACGACAGCTCTCGACGTCACGGTTCAGGCCCAGATTCTTGATCTGATAGATCGCGTCAAGCAGGAGTTCAACATCGGGGTCATTCTCATCACCCACGACCTCGGTGTCATCGCCGATGTCGCCCAACATGTGATGGTCATGTATGCAGGGCGGGCGATGGAGATCGCGTCGCGCGACGAGATCTTCGACAAGCCGCTGCATCCCTACACCTGGGGCCTGCTGGAATCCATACCCACTGTAGACGCTCAAATCGAAGGGCTCGTCCCTATCGAAGGAGCCCCGCCGTCTCTGATCAACATGCCGCGCGGTTGCGCCTTCCACCCCCGTTGTCCTCACCGCTTCGAGCCCTGCGACAACGAGCGTCCGGCGCTCGAGGATCGAGGAGGTGGACATCCCGAGTCCTGCCACCTCACCGCCAACGACAAGGCCGCCATCTGGGGCAAGCGCGAAGCGCAGCGCAACAAGGTGGCGTCGTGAGCTACCGGGTGTGTGAAGTCCGGTGAGCAAGATCGAGACACCGCCCGAGGACCTCGTCAGATCGGACAAGGCTCAAGGCGACCCCCTGCTGTCGGTTGAGAAACTGACCAAGCGTTTCCCAATCAAACGTGGTGTCATCTTCCAGAAGCAGATTGCTGCGGTCCACGCCGTGGAGGACGTCACCTTTTCGATCTTCCCCGGTGAGACCCTCGGGCTTGTGGGCGAGTCGGGCTGCGGCAAGTCTACCACCGCGAGGCTCGTGCTCAAGCTGCTGGAGGCAACCTCCGGAAAGATCACCCTCGAGGGTCAGGACATCACCCACCTCAAGCGGCGACAGATGAGGCCCCTGCGCCGTGAGGCGCAGATGATCTTCCAGGATCCCTACGCATCGCTCAACCCTCGCCAGACGGTCGGCCAGGTCATCGGGGCGCCCTACAAGATTCACAAGACCGAGGGCGAGACCAAGCGGAAGGTCCAGGAGCTCATGGAGCGGGTCGGGCTCAACCCCGAGCACTACAACCGTTACGGCCACGAGTTTTCTGGAGGACAGCGCCAGCGGATCGGCGTTGCCCGGGCGCTCGCGCTAAGACCCAAGCTGATCGTTTGTGACGAACCCGTCTCCGCCCTCGACGTATCGATTCAGGCACAGGTGCTCAACCTGTTGCAGGACCTTCAGAAAGAGTTCAACCTCACCTACCTGTTCATTTCCCACGACCTCGGCGTTGTGCGCCACGTCTCGGATCGCATCGCGGTCATGTATCTCGGTCACATCGTCGAGATCGCGACCGCTGCCGAGCTCTACAGCAACCCCCAGCACCCCTACACCGCAGCGCTCTTATCCGCGGTTCCTAAGGGTCATGCCGGTGCGAAACTCACCAACCGCATTGTGCTCGAGGGAGACGTACCCTCGCCGGTCAACCCGCCGTCGGGCTGCCCCTTCCACCCCCGTTGCCCGCAGGCGAGGGTCAAGGCCGAATCAGACTCGGAAGAAGTCCCGGAGAACTGCCGGACCGAGTTCCCGCCCATGGGCGAGGTCGCCGAGAACCACTTTGGTGCGTGCTGGTACCCGCTCGAGAAGGGCGGCGACTTCCAAAGGGCTGCCCAGGCCTGAGCCGCTTTGGGGCGGCCACACAAGCGCAACTCTCCGGGATTTCTGTCCTAGATGAGCATCCCCGAAAAGGTGACCTCCAAGCCCAGCCCCGTTGCCGCCTCCGTCATCCGCCGATCGTAGGTGACGATGCCGGCGAGGTCATCTCCCAAGAGACGGGCGGCGGCAAGGTGAATCGCGTCCAGGGTTCGCAGCAAGCCGGGTCCAACTCGGCGGCGGACTCGAAGACGGCCGCATCGATCCGCACGAGAGTTATCGCCCCGAGTGCTTGTCGGCAACGGGCGAGGACTTCGGTTCCGGCTCGTCGGGACACCCGTACCGCTTCGGTTCGCAGCAGGTCACTCGATGAATAACGGTGTTGGAAGAGCCATGTTCGCAGCGCGTCGCTCTCGGACTCTGCCCGGATCAGCTTTACGAATGCCGAGGTGTCCAGATACCAGACGTCAGCGCTCATCGGCGCGCATGTCGGCGAGTATCTCCGACAGGCTCGGCTCTCCTTGGACGGAGTGCAGAGGGTGGCCGAGCTCGGGGAGAGGACCCGCTGCAGGCTGAGCGCGGCCCGAAGCGATCAGTGCTTCCAGTCCCTGCTCGCTTTTCTGGGTGGGGATCAGAAGTGCTACTGGGCGCCCCCGGTCGGTGATCTCAAATGACTCCCCGGCGCCGGCCCTCTGGAGCCAGCGGCTCGCATGCTGCCTCAGCTCCCGCACTCCAATGCGCTCCATGTGCTACAAGATAGCACCAGGCTTGGCCCAAAGCACACTCACTCCTGAAGTCGTTCTCGTATCCGCTGCAGAGTGACGGCCTCCACGCCTGCGGTTGACAGATAGCCGCGCACACCTCCGTGCCGCCGTTCGAGCTCATCGAGCACTGCGATCATGGCCGGCCCCGGAGTCTGGCTGATGCGCGTCCGCCGGTGCCGTTCCTCCTCATTCACGGCCCCCTCGATCCATGGGGAGTGCCAGGTGATGAGTCGCTCGGCGCTGAGCGCGTAGTCGGCCGCCACTTCGGCGATCGGGACCTCCGCCAGCCGGAGCAGCAGAGCCGTAAGGAGGCCCGTCCGGTCTTTGCCGGCGAGACAGTGGATCAATACGGCCCCTTCGGGAGCGGCGCCGATGGCTTCGACGGCCCGAGCGAAACTCGCTCCAAACCGTACGAGGAACTCCAGATAGACATTCCGAGTCGCGGCAGCCATATCCGGAGCGGCGTCGCCGATCGCATCGATCTCCGTCCAGTGG
>Ga0209587_1000576_pt1 | contig 18032 bp, 17 predicted proteins | sample NGEPerD_2_FD_184512 | JGI IMG/M metagenome (GOLD analysis project Ga0209587, IMG submission 184512) | Arctic peat soil microbial communities from the Barrow Environmental Observatory site, Barrow, Alaska, USA - NGEE PermafrostL1-D... | ecosystem: Environmental > Terrestrial > Soil > Wetlands >... | reverse complement strand
GGGGCCAACACCACCACCTCCTGGCCGGCGCGCAGACGAGCGGACTTGGCGGGCGGGCGGCCGTCCAGGAGGACCTCGCCGGCGGCCAGGCGGCGCTGGACGGCGTTGCGGGGCTCGTCGAGCCAGCCGCTCAACAGCGTGTCGATGCGCGCCCCGGCATCGTCGGGTTCGACGCGGCGGGAGATCAGCGGCGGCCCGGGGTCTGGGGCGTCCGGGGAGCCACGGGAGCCCGGGGAGCGCGGGGGCTGCCTCACCCGCGGGGTGGTTGCACGCTGGGCGGCTCGGGCTCCGAGTGCACGGTGCGCATGGAGGCTGCTTCGCTGCGTGCCCGCTCGGCGGCGCGCTGCTCGCGGTCCACCAGCGTGAGCAGCAGCGCCAGCAGGCCGGCGCCGCCGACGATGGCCATGTCGGCGATGTTGAACACCGGCCACCAACGCAGATCGAAGAAGTCGATGACCGCGCCGTCGGGGAAGCCCGGCGCGCGGGTCATGCGGTCGACGGCGTTGCCGAGCGCGCCGCCCAGCACCAGGCCGAAGGCCGCCGCCACCGACAACCGGTCCGTCTGGGGCAGGGCCCGCGCGACCACCACCACGACCACCACCGTCACGACCAGGAAGAAGCCCGGGAAGATGCCCACCGGCAGGCTGAACGCGGCGTTGAGGTTGCGCACGAGGCGCAGGTCCATGAAACCGAGGTCGATGCTGCGCTCCGACAGCGCCGCGACCGCGAGGGCCTTGGTGGCCTGGTCGAGCACCAGCAGGATCGCGGCGACGACGACGGCCACGGCGGTCACGAGCCGGCCGCGCGGCGGCCGGCGGGGAGGAGCGCCCATCACCGTCCGAAGCGCTCCGCCTTGCGCCGGCACTCGAGGCAGTGGCGGGTCTGCGGGATCGCCTCGAGGCGGTCGGGGTGGATCGGCTGGCCGCACGCGGCGCAACGACCGTAGGTGCCGGCGTCGATGCGCTGCACCGCCTGCTGCACCTCGGCGAGCATCGCCTTGGCGTTGCGGGTCAGCGACATCATCCGCTCGCGTTCGGAGGTCACGCTGCCCGTCTCGGCGTCGTCGTCGGAGCGTGGCTCCTTCCAGGACTCGTCCAGGAAGTCGCGCTCGAGCTGGTCGATCTGCTCGCGCAGCTGGGTGATCTCCGCCTCCAGCTGCGAACGCACCGCGGCCAGACGCTCACCCGAGAGCGCCTCGACCATCATTGGCTCCTTCTCTGCCGGGGTCTGCCAGGGGTCATTTGGCGGCGAGTGTAGCCGTGTGCCCGGGCGCCCGCGCGCGGAGGCGGGCAGCGCCGTGGAGCTACGATCGGGCCCCGCACATGACCCTCGGAGGTGGCCCCGCAGTGTTCGAGCCCGTCGACCAGCGGCCGGACTTCCCGGCGCTCGAGCAGCGCGTGCTGGACCGGTGGCGGCAGCGGGACGTGTTCGCCCGCTCGCTGCAGGCCCGCGCCGGCGGGCCGATGTTCTCCTGCTTCGAGGGCCCGCCCACCGCCAACGGCCGGCCCGGCGTGCACCACGTCGAGGCGCGCGCCTTCAAGGACGCGTTTCCGCGCTATCGCACCATGAAGGGCTATCGGGTGCCCCGCAAGGCCGGCTGGGACTGCCATGGCATCCCGGTGGAGCTCGGCATCGAGCGGGAGCTGGGCTTCACCCGCAAGTCCGACATCGAGGACTACGGCGTGGCGGCGTTCAACGCCCGCTGCCGGGAATCCGTGACCCGCTATGTCGACGAGTGGCGACGCCTGACCGAGCGCATCGGCTACTGGGTGGACCTCGACGACGCCTACTGGACGATGAGCGACGCCTACGTGGAAAGCGTCTGGTGGTCCCTGGCCAAGCTGTGGGACCAGGGCATGATCTATGAGGGCCACCGCGTCGTCCCCTACTGCCCGCGCTGCGGCACGGCGCTGTCGGACCACGAGGTGGCGCAGGGCTACGCCGAGGCGGTCGACCCCAGCGTGTACGTGCGCTTGCCCGTGGTCGAGGGTGAGCTCGCCTTCGCCGGCGCCTCCCTGCTGGTGTGGACCACCACGCCGTGGACCCTGATCTCCAACACCGCCGTGGCCGTGGGCGGGGGCATCCGCTACGTGCTGGTGCGGGCCGCCGGCGACGACTACCCGGTGGTCATGGCCGCCGACCTGGTGGGCGCGGTCCTGGGTGAGGACGCGACCATCCTGCGCGATGTCGCCGTCGAGGAGCTGGTCGGGCTGCACTACCGCGCCCCCTTCGACTACGTCACACCCGAAGCGGTCGACGGTGCCGTGCCCGACTGGCGCTACGTGACGGTCGCGGACTTCGTCACGACCACCGACGGCACGGGCATCGTGCACATGGCGCCGGCCTTCGGCGAGGACGACATGAAGGTGGCGCGCGCCCACGGGCTGCCGGTGGTCAACCCGGTCGACCTCGAAGGGCGCTTCGACGAACGGGTCGGGGAGTTCGCGGGGGTCTTCGTCAAGTCCGCCGACGCCGAGATCATCGAGGCGCTGCGTGGCAGCGGGCTGCTGTTCAAGGCCGGGGAGATCACCCACACCTATCCGTTCTGCTGGCGCTGCTCGACGCCGCTGCTGTACTACGCCAAGCCCTCCTGGTACATCGCCACGACCAAATTGCGCGACCGGATGCTGTCGGAGAACGCCGAGGTCGACTGGCACCCGGCGCACATCCGCGACGGCCGCTACGGGGACTGGCTGGAGAACAACGTCGACTGGGCGCTGTCCCGGGAGCGCTACTGGGGCACGCCGCTGCCGCTGTGGCGCTGCGGCGACTGCGACGAGGTGACCGCGGTGTCCTCGCGCGAGGATCTGGGCCGGCGTGCCGGCCGAGACCTGTCGGCGCTGGACCCCCACCGGCCCTTCGTCGACGAGGTGACCTTCGACTGCCCCGCCTGCGGCGGCCAGGCCCGGCGCGTTCCGGAGGTCATCGACGCCTGGTACGACTCGGGTTCCATGCCGTTCGCCCAGTTCGGCTACCCGCACGTGCCCGGCTCGGCGGAGCTGCTGGCGGAGCGCTACCCCGCCGACTACATCTGCGAGGCGATCGACCAGACCCGTGGGTGGTTCTACTCGCTGATGGCAGTCGGCACGCTGCTGTTCGACGCCAACAGCTACCGCACGGTGCTGTGCCTGGGCCACATCGTGGATGCCTCCGGGCGCAAGATGTCGAAATCGCTCGGCAACATCCTCGAGCCATGGTCCATCGTGGACGTCCAGGGCGCCGACGCGCTGCGCTGGCTGCTGCTGACCGACGGCTCGCCCTGGATCGACCGGCGGGTGGGGCCCGAGACGGTCGCGGAGGTGGTGCGCAGGTTCCTCCTGACGCTGTGGAACACCTACTACTTCTTCACCACCTATGCCCGGCTGTCGGGCTGGGACCCGGACCCGGACCCGGCGGCGGACCCCACACCCGGTGTCGCCGATCGCCCGGTCATGGACCGCTGGGTGCTGGCCGAGCTTGCGGACACCGTCGCGGTGGTCGACCAGGCGCTGGAGGTCTTCGACGCCACCACGGCCGGTCGACGGCTGTCGGCCTTCGTCGACGACCTGTCCAACTGGTATGTGCGCCGGTCCCGGCCCCGCTTCTGGAAGTCCAGCGACGACGCCGACCAGCGCGCCGCGTTCGCCACCCTGCACGAGGCCCTGGTGACCGTGTCGGCGCTGCTGGCGCCGCTGACGCCGTTCATCGCCGATGAGCTGTACGAGAACCTCGTGCTGGGAGTGGACGACGGCGCACCCGACAGCGTCCACCTGCTCGACTTCCCTCACGCCGACGCCGCGGCGGTCGACCCGGGGCTGCGGGTCGCGATGCAGGCGGCCCGACAGGTTGTCGAGCTCGGTCGCCGAGGCCGCAACGACGCCCGCGTGCCGGTGCGCCAGCCGCTGCGCTCGGCGGTGATCACCCTCCCCGAGGCCGCCCGTGAGCGCTGGCAGGAGGTGGCCGGCGAGGTCGCCTCCGAGCTCAACGTCAAGGCGGTCGCCCTGCACGAGGCCGGCAGTAGCGCTGAGCTCGTCGAGCGCGCGCTCAAGCCGAACTTCCGCGCGCTGGGCCCGGACTTCGGCAAGCGCACGCCGGCGGTGGCCAAGGCGGTCGAGGCCGCCGACGCCGACGCGGTGGCTGTCGCGCTCGCCGCGGAGGGCCGTGCCGTGGTGCTCGTCGAGGGCGATGAGGTGACCGTCACCGCCGATCAGGTCGCCGTGCTGGAGACCGCGCGCAGCGGCTGGCAGGTGGCCGCGGACGGTGGCTACAGCGTGGCCCTCGACCTGGAGCTGGACGAGGACCTGCGCCGCGAGGGCAACGCGCGGGAGCTGGTGCGCGCCATCAACGACCTCCGCAAGCGCCGGGGGCTGGCGCTGGACGACCGGATCGCGCTGACCGTGGCCACCGAGGGCGGCGCGGCCGAGCTGCTCGACGTCCACGGCGAGGAGATCGCCCACGAGGTCCTCGCGGTGTCCCTGGAGCGAAGCGACATCGTGAAGCTGGAGCGCCGCGACAAGGTGACGCCGGAGCGCAGCGACGCCGGCGAGCGCATCGAGCTGGCCGACGGCTCGGTGGTGCTCGTCTGGATGGCGGTGACGTGAACAGGCGCCGCTTCCCCGTACGCACCGGGGTCCTCGTCGCATTCGGCCTGGCCGCCGTGGCGGCGGTGCGCGCGATCGCCACCCTGCGGGCCGCTCCGTCGCTGCAGGAGGATCCCAACTCCGGCGGCCCCATCGCGGACGGGCAGGCGCCGGTGTGGGAGCCGTCGGCGCTCGCCGCGCTGGCCGCATGGGAGCCCTCGCGGCCGAGCAGCCGGGCGCTGCGCGTGGCGGCCGTGCTGTGGGCCGCCCCGCTGTCCGCCGCCGGGCTGCTCTGCGGGCTCGGCTCCTTGCGCCGACCCAGGCCGCGCGACGGGATCCTGCTCTTCAGCCATGCGCGTGGCCTCACCGCGGCGGTGCTGCGCCGGCGCGGGTTCGCCGCCGCGACACTCGGCCACGTCGTGGTCGCGCTCGACGAGCCCGGCCCCGCCCTCATCGCCCATGAGCTGCTCCACGTCCGGCAGGCGGAGCGCCTGGGTGTGCTCATGGCGCCGGCGTACCTGGGCTTGATGGCGCCCTACGGCTACGCCCGCCATCCCATGGAGCGCGCCGCCCGGCGCGTCGGTGCGCGGGTGCAGCCCCGGCCGGCGGCGCCACCCCGGCCTCCCAACGGGTCGTCCCGCTCGGGCTGACCTTCTCCGCCTCTGGTCCGGAGCCGGAGCAACCGGGACACAAACTCGAGTTTGGCGCCCCTCGGCGACGTTCTCGAGTTCGTCCACGCCTGGGGACAGGCGCCGGGCAGAAGGCACAGGAGGCCCGGCATGCCCTCCGTAGGGAATACCGGGGGACTCGGCGAGGTTGGGAGACCGAGGTTGCGAGACCAGGGCCTTGGGGAAGGGTAGAGTGGGTTCTGCACCACTCTGCTGACCTGCAGACCATCGAGTTCCAGGTCGCCTGTCACCCCTAGTCGTCGCATGTCGCGGGTGCACCGGCGCCGGTGAGGGCTCGAGGTCGGAGTCGGGTTGGTCCGGGTTCTGCTCGGCCAACGATCGAATTGGGTCAGGCCCGGAGTTGGGCCACGATCCGCACGATCCGAATGGGTCACGCGCCCCGGTCCCTCAACCTGAGCCGGCCGGCGTCGTGGCCTCCGCGCCAGTGGGACACGCCGCGAGACCGGACCCCCCCAGCCGGCTCCAAGCGGCAAGCGGATCGGGGGATCGCGCCCGGCGCCGGGTTCGGTCATTCCGCTCGTGGAGAGCGGGAAGGTATATGGAGGGGCACCAGGCCAGGAGCCTGGGTGGCGCGAGCGTCGCGCGGACGCTCCAGCCTCCCGGACGGTCATGCCCCACGCCGTCTGCACGTCGCCGGCATGCCGGCCACGCCTGAAAGAGGACAGCCATCAGTTCCATCACCGAGTCACGGCCGATGACGAGCGAGGAGCTCAAGCGGCTCGCCCGCGCGCACCTGGACGGTCGTGCGTCCGACGCCAGTATCGCGATGCTCCAGGAGCACCGGGATGACTGGGTGTTCGCCCTGCAGCTGCTGCTGCGCGACGCCGATGCCGCGCTCGACCGGGTTCGCGCCAACGTGTCGGGTCCCGAGCGCGACCTCGTGATCGCCGACTTCACCGACGAGCGCCGACAGATCGACGCCGCACTCAACTCCCTCACCGGGGGCGGGCCCGATCGCGAGCCGGATGCGCCGGAGGAGGCGCCAGATCGGCCCGTCCCGACGGGGCTGCAGCTGTCGTGGACTCCTGGGCGCCTGGTGGCGTGGGCGCCCGGCGCAGGTGCCGCAGGCGCAGAAGCCGACGGGGCGCAAAGCGATGGGGCGCAAGGCGACGGGACGCAAGGCGATGGGGCACAAGGCGATGGCGAGGCCGTCGAGGCCCTGCGCACCCGCCTGCGCGAGACGGCTGCCGCCACCCATGCCTGGACGACCCATAGCCCCGTGGCGCTGCCCGACGGCACCGCGGCGGCCGCCCTTCAGGCGCCGGTCCAATCCGCGCTCGGCTGGTTGGTCGGGTTGGCGACCAGCGCCGATGGTGACTCGCTGGGCACGAGCGCTCGGTGGCTGGCCCTGGTCGCCGGTCTGGCGGTTCGGCTGGCCGCCCAGGGCCGCATGGTGCCGCAGCTGGACATCCCAAGTTCGGACGAGGGCGGATCGGACGGGCAGGGGCCGGCCAAGCAGGGCTCGGGCAAGCAGGGCTCGGGCAAGCAAGGCTCCCGCAAGCAGGGGCGCGGCAAGGGCGGGCAGGGCCCCGGTCGGCAAGGTCATGGACGGTCGACGCTGGCTGTGCGCTGGGCGCCGGCGCTGATCGACGAGGACGAGCTCGGCGCGCTGGCCGGCTCGCTGCCCGGTTCCGTCGCCGCGCTGCACACCGAGCAACGCGATGCGCGTGCCTTCACCACCGCGGTCGTCGGCGATCTGCTGGACGCGATCTGCCGGGACGCTGCGGCGCGCATCGAGGTGCCGGCACCGCCGCCCGACCCGCGCTCGGAAGAGGAGCTGGCGGAGACGGTCCTGGCGCGGCTCGACGGCACGGACTTCGAAGGACCGCAGCAGCGCGGCACCGACCTGCGGCGGGGCTTGCAGCAATGGGCGCGGACGGTCACCAGCGCGGGATCTCCCCGGCTCGTGGTGCAGCTCGACCCGCCCGACCAGGGCGACGCCTGGCACCTGCGCACCCTGACCGCGGCTGGAGGCAAGCGCCTGCGTGTGGACGCGGCCATGTCCAACGCCTCGCACAGCCGACGGGAGGCCATCAAGCGCGAGCTGGACCGCCTCGAAGTGCTCTTCCCCGCACTCCTGCGCGGCAAGTCCACCCGACGCGGTGAGGTGGTGCTCAGCCAGGACGAGGCCTGGGAGCTGATGACCGCCACCGGAGCGGTGCTCCTCGCCGCGGGCTTCGAGGTGCGGGTGCCGCCGCTGTCGACACGCAGGCCCGCCCCCGGCCTGCGACTCACGTCGTTGCAGCCGCAGGGCTCCACCGTGGGGGCGCAGCAGCTCACGACCGTCGCCTGGTCGGCGGTGTTCGACGACGTCGAGCTCACCGCCGCCGACATCGCCCGGCTCGCGGCCGAGGCGCGGCCGCTGGTGAAGACCGGGGGCCGCTGGGTGGCGCTGGACCACGCCGACCTGGCCGCGGCGGCCGCAGCCCTTGCCGAGCGCGCGGACTCCACCCGCCTGACCGGCGCCGACATGCTGCGCCACGCCCTGGGCCTGGACGGCTCGCCGCTCCCGGGGGGGATCACGGTGGCCGGCGACGGCTGGGCCGCTGACCTGCTGCGCAGCGCCGGGCAGATCACCGAGCGCCTGCAGACCCATCCGGAGGGCTTCTCCGGCGAGCTGCGCAGCTACCAGGCCGAGGCGCTCGCGTGGCTGGAGTTCCTCGACGGCGCGGGCCTCGGCGGTTGCCTCGCGCTGGATATGGGCCTCGGCAAGACCCCGACCATGCTGGCGCACCTGCGCACCACGACCGGGCGGGGCCCTGCCCTGGTGGTGGCGCCGCCCGCGGTGGTGGGCAACTGGGCCGCCGAGTCCCGGCGGTTCGTGCCGGAACTCCGGGTGGTCGTGCACCACGGGTCCGGCCGGGCCGGCGAGTCCGACATCGCGGCGGAGGTCGCCGACGCCGACCTGGTCATCACCACCTACGGCACCGCCGTGCGCGACATCGCGGCGCTGGAGGACGTCGCCTGGAGCACCCTGGTGCTGGATGAGGCGCAGGTGATCAAGAACCCCGCCAGCGACACCGCCCAGCAGCTGCGCCGCCTGGAGGCGCGCTCGCGCGTCGCGCTCACGGGCACACCGATCGAGAACGGCCTGGGCGACCTCTGGGCGCTGCTGGACTTCACCAACCCCGGTTTGGTCGGGGACCGGAGCACCTTCGTCAGCCAGCTGTCGCGCAGCGGCGAGAGCCGCAGCAATGCCGAGCAGGCGCTGCGCACCCTCAACGGCGTGTTGGTGTTCCGGCGCACCAAGGCCGAGCCCCTGATCGCCGCCGAGCTGCCCGACCGCATCGACGTCCTGGAGCATTGCCCCATGACGGAAGAGCAGATCGGCCTGTACCAGGCGGTGCTGGACAACCTCGTGGCCAAGAGCGCCGATGACGACGGGCCGAAGAGCAAGGGCGCGGTGTTGGCGGCGATCACCGCGCTCAAGCAGATCTGCAACCACCCCGCGGCCTACACGGACGGCGACGACGGCGAGCTGGCCGGCCGCTCCGGCAAGCTCGCTCGTTGCGAGGAGATCGTCGACAACGCCTTCGCCGCCGGCGAGCGGGTGCTCATCTTCACCCACTTCGCCTCGTGGGGAAACCGGCTCGCCGTGCACCTGTCCAAGCGCACGGGCATGCACATCGCGTCCTACCACGGCGGGCTGTCGCGTGGCGCCCGTGACCGGATGGTGAAGGAGTTCCAGCAGGGGCAGGGCGCCGGCGCGCTGGTGCTGTCGCTCAAGGCCGGCGGCACGGGGCTCAACCTGACCGCCGCCAGCCAGGTGGTGCTGTACGACCGTTGGTGGAACCCGGCCGTGGAGGACCAGGCGCGCGACCGTGCCTGGCGCATCGGCCAGACCAAGGTGGTGGTGTGCCACCGGCTGGTGTGCCCTGGCACGGTCGACGAGCGAGTCGAGGAGGTGGTCGCCGGCAAGCGGCGCATCGCCGACCTGGTCCTGCCCGCATCGAGCTCGGTCGACGACCTGCGCAGCGACCAGCTGCGCGCGGCGCTCGGCATCGACCGCGACGCGGTGCTCACCGACGACACGATGCAGCCCGAACACCAGGAGGCAGCGGCTTGAGCCCTCGAACCCGGAAGCGCGGCAGCAACCGATCCGCGAAGCCGACGCAGCACGATCGGCGCCATCGGCCGGCCAGTGGCGGCAGCCGTCGACCCGAGGGCAGCGCCGGTTTCTGGGGCGACCCGGCGGCGCTGCCGCCGGCGAGTCTGCACGTGCGCATCAGCGACGACCCCGCCGCGATCGCACGCTCGCTGGGCCCGCCTCCCCTACCCGGTCACCAGAAGATCGCCGAGCACTACTTCGCGGCGGTGTACGACCGGGCCGTCACGCTCGCCGGCGCGCTCGCCGCCGCCGGCGGCCTGCTCACCCAGGAGGAGCTGGAGGAGGAGCTGGAGGCCGATCACCGCGAATGAGCCGGCGCCGCTGTGGGCGCCGGATGAGGACAGGAAAACCGCCATGGCCGCGCAGCTCAACCACACCATCGTCGCCGCCCGGGACAGCGAGGCCTCGGCGCGCTTCCTCGCCGAGGTTCTCGGCTTGCCCGCACCCACGCCGTACGGACCCTTCATGGTGGTGGCATCCGCCAACGGCGTGAGCCTGGACTTCATCGACGCCGACCCGCCGATCACCTCCCAGCACTACGCCTTCCTGGTCAGCGAATCCGAATTCGACGAGGTCTTCGACCGCATCCGGGAACGGGACCTGCCCTATTGGGCCGACCCGGCGAAGCACCAGCCGGGACAGATCAACCGTCGCGACGGTGGCCGCGGGGTCTACTTCGAGGACCCTGACGGGCATTACCTGGAGATCCTCACCCGCCCCTATGGCAGCGGCGGCAGCGGCTGAGGGCTACGTGCCTACGTGCCCGGTTGCACGTCGGGCTCGTCGTCGCTGCCAGGAACACTCCGCGAGCGCTCCTCGAAGGCGGCCGCGCGGCCGCGCGGGCACAGCCGCAGCACCCCGATCAGCAGGAACAGCGCGGCGGCCAGGCACAAGGCGATGGAGGTCCAGATGAGGGTGAGGTCCTGGCCGGCGAACAGGCCCACCACCAGGGCCACGGCCGCCGTGATCACCAGCAGCATGCTGAGACCGATCACGTCGCCTGCCGCCATCGGGTGATCCGGGTGATCGGGTCGAAGGTCAGCGGTGCCACGGGACGCCTCCGGAGCTAGGGACGCAGCGCCAGCTCAGCCGCAGAACAGGCCCTGCAGGATGAAGATCGCGAGAAACAGCACGATCGGTGAGAAGTCGATCGCTCCTCCCCCGACGCGAGCCGTGGGGATGACCCGTCGCAGCGGCACGAGCAACGGGTCGGTGAGCGCCGCTACCGCCCGGGCCACCGGCAGCAGCGGAGCCGGCGGGCTCGGCACCCACGCGAAGACGATCCGAACGATCAGCACGACGTAGTACAGCTGCAGCAGCAGGCAGACGATCCGCGCCATCCGATCAGGCCTGGTTGAAGAAGCCGCGTTCGCCGAGGCGGCGCCGCTCCTCGCTCGAGACGTCCACGCCCATCGGCGTCAACAGGAACACCCGGTCACCGACCCGCTCGATACGGCCCTCCAAGCCGAAGATCAGCCCCGAGGCGAAGTCGAGCAACCGCTTGGCGACCGCCTCGCTGGCGCCGGCGAGGTTCATGATCACCGGGATGCCGTTGCGGAACCGGTCCCCCACCTCCTCGACATCGTTGAAGGTGGTCGGACTGGTGAGGTGCACCTTGGCGGAGGAAACCGCCTGGACGGCGCCGTTGCCCGGGCGCTCGCCAGCGGACGCGGGCGCCTCCGGCGGCCGCGAGCTATCGATGCGGCGCACGTTGGAGGGCTCGGCACGGGCGCCTGTCCCGGCCGCGGCCGGGCGGGCGCCGGCCTCCTCCTGATAGCCGCCGTACTCGTCGTCGTAGTCCTCGACCAGGCCGAGGAAAGCCAGGGTCTTCTTCCATGCACTGGTCACGTGGTGCTCTCCTGTTCAGGAACTCCGGCGTGGGCCGAAGACCGCTGTACCGAGGCGGACGATGGTCGCCCCCTCCTCGATCGCCACTTCGAAGTCGTTGCTCATCCCCATCGAAAGGTGCTGCACCTCCGGAAACCTGCTGCGCAGCTCGTCGCGCAGCGCCCGCAGCGTCGCGAAGCACGAGCGGGCGTCTGCGTCTTGTGGTGGCACCGTCATGAGACCTTCGCAGGCCACGCCCTCCAGGTCACGTACCCTCGCCACCAGCTGCGGGGCCCCGTCCAGCAGACAACCACCACGGGAGCCGTCGCGGGGCGAGCCGAGGTCGACCTGCACCAGCACCCGTTGGACGCGTCCGGCTGCCAGCGCGCGCTCGCCGAGGCTCTGCGCCAACGTCAGCCGGTCTACTGAGTGCACCAGGCTGACACGCCCGACGACCTCCTTGACCTTGTTGCGCTGCAGCTGCCCGACGAAGTGCCAGCGAACGCCCTGCCCGACCTGTTCGGACTTGCGCACCAGCGCGCGCGAGCGGCTCTCGCCGAAGTCCGCCTGACCCGCCTTGCGCGCGGCCATGATGTCGGAGGCCTCGAAGCCCTTGCTGACCGCCACCACCGTGATGGCGGCCCGACTTCGACCGGCACGTTCACTGGCCGCGCGGATGCGTGCCTCGATGTCGTGCAGCCGGTCGGCGATCTCCGCCTCGCGCTGCGACGCGGCCTGCGGCTGCTCCGTGGCGGGGTCGACCATCACAGGTCCCCGAGCCGGGCGACAACCAGGGCCTGACGGCCCTGCGGACGGTCGCCTTCCTGGGCGGCCCGATGGCTGAAGCGAGCGCTGCGCAGGTCGCAGCGCGTGCAGCCGGCCATCCGGACGACCTCGCCCACGCCGCAGTCGGCCAGCTGCGCCTGCACCGCCGCGGGCAGGTCCAAACCGGGCGTGCCGCGGTCGGTGACGGCCCGCGCCGCTGGCACCTGCGACGCCAGCGCGTCGGCCATGTCGAGGGGGACCTCGTAGCAGCAACCGCCGATGGCCGGGCCGAGGATCGCCGTCAGCGCGCCCGCTGCGCCCCGGGTCGCCCGCACCAGCGCGCCCACCGCCGCGGACACCACGCCGGCGGTGACCCCCAGCCGGCCGACGTGCACGGCGGCGACACCGGCACCTGGTGCCACCAGCACAACCGGCACGCAGTCCGCCGCCATGACGACGAGGCCGATGCCGGAATCGGTGGTGACCAGCGCGTCGGCGTCCGGGATCGCGTCCGCATGATCCAAGGCACCCCGCCCGCGGTCGGCGCGACCGACGCGGGCGACGCCCGCGCCGTGCACCTGCTCGGCGAAGACCGCACGGTCGAGGTCCAGCCCGACAGCGGCGAGCAAGGCACGACGGGCGGCCAGAACCTGGGCGCCGCCGACGCTTCCGACCACCAGTGAGACGTTGCCGTCGCCGAGCACGGCGTCGGGCGGGTCCAGCCGGCACGACAGCGCCACGCGCACCCGCGGGTCGGCGGGCACGGCCACGGGCACCGACGACGTCGGCGGACGGTCGACCGCAGGGGCGACGGCCGTGGCCGCACGCTGATTGGCGGTGCGCTCAGCACTCATTTGGGGTTGCGCTCGTTGGTTCGGAAGGCGGGCGGCTGCGCGGGCCGGGGTGCGTATGGCCTCAGCGCTTCAGGAAGGAGGGGATGTCAAGATCATCTTCGTCGTCCTCGACGACCACCGGCGGGCGGTCACCGGGGCGGCGGAAGAGCTCCTCGTCGTCGTCCTCGCTCCCGGCGCCGACGGTGGCCTCACGCCGCGCGCCGGCGACGGTGCGCTCCCCGGAATCCGGGACGGCGCCGTCACGCCGCGCCACCGGGCGCAGCTGGTTGGTCCCACCCACGGTGCTGGTGGCCGGCTCGTTGAAACCGGCCGCGATGACGGTGACCTTGACCTCGTCGCCGAGGGAGTCGTCGATCACCGCGCCGAAGATGATGTTGGCGTCGGGATCGGCGGCCTCCGCGATGATCTCGGCCGCCTCGTTGACCTCGTACAGCCCGAGGTCGCTGCCACCGGAGATCATCAGCAACACGCCCCGAGCGCCGTCGATCGACGCCTCCAGCAGCGGCGAGGAGATGGCCATGCGGGCCGCGCCCAGCGCGCGGCTCTCGCCACGGGCCTTGCCGATGCCCATCAGGGCGCTGCCGGCGTCACGCATGACGGTGGAGACATCGGCGAAGTCGGTGTTGATCAGGCCCGGGGTCGTGATCAGGTCGGTGATGCCCTGCACGCCCTGCAGCAGCACGTCGTCGGCCAGCCGGAACGCCTGCAGCACCGAGGTGTCGGCGTCGGAGATCTCCAGCAGCCGGTCGTTGGGGATCACGATCAGGGTGTCGACGGCATCGCGCAGATCATCGATGCCCTTCTCCGCCTGCTGGCCGCGGCGCCTGCCCTCGAAGGAGAACGGGCGCGTGGTCACACCGATGGTCAGGGCACCGACGCCCTTGCCGATCTCCGCGACCACCGGCGCGCCGCCGGTGCCCGTCCCGCCGCCCTCGCCGCAGGTGACGAACACCATGTCGGCACCCTTGAGCACCTCTTCGATCTCCGCGCGGTGCTCCTCGGCGGCCTTGCGACCGACGTCGGGGTTGCTGCCGGCCCCGAGCCCACGGGTGAGCTCCCGGCCGATGTCGAGCTTGACATCGGCGTCCGACATCAGCAGCGCCTGGGCATCGGTGTTGATGGCGATGAACTCCACGCCCTTCAGACCGGCCTCGATCATGCGGTTGACCGCGTTGACGCCGCCACCGCCGATGCCGACGACCTTGATGACCGCCAGGTAGTTCTGAGGTGCCGCCACGGGGGCTCTCCTTCGTGCTCGTCCTGAGTTGCGGTGCGGTTGCGGTGCGGTTGCGGTGCGGGGGGCGCTGCGGGGATTGGTGCGGGGGCGGATCGGACTGGCGAGCGGGGCGAATCGCCCGGGCGCCGCGGATGTCGCCGATCCTGTGGGGCCGTAGCACCTTGGGGCCGGTCGACCCTCTACCGCATTGCGTCGTTCTATCAGGCTCTACTTCAGGGTTATGGTTATGTCAACCAGTCGCGGGCCGACCTTACGCATCCGCCTTCCCGGCGTCAAGCATGTGGCCACCCCAATGATGGAGACGGCCACAGCGGCGGGAGGGCCCGATCGTCACGAGGTGGGCACCAGCACGGGGTTGCGCGGAGCGCGAACGTCGAGCTCGGCGATTCCAAGGTCCGTGGTCCCCTGTCGCAGCGCTTGTGCGTGTGCCTGCTCAAGCAGCAGCGTGATCGCACGCGCCTTGGCCCCCGCTCGGTCCGCCGTGCCGAACCGCACCCAGATGGCTTCGGGGACGGCTCCGTCCGCCTGGGAGGTATCGCCCTCAACGTCTACTGAACCCTCTGCGGACGCAGCGGCACTAAGACCGGCCGGAACCAGACGCAGACGCAGCGAACGCTCGCTGGTGGCCTCATAGCGGTCCACCGCGGCCCGCAGCGGCGCCGGCAGCGCCGCGCGCACGGCCAGCGCGTTGCGGATGGCGGCGTCGCTGATGCTCGCACCCGGTGGCGGCACCACGGACTCCGACGCGTCGATGACCGCCAGCCCCTCCCGCTCGCCACCGGACACGACGAAGCCGGCGGCGTCCACCAGCCAGGAGGCGTCACGGATGCGCACCACGGCCACGGGTTCACGGCGCGCCACCGTGATCCGCAGCGTGGCGGGCGGGACGCGCTGCACGTCGGCCGACGCGACCCACGGCAGCGCCCGCACCGCTTCGGAGATCGCGCCCCTGTCGACACGCAGCAGGTTCTGACCCGGTATCACCGCCGCCACGGTCCGCACCTGGTCCGCTTCGGTGCCGGCCACGCCCACGATCTCCACCGTCTCCACGTCGAACAGCGGTGTGGTGGCGAGCGCCGCGGCGCCCAGCACCAGCGCGACCGTCAGCGCGAGGCTGCTGCTCACGCGCCGACGCCGACGTGCGGAGGCCGCCGCGACGGCGCGCCGGCGCGCGCGGATGCGGTCGTCCATGGCGCGTCGCGCCGGCGGTCGCGGCGCGGCGCCCGACCGGCGCCGGGTGCGCCCATCCACGCTCATCGCGACCCCCCGGTCGCTGGCCCGATGCCGGCGTCGGTCGCGCCGAGGTCGGGCGCGCCGAGGTCGGGCGCGCCGTGGTCGGGCGCATCGGCACCGAAGCCCGCGATGACCACCTCCGGGCACAGGCGCACGCCATGCCGGCGCGCCACCAGCTCCTGCACCGCCCGGATGACGCGGTGCACGTCATCGGCGGTGGCGCCGGGTTCCACCGTGATGAAGTTGACGTGGACGTCGCTGATACGCGCGCCGCCCACCCGCAGGCCCTTGCCCCCGGCGGTGTCGATCAGCCGACCGGCGGAATCTCCCGCCGGATTGCGGAACACGCTGCCGCAGGACGGGACGTTGATCGGCTGGTGCTGGCGCCGCCAAGCCTTGTACGTGCGCATCTGCTGGGCCAGCACCTGGGGGTCCTCCCGACGCAGCCGCAAGCGCGCGCGGACGACGACCGCGTCCGGTGGCAGCGCGCTGCGGCGGTAGCCGTAGTCGAGCGTCGCCGCGGGCAGTCGCTCGGTGGTGCCGCCGGCCGCCAGGTTCGCCACCTCGGCCCAGTCCAGCACGTCGGCGGTCTCCGCGCCCATCGCGCCGGCGTTCATGCGCACCGCACCGCCAAGGCTGCCCGGGATGGCCACGCCGAAGGCGAGCCCGCCCAGGGCGTGCTGCTGCAGCACCCTGGCCAGCACGGGCATGGGCTCGGCGGCACCGGCGAGCACGCCGACCTCGCTGCCCGTCGCTGCGGCACCATCCTCGACCTGCACGCCGCGGAAGCCCCGACCCAGGCGCACCACCACTCCCGGCCAGCCATCGTCGGCGACCAGCAGGTTGCTGCCGCGGCCGAGGATCAGCCAGGGGGCATCCCGGGACCTGCAGACCGCGGCGACGGCGGCGAGGTCGGCGGGCTGCTCCGCGATCACCAAGGCCTGCGCAGGTCCCCCCACCCGCAGGGTGGTGTGCGCCGCCAGGGGCTCATCGGCGAGGACCGCTCCCGCCAGGCGCGCACGCAGGGCAGCCACCAGATCGCTCGGCGCGGGGCCCGGCCGTTGCCCGGCTCCCCCGGCGTGTCCCCCGACCTCAGCCACGGCGACCCTCGAGGATCTGCAGCAGCTGCGGCCCGACCCCGGTGATGTCGCCGGCGCCCAGGGTGATCACCAGGTCGCCATCTCGCGCGAGCTGCGCCAGCAGTGGCGGCAGGTCACCGGTGGCGGCCACGAAGTGCGTCTCCACGCCGCGCGAGCGCGCCGCGTCGGCCACCAGCGCCCCGGTGACGCCCGGCACCGGCGGCTCCCCCGCGGGGTAGACGTCGGTGACCACGGCGACGTCGGCCGCCGCCAGCGCCGCGCCGAGCTCGACGCCGAGAGCGGCCGTGCGGCTGTAGCGGTGCGGCTGGAAGACCGCCACCACACGCCCGGGACGCGTCTGCCGGGCGGCCGCGATGGTGACCGACAGCTCCGTGGGGTGGTGCCCGTAGTCGTCGACCACGGTGACGCCGGCGGCCGTGCCCAGCCGCTGGAAGCGGCGTTGCGCGCCCCCGAAGCGGGCCAGGCCCTCCGCCGCGGCCGCGACGTCGGCGCCGGCCCAGCGGGCCACCGCCACGGCCGCCGCCGAGTTGGCGATGTTGTGGCGGCCGGGGACACGCAGGCGCAGCTCACCCAGGTCCTCGCCGCGCTCGAGCAGCCGGAAGGTCGAACCGGTGGCGTCGAGGCGGATGTCGACGACCCGCAGGTCCGCCGCAGCGTCCTCCCCGTAGGTGAGCACCGGCCCCCGGTCGGGGTCGGCGACCTCCGCCAGGCGGCGGCTGCCGGCGTCGTCGATGCACACGATCGCGGGCGCCCCCGACGTCCGGCGGTCGAGGAAGGCCGCGAAGGTCGCCTCCACGTCGGCGAGGTCGGCGTAGTTGTCGTGGTGGTCCAGCTCCACGTTGGTGACGACCGCGCAGTCGGGACGGTAGGCAAGGAGGGAGCGGTCGGACTCGTCGGCCTCGGCGACGAAGATCTCACCGGTGCCGTCGTGCGCGCTGGTGCCGGAGTCGTGCAGCGTGCCGCCGATGGCGAAGGACGGGTCGAGCCCCGCTGCCTGCAGCGCCACGGTGGCCATCGAGGTGGTCGTGGTCTTGCCGTGGGTGCCGGCGATCAGCACGGCCCGGCGGCCCGATAGCAGCAGGGCCAGCAGGTCGGCGCGGCGGAGAATCGGCAGCCGCAGCTCGCGGGCGCGGACCAGCTCGGAGTTGCCGGCGGGGATGGCGGAGGAGGCCACCACCACGTCGGCATCCTCGACGTTGGCGCCGCGGTGGCCGACGGCCACGTCGGCGCCCATCGCGGCGAGGGCGCTGCACTCCCGGCCGCCGCGCAGATCGCTGCCGGACACCATCAGCCCCCGCTCCAGCAGGATCCTCGCCAGAGCGCTCATGCCCGAGCCGCCGATGCCGACCAGATGCACGCGCGTGTCGGCCCCGAGAGCCGCGGGGACCTGCTGTGGCGGGCCGGCGGGGTGGCCTCCGGAGGCCCGGGACGTCGGGTCGTTCGAGGTGGTCATGGTCGGGCCTTCCCCCCCAGCTCCGGCGCCGCCGCGGTGATCAGCCTCGCCACCGCCTGCGCGGCGTCCGGACGGCCCAGGGTGCGCGCCGCCGCGCCCATGCGCCACCGCGCCTCATCGTCGCGCAGCAGCGGCGCGACCTCGCGCATCAGCCGTGCGGCGTCCAACTCGGCGTCGGGCACCAGCACGGCGGCGCCCGCGCGGGTC
>Ga0209587_1000574_pt1 | contig 18071 bp, 17 predicted proteins | sample NGEPerD_2_FD_184512 | JGI IMG/M metagenome (GOLD analysis project Ga0209587, IMG submission 184512) | Arctic peat soil microbial communities from the Barrow Environmental Observatory site, Barrow, Alaska, USA - NGEE PermafrostL1-D... | ecosystem: Environmental > Terrestrial > Soil > Wetlands >... | reverse complement strand
ACCCGGCGCAGATCACCACCTCCTTGCGGGCTATCAGCCTGCCCACGCCGGCCCCCGCCGGGCTCACAGCTTGCGCTCCAGCTCGCGGGAGAGCTCCTCGAGGCCCGCCAGCTCCAGCTCGGGCGTGAGCAGGAACGGCAGCGTGGCCACGGGCGCCTCGGTGCCGCGCCTCAGGCGCCCGACCTGGGAGCGCTGCGCCTTCGCCCGCTCGTGCGCCGTCAGCGCCGCCTCCAGCGCCTCGCGGGCGACGGGCCCGGCGTCGCCGTCGGCCGCGGCGATCGCCTCGGCCTCTGCGCCGGTGAAGCGCTCGGGCAGCACGCCGTTCACCAGCACGAGCGCCAGCTCCAGGCCCATCTGCTCGCGCAGTCGCCCCTCCAAGTCGATCGTCTCGTTCACCGGCATCTCCTCCGCCAGCGCCACGGCCAGCACCGCGCTCTGGCGGCGGTCGACGGTGAACCGGCGGATCGTCTCCGCGTGGTTGCGGATCGGGCCGACCTTGGCGATGTCGGCGAACGTGCGCGGCGCGCGCAACAGCGCCAGGCCGTTGCCGGTGGCCGGCGCGTCCACGATCACGAGGTCGTAGGGGCGGCCGGTCTTCGAGCGCCGCTCAAGCTGCGCCAGCTCCCAGATCTTCCCCATCGTCACGACCTCGGCGAGGCCGGGCGCGGCGGCGGTGAGGTACTGGAAGATGCGGCTGGAGCTCAGCAGCGAGGCCAGCCGGCCGGAGCGCAGCTGGTGGCGAAGCCACTCCTCTTTGGCGTCCTCGGGGTTGATCGAGAACGCGCTCAGATCCGGCGCCACCTCCACCTCGGAGAAGCCCGCCGGCTCGTGGCCGAACGCCGTGGTGATGCGCTCCTGCTCGGCCACCTCGCACACCAGCGTGCGCTTTCCGGCCCTCGCGGCGGCCAGGCCCAGCGCGGCGGCCACGGTGGTCTTGCCCACACCGCCCTTGCCGGTCACGTAGACCAGCCGCCGGTCCAGAAGGTCCGTCATCCACGGAGCGTACGGTGCAGCAGGTCACGCGGACGGGAAGGAATGTTTCTCGCACGTGCGAATAGGCACTGCGTAATGGCAGAGCCGATCCACCGTACGCCGAACCGGAGGCACCAGTGACTGACCAGGCCAAGGTCATCGCGTTCACCAACCAGAAGGGCGGCGTGGCCAAGACCACCACCACGCTGAACCTGGCTGCCGCCTTCGTGGAGAGCGGCCACCGAGCGCTGTGCATCGACCTCGATCCGCAGGCCAACCTCACGATGAGCCAGGGGATCGACCCCGACTCGCTCGAGCTGTCCATGTACGACGTGCTGGTGCACGACACCTCGATCCGCGAGGTCATTCGCAAGCGCGAGGTGGACCTCGCGTGCGCCTCGATCGACCTCGCCGGCGCCGAGATCGCCATGTCCACCAAGATCGGCCGCGAGCGCTCGCTCGAGAAGGCGATCAGGCCCATCAAGGAGGACTACGACTTCATCTGCATCGACACCCCTCCGAGCCTCGGGCTGCTCACGATCAACGCCCTCACGGCCTGCGACAAGGTGATCGTCCCCGTGCAATGCGAGTATCTGTCCATGCGCGGGCTGATCCAGCTCCAGAACACGCTGTCGATGATCCGCGAGAACCTCAATCCCGACGTTGAGATCGAGGGAATCCTTCCCACGCTCGTCGACAGCAGGACCGTGCACGCCAAGGAGGCGATCGAGCTGCTGGAGGAGAACTTCGGGGATCGCGTCTTCGCGTCGCGCATCAACAAGACGGTGCGCTTCGCCGAGGCGCCCGTGAAGGGAATGTCGGTGCTCAAATACGACCCTGACGGCAAGGCGGCCTACAGCTACCGTCAGCTGGCCAAGGAGGTCCTCGGAAATGGCAAGAGGTAAGCGGGCGAGCATGCGCGAGGGCCCCCTGGCGGATCTTTTCCGCCAGACGGAGGAGCCGCGCAAGAAGGACCAGCCTGGCAAGGAGGAGCGCCCCCGCAAGGAGGATGCGCCCCGCGAGCCGGCCGAGCGCCCCAGCGCGCAGGAGCGGCGGGCCCAGGCCGCCGGCACGCGCAAGCGCCCCGAGCCCGAGCCCCGTCCCGAGCTGCGCCGTCAGGACCCCGAGCCGGAGCCGGAGCCCGCGCGCGAGCAGCGCCGCCCGCCCGCCAGCCGCTACGAGGGCGTGCCCACGCCCGAGGAGCGCCTGCGCACGGTGTTCTCGACGGACATCCCGGAGAACATCATGGAGCGCGGCCCGGAGCCGCGGCGCGCCCTCGAGCCCGAGCAGGAGGAGATCCACCGGCCGCAGTCGCCGTTGAACCAGGAGCCCGTCCTGCGGGTGGTCGGCGTGGGCGGAGCGGGAGTGAACGCCGTGAACCGGATGATCGAGGCCGAGGTGCAGGGCGTGGAGTTCATCGCCGTGAACACCGACCTCCAGTCGCTCGAGCAGTGCAGCGCGCCCACGCGCGTGCGCATCGGGAGCTCCGCCACGCACGGACTCGGCTCGGGCGCGGATCCCCAGCTGGGGCGCCAGGCGGCCATCGAGCAGTACGACGAGCTGAAGGCGCTGCTCAAGGGCGCGGACATGATCTTCATCGCCGCCGGCGAGGGCGGCGGCACCGGCACGGGCGCCGCGCCCGTGGTGGCGCGGATCTCCCGCGAGGTGGGTGCGCTCACGGTCGGCATCGTGAGCAAGCCGTTCGGCTTCGAGGGGGCGCGCCGCAGCGCCCAGGCCGAGGCCGGCCTCGCCGACCTCGCCGCCGAGGTGGACACCCTGATCACCATCCCGAACTCCCGCCTGCTCACTGTGCTCGACAAGAAGACCTCGATGGTCGAGGCCTTCCGCGTGGCCGACGACGTCCTGCGCCAGGGCGTGCAGGGGATCTCGGACCTGATCGCGCTGCCGGGGCTGATCAACCTCGACTTCGCCGACGTGCGCACGATCATGGCCAAGTCGGGCAACGCCGGCAACGCGCTGTTGGGCATCGGCATGGGCACCGGCGAGGGCCGCGCGCTCGACGCCGCCTCGCATGCGGTGGAGTCGCCGCTGCTGGAGACCTCGGTGGAGGGCGCGAAGTCGATCCTGCTGTCGATCACCGGCGGCAACGACCTGTCGCTGTGGGAGGTCAACGAGGCCGCGAAGGCGGTCGCCGAGGCCGCCCACCCGGAGGCCAACATCATCTTCGGCGCCATGGTGGACGAGAAGCTCGGGGACGAGGTGTGGATCACCGTCGTGGCCACCGGCTACGGCGGCCGCGCCGCGCCGCGCCGCGAGCGGCGGCCGTCCACCAGGGCAGAGGACGCCGACCACGAGCCGCGCGTCACCCGCGCCCCCGGGCGCGAGCGGGACAAGGGCTCCCTCGACGATCTCCAGATCCCAGAGTTCGTGCCGCGCGGCTGAGCGCGATGTTGTCGCCAGGCCGCAGAGGCCTAGCGGCATAGTCTGCCCGCGATGAAAGGGGTGGTGGCAGCCGGGCATCCGCTCACCGCGGGGGCGGGAGCGGAGGTCCTGCGACAGGGGGGCAACGCGGTGGACGCCGCCGTGGCGGCGGTGCTTATGTCCTTCGTGGCCGAGTCGCCGCTCACGGGACCGGGCGCCGGCGGCTTCATGCTGGTGCAGACCTCCTCGGGGCAGAGCCACCTGCTGGACTTCTTCGTCGGCGCCCCCGGCCGCGGACTGGAGGACCCACATCCGGTGCCGCTGGTGCCCATCGACGTGAGCTTCTCCCCCGATGCGGTGCAGCGGTTCAACTGCGGGCCCTCCTCGTGTGGCGTCTACGGCACCACGGCGGGGCTGGCCGAGGCGCTGCGGCGCTTCGGGAGCGTCTCGCTGGCCGACCTCGTGGCCGGCCCGGCGAAGGCGGCGCGGGAGGGGGTGGAGGTGATCCCGATGCAGGCGTTCCTGTTCAACGTACTGGCCCCGATCATGAGCTCCACGCCCGAGGTGGCGGCCGTGTACGAGCCCGAGGGCAGGCCGCTGCGGACCGGCGAGTGGATCGTGCTCTCCGAGCTGGGCGACCTGCTCGACCGCCTCGGCAGCGAGGGACCCGGCTTCCTCTACGACGGCGACGTGGCGGCCGCGTGCAGCGACTGGGTGCTCGAGCGCGGCGGCCTCCTCACGCGCGAGGACCTCGCCTCGTATGAGGTGGTGGAGCGCGCGCCGGTACGCGCGGGCTTTCGCGGGCGCGAGGTGCTCACCAACCCGCCGCCGTCCTCGGGCGGCATCCTGATCGCCGACGCGCTGGAGCTGATCGACCGCATCGACCGCCCGGGCGACACGCGGGTGCTGGCCGAGGTCGTGGCGTCCACCAACCGCGCACGCGACGCCGACTTCCTCGGTGGACTGCGCGAGGACGGCTTCGCGCGGCGCTTCCTCGCCCCCGAGAAGCTCGACGCGGTGACGGGCGAGATCCGGTCGCACCTGGGGTCCACCACGCACGTGTCCGTGATGGACGAGAACGCGGCCTGCGCCAGCGTCACCTGCTCGAACGGCTCGTGCTCGGGCGTATGGGTGCCCGGTACCGGAATGCACCTGAACAACATGCTGGGCGAGGAGGACCTCAATCCGCAGGGCTTTCACAGCCACCCGCCCGGCGAACGCGTACCGAGCATGATGGCCCCCACCGTGGTGCTGCGCGACGGCCGGCCCGAGATCGCGCTCGGCTCGGGTGGGTCGAACCGCATCCGCTCGGCCATCGTCCAGACCGTGGCGGCCGTGATCGACGGTGGCATGGCCGCCCAGGAGGCGGTGGAGGCGCCGCGCCTGCACGTGGAGGACGAGTTGGTGGACGCCGAGCCGGGCGTGGACCCGGCCGCGCTGGAGTCGCTGCGGGGTGCCGGCTGGCGGGTGCGCCAGTTCAGCGAGCGCAACCTCTACTTCGGCGGCGTGCAGGCCGTGGTCCGCGATCCCGACACCGGCGAGCTGAGCGGCGGCGGCGACCCCCGCCGGGGCGGGGTTGCCGTCACCGTTTAGCCAGCAGCTACATCACCCGGACGGTTTCGTAGACCTCCACGGTGCCGCCGTTGGTGACGACGGGGGAGCCGGTTGCCAGTTCGGTCGCCGCGTCGAGGCTGTTGGCCGAGACGACGGAGTAGCCGGTCAGGCCCGAGGGAGCGCCGTCGCTGACTGTCCGGTCTGCAGCCACCGTCTTCGACGGCCCGAACGGGTTGCCGCTGTCCACGACCGCCTGGCCGAGACTCTCGAACCAGCCAGTCCATGCCGCAATCTGAGCTTCGCGCTCGGCGTCGGTCTCGGGCATGCCGCCGCCCTTGTATGCCAGTAGGTAGTTCGCCATTGGGTTCTCTTGTCGTCGGTTTGGTTGCTCAGTGGTGCACGCGACCGTTCGTACGGGCCCGCTCAGCGGCCTTCTCCGCGTGCTCGAGGCGCTCCATCGCGCGCCCGCACAGCGTCGCCAGCCGCGACAGCCGCTCGCTCTCCGAGCGCAGCTCCAGCAGCTCCTGCTTGGCGTCGAGCTCGAAGGCGATCGTAGCGGCCATGCCGTAGGCGCTGAGCTCGGACAGGTCACCCTCGCTCGGGCGCGAGTCGGTCACCCGCTCCACGAGGTCGGCGTATCCGCGGCGCGCCGCCATCCCCGCCTCGGGATCCGGCTCGGCTTCGCCGTCCTCCTCGTCGAGCAGCTCCACGTCGCCGGCGGGGTACTCCATGTCGTCGATGCGGCGCTCCAGCCGGAACGGCCGCGAGCCCTGGACGAGGATGTTCATCCGGCCGTCCTCGGCCCGCTCGAGCAGCTGGGTGATCTCCGCCGTGCAGCCGATCTCCTGTAGGCCATGGTCGCCCATCCAGAGGATCCCGAACTCGGATTCCTCCTCGAGGCAGGTCTCGATCATCGTCTTGTAGCGCTCCTCGAAGATGTGCAGCGGCTGCGGCTCTCCCGGCAGCAGCACGAGGCCGAGGGGGAAGAGGGGGAAGCGCTCGATCGAGTCGCCCATCGCGATCCCTAGGCTAGCCGTGTGCCTCTGCGGGACGCGCTCGCAAATGTGGATCCGTACCGCCCGCAACCGCCGGCCCGCGTGCTGGCCGAGCGGCTGGGGCTGGAACGGCTCACAAAGCTCGGCTCCAACGAGGGAGCGTTGGGGCCGCTGCCCGAGGCCGTGGCCGCGTACGAGGCCACGGCGGCCGAGCTGGCGCGCTACCCGGACGGCGACGCGTCGGACCTGCGCGCGGCCCTGGCGGAGCGTCACGGCGTGGCGCCGGAGCAGGTGGTGCCAGGCAATGGCGCCGACGAGCTGATCCGCCTGTGCGGCGCGGCCGCGCTCGACGCAGGCGACGCCGCGGTATTCCCCTGGCCGTCGTTTCCCAGCTACGTGTCGGCGGCGGCGGTGCACGGCGCCACCCCGCTTCAGGTGCCGCTGAACGATCGGCGCGCCGTGGACGTGGACGCGCTGCTCGACGCCTGCGATACGCCCGCGCCGGGCGGGGGGAGGGTGCGGGTGGTCTTCCTCGCCAACCCCAACAACCCGACCGGCACGCTGCTCGACCCCTCCGAGCTGCGCCGCTTCCTCGACTCGCTGCCCGACCGGATCCTGTGCGTGCTCGACGAGGCCTATGCCGAGTACGCCGACCCCGAGCCCGGTGGGCCCGCGCTGCTGCGCGAGGGTCGCCCGCGGCTGTGCGTGCTGCGCACCTTCTCCAAGGTCTACGGGCTCGCCGGCCTGCGCGTGGGCTATGCGCTGGCCTCCCCCGAGGCGGCGCGAGCGCTCGACCGCGTGCGGCCGATCTTCAACGTGAACCAGCCGGCGCAGGCGGCGGCGGTGGCGTCGCTGGCCGCGCGTGACGCGATCGGCGAGCGCGTGGCCCACACACGCGCGGCGCGCGAGCAGCTGCGCGAGACGCTGGCCGCGTCGGGGCTGCGCCCCGTGGCCTCGCAGGCGAACTTCGTCTACGCCGACGTCCCGGGAGGCGACGGCGCCGGCCTGGCCGAGCGGCTGCTCGCCGAGGGCTTCATCGTCCGCGCCCTCGACGGCTTCGGCGCGCCGGGCGCCATCCGCGTGACCTGCGGCACCGACGAGGAGAACGCCGCGTTCGCGGAGGCGCTGGCGCGGGTCGTGCGCAGCGGGTGAGTACTGCGGCACAGGACACCGGCACGGCGGGCCCCGCCCACGTAGCCACCGTCTCCTTCCTCGCCTCCCGCGCCGTGCCCAGCGGCGGCTTCTGGGTAGCGCTCGCCGGCGGCACCGCGCTGGCACGCGTGGCGCAGCGGCGCGGGGCCCGCGAAGGCTACGGCGCCAGCTGGGCGGCGATGCTCGAGACGGTGGCGATCATGGGCCCGGCCCGCTTCGGCGTGCCGCTCACACAGGCCTTGAGCGCTCCCCTGATGGGGCGGTTGGAGGCGCGCGGGCGTGGGGCGCTCGCGCAGTTTCTCGCCTGCGCGGCGATCCGGGTGCTCTCCAACGGGGTGGGAGTGGCGTTCTTCGTGTTCGTGATCGCCGGAGGGCTGGACGCCTACGCCGGGAGCTACGAGAACCTGGCCGGGCTCTTCGGCCTGGAGGTCGGTGAACGCGGCACGGTGATCGTCACCCTCGCCGGCCTGTTCGCCTGGGGCGCGTTCGCGAGCGTGGTTCAGGTCACCGTCTACCGGCGCGGGCTGCGCTCGTGGCCGTCGGTGCAAGAGGCCGACGAGACGGCGTCGCCTGAGCCCGAGCCGCCGCATTCTGGGCGCTTCGATCCACGTGTGATCGCGGTCGCGGCGGCCGTGTCGTTCGCGCTGCTGCTCGCCAGCACCGAGTGGATCGTGCTGGCGGCGGTGACGGCCTTCCTGGCTGTGGCGTGGGTGGTCTCGCGCCCCGACCGGCGCGCGGTGCCCACCGGCCTGGCGCTGGCGGGGGTGCTGGCGTTCGGGGCGCTGGTGTTCTCGCTGGGAGCCGGCCTGGGGGTGGAGGTGGCGCTGCGCCGCGCGTCGCGCGCCGCGCTGCTGGTGCTGGCGGCCACCTGGCTGCGAGCGGCCGCGGGCGCGGACGGGCTGCGAGAGGTCTCACGGCGGGCGCTGGGGCGGCTACGGGCACTTCCGAGCGCGCGCGAGGCGGCGCAGGTGCTCGACACGATCGGTTCGGAGGGCCGCCTGGCATCGGCCGGCCGCGCGCTGCTGGATGCCATCGACGGCGTGCCCAACCGTCCCGGGCCTTTTGTGGACGCCGTGCTGGGCTGGGTGGCGCGGGAGGCGGTCCACTACCGGGCGCCCGAGCGCGCGCCGGCGCTGGCGCTTCGCGCGCGGCTCGTGGACGCGCTGCTGCTCGTAGGCGCGATCGCGCCGGCGGCGGCGCTGTTCGCCTAGGTCCTGTCGACTGTCGACTGTCGACTGTCGACTGAGTAGGGCGCTCGCGCCGACACCAGCAGGTTGTAGAAGATCGCCGCCGGGAGGCGGGGTTCAAGCAGCGCGCGGTCCACGGCCTGGAGGGCGATGTAGCCGCGGTAGGCGTACTGGTGCCACAGGCGCGGCACGCCCTGCGGGTCGGCGGTGGCCTCCAGCGCGCGGTTGGTCCAGCCGAACAGGCTGGCCGCCAGCTCCTCGCCGCGCACCCGCACGTCCTCGAGGCCACCGAGGCGCGCGGCCTGCGCCAGGCCTGCCGGGGTGAAGGCGTGGACGTCCACCAGGGTCTCGAGGCGATCCTCCTCGGGGCCCTGGTGGTGGCCGTTGCGCTCGGCGGCCCGGGCGCCCACGAGCGCGCGCCACGCGGGCGCCGCGCGGAAGGCCATCCGCTTGGGCAGCTCGGCCAGGCGGTCGCCGTAGTGCGACGGCTCGCCGCAGAAGGCGATCACTCCGCCCGGGCGCAGCACGCGCCGCAGCTCGGCCATCGCGCCCGGCAGGTCGGGCAGGTGGTGCAGCACGGCGTGGCCGAAGACGATGTCGAACGAGTCGTCGGGGAAGGGGAGGGCGGCGCCGTCGCAGCAGGCGGCCTCCACGTCCACGCCGAGCCGGACTGCCGAGGCGCGCAGGGCGTCGAGCATCCCCGGTGAGATGTCGGTGGCCGTGTACTCGCCCACCACTCCGGACAGCGCGAGGTTCAGCCCGAAGTAGCCCGTGCCGGCGCCGATCTCCAGCCCGCGCGGATAGCTCGGCAGGCGGCGCATGCCGAGCGCCTTGCGCAGCTTGCCGAGCACCTGCGCCTCGCCGCGCCCGCCGTAGTCGATGCCCCACTTCGCGTCGTAGTGCGCGGCCGCGAGGTCGTGGTAGCGCACGTTGGCGGCGTGGATCTCCTCGGTGGTGGCGGCGGGGGCCATCGGCCGCAGGACGGTAGCTGAGCGGAGGAGCGCAGGCCGATCGCCCGGTAGGAGCGCAGCCCGATCGTTGATCGGGCGAGCACCGCACCGTGAATCTCGGCCGAGCACCGCACGGATGGCTCTCGGGAACGGTGGGACCCAAGCCCCCGTCCCTAGACTCCGCGCGGCTTTGGCCGAGCCCGCCGAGTACCTCCAGCAGGACCAGCCCGAGGGCGTGCCGCCGCTCGCGCTCACCGGCGAGCGCACGCTGCCCGACGTGCCCGCCGAGAACTACTGGTACCGGCGCCATCTGGTGGTCTACGAGTGGATCGCCGAGCGCTGCCGCCGGCTCGATGTGGTCGACTTGGCCTGCGGCGAGGGCTATGGCACGGACGTGCTCGCCCGCCGCGCCGCGCGGGTGACCGGCGTGGACGCCAACCCCGAGGCCCATGAGCACGCCCGCCTGCGCTACACCCGGCCCGGCGTGCGCTTCGTGCGCGACCTCATCGACCACTACGAAGAGCCGTGCGACGCCGTGGTGTTCCTGCAGACCATCGAGCACGTGCGGGATCCCCGGGCCGTGCTGAGGCACATCAAGGGCATGCTCCGGCCCGGCGGCACGGCGTACGTGTCCACGCCGAACGTGCTCACGCTGGCGCCCGCGGGAGCCGACCGCTCGGGCAACCCGTGGCACGTCTACGAGTACCGCGCCCACGAGTTCCGCGAGCTGTGCGAGGCGTGCTTCGACGAGGTGCAGCTGAGCGGCGTCTTCCACGCGCGCAAGCTGCGCGCACACGAGCTGGCGATTCGGGCGGGCTGGGACTCCCTGCACCCGCGGCTGAAGATCACCACCCCCTTCTACGACCGCTTCATCCCCGCGATCTCCGCCGCCGACTTCGCCCTGCGCCCCGGCCCGCTGGACCGCGCGCTGGACTACCTGGCGGTGCTGCGGTGATCGGGGAGCTCACGGCTGGAGCCCCGCCGCCGGATCCGCCCGAGCTGCCGCCCGCCGCCCGCCCGCGCTGGCCGGCCTGGATGGGCTTCGCCGCGATGGGCGCCGGCCTGGTGGTGGTCACCGTGGCCGTGGTGCCGCTCGTGCCGGTGGTGCTGCTGCTCACGGAGGGCGGCGCGATCGGGGCGCTGGCGCTGCTCACGCTGCTGCTGGTGCAGGACGTGGCGTTCGTGCTCACCGCCGGCTTCTTCGCACGCCTGAAGGGACGGCTGCGGGCGTGGCACTTCGGCCTGCGGGCCACGCCGCCCAAGCGCACGCTGGTGATCGTGGTGGGCGCCACGCTGGCGATCTTCGGCTTCGAGATCGGCTACGTCGAGCTGCTGGACGTGGACGAGAGCAACGTGGAGGACATCACCGGGGAGGGCGCGTTCGCGGTGCTGGCCGTCTCGCTGGCGGTGATCGTGGTGGCCCCGGTCACCGAGGAGCTGTTCTTTCGCGGCTTCTTCTACCGCTCGCTACGCACCCACCTGCCGATCTGGCTGGCGGTGCTCATCAACGGCACCGTGTTCGGGATGCTGCACTTCCAGGGGATCGAGAGCCTCTCGATCCTGCCCGTGATCGCCGTGTTCGGCTTCGGCGTGTGCCTGGTTTACGAGGCCACCGGCAGCGTGTTCGCCGTGATCGCCATCCACGCCGCCTTCAACACGCTGGCCAGCACCGACCCCGACACCACCGCCACGTTGATCCTGCCGCTCGCGGTTGGCGTCGCCGTGTGCGCGTCGTGCGTGCTCGCCGCGCTGCGCCTCGGGCCGGCCCCGTCGCCCTTCCCGCCGCCCGCCCGCGCATGAGCCGCGACCGCGGCGCCATGGCGCTCGTCCTCCACTCGCACATGCCCTACGTGGAGGGCTTCGGCACCTGGCCGTTCGGCGAGGAGTGGCTGTGGGAGGCGGTGGCCACCGTCTACCTGCCCTTGCTGGACCTGCTCGAAGGCAGCGCGGCGCCGGTCACCGTGGGCGTCACCCCCGTGCTCTGCGACCAGCTCGAGACGCTTCCGGGCGAACCGGGCGAGCGCCTGCTGGCGTTTTTGTCCCAAACGCGCCGCGCCGTGCACGAGGAGGACTCGAGGGGCCTCGATGACACCGGACAGCCCGAGCTGGCCGCGGAGGTGCGCCGCGCGGCGCTCGACTACTCCCGCGCCGAGGAGGCGCTGCGCGACGGCGGCCGGCACCCGCTGAAGCGGCTGGCGGCGCTGGGCGAGCGGCCGAACGTGGAGCTGATGACCTCCTCGGCCACCCACGCGCTGCTGCCGCTGCTTGCCAGCGACGCCGGACTGCGCCTGCAGCTGGCCAGCGGCGTGGCGTCACACGAGCGGCGCTTCGGGTCGTGGCCGGGCGGCCTGTGGCTGCCCGAGTGCGCCTACGCGCCCGGCCTGGAGCGCGAGCTGGCCGGCCACGGCGTGCGCCGCTTCTGCGTGGACCAGACCGGCGTGTACGGGCAGGGCGCGCCCGAGCACCTGGAGCCGGTGGCCTGCGACGCGGAGGTCGTGGCCGTGCCGATCGACTGGCAGACCGTGCAGCTGGTCTGGAGCGGCACCGAGGGCTACCCGGTCCACCCGGTCTACCGCGACTACCACCGGCGCACCGTGCACGACCTGCGCCCATGGAGCAACGGCGGCGAGCCCTACCGTCCCGAGCAGGCCGCCGCGCTCGCGCGCGAGCACGCCCGCGAGTTCGTGGCCCGTTGCATCGAGCGCCTGGACCGCCACCACGCCGACCGCGATCAGGCGGGCCTGTTGACCTTCGCGCTGGACACCGAGCTGCTCGGCCACTGGTGGTACGAGGGGCAGACCTGGCTGGAAGCAGTGTTCGACGAGGCCCCGTCCCAGGGGCTCGATCTGGTCACCCTCGAGGAGGGCGTGGACAGGGTCCCCGCGGTGGAGCGGGAGCTGCGGCCCTCCAGCTGGGGCGACGGCAAGGACTTCTCCACCTGGGACCGGCCCGGTGTGGCGGAGATCGCCTTCGCCGCTCGCCGCGCTGAGCTGCGCACCGTGGCCGCCGCGGCACGAGCAGGGCCGGTGGCCGGTGGCCGGCGGGCGGCGCTCGAGCGCGCGGCGCGCGAGCTGTTGGCGTTGCAGTCCAGCGACTGGGCCTTCCAGGTGACCAACGACCTCGCGGCCGACTACCCGCAGCGCCGGATGGCCGCGCATGGCGCCGCTCACGACGCGGCTCTGAGCGGTCTGGGAGACTCCGCAGCCGTGCCGGAGCCCGCCCTGCGCAACCTGGCGCCCGACCTCGACCTGGCCCCCCTGCTCGCTCCATAGCCATGCGCGTCCTGCTGCTCTCCTGGGAGTACCCGCCGCTGATCGAGGGCGGCCTGGCACGCCACGTGGGCAAGCTGGCCGAGGGGCTGGCGGCGCGCGGGGTGGAGGTGCACGTGCTCGCGCGCGGCCGGGAGGAGTCGCCCGGCGAGGAGGAGATGGACGGCGTGCTGGTGCACCGCGTGCGCGAGCCCGAGCGCCCGCGCGAGCTGGGCGAGTTCGTCACCTGGATCGAGCGCATGAACGCCGACATGCTGGCCGCCGGCGTGGAGGTGGGCGACCGGTACGACTTCGACCTCGTGCACGGCCACGACTGGCTCGTGGCCTCGGCCGGGGACCACCTGGCCAAGCGCTTCCGCTGCCCGCTGGTGGTCACGATCCACGCCACCGAGTACGGCCGCCACCAGGGCTGGGTGGACAGCCACCCGCAGTCGTATATCCATGGCGTGGAGCGCTGGATGGCCAACCGCTGCGAGCAGCTGATCACCTGCTCGGCCTACATGCGCGCCCACGTGGCCGACATCTACGGCCTCGAGGAGGACGCCGTGGCCGTGGTCCCCAACGGCATCGACCCATCCGAGCTGGTGCCGGTGGACGATCTCGCCTCCCTGCGGGCCAGCTTCGCCCAGCCGCACGAGAAGCTCGTGCTGCTGGTGGGCCGGCTGGTCTACGAGAAGGGCTTTCAGCTCGCGCTCGAGGCGCTGCCGAGGTTGATCGAGCGGGTGCCCGGAACGCGCTTCATCGTGGCCGGCTCGGGCACCGCCGAGGAGGACCTGCGCCGCCAGGCGAGCGAGCTGGGCCTGGACGACCACGGCACGTTCGTGGGCTGGATCGGCGACGACGTGCTGCACTCGCTATACCGCATCGCCGACCTCACAGTGGTGCCCTCGATCTACGAGCCGTTCGGGCTTGTGGCCCTGGAGGCGATGGCCTCGGGCAGCCCGTGCCTGGTGGCCGACACGGGCGGCCTGCGCGAGGTGGTGCCCAACGAGGACGTGGGGCTGCGCTTTCGCTCCCGCGACCCGGAGTCGCTGGGCCAGATGGCCGAGCGGCTGCTCACCGACTCCGACCTGCGCGACCGGCTGGTGACCGAGGCCTCCGAGCACGTGCTCACCTTCGACTGGGCCGACGTGGCGCGGCAGGTGCAGGACATCTACGGCGAGACGCTGGCAGCCGAGGCGCCGGCGCGCTGAGATGCTCGCCACCGCATTCGCTGCTCTCGCCGTGGCCTCCGCCCCGGCGGGCGACCCGGCCGATCCAATCGTCCACCTGACCGCCCCGCGCTACGCCAGCGACACGGCGCGCGGCCCGGTCTTCCGCCTGCAGCTCTCCGCGCGCGACTCCAGTGGCCTGGAGGGGATGACGCTGGAGTTCCGCAGCAACTCCGATGTCGCCACGCGCTGGAGGCGGATTGGCCCGGACAAGGTCCGCCGCACCGCGCGGTTCACCGGGCGGCCGGGCGAGACCTACCGCTTCCGCCTGCGTGCGCGCGACACACTCGGCAACCGCAGCCCGTATTCCTACGGCATCACCTCGGTGCCGCGCGACGACCGCTCGCCGCGGCTGCGTTTCACGGGCGGGTGGCGAAGGCTGCGCAGCGCGGGCGCTTATGAGGGTACGCTGCGCCGGGCGCAGCAGCCGGGCGCCACCGCATCCCTGCTGTTTCGCGGCGGCCGGCTGGCGCTGATCGCGCGCCGGTCGCCTGGGGCCGGGCGCCTGCTGGTGCAGATCGCCGGCCGCGAGGAGTTCGTCTCGCTGCGCGGCCGGCGGCGTGGGCGCGCCGTGGTCTTCCGCTCCCGCCTGCTGCGCCCTGGCGTGTACCGCCCGCACCTCATCGCGCTGGGCGGCGGCCCGGTGGACCTCGACGCCGTGGCGATCGAGCAGGGGCCGCGGGCGCCGCGTTAGCTACCGCTGTCGCTGCTCCTGCCGGGGCCGCGCCCCGGGAGCTAGCCGGCCAGCATCCCGGCCATCAGCCGCAGCGGCTGGTCGGCCTCCTCGGGCCAGTTGCCCGGGTCGGGCGGCCACCAAGCGTGGGCGTCGTGCTCGGGGTCCATCTGGACCTGCGCCCCGGTTGGCAGATGGGCCATCCCCACCAGCAGGACCAGGCCGTTGGGCAGGCGCACCAGGGCCTCCACCGACAGGCGCTCGGGCTGCACCGACCACTCCTCGTGCAGCTCCCGTGCCAGCGTGTCGGCCGGGTTCTCGCCCACGTCCACGGCACCGCCCGCCCCCAGCGCCCAACGACCGGCCCAGGTGGCCACCCACGGCGCGCGGCGGCCGGCCAGCCAGCGCCCCTCGGAGTCGCGCACCGCACAGAGGGCGGAGATGCTGTCCAGGGCGTCATCGCCCAGCCGCAGCGCCCAGCGCGCCGGCTCGAGCTCGAGCGCCAGCTCACCGCCGTCCTGCTCGAACGCGGCCAGCCGGGCGCCCAGACCGTCGTGGGTGGGAGAGCCGCGCTCGCGCAGTGACGCGATGGCGGCGTCGGCCTGCGCCTCGGCCTGCGCTCCCGCGTCGAAGGGCTCCTCGGCCCACCGTGCCCGCACCGAGCCCGCCTCCCACGGTCCCTGGGCCAGCAGCCCGCGCTCGCGCGAGCTCACTCCCAGCGCAGGTGCCGGGGCTCCTCGCGCATCCTCACCACGCGGGCGGGAACGCCCGCCACCACCGCGTTGGCCGGCACGTCGCGGGTGACCACGGCATTGGTGCCCACGATCGCGTTGTCGCCGATGGTCACCCCGCGCAGCACGCACGCGCCGTAGCCGAGCCAGACGTTGTTGCCCACCCGGACGTCGCGCTTGTAGATCCCCTGCAGGCGGATCGGGCGCTCCACCTCCACCACGCCGTGATCGAAGTCGATCAACATCACGCGGTCGGCGATCACGCACTCGCGGCCGATCGACACGTGCTGGAAGGCCGAGATCGTGCAGTTCTGCCCGAGTACCGTCTTGGCGCCGATCGAGATCACGCCCTCGTGGCAGCGCAGCTTGGTGCCGTGCCCGAGCCACGACCAGCGGCCGAGCTCGATTCGCCCGCGCGAGCCGGTCTGCAGCGTCACGCCCGGGCCGATGAAGGCGATGCCGTCGGTGTGCAGCCGCCTGGCGAACACGCGCCAGCGCACCAACCGCGCGAGCAGGCGCAGGTACTTGGGCGTGAGCATCCGGTTGCGGCGCATGAAGCGCAGCAGCGCGAGTGGGCCGCCGTGCAGGGGCGCCGGCGCGCGGCGCAGCTCGCCGGGCACTCCGGTGGGCGGCGCGCTGCCCGCTTCGGTGGCGGTCGGCTTCATGCGGATGCGGATGATAGGAGCGAGCCCGGTGCGGCTGCCCGTATCGCCCGTCCGGGTTATCGGCACCGCGCCCATCGGCCGCGGATGGCAAAGTTCGCGCCATGAACGCCTCCGAGCCGATCGTCAGAGCCAGCGACCTGCGCCGGCGCTTCGGCGAGGGCGACACCGCAGTGGACGCGTTGGACGGCGTGTCCGTGGAGCTCCCCAAGGGCCACTTCACCGCCGTGATGGGCCCCTCGGGCTCGGGCAAGTCCACCCTCCTGCACATCCTCGCGGGCCTGGATCAGCCCACTTCGGGCTCGGTGATCGTGGACGGCACCGAGATCGCCGAGCTCGACGACAAGCGGCTCACCGAGCTGCGCCGGGACAAGGTCGGCTTCGTGTTCCAGTTCTTCAACCTGCTGCCGGTGCTCAGCGCCGAGGAGAACATCCGCCTGCCGCTGTCGATCGCCGGGCGCAAGCCCGACGAGCAGCTCATGAAGCAGCTCGTGGACGCCGTGAACCTGGGCGACCGCCTGTCGCACCGCCCGTCCGAGCTCTCGGGCGGCCAGCAGCAGCGGGTGGCGATCGCCCGCGCGTTGGTCTCCAAACCCGCCGTGGTGTTCGCCGACGAGCCCACCGGCAACCTGGACTCCACCTCCAGTGAGGAGGTGCTCACGCTCCTGCGCCGCGCCGTCGACGACTTCGGCCAGACCGTGGTGATGGTCACCCACGACGCCAACGCCGCCGCGGTCGCCGACCGCGTGCTGGTGCTGGTGGACGGCAAGATCGTGCAGGACGCCGCCGCCGGTAGCGCCGAGCAGGTGTACGACCTGCTCAAGGTCGAGACCACCGCATGACCTCGATAGCGCTGCGCAACCTCGCGGCGCGCAAGCTCCGCACCTTCCTCACCTCCCTCGCCGTGGTGCTCGGCGTGATGATGGTGGCCGGCACCTACGTCCTCACGGACACGATCGACCAGTCGTTCGGGAAGATCTTCGAGCAGGGCAACCGCGGCATCGACGCCGTGGTCACCTCAAAGGAGGCCGTGGAGACCGACGACGGCCAGGAGCCGTCGTTCGACGAGGGCGTGCTCGACCGCGTCCGCGAGACCGAAGGTGTGGCCAAGGCCGAGGGTGGCATCTTCGACCCCACCGTCTCGATCCTCGACAAGGAGGGCGAGCCGATTGGCGGCAACGGCGCGCCCACCTTCGGCGCCTCGGACATCGGCGAGCCGTTCGACGCCCTCAAGTACGTGGAAGGCGGTAGGCCCTCCTCGGCCGACCAGGTGGTGATCGACAAGCAGACCGCCGGCCGCGGGGACTACTCGGTGGGCGACCGGATCAAGATCGTGGGCAAGGAGTCGGCCAAGGAGTACGAGCTGGCGGGCATCGCCACCCTCGGCGACGTGGACTCCTTCGGCGGCGCGAGCATCGCGGTGTTCACCTTCGACGAGGCGCGCCGGGTCACGCGCAAGCAGGGCAAGCTCGACCAGATCAGCATCGCGGCAGCCGAGGGGGTTTCCCCGGCGGAGCTCAAGCGCCGCCTCTCGCAGGCGCTGCCGAAGTCCGTAGAGGTGGAGACCGGCACGGAGAACACGGCGTCCCAGAAGGAGGACGTGGGCGAGTTCATCGGCTTCCTGAAGACCGCCCTGTTGATCTTCGCCGGAGTGGCACTGTTCGTGGCCGCCTTCCTGATCTTCAACACCTTCTCGATCACCGTGGCCCAGCGCACGCGGGAGTTCGCGATGCTGCGCACGCTCGGCGCCAACCGCCGCCAGCTGGTCGTCAGCGTGGTCACCGAGGCGCTGGTGATCGGCCTGATCGCCTCGGTCCTCGGCCTGCTCGCCGGCATCGGCTTCGCACCGGCCATCAACGCGCTCTTCCAGGCGCTCGAGGTGGACCTGCCCAACGAGGGCACGGTGATCGCCACCCGCACGATCGTGGTCGCGCTGGTGATCGGCGTGGGCCTCACCGTGCTGGCCTCGCTCATCCCGGCCCTGCGCATCACGCGCGTGCCGCCGGTGGCGGGTCTGCGCGAGGGTGCGGTGCTCGAGACGCCGCGCAGCAGCCGTCGCCGCACCGCCATCGCCACCGTGATCACGGGGCTCGGCGTGGTGGCCATGCTGCTCGGCGTCTTCGGAGTGCTCAGCCCCGGTGAGGCCTGGGTGGGGGTGGGGGCCGGGGCCATCTTCATCGGCGTGGCACTGCTCAGCCCGCGCCTGGTGCGGCCGATGGCCTCGCTCGTGGGCCGGCCGGTCGAGCGCTTCCGCGGCGTGGCCGGCCGTCTGGCGAGGGAGAACGCCGTGCGCAACCCCGGTCGCACCGCCTCCACCGCCGCCGCGCTGATGA
>Ga0209587_1000572_pt1 | contig 18090 bp, 12 predicted proteins | sample NGEPerD_2_FD_184512 | JGI IMG/M metagenome (GOLD analysis project Ga0209587, IMG submission 184512) | Arctic peat soil microbial communities from the Barrow Environmental Observatory site, Barrow, Alaska, USA - NGEE PermafrostL1-D... | ecosystem: Environmental > Terrestrial > Soil > Wetlands >... | reverse complement strand
ATTGGATAAGCCAGAGCCTTTGCGGCCAGCCTTATCGTCGAAACGGATGCAAGGGCAGAGTAACTAAGAGAGAATCGTACTATTGAAGGAGTAGAGGTAAGATGGAGTCCACAGAGAACATGGAAATGCAAGCTGTCAAGAAGTCTTCAAGACGAGGTTTTACACTTATTCGATTGGTTACAGGCTTTGTTATTTATATCCTTGTGCCCATTGTTATCATTGCGTGCAGTGCTTTTGCCGCTAAACGCTTGATGGATTCGGGCCCTAAGGCGCAGAAGCGTGCTCCCCAGCGCAGTGCCAAACTCGTGGAGGTGGAGGAGGCCAAACTCTCCTCACATCGGGTGGTTGTCGAGGCGTATGGCCAAGTTCGGCCTGCTCGCACGATTCGGCTGCAGCCGCGCGTCAGTGGGCAGGTGATTCAGATGAGTCGTGAGTTTACCGAGGGCGGTGTTTTGAAGACCGGCGATATGGTTTTGAAACTGGACCCAAAAGATTTTGAGTTGCGTATTCGCCAGCGCACGGCGGATGTGTCCAGGGTCGAGAGCGATCTGAAGGTAGAACAGGGGCAGCAAACGATTGCACGCCAGGAGTTTGCTCTGATGAAGGAGACGGTGACGGATGAGGATAGCGACTGGGTGCTGAGAAAACCGCAATTGGAGTCGGCGCAGGCGATGGTCGAGTCGGCCGTTGCCACTTTGCATCAGGCGCAGTTGGACCTGGAGCGAACGGTGGTGGTGGCACCATTCAATGCCATTGTGCAAACGAAGGATGTGGAGATGGGCACACAGGTTGGCCCCAGCACTTTTCTGGGAAACCTCGAAGGCACGGATGAATATTGGGTCGTGGCAACTGTGCCTGTCAACGAATTGAAATGGTTGGATATCCCCCGCCTCGCCACAGGAACAGGGTCCTCCGCCCGGGTTTATAACGAAGCGGCTTGGGGAGAGGGGGCCTATCGCGAAGGGCGAATCGTTCGGTTGCTGAGCGAACTGGAGACCGAGGGGCGCATGGCACGAGTTCTGGTTGCCGTCAATGATCCACTCGGCCTGGAGAAGGGAAATGAGAAGGCTCCGCAGCTTTTAAGTGGCTCGTTTGTCCGTGTCGAAATTGAAGGGATGGAACTGGGCAGGGTCTTTGCCCTGGGTCGCGATGTGGTGCATGACGAGGATACGGTCTGGATTAAGGATAAGAACCACAAGTTGGAGATTCGCCCGATTGAGGTTGTCTATCGTGGCCAGGATCAGGTTTTTATCTCTGGAGGCCTGGAGGCGGGAGAATCAATTGTATCTACCAATCTCTCTTCCCCCGTGGTGGGTATGGCACTTCGCACGGCAGATGAAGTGGAAAGTGGCCCGGAATCGGCTATTCTGCCAGGGGGGGACAAAGCCTCTGAGAAGGGGCCAGTAGAAACAAGCCCAGGCAACAATAGGGCTACACCTGGCTCTGGAAAGCTAAAGGGGGAGTAAGTAGCTATGAGTAAAGATAAGATGCTTCCCCCTCTCGAAAAATCCCATGGCACCATGGCATGGATGGTTCACAATCGGGTCACACCGAATCTGCTGATGCTGGTTCTTATGCTGGGTGGTCTTTTGATGGCCACCCGCATCAAGCAGGAGGTGTTTCCTGAGTTTACCGAAGACATGATTACCATCTCAATGGCTTATCCCGGAGCGAGTCCAGCCGAGGTAGAGCAGAGTATCCTGCTGGTAATCGAAGAAGCGGTTCGCGGAGTAGATGGCGTGCAGGAAGTCACGGCAACAGCTCGCGAAGGTTCCGGGCAGGTCAATGTCGAGTTGGAGGTAGGCATTGATCAACAGCAGGTATATCAGGACATCAAGCAGGAGGTTGACAGCATTCGCACTTTTCCCCAAGATGCGGAAGAGGTGAAGATATCTATCAATATGCGTCGTCGCCAGGTGCTGACCATTCAGATATATGGCGATGTGGATGAGTGGAGTTTGCGCAACCTGACTGAGGACGTCCGCGATCAGTTGTTGCAGGACCCCGAGATTGCTCAGGTGGACTTGCGGGGCGCACGCGATTTTGAGGTGTTGATTGAGCCTGAGCGCGACGTGTTACGGGCGCACGGTCTTACGCTCCAGGACCTGGCACGTATCATCTCACAAACAGCCGTAGAAGTCCCTGCGGGAGGGATAAAAACCACAGGGGGCGAGATTCTTCTGCGTGTTGACGAACGCCGGGACTGGGCCACAGAGTTTGCCGATATTCCCATCATCACTACCCCCGATGGGGCCGTTCTCCACCTGAGCGATATTGCAACGGTACGCGATGATTTTGAAGACAGTGATGCCATGGCCACGTACAATGGGAAGCGGGCCATAGGGCTTTCTGTGTTTCGCATTGGCGATCAGACCCCCATCGGTGTTGCGGATGCCACTTTCGCGGCGCTTGAGAAAATAGAAGCGGACCTGCCGGAGGGTGTCTCTTATGCAATCAATAGAGACATGTCGGAAATATATCGCCAACGATTGGGTCTGCTGTTGAGAAATGCTTTTTGGGGATTGTGCCTCGTGTTGCTTGTGCTCGGGATTTTCCTCGAATTCAAACTTGCTTTCTGGGTTACGATGGGAATCCCTATTTCGTTTCTGGGCGGTCTGCTCTTTTTGCCGGGTATGGGTGTCACTATAAACATGATCTCGATGTTTGCGTTTATCATTGCGCTTGGTATCGTGGTGGATGATGCCATTGTGGCGGGTGAGAATATTTACGAATATCGCCAAAAGGGCATGTCGCTGAACGAGGCGGCAATTCAGGGGGCTCGTGATGTGGCGATACCGATTACCTTCAGCATCCTGACAAATATAATTGCGTTTCTTCCGCTCTTGTTTCTTCCCGGAACGATGGGTAAGATGTGGAAAGTGATCCCGGTAGTCGTTATCACGGTCTTTTCCATCTCCCTCTTTGAAGCCTTGTTTATCCTTCCTTCGCATCTGGCCCATACCAAGACCTCGCCCCACAACGTCGTTGGGGCAATGTTCCACAGATGGCAACAGGCTTTCAGCCGCCTCTTCATGCGAATGGTAGAGCGTATCTATGGCCCCTTTCTCGATTTCTGTATTCGTTACCGATATGTGACGATTGCTATTGCGACAGGTTTCCTTATCGTAGTACTCGGTTATGTTCAGAGCGGACGGATGGGCATGGTGATGATGCCGAAAGTCGAGTCAGACCACGCCGACGTCACGGCGATGCTTCCCTACGGCTCGGCCATGCCGGACGTCTTGGCCGTTCGCGACAAACTCGTCAGCGCTGCCGAAGAAGTAATGGCTGAGAATGGTGGAGAAAAACTGGCTAAGGGTGTTTTTGCCGAGGTAAACAAGAATATCGTGGAGATGAGTATCTATTTGACCAAGCCGGAAGAGCGCCCGATCGGTACGGCAGCGGTAAGCAATCTTTGGCGAGATAAAGTAGGGATGATTCCTGGACTGGAAACACTTCGATTTGAGTCGGACGGAGGGGGGCCGGGGCGAGGGTTTTCCATCACGGTGGAATTAAGCCATCGTGATATTGCAACGCTTGAGAAAGCAAGTCAGGAATTAGCCGTACTACTCGAGGAATTTGACCATGTCAAGGATGTGGACGATGGCTACAATCCCGGCAAACCACAACTCAGTTTCACACTCAAACCCGAAGGACGCAGCCTGGGCCTGACGTCGAGCGAGGTAGCCCGACAGGTGCGCTACGCATTCTATGGTGCCGAGGCATTGCGCCAGCAACGCGGACGCCATGAAATCATCGTGCGGGTACGTCTGCCCGAGTCAGAGAGAGTCAACGAGTCTGACATAGAACGCCTGTTGATTCGCACTGCGGCGGGAACGGATGTACCCCTTATGCAAATTGCCAATGTCGAGCGAGGCCGCGCCTACTCCACCATTGAACATCGCAATGGCCGACGCAGCCTGACCGTGCAGGGCAACGTACTGCCGGATTCCGAGACTAATCAGATTCTGGAAAAGCTCAAGACCGAGACACTGCCGCAGCTAGTCAAAGATTACAGTGGGCTTTCTTTCAGCTTCGAGGGGCGACAGGCTGATATGCGCGAATCTATGGAGGCTCTTTGGTATGGATTTATCATAGCACTGGTGCTTATCTTTGTTGTTCTGGCCATTCCGTTTGGCAGCTATATTCAGCCTGCTATCGTTATGTGCGCCATTCCCTTTGGTATCGTCGGCGCGGTGTTGGGACACTGGTTGATGGGCTATAACCTCAGTTTGATCAGTATGATGGGCATTATTGCTCTGGCTGGTGTTGTGGTCAATGACTCGCTCGTGATGGTGGTTTTTGCTAATGAGCAACGACAAAGAGGGCTTGATGCGCATGAGGCGATTCATTCGGCTGGAGTTCGCCGCTTTCGTCCGATCTTACTGACAACATTGACCACGTTTGGCGGGTTGGCACCCATGATCTTCGAGACATCGCGCCAGGCACGTTTCATGATCCCTATGGCGATTTCTCTTGGTTACGGCCTGTTATTTGCCACAGCTATTACGTTGGTTCTCGTGCCGTGTCTCTATCTGGTTATAGAAGATGCCATTGCCCTGATGCAGGGTGCCTTGAATTTGATTGCGGTGCCGGATGAGGAAGACGCGACGGAGTAGAAAAAACAATTCACCATGAAGGCATGAACATGAAGGAAGACATTCATACCCCATCTTCATGTCCTTACATGCTCTTCATGGTAAAAAAAGCATCATCCTGTTTCTTCGGTTGTGGCTATGCTGCCCAGTGTTTCTTACTGTCCTTCGTGGACAGTCTCGTTTATGAGAGATTTGAGCCACGCGCGGCTGGTGGGATTCTATAATATCGTTACAAAAAGCGGGTTTGTTCTGTTGACAATACCTGGGGCGAATCCTAAAATTCTCTCTATGGAGTTCGCTCGGCAAAGGAACAAATCATCAGAGCGCCAGGTCTAACACACAGAAAGCAAGTGGTCGGGCGCGGTTCTGTCGACCTGAAGCACCAGCATTCTTACAGTATGGAAATGGAGGGTACATCAATGATTCAGAGTAATCGCAGGGATTTTCTGAAAGGCGCGACAGCAGGAGCCGTGGGGCTGTCTTTGGCTCCGGCGTTCCTCTCGGCGCGTCCGGCAAGCGACAATCTTCGTGTGGCCATTGCGGGCTTGAATGGTCGAGGCAATGCGCACATCTCAGAGTTTCAGGGTTTGGAGGGCGTGGACATTGTTGCCCTGATTGATCCTGACAGCAAAATTCGTGATAAGCGCGTTCAAGAGTTTACGAATAAGTATAAACCATCGGCAGCCAATAAGGTGACGGGCTACGCGGATGTCCGCAAGGTTTTGGAGCGTGACGATATCGACGCGATTGTCATCGCAACGCCAAACCATTGGCACTCGCTGATGACGGTGTGGGCCTGCCAGGCGGGCAAGCATGTTTACGTTGAGAAACCCGTCAGCCACTCGATATGGGAAGGTCGCAAGATGGTCGAGGCGGCACGCAAGTATGACCGCATCGTCCAGGCCGGTACACAGCAGCGCTCCTGTCCTGCCGTGCAGGAACTGGCCCGCGACATCAAGGCCGGGCGCTGGGGCAAGGTGAAGTGGATTCACTGCTCTAAATTGGGTGCCCGTGCCTCTATCGGCAAGGTCACAGAGCCGCAGCCTGTGCCTGAAAACATCGATTACAACCTCTGGGCTGGTCCTGCGCCGATGACGCCTGTGATGCGCAAGCAGTTTCACTACGATTGGCATTGGCAGTGGAACTGGGGCGATGGCGAAATGGGGAACTGGGGCGTCCACTACATCGACGATTTCCGCCATTTTATGGGGTGGAACAGTGTGCCTACCAAGGTGATTGCGGCTGGCAATCGCTTTGCCTGGGACGACAATGGCGAAACACCCAATATGCACTTTGCCCTGTTTGACTATGAAGGAATTCCCGTGGTGGTTGATATTCGTAACCTGCCCGACCCCAAACGGCGTGGTGGCTCAAGCGGCGCAGTGTATCTGAAATCGCGCGGTGGCAACTATGTCGAGTGTGAAAACGCCACGATTCGTATCGCCCGCGGTGGTGGTATGGCGTATGACGACCAAGGCAAGAGTCTCTACCAGTATAAGGGAACGGGCGGCAGTGGTCATGCCCTGAACTTTATCAATGCGGTTCGCGCCAAAGACCGCACGATGCTGGCGGCAGACATTGAGGTCGGCCACCTGAGCACGGCGATTTGTCACCAGGCAAATCTCGCTTTCCGCGCCGGAGCAGAGGCCACGCCTGAGCAGGTGCGCGAGAGTATGTCAGCGCACCCCGATGCGGTGAACACACTGAACGACATGCTTGAGCAGATTGACGGCAATGGCGTGGACCTTAAGAAGACCCCGTTCATGCTTGGCCCACAGCTGACCTTCGACACGAAGGTGGAACGTTTCGTTGGTCGCGGCTCACGCAAAGCAAACCAGTACATCAAGAGAACATATCGTGATGGGTTTGTGATACCCGACGAAGTGTAAGCAATACCGCGTTATGCAAAAACAATATCCGGGTGCAGATCAATTCTGCACCCGGATTTTTTTATAGAACGTGGACGAGATTCCTGCCATGACTCAAATTCTGTTTCAAAGCAAAAAAGGGTAACCGTTCAGGGGGGGGGGAATCTCCCCTATACTATTAACTTAACTGTTTTTTCAAAAAGCCCTGAAAGGGCGTAACATATTAGCCCGGGGAAACGCCCTGGGTTTGAGTGTTCTCTCCATCTCGGAGCCCTGTAAGGGCGAAACATAGAAGAGAATTTTGGGAGCCGCATGATTGATTATGTCGCAGCCCTTCAGGCTGCCGTCCTGTTATTATCCGTTAACCCAGGGCGTTGCCCTGGGCTGGTATGTTGCGCCCTTTCAGGGCTTCTCGCCATGAGCAATCGCCGTTTTTAGGATAAAGGATATCGGCGCTTTACTCATCGTCACGGCGCTCGGCGTTCGGGTCGATGCCCCATTCTTCCAGAAAAGCGCGTTTGGCGGCGAGTTGCCGCTTCATGTCGTCCTGGCACGCCCCGGCGACGTCGCACCGCCGGATGCCTTGCAGTGTCCGGAGCATCTTCGGGTGCAGATCCTCCCACCGTTCCACGCCACCCTGCCCCTTGTCCTCCTTGATCGCCAGGTGCAGGTTGCGAAGAATGGCCCAGGAGATGAGGACTCTCTCCGCATCGCCGGCATCCGGATCGCCCAACCTTTCGACCAGTTCCTTTTTCGGGGCCATCTCCAGCAACCGCTCCAGTATATTGCCCGCCGCCGGGGGCTTGGGGTTGTCCCGCCGATCCCCCAGGACCCGGTCGAGCCATTCCCGCGTGGCCGACTCGTTTTTGGGATCAATCGCCACCTGCTTCAGCAGACCAAGATAGCCCAGCGGCGTCCCCTCCACGATCCTCTCGGCGTCGTCGGCATCCTTTGCCCAGAGCAGCCATCGCGTCTTCCCGACATCCGCCTCCGAGTCGTCGATATCCACGATCCACCCGATTTTCTTAAGCGCGTCCAACACCCCCTCATGCAGCGCCATCGCCTCAATCCGATCCGCCTCCGCCCACGCCTCCGCCGCCCGGCTGCGCGAAACCAACGCCCCATGAACAACACCAAGATGATAACCCGTCATATTGCGCTCCTCCTCGTTCCCAATTCCCACTTCAACCTTCTCACTTCGTAACCACTTAGCCACGGTAATCAAAACCATGGCCGACACTTTGGACTGCGCAAGCCACGCTTGCGCCTTGGAGGGCCGGAAGCCATACCGCTCGAGAAATGCCCCGCCCCATCCGGCAAAGGCACAGCCCGACGAAAAACAAGGCTGAAGCATGGCTTCAGCACTCCAAAGCGCCACTTCGCTAAAGGCCTACCTCACTTCATAATTCTCACTTCACGCCCCGCCCGGCTGCGCGAAACCAGCGCCCCATGAACAACACCAAGCCGATAACCCGTCATATTGCGCTCCTCTTCGTTCCCAATTCCCACTTCAACCTTCTCAATTCAAACATCTCAACCCACTTCCCGCACCGGGCAGCGGCACGCCCCTATTATCGATTACCTTTGGCGCGATTGTGGGTGACACAGAGCATCTGGCAGTTCTTGGCCGACGAGTCGCCGCCTTTGCTCCACGCGGAAACGTGGTCGGCGTCCATTTCCTTCAGCCCGTACACTTTGCTCTTGTTTGCCTCGTGCCCCTCAGCGCAGAGCGGACAGTTGGATTTGCCCTTCGCTTTGGCATCGCTCGTTTGTTTCTCGTAGACCGACCTCTTCGTGGCGTCATCGAACACCCGCACGACCAAGAGTCTCTTGTCCTTCTGGCCGCCGAGAATGTATTCAAAGACCCCGCTGCGCTTCTTGACATATGGATCGGCGTATAGCCGCCTGACCTCGGCAGAAACTTTGGCCGGATCGTATGAGTTGGAGTGGTACTGCTCGTAGAGCCGTCCCCACTCCAACCCCTGCATCTCCTTCTCAACATCCCTGAACACGCTCGACACCCAATCGATCACGCTGTTGAAGTAAATCTTCAGCTCATTGATGTTGTTTTCGTTGCGATGAGCGCTCATGTAGTCGCCGATATCGCCCTTGCTCACCCAGTCCAGCGCCCGCTCCAGGAACGCCTGCCGGTTTGCGCTGCCCTTGACGTAGGCGCTCCACTTCTGGATGTTCGCGTTCTGGCTGTTGCTGAACTCAGCCTTTGCAAGCGTCACGAACGGCCCGGAGTAGATGGCGTTCAAAAGCTCCTGCGGGTTGAGCGGCACGCCTGCGATGTTGATGGTCTCGAACCACTGCTTGATTTCGGTCTCCGTGCCCTCGCACTCGTAGATCAGCAGTTTCGAGTCCTGAATCTTGGCTTGTTGGTCGGCGGGCAGGCTGTCGAAGTTCTTCGGATTGCCGTTATCCATTATCGCGAACTTGTTCGTGACGAACCGTCCGATACTGGTGATTCGCTGCTGGCCGTCCAGAACCTCGAACTTATCCTTCGCGACTTTGTTGAAATAGATCAGTCCCAGCGGATACCCCTTGAGCAGCGAATGGATGACCGCTTGCTCTTTCTTCCCGCCCTCGTCGGCATAGATATAGTTGCGCTGGTACTCCGGCTGAATGGTGAGCTTTCCGCCCAGTCCGAACAGCCCCTTGCCCTCCAATTGGTTGTACACAAACCCGTCGCAGATGCCGGTGACGGTGATGTCGGTTCTCAGCGTGGTCTTCATGTTGTCTTTCCCTTTCCGGGCCTGCTGCGGCGGCGGATGAGAACCCTCGCATATAGCTGTATAAAGTTCTCATTGCCGACCCTGTAGAATGTCTTGCTGGTCGGGCGCTCTCTAACCTTAATGGCAGGGCCATCATTGAGCTTCGACACTAGCGATTCACTACCGTCGTTACTGATCTGGGTCTGCGTGGGATACGTCTTGCATGCGCCGCCATCCCAAGTCTTCGTGATCCCCACAATCTCGAACTGGTCGGGGTTGTACTTGTCCAGGAAGGTGATCGGCACACCCATGATGCCGTCGAAGTCGCTGGGGATTACCTTATAGGTGCCCACCTCGATTGCGTCGTAGTTGTCGTACCGGTCATAATCGCCCTTGCCCCTCAGGTTCCTGCTGAACTTCAAGTTCTCGGCCATGGTCATGAGGGGCAGCTTCTGGTGGCGGCGGCCATGGTCGAGATTCGTATACCAGCACGCGGTCGAAACGCGGGCGATCTTTCTGCCCGTTTCTTGGTTTATGTGATGAAAGCGCTCCCAGTGATCAGGCACCTCAAAGAACATCCCGATGTTGAAGTTCGTGCAGCCTAGCCATATCCTGTTGTCCTTGATAAGCGGGAAGATATCCTTGTAGGTGATCGAATTGGTGTTCCCGATGATCAGGAACTTCTTCCCGTGCTCCACGAGCTGGGCGACGTACTCGCGGAAGAGGGAGAAGGGCGGGTTGGTGACGACGATGTCTGCCTCCTTCAGAAGCTCAATACACGCGGGGCTGCGGAAATCGCCACCGCCGTACTTCTCGTTCCCTTTCAAAGCTGTCCGTGCGGCCTTGTTGCGCGTGAGGAAGAGTTTCACGTCGTCTATGTTCGCCGCGCCGTCTCCGTCCTCGTCTTTCACATGGTCGAGGATGACGGCGAGCGCCTTGGGCTTCTTGCGCTTGCCATTCCCCTCGTTGTATTCCGGGAATAAGGTGAGCTGGCCGGCGATGGGGGAGCCATCGTAGCTGGTGGTGACGAGCCTTTTCAGTCCGAGCTTGTTGAAGTTCGCGGCGAAGTACTTGAAGAAGTTGCTCTCGAAGGGGTCATCGCAGTTGCAGTAGACGACCTTGTCGCGAAGGCGTCGGGGTCGGACTTCGAGGTAAGCCTCGACCTCTTTCTGAATGTCAACATACTGAGTGTAGAACTCGTCCTGCTTGGCCGCCTTCGCGGCGGCGAGGCCTTGATTTACCGAGTTTCTCGCCATTCTTCGCAATCCCCTTCGCGTTGTGTCTTTTTGTTCTCTCTGGCGAACGTTGTGATGACGCTTCGCATGACGCGCAACGGCAAGCGATAGCGTCGATCAGATTGTTGGCTGGTCGGTCAATTCGCTGTTCAGACCGAGTTTCTCCTCAAGTGCCGTGATTTCAGCGAAGGTCACATTGGGGTTCTTCTTGTACTCCTGCATGAAAAGGTCAGAATTGCGCAGAAGGAAACGTACCATATGCGCATGCTGAATGCCCTTGTTGCTGTGACCTAGGTCCTCGCGAAGAGCGAGGAAGAAGTCGATCATCTTGATCATTTGGTCCGCCCTCAGCGGGGTTGTCGTCAGCACGCTATGCCACTCTGCGTAGGCCTTGATTGCTCCGGGGCCGGACCATAGAACCAACTTCCTCTGAATCTCGCGGAGGAAGGGAACCAACTCTTCAGGTTCGGTTTCCTTCTCCGTGTCGCCAAGGAAGATGCCGAAGATCTTTGTCATGAACTCATCATACAGCGCGATCTTTCGGTCACGATGAACAGCTTCGCGCTCTTGCTTGGACTGGAAGTAGCGGGTGAGGACAACGGCGAGCGTTGAGCCAAGCACCGTCGCGGAGCCAGCAACGATGGCGACGGCGACGTTCTTGTCGAGGTCGGCAAATGCATGATAGGCGATCGCAACCGCCTTGTAGAGCGGCCATCCAATACCGCAGAGAAGGGCTATTGCGAAGATGACGCTTAGGATGGCTTTGATTCGTTTCATATCATTTCCTCAGCCAACATAGATTATGCGGATCCGCATAAGATTCCCAAGGCCGCGAATCTGTCCGTATAAGACGCGCGGCACACCATCCGGTTACTAGACCTCAAGTTCTTTCGCGTCAAGTCTTCGTGCCACCGCGCCTGATTTAGCTCGGCGTCTTATGCGGATCCGCATAAGACACCGAGCTTCTCAGTGCCGGAAGGTCGTCTATACCACCGCCGCGACGGTGTTGCTTGGGATGCCTTCTCCGGTCGTGTTCAGGGCTACGACGCGGTATTCCCAGTCCTTGGCGCGCTCCTGGTTCGCGAGCATGGCTTCGGTCTTGATGGCTACGTCAACCACGGCCCAGTTGCCCGAGGGGCGTTCTCGGCGTTCGATTCGGTAGGAGGCAACTTTTCCGCCCGTGTTGGGGGCTTTCCAGTCGAGGAAGACCCAGCCCTCGCCCTGACTCGGGATTTCGAGAACGCGGGCCTGGCCGGGAAGTTCGATGGCCGACGGGGCTTTGCGCTTGTCCCATCCGATCAGCGGGAGATTGGCGTAAGAAGGCCCCGTCACGGTTTCGCCGTAATTGTAGCTGGCCCTCAGCGCTTCACTTATTTCTTCGACAGCGCCGCCTCTGACTTGAGTGAGAAGCTTACCGGCGACATCGTGCGCGTTGCACTGCTCGCGGATGCTGACCAGAGAGTCGAGAAGGGCCTGCGCATCGACCGCAGAGACGGGCGGCGCGGGGAAAACCGTCGGATTCTCGGTCAAACCTCCTATCAGTGCCTGCATGGCGGTGATGATCTCCGCTTCGGTCCTTGGAAACTGTGCCATAGTGCTACCTCCTTGAAAATAATGGGTTTACAGAGCCTCTATGGCTCTCTTCGATAAGGAAACCGGCTCAAAACCGGCCAAATCACATTTTTTTTGCTCCAAAAAGATTCCATTTGCTCCAAAAAGAATCTGTTTTACTCCAAAAAGATTTCATTTGCTCCAAAAAGAATCTGTTTCGCCCCAAATCAATTTGCATTGCTCCAAAACAAATTCACTTTGCTCTGAAAAGTTTCTGTTTCGCTCCAAGTAGATTTGCTTTGCTCCGCTACAATTCGCTTTGCGCCGAAAAAACAACCTTTGACGCGTTGGGAGCCTCGGCCTGGCTCCCGTCTGCCATCTCCCCATTTTACTGACCATCTTGAGATTACGCAAACTGTCGCGACTTTGCAACGCCTTTTTGATTTCAGAGACACCAGCGCCAAGAAAATTTCAAAGTCAATTTCCCCCTGAATCCGCGCTTGCTGTGGACGGTCAAGTTCATGTCTTCGTCCACGGAATAGAGCTTATGCTCACTCCCCTGAGGTCGATGTGGAGCATAGTTGATCATCCAGAGTTTGCCCGCCCACGGTACCACCGCACCGATGCCGCACTCCCCCGCCGCACCGCCGGTATTGAAACCGCCGTCGGGCAGACTGTACTGGCCGTAGGTGCAGAGATCGGGATACACGCCGCTGATGTTGCGAGCCTCCCCGTTGCATGGGGCCGCAAGAGCAACCTGGAACGCGAGCGTAGCAATAGTCATGACGAGCAGGATTCGTGTCTTGTACTGTTTCATCGTTAGTTCCCAGGACTTTCCTCAAAAAAATCACGAAAGCAAAACACTGCTCTTGTCCTGAAGGGACAACGTTTTCTGATCTCTCTTGTCATACCTTTCGTTGCAAAGGAAAGGTTTCTCAAAAAAGAGCACTTCAAGATCAATACTGTTCGGCACAGTATTTGCTGTTTTTTATTCTCAATAAACGCAGAGGTGGCACGGGCTTCCAGCCCGTGAATCATGGGGAAGCCCGTGGAACATGGGAAAGCCCGTGGAACCATGGGCAGGATGCCCATGCCACTTCCTGCAAGGACAGCACATACCATGCCGAACAGTATTGCTTCCAGATGGGAAAACCGCAAAGACCACAGTGTCTAACCAAGCGAAATCCTGTGCAACTTGGTCATGAATTTTTCTTTTCACCACAAAAAGATTGGTGCAGCAGATCAATCTTCATTTTGGTTCCGGCTTCGCTGGCTTAGGCAGGAGCTCTCTAAAAACGTTTTCGACTACTGAAAACCGATTACAAGAACGTCCTGTGTGTTTCGGATACCAGAGGATTAGTACAAAGCGCGGGGTATTTCTACCCCGCGCTTTCTTGCTTTGATGTTATCCGAGAGATTAAACTTCGTCAGGTACCACAAAGGGTTTGCGATACTCGCGCTTGATCATCGAATTCGCTTTTTTGACCAGTTCGGTTCTGCCTCTGAAACTCATTTTTTCCGGGTTGAACTTCAACGGTGTTCCAAGGGTCCAGGGGGTTTTTTCCAGATCAATTTTCCAGTCGGCCAATTGACCGCCCAGACGTTCGATAGAGGCTTGGCATTCCTTATCTTCTCCCATGGCTTCTTTCAGCTGTTCCGGGCTGACATTGCCGCCCAGGTTGTAGGAAATGTTCGCCAGGTGGAAAAGTGAGGCGGAGCGATGGGCCTGATCGACGGGCGCGTGGAGTTCTTCCTGCTTACGACTGCGCATGGCGCCGATAAAGTTGGCCATGTGCCCTCCGCCACCGTCACCACTAAACTGCTTTACCTTCTTGTTGTCCTTGTCATAAACCCAGCCGCCACCACGGCCACCTTTGAACGTACCGCCTTCGTACTCCAAAATGATGCCTGTTTCCATACCGTTGAATCTGGGGCCATATCCTTTGCTCGGGTCAACGGCCATGTCGCGCACTTCGAAGAAGACCGGGACATCACCCCACTCAAAGGCCGCAAACTGCATATTGGGTGTTTCACCAGCATCGTCCCAGCCAAAGCGTCCGCCGAAAGTGTTCACTGAGGTGGGCAGAGTTTTGTTGCCCAGGAACCAGTAGAGCAAATCCGTTTCGTGCGGGCCTTGGTTACCGAAATCGCCATTGCCAGTGTTCCAGACCCAGTGCCAGTCATAATGGAAATTTTTGCGATACATGGGCAGGTCCTGTGCCGGGCCAAGCCAGAGATTGTAATCGACTGTGGAAGGTGGCTTGAGGGGGGAACTGAGTTTCCCAATCCCCTTACGGCAGCGGTAGCACAGGCCGTAGGCTTTTGTCAATTTCCCCAGGTTACCTTCGGAGACATACTGATGAAATTCGCGAAGCCCCACGTCCGAGCGGTTCTGGGTGCCGGCCTGAACGATACGGCCATATTTTTGCCGTGCCTTGTCGAGCTGGCCACCTTCCCACATGGTGTGCGAAACGGGCTTCTGGACATAGACATCCTTGCCTGCCTGGCAAGCCTGAACCGTCATAAGCGAGTGCCAATGGTTGGGTGTGGCGATCACGATGGCGTCAACATCCTTGCGATCCAAGACTTCGCGGTAGTCCTGATGACCATCAATACCGCCGCCAAAATCTTTGATTCGTTTGTCGAGAACGGCCTTGTCGGGGTCGGCGAAGGCAATGACCTTCACTCCCGGGATTTTCCTGAAAGTGCCAGCGTTGGCATAGCCCTGGCCATTGACTCCGCATACCGCAACGCGAATCTCTTCATTCGCCCCCAGTACATTGAGCGCCGGAACCGACATCAAAGCGGCTGCCCCTGCCATGCCCGTGGTCTTCATCAGATCACGACGTGTGATTTTCTTCATGTTTCTGCTCTCCTTTTCTTCACCCTAAAGTAATGGTATGCATGTCTGCATGTTTCGGGTTGAACAACGGAAATTGTCTCACACCCAAATGAGGAATGCAAACAAGATTTTTTACGGGACTTTTTTGGGATTGATCCTGTTGATCCCGTCTTTTTTGTTTTGCCGGTGGTTGGCGTTATTTTGCGGGGGATGCGGGTGAGGGGCAGGAGAATTTCAAAGTCGATTTTCCCTTGTATCTACGCCTGGTTCTAACGGACTGGTACGCGGAGTGTCTCATATTGACGGGGGGGCTATTGGCGTCCATTTTGGAGAGTATGTCCCTTTTGTGTTATCGTCTTTCCAATGCAGTTAGCCCTGAAAAGGGCGTAACAGCAGCCCAGGGCAACGCCCCAATACTGTTGACTTAAGGCCTATAGTTTTGTTTTGGAGTGCTGGAGCCATGCTCCAGCCTTCGATGGCGCAAGCATGGCTTGCGCAGTCCATATTTATCAACCTGTATTTCTGCCAAGGAAATAAATGAACGTGGCGTCTTCCGACAACTTATTTTTGGCTGACGAAGCGGTTTTTTGTGGTGAATCAACTTATTTCGAGTCAGTGTTTCGCGTATTATTGGGTGTTTTTCGCTATTTTCTCGAATTTGATTGACTGTTTTTATCTTCTCCTCTACACTACGGGAACGGTCGGTTTGGTGTTTATCTGTCATAGACCGATGGAGTGTGTGCGTTTGTACGATATTTTTTGTCATTAGAGATTGTTTCAGGATATTCCCCGCATTCGAAAGTTTTGGATGGCCCGGATGGACAGATTGTTGTGTCCAGCACATATCCTATTATCCTGGCAGAGGAGGATGTATTGCATGACGATGGAAACGAAGTGCAGTTGTTGCTCGGGAGAAGAACCGAGTCAGGACCAACTTCTCGAGCATTTTGAAGAGGTGCTCAATGATTATCGCGAGAAGCCGGGGGCGTTGATCCCTGTGCTTCAGATCGCGCAGAATATGTTTGGCTACTTGCCGGAAACGGTTCTCAAGCGCATTAGTCTTGTGCTTGATAAGCCGTATAGCGAGGTGGCTGGCGTCGTGGGATTCTATTCCTTTTTCTCTACAGTGCCGCGTGGCAAACATATCGTGCGCGTCTGCATGGGCACTGCGTGTTATGTGCGTGGTGGCAAGAATGTGCTGGATGCGTTGAAGGCAAATTTGGGTATTGATGTCGGTGAGACTACCAAGGACCGTCAGTTCTCGCTGGACATAGGGCGCTGTTTCGGCGCTTGTGGTCTGGCCCCGGTTTTGATGATTGGCGACGATGTGCATCAGCGGGTGAAACCTTCAAAAATTGCCAGTATCCTTGAGAAGTATCGCTAGGCCGATTTCAGGGATGGTTATGCCGAGTAACAATGTTAGAGATGGAGAACTCCTATGACAAACGATAAAGAATCGAAGATGGATATAGAGAAACTCTCGGATGTGAAGGACAAGGCGCTGGCCGAACAAGTGCGCCGCAGTGAGGGTGATCAGTGTCAGATACTGCTCTGTGCTGGCGCGGGTTGCATCGCGTCGGGTTCGCTGGAACTGAAAAAGGAGCTGGAAACGGAAATCATAAGGCAGGGTATCAAGTATCGCGCCACTGTGATTGAGACTGGTTGTCTGGGGCCTTGTTCGTGCGGTCCTGTGCTGATCGTCGGCGATGTGTTCTATGAAAACGTTCAGAAGGAAGACGCCGAAGAGCTCGTGCGCGACCACCTTATCAATGGCCGGGTCATTGAGCGCCTGGTGAGCAAACGTGCCCGCAGTGGCGAAGCGGTTCCCAAAGTGGACGATGTGAGTTTCTTCCGCAAACAGACAAAAATAGTGCTGCGCAACTGTGGCCAGATTGATCCTCAGAAGATCGAGGAATATATTGCCCGCGATGGTTACAGTTCGTTGGCTAAAGCGTTGGATATGACTCAGGACGAGGTGCTTGAGCAGGTGAAAATATCGGGTTTGCGCGGGCGTGGCGGTGCGGGTTTCCCCACCTGGCGCAAGTGGAGTTTTACGAAGGGGACGGAGAGCGATCAGAAATATGTGCTCTGCAATGCCGATGAGGGCGATCCGGGGGCGTTCATGGATCGCAGTGTTCTGGAGGGTGACCCACACAGCATCATTGAGGGTATGGCTATCGCGGCCTACACCGTCGGTGCGAATCAGGGCTATGTTTATGTTCGCGCCGAATATCCGTTGGCTGTCGAGCGCTTGAGTATCGCGTTGGGCCAGGCTCGTGAGTATGGATTGCTGGGCAAGGACATCTTTGGCAAGGGGTTTGATTTTGATCTGGAAATCCGTATGGGTTCCGGCGCGTTTGTTTGTGGCGAGGAAACCGCTCTGATCACCTCGATAGAAGGCAACCGTGGCGAACCCCGCCCGCGTCCGCCTTTCCCGGCTGTTAAGGGCTTGTGGGGTAAACCTTCGGTGCTGAACAATGTGGAGACTTATGCCAACATCGCCCCGATTTTGCTGAAGGGTGGCGATTGGTATGCGTCCTTCGGCACGGAGAAAAGCAAGGGCACCAAGGTGTTCGCTCTGGCCGGAGCCATCAAGAACGCTGGCTTGGTCGAAGTGCCGATCGGCACCTCGCTCGGCGATCTGATTTACGACATTGGCGGCGGCATCCCCGACGGCAAAGAATTCAAGGCTGCGCAGGCCGGTGGCCCTTCGGGTGGTTGTATTCCTCGCGAGCACCTTGCTGTGCCGCTTGACTATGACGATTTGGCTGAGTTGGGTGCCATCATGGGCTCCGGTGGGCTTATCGTTATGGACGAAGATACCTGCATGGTGGACGTTGCGCGTTTCTTCCTGGAATTCGTTCAGGAGGAGTCGTGCGGTAAGTGTGTGCCGTGCCGGGTGGGAACGAAGCGTATGCTCGAAATATTGGAGCGTATCTGCGGCGGTCAGGGGGAAGATGGCGACATAGAAAGATTGATCGAATTGGGTGAGGAGATCAAGCAGACCTCACTCTGTGGTTTGGGCCAGACCGCTCCCAACCCAGTGCTTTCCACCATTCGTCATTTCCGCCACGAATATGTGGCTCATATCCGCGACAAGCAATGTCCTGCGGCGGTTTGCCCGACACTCGTCGATTCACCCTGTCGCAACACCTGTCCGGCCAGTGTGGATATTCCCGGATATCTCGCTTTGGTCAAAGAGGGGCGGGTTGCCGAGGCGCTACGCCTGCATCGTGAGCGCAATCCGTTTGCCGCTGTGTGTGCCCGTGTGTGTTTTCA